>Ga0105240_10002303_pt1 | contig 30876 bp, 31 predicted proteins | sample KBSC54metaG_FD_80426 | JGI IMG/M metagenome (GOLD analysis project Ga0105240, IMG submission 80426) | Corn rhizosphere microbial communities from Kellogg Biological Station, Michigan, USA - KBS C5-4 metaG | ecosystem: Host-associated > Plants > Roots > Rhizosphere > Soil | place: Michigan, USA... | reverse complement strand
TTTCTCAAGGGCTTGGCCTCCTCAATATCAAAGAGCGGACGCGGTTGGTGGACGGGACCTTCCACATCAAGAGTTCGCCGAACAAAGGAACCACTCTTTGCGTGACTGTTCCAGTCTCAAAGAGCGCGGCGAGTGCAGATTCAGGCTTAACTAGCTTGGCCTGAATAGGGTTTGCCCGCCGCTTCCACCGCACATTCGTGTCTATGCGAGCTGCCAGTCCCTGGCCGGGACGTGACGTGCCACCGTCACCGCAATCAGTTCACGCGGCTACGGGCCGCCCGTTGGACGTTAGGCCGGTGAGGTTGCCGCACTCGGTCGGGAGTGGCGACGCCTTCCGCGGCAGGCGCCTTTCGCTCTGGACTGGCTTCACGCGGAATCGTGAAAAAAAACGTCGAACCGTCGCCTTGCTTCGATTCGACCCATATCGTTCCGTTCAGGGCCTCCACGATGCGGCGGCATGCCGCCAGCCCGAGGCCGCTGCCCTCATATTCCGCGCGACTGTGCAGACGCTGAAAAGGTTCGAAGATCTTCTCGCCATACTCCGGCGCTATGCCGATGCCGTTATCGCGGATCGAGAATGCATAGTCTTGCTCGCGCCGGGATGCCGAGATCTGGATTTCAGGGGGCTTGTCGGTACGATACTTGATCGCATTTGCAATGAGGTTCTGAACCAGGCGCACCATCGCGGTTTCATTCGCGTGGATGGGCGGTAATTCTTCGATGGCGATTCTGGCCCCGCTTTCGCGAATGGCCTGCCCGAGATTCGCAATTGCCATTTCGGTGATCGCGCCCATGTCCACATCGGATGTGGGCTGGGTAGAGGAATCCGTCGCCTTTGCGAGGTCCATCAGGTCACGGATAAGGCGTTTCATGCGGTCCACGCCCTTGACGACCAGTGCGAGCATCTCCGAGGATTCGCTGTCCATGGTGCTTCCCGCGCGGATCAGAAGCAACTCGGTCATTCCCCCGATCGTGCGGAGCGGCTCCTGGAGATCGTGGGAGGCCGTATATGCGAAGCGCTCCAACGCCTCATTAAGGTGGACCAGCTCTTGCGTCCGCCTCTCAAGCGCTGCGGTGAGCGACTGTTCATTGTGGATGTCGGAAAATACGCCAAACCATTTGTTGGCCTTCTCCACCGGATCGAAGATGTTCCTGGCATGACACTTGAACGATCTGTACCTGCCGTCCGCGCGTCGAAGCCGCACGATAGTTTCAAATTCATTGTCGGGCTCCGGGTGGCTTGAAAATCTTGCCGCCATGGCGGTCCTGTCGTCCCGATGAACGAATTCAAGCCAGCCGCTTCCGAGTAAGCCGGGCAGTTCCTGGCCGCAAAACTTCGGGAGGTAGCCGTTGAGGTATTCCACGGCACCTGTCTCGCGGGCGGAAAAAATCACCTCTGGAATCGTGGCGGCCGTCATTTCCAGTTTGAGCTCGCTCCCCTGCAGGTCAATGAGCGACTGTTTCAGACGTCTTCGATTCTGCTGAAAATGGTGAATGATGAAGATTGTCAATGACCCCAGGAGTGCGAACAGCGCCAGCATGATTGAATCGGCGCTCCCGTCGTGGGTGAACCAGGTGTAGCGCGGCTCGATGAAAAAATAGTCGCAGAGCGGGATTGTCAGAAGGATGACGCCTATTCCGGCCCAAGCCCCTCCATAGAGCGCGGCGATAACAACTGCAATCTCGTAAAAGAGAAACGGGCTGTGATCGTGCAGCATAGGATCGAACGCAAACCGCATCAGTGTGGCCAGCCCGGCAGCGGTCAGCGCGACCGGCAAAGGGTTCTTTACTTCCGCTGGCGGCTGCAGGGCGCTCAAAGCGGTGCCAATGGCTTGACGAAGATGTAGAAACATCGCGCGGTCGCTTCCAGGCTCTTCCGGCATCGTGCTGGTCTTCATAGTATGGTACGAAAATTGTGACGCAGCCGACGAGCCGCGGCGTGGGCGCTGGCAAGAGTTCTGCCATGGACCGCCGCGACTCACACGAGCGGCCAGGCCTTCGTATGCAAAAGCTCTCACCACACGGCTCACGTACGAAAAAACTTGCCCAAGAACAAATTGGGTAGCAAGAACCGCTTGGTGGTCGCCGTTTCGGAAGCCTCTACCGGAAGAAGTACCTTCTCATTCCAAGGGTCCACATCATCGCAGTACGTTTGCGGAAGCCCAACCGGTTCGGCTTCGATTGCGGTTCCGGGGTGCCGGAACGTCGCGCCGATCGCCTCTGCCAGACGCTCGCCGCTGGCGCTCGAAACTGCTATAGTCGACACACCATGTCGCATAGGGTGGCCGTCTTTATTCTCGCCCTCGTGTTCTCGTCGGCGGTCGATGCCCAGCTTGACAAGATCATCGGAGGTCTCGGTAGCCGCAACAACCCCAGCGATGCTAAGACCGCTTCCGGTCTCAAGGAAGCCCTCCAGATCGGAACCGACCACGCCGTCGATTTCACTGGAAAACCGGACGGCTACTTCAAGAACGAGGCCATTAAGATTCTCCTGCCCGACAAACTTCGTACTGCGGAAAAGGGATTGCGTTTGGCGGGCATGGGCGGCAAGGTCGATGAATTCGAACTCAGCATGAACCGTGCCGCGGAGAAAGCCGCACCTGCAGCACGCGCTATTTTCAAGGAAGCGTTAACCGCGATGACGTTCGATGATGCGCGCAAAATCCTGATAGGCGGGGATACATCGGCCACGGAATATTTCAAGTCTAAGACCTCCGACAAACTTACGACTGCATTCCGCCCCACTGTGGAATCCACGATGGCCGACTCCGGCGTTGTGACGCAATACAAGCAACTCACCAGCGGTCTTGCCTCCCTGCCATTCGGCAAAAGCGCCAATTTCGATATCACGGACTACGTGGTTGGAAAAGCATTGGACGGCCTGTTCTTCATGCTCGGTCAGGAAGAAAAGAAGATCCGCACCAATCCCACTGCGCAGATTACCCCGCTCTTGAAAGATGTTTTTGGAAAGCGTTGATTTCTGCGTAGCGCGAGCGGTTCGCTTTCTTCAACAACCGCTCCATTCGTCTGCATACAGATTCGCCCCGCCATCATTCTCAGCACCAGCAGACCGCTCGCATCGTGCTCCTCTTGTGAAGTTGAATGCCCCGTCTCCGTAGTCCCCGTGTCCACGATAGTCAGTCCGTTTAGCGGACCAGCATGAAGCGAATACGGGCCGCTGGGTGCTTGCCCGGCGCGAACTCGTTATGCGGACGCAGCCAGTTTGTCTCGCAGCAACGGTTCGGGTTCGGTGGCGAAAACTGAATACACGGCGCCAGCGATCGCCGCGCCTATGATGGGCGCCAACCAGAACATCCATAGCTGTTCGATCGCCCATCCTCCCACGAACACTGCCGGACCCGTGCTTCGGGCCGGATTCACCGAGAGATTCGTGACTGGAATTCCGATGAGATGAATAAGCGTCAACCCAAGGCCGATTGCGATCGGCGCGAATCCTTTCGGGGCTCGAGTGTCAGTGGCTCCCAGTATGATCATCAGGAACATGAACGTCAGCACCACTTCGGCCGTTATGCATGATGGCAGGCTGTACCCACCGGGTGAATGCGCCCCGTATCCGTTCGAGGCAAATCCGCCTGCCAGGTCGAATCCCGCTTTGCCCGCTGCGATCGTATACAACACTGCCGATCCGGCGATGCCGCCCAACACCTGCGCGATTGTGTACGCCGGCAGTTCGGAAATAGGAAATCGCTTGCCCACAACCAATCCCACCGAGACGGCGGGATTCAAGTGGCATCCCGAAATGTGGCCGATTGCGAACGCCATGGTCAGGACAGTGAGGCCGAATGCCAGCGCGACTCCGGTGAAGCCGATCCCCAAGCCAGGGAAAGCAGCGGCCAGGACCGCGCTCCCACATCCGCCGAAGACAAGCCAAAAGGTTCCGATAAATTCCGCAAACGCTCTTTTCGATAGGGGCATATAGGCCAAGCTCTCTTTCCGTGTCGATTACACCCCCGCACAATATCACTTTCCCGCGCCGGAAAGGTGACTAGGCTAGTGTAGTGCGTCAGAAATAGTAACGATTATAGGGCAGCGTTCGTCTTTCACAATGAGAGGCGAGCGGATGCGGGTTGCGCGAAAGATCGAACTGACTTCGGAAGAACGGGCGGTGCTGGAGCAGCAGGCACGAGGGCGGTCGCTTCCGGTTCGTTTGGTGGAGAGATCGCGCATCGTTCTTCGCGCCGCCGATGGTCTTCTGGATCGTGAGATTGCGGCGGAACTTGCTATAACCCCGGAAAAGGCAGCCCGCTGGAGGAATCGATAATCTGGACGGTGGCCGCGAGGCTCTGGTTAAAGACGCGCCGCGGCCGGGACGCACGCGCACTGGAGCACGCGCACGATGGCGAAGCGGGCAGGAGTGAGTGAAGCGACAGTGCGCCGTATCTGGCGCGCTCATGGTCTCAAGCCGCATTTGTCGCGCACGTTCAAAGTCAGCACCGATCCGCTGTTTGCCGAGAAACTCGCCGACATTGTCGGTCTTTATCTGAATCCACCCGAGCACGCGATCGTTCTGAGCGTCGATGAGAAGAGCCAGATACAGGCTCTGGACCGGACTCAGCCGGGTCTGCCGCTCAAGAAAGGCCGTTGCGGCACGATGACGCATGACTATAAGCGGAATGGGACGGCAACACTGTTCGCTGCACTCGATACGCTCGATGGCCGTGTTATCTCAATGTGCGACGATCGCCATCGCCATCAGGAATGGCTGCGTTTTCTGCGGATCATTGACAAACTGACGGAGAAGAGCAAAAACGTTCATTTAATCGTCGACAACTACGCCACCCACAAACATCCGCTGGTGAAGCGCTGGCTGGAACGCCACCCACGGTTCCACGTCCACTTCACGCCCACCAGTTGTTCGTGGCTGAACATGGTCGAGCGCTTCTTCCGCGACCTGACGGAGAAGCAACTGCGCCGAGGCGTCTTCCGCAATGTCGAGGAACTTCTCGAATCCATCGGGGAGTACATCGACAACCACAACCGCCAGCCGAAGCCCTTCATCTGGACGGCCAAAGCATCGGACATTCTCGAAAAGGTCAAGCGCGCACAGGCTGCGCTCGTTTAATCGTTATTCTGCTTGACGCACTACACTAGCAATGCCCCGGGAAATCGACGGGTTCCGACGGTCTTTACCACTTCCCGTTATGAGCACCCGCGTCGACATGCAGTACTTCTCCCGTGACGTGACCGGCTTCCGTCAGATAGAGAATTGCATTGACAATGTCGGAAACCTCGCATACCTCGCCCATCGGGGAGAGGCTTTTCAGATATTCGGTGGCTCCGTCTGCGTGCATTGACGTGTTGACCACTCCCGGGGCCACCGCATTGAACCTGATTCCGTTCTTCACGTACTCCATGGCGAGACTCCGGGTGATCGCTTCGAGTCCCCCTTTGGTGACCATGGCGAGCGAAGCCTTAACTCCCGCGATTGGATGCTCGACCATCGCGCTCGTCACACACGTGACGCTCCCACCGGTGTTTTGGGCCAACATCTGCTTCACGGCGAGTTGCGTGATATTGATGTAGCCCCGAAGATTCGTTCCCGACAACCTATCGAAATCTTCCACCGTGTATTCGGTGAATGGCTTCGTCACGAAGATGCCCGCATTATTGACGACACCATCTATGGAGCCAAAAACTTCCATCGCCCTTGAAGCGATCTCGCGAGCGGTCGAAGGATCGCCGATGTCGCCTTGCACTATGATCATCTTCTCTGTGGAGGTGAACGATGTACCGTTGAGTGAGTTTCCGACCACGTTATAACCCCGCTCGATAAACGCGTTTGCCACTCCGGCGCCAATTCCCTTCGAGGCGCCGGTCACGATCATCGTTTTTCGTTTCGACTCCATTGGCTTCAGTAACTCCACATTCTTCGGCTATTCTTTCCTGCACTACAAAAAGGTCGATGAGGTAGCCGTTGCTAACCCCGCTGAAAAGTATCCGGACCCGCTACGATCGAACGTCAATGTCGACCAATCTGCGTCGATGGGTTGCCTACCTCTTTCGTCCAAGCGGCTTCCGCACCACATAAGGCCCAGTTGAGTTCCCAGCAGTGCCGGCGACGCCCCGAGAAATGCTAACGGGCCTGGTGCGGCGGCCCTAAATATGGGAATTCAGTGAGAAGGTCCTGATGGGCTTCTACGCCGTCGCCCGTCTGCCTCCCATTTGTGAGGACCGAAATGAAGACATCCATGACGTCATCCGACAGTGCTCGTCCATTGGTGGGGTACGATGCGAGCTGGCCCGGCTCAAAGGAAAGAATGTCCGGCAGCAGTGTTTGTGCGACCCGCCGGGCCTCCTGGTGTGAATAGCCTCCGGTGTGCTCAAGTGAATGCGCAAAGATTGCCACGAACCTCGCGTCGTCTGCCGGGTCGCCGGCAAGGTACGCGCCCTTTTGCTCGCCGGTAAGAAAGATGGATTGGGACGGCCGCGCACCGCGATCGGCCTGAATCCACGTGCCGTTCGTACCATCCAGGCTCCGATGCCAAATACCAACTTCCTTCGTTGCAAATGCCGTATTAGGCACTTCAAGAACGATGCTGCAGACATCCTTTTCGGTGAAAAAGTCATGACCGGTGAACTGTAGGTTGTTCAGTGCACCTTCAGTGTCGAAGAAGAAGGGATCACTGCCAGCCAGCAAAGAAACGATAGTCCCCCGCCGCCGTCACTCGCGCCTCCATTCCAGTTGAAACGGGCGCCCCATCGACAACAATTTGTCCGGCTCCGCTGGTGCCTGCCGCCTCTCTGCCCTGAATTCGACGAACCGTCGCAAACTGGGTGCCGTCGCTGGAAGAGAAACCGACACGATATGCGATATCCGCGATGGCATCTCCGTTTGTATCGATCTTCAGTTCGTAAATCGCCGTGGTGGCAAACGGCTCGGGTGTTGTCGGTCCGGGCGGGTTCACGGATACCGATGGATGCACGTTCATAATCAGAATCGACTTGCCGGGATCGCCCGGCGTTGGGAACGCGTAGAGGTCGGTGAGGTCCAGTCGCGCATCTCCGTGGGGAAATCCGTACTCGGGACCAGAGTAGTGGTGAGACATGGATTATTCTTCTTTTTGCTAAGCGCGATTCATCTCTTGCCGTACTCGGTGAAGACGTAGTCTGTTCCTTTGGCCGCCGTGTGGCAGGCGAACCCGCATCTGGCATCGTTCCCCTGCGGCGGCGTACTTGCTTTATCGCCTGGCCGGAACGCATCGGATGCCGCGTCGTACTCAAAGACCGCGTATCCCCATCCGCCGCTATCGGCGAACCGCTTGCCGTCCTTCACCATGAAGTCCACGTTCAACAGCTTGCCGGGCACTGTCGCTCCGGGAAAAAACTTGTTCTGCTTCGACGCCCAGTGGACCTTCGCCATCCTCGCCCCGTCTGGAACGGACTTACCGTTGGCGGGAATGCCGGCCCGGTATGCGTCGATCATTGCGGGATTCCCAAGGATGACAGCGATGGCGTTTCCGTTGTGACTCACCGCGATCGTCTGCCAATCCTCATACCCCCGAAATTCGGAGAATGCCAGGCCTCCCGGCACCTTCGCGGTGTATTTATCCTGGGCAGCCGCAATAAGCCCCGCGAGAGCGGCCACGAACAACGTTGCCCTCATCAATTGCCTTTTCATTCGTTTCTCCTCCTAATCAGCCCCCGCACTCTTCCCTCTTCCTTCGAGCTACCTCGCGGAAAGCTATGCGGCCTTTCGCGCCGCGAGCAATTGCAACAGGACTTTCGCCGCAGCCGTGGATGATGCGGGATTCTGGCCGGTAACGACACGGCCATCGGTGATAGCGAAGCTTTCCCAATCAGTTGCTTTCTCGTAAAGGCCGCCGATTCGCTTCAGCTCGTCTTCAACAAGGAACGGCACCACGTGCGTCAGGTTGACCGCCGCTTCTTCCCCGTTTGTGAAACCAGTGACGCGCTTGCCTTTAACGAGGGGCTCACCCTGATACATGACGCGGTGGAAAACCCCCGGCGAGTGGCACACCGCAGCGACGGGTTTGCCGGAATTGTAGAAGGATTCAATCAGACGTATAGAATCCGGGTTATCAACGAGGTCCCACATCGGACCATGGCCGCCTACGTAAAAGATCGTGTCGAAGTTATCCGATTTCGTCTCTGACAGCTTGCGTGTATCGGACAGCGCCTTCTGCGCTGCCACGTCCTGCTTGAATCTGGACATCGCCGGCGTCTGATTTTCGGGCAGATCGCTTTTCGGATCGATCGGCGGCTGGCCGCCTTTTGGCGAGGCTAGTGTGAGATCAACGCCGGCATCTCGAAACACAAAATAGGGCGCGGCGAATTCTTCCAGCCAGAAGCCGGTCTTGCGGCCTGTGTTTCCGAGTTCATCGTGCGATGTAAGTACCATGAGTATTTTCATATTTGTTTGTCCTTCCGCAACGTTGGTAACGCAAGCCGAACGCCGTTTCTAAAAGTCTGAAAAAGAAGAGCCGGAGCGAGATGAAGGCCGCCCGATGTTGGCGGACCGACTCATCACTTCGACACGAACGGCGATCTGAAGGACTGTGAAACGCAACTGCTCTCGAAGTTCCTGGAATGTCTTCCGTGGGACGCTCGACATTTGGAACGGTCTTCGGCAGAAGACACGTGTGGGTGGTGAGCTCCGCATTTCGAGATTTGATTCCGGGATTGACCCGCCTCGGTGGATACCGGCAACTGTTCGCACTGCGAACCGGCTTTTCCCGATGCAGTTCATCCGTCTCCAAGCACGACTGGCTAACGCCGAGCGCTCTCGCCCTCGGTTGGTCAAACTCTAAGCCGCTGTTTTGGGCTTGTTCCATCCATGGAAGGCAGTCAGATCGCCCGCATTCCAGGCGTCGCGAAGTCCCGGAGTCTTGAGATCCCAATCGGGGCGAATCTCACTCATGAGAACTCGCAAATCGCGCCAGAGGTCCACGACGGAGGGCCGCCCCCAGAACCAATAGCCGTTATAAAGGCTATGAATGATGAGTCCAGGTTTGAGTACCAATGTGTGCGGAATCATTGGATTGTGCTCCGGATCGGTGTACTCGGCGATCTCGAGTTCCTTCTGAACCGTTCTTTCGGGGTCCGAAAGGAAGGGCCACTGAGCACCCACGGACGCTCGAAACTCCTGCGAGGTGTGGTGGTCATCCGTAGAGATCGTGACAATCTGGGTGTATGCCACAGCGATCTTCGGATAGAACGCCGCAAGATCCAGATGCTGCTGATGTTCTTTCGGGCAGTAGTGGCCGCGCGAGAGCGTCAGGATCAGGGGATCGCCACCCTGGAGTTCGCTAAGCCTGCGTTGCGTACTTGTATGGTCGGGCAACTCAAAGTCGGGAAGGACATTCCCTGGCACCAGGTCGTAGGACATCGTTGGAATCCTCTCAAAGACGCAGCCGAGTTAAGGTTTCATAGGGTTTGGAATGGGAGTTCGTTGAACCCACCGGGTCCGCCACGCCGGAGCCTCGAACGGATCGGCGAAATACTGCGTTTCGTGCATGACTTTATGATCGCGGAACTCCATGATGTAACGGTATATGCGGATCGCCCCTGTTAGGTGATTGTGTACTCAGAGATCCAGAGGTCGCCGATGCAGAGAAACCGCTTAATGACGAAACCCGCAGGTTTACCGGGGTGATGGCTCCGCAAAGCTTGCAAATTTGTTCGCCCAACAATTCGTTCGCCTGATTGAGTGTAGTCGCAAACGACATCGTCCTCATAGATCTCGTGCTCGGAGTCCGCATCGCCGGCCGCTGAAGCTCTCCAGTGCGTTTCGAGAGCCACTCGTCTTTGTTCGTCTCGCGCAGGCATTGTCTTGTTTTCTTCTGGAACTTCGTACATTTGTTATGCGGGTTTACATCTAGCAATGTTTACGTGTTGTCAGGGCGATACGAGCCGCTCCAGGCGGCGCTGGCGGCCAAAGGTGTCCGAGTGCCGACGGCCGTCAGACATGGGAGAACGGCGCCGGACGAGTGTTCATGCTTCGACGGTCGATCGGTCGTCACGAGCCATGTGAGCGCCGCCGCGGCACTGCGGGCAGGATTGAATGTCGGTCCCGAATGTCAGGTCCTGCAGCGCCTGCCACAGCTCCTCCTTAAATTCAATTTCCCGCAAACCTATCATGCCGGCACTCGCCTCTGCGGTAAGTCGCAGCAGCATTCGCAAGACGAAACACTTGCGACGTACCGGGGAAAGCAGAAACAATCGCCCAAGCTCTGGTGGCAAACGGACACGAGTGTCGGCCTGATCAGCGTAGTCGCACAGATCTATCGCACACTTCGCGCTCGCGAGCACAAGTTCAGCTTTGTTTACGTCTGGTCCCGACATCGCGATCGCGTCGGTGACGGCGCGTTCCGCTGCGTCGAAGCTGCAAGTGAGCATTAAGGCTGCAATGAACCCGGCGCCCACATTCGCTTCTGCGGCTATCACGAGACACCTCTAAGAGATCGGACCGGCGCGGCCGACCCGGCGACCTGACGTAGCCACGCGGGCGGAACGTCGATGCTAGCAAGAATCTCCAGCACCCGGCCAGGACTCCCAAGGTCGGCCCCTCCCGACCGCGAGTCGCGAAGCAGCAGAAGTCTCTCTACGCGGTGTGCGAGAATATCGCGCGAGAAGTCGACGGTCGGCAACTCTTCATACGTCCGTTCTACATCACCGTCTGACAGCGCCCTCGTCACTGAGAGGACAACTTCGGGGACCTCGGCACAGAGGAGCTCAAGGAAGGTTGTAGCGCGACCTACCGTGACGAAAGTATTCCAGAGGCAACCGCGCCGCAGCAGTTTGCGCGCGACTGGCAGAGCCGGCTTCTCCCAAAATCGGTTGACGCGGCAAAGAGGCGTTGCTCGCCCTTGCGACACCGCGACTCCTGGTTCAATCCACCCGTATTCAGTCTCGGCACACTGGGCCTCGGCCCCGAGGATGATGACGTAGTCGGGAAACTGCTGCGCGCCGGCGACGACCTCACCATCGACCGGAACCTTTCTTCGTCTGAGTAATGGTGATCACAGGGAAAGAAGCCAATGACGGCGTCCGGATCGGACTGCATAACCTGAAGGAGTGCAATGAGAATTCCGATCGCGGTGCCGCCGTTCACAGGTTGTGCGATGACGATGGACTGCTTCGCGTCCGCGAGTTCTGCCTCGTAGAAGCTTTGATAGGGGCGAGAGACAACGAATACCTGTCGCTCGCTGGCAAACAGCGGACTGAGGCGAGAGCGCGTCTGATTCAGTAGGCTCTGAGGGCCGACGATCGGGCAAAACTGTTTGGGGCGATTGTCGCCGACAATTCTGAATGTCAGGTCTCGCAACCTAATCCCGTCGCCGCCGGCCAGCAGTACGGCCCATAAATGTTGAGACATCGGCTGCAATGTTTCTGAAATATTCGCCATGCACGCGTCATGAACGCAAGTCGCACACCATCCTGAAAGCTAAGAAAATAATGGCTGACGCTGACGATGCGACACGCTGTTGTCCAGGGGGCGACACAATTGGCCGACGCGGCGCGGCTCGTTGGGTTTCAGTTTTATAGCAATTGCTGTCAGGCTATGCATTGTGTTCAGGCGACCAGGTTCTCATCCCTGTAAGACGCGCAGACGTTTGAGCGGCGACCGAAGGAATTTGCCGATATTCAAGGTGGAGTCCTCGTCTGTTCGTCCGCTGGAAACACTCTTTGCCTGCGTAAGAGCGCCAAAGCCCCCATCGCTCGTGCTGAGAAGGTGCCTCCAGAAACTGCCGGGCATGCGCCGCAGTTGAGCCTTGCGAATGTTCCTTGACGGCGTGAACTGTGTTCGTGAATGGCGCGGGTCACGATAGTCCAGAAGGTGGCGACCTGCGCGTGACGCAAGGTCACGAATGCGCCTTGGTGATCGTTCGAGCTTGGATCAAGAACGTGCCGCGCGCGCGATCTTTCGCGCGTTCTCGCAACAGACTACTGGGCTGAATGGGCGGCGGCAGACGTTCGCAACTTTCGCACGTACTGCCTCGGGACCGGCCAACGGTATGCGAATGGCGCGATAGTCATCGCTACGAGTCCCGATGTTTGCGTGGGTTGGTCCGACGGATTCTCATCTGCCTCGCGGAATGAATCCCGGACTGCCGGTCTTCACGACATCATTGAATCTCTGTCTGGTTTGAATCCGATTAATTTCGTCCATCGCATCTTCTGGAATTGCCGAGATGTTGAAGTTCTCCTGCGCGCGCTCCGCAGTTTTGGGAGTAGTCAGCAGAGCTGTACCACGTTGTATCGCCCAGGCCAGCAATACCTGTGCGGGTGTCTTATTGGTGCGCGCGGCAACTGCCAGAATGACTGGGTCCTCGAGCGGCCCCGGCCTTATTCCGTGACCCAACGGTGCAAACGCCAAAAACAAAATATCCTTCTGCTTGCAGAATTCCAGAAGCTCGGTCTCAGGAAGATAAGGATGCGCTTCAACCTGAACCACGGCCGGCTTGATTCTCGCCGATTGCCAGATGGGCAACAGCGCATCGAGGGTGATGTCAGACAATCCGATGGCACGGCATTTGCCACGGTCCACGAGGTCCTCCATTGCGGCCCAAGTTTCAGGCAAGGTTACTTCGCGGTCGTAGAGAATATTGCCGTTCGAATCCCGCGGATCGTCTTCATCCCCAGGTTGAAAGGCAAATGGGGTGTGACTCAGATACAGATCCAGATACTTCAGCCCGAGGCGATCCAGACTTGCGTCGCATGCAGGCCCGACGCGTTCAGGCCGATGATTCGTATTCCACAACTTCGTGGTGATGAAGATCTCCTCACGCGAAATCCCGGCCGCGGAAAGCGCCGCCATCAGTGCCTCACCGACCTCGCGCTCATTGCGATAGCGTTCCGCACAATCGAAGTGGCGAAACCCCGCTAAGAGCGCATTTCTGGTAGCAATTATCGTCGTCGCGGCGTCCGGAATCAGAGTGCCAAAGCCGAGTACGGGCATATGGCCAGTACCGTGCTTGATCCGCATTGTTCTTTCTGGAAGCGGAACAGAATCGATCACGATGACACCTCTTTGTGGCGAAGCCAGTTCAACAGTTCGCCGCGGCATAGCGCGGTTCGTCCGGCAACTGCCGGAACGAGCGCGCCCGAGAGGATCGACGAATTTCAATTCCGAGCTTACGCATTTTGTAGATCAGAGTAGTCCGGGGCAATCCAAGCCGGCTGGCCGCCCCGTCCTGCCCTCCGATCATCCAGTCGGTCTGCTTCAATGTTTCCAGGATGTGCTCTCTATCAGCATCTGCAAGCGAGCGGGGCGCACTCTCTGCAGGCTGCTTCATCGTAGCCTTCAGGCCAAGAGGAAGACGCAACACCGAGCCGGGAGAAAAGAGCACAGCTCGTTCGATGAAGTTCTGCAATTCGCGAATATTACCCGGCCAGTCGTGAGCCTTGAGCACTTCAACAACCTCCTCGGGAATCGAATCGATCGGCTTGTTGAGGCGAGCAGCAAACTTCGCCACGAAGAACTCCGTTAGCGGCAGGATGTCCTGCAGCCGTTCACGCAGCGGCGGCAGGCAGAGTGGAATCACATTCAGGCGGTAATACAGGTCTGCCCGAAACAGCTTTCTGCTCACCAGTTGCTCGAGATCCTGGTTCGTAGCTGCGACTACTCGCACGTTAACGCGGATCGGCAGAGCGCTGCCCAGCCTTTCAAACTCCTGCTCTTGCAGGACGCGCAATAGTTTGGGCTGAAGCTCCAAGGGCATGTCGCCAATCTCATCCAAAAAAAGCGTGCCCCCATCCGCCGTTTGAAACCTGCCTTTTGAGGACGCCCAGGCACCGGTGAAAGCGCCTTTTTCGTGGCCAAATAGCTCGCTCTCCAATAAGGTACCGGGTATCGCGGCGCAATTGAGCGCCACAAAGCGGTGGTTACGCCGCGGACTCGCCTCATGAATCGCTTTGGCAATCACCTCTTTGCCAGTGCCCGTTTCGCCCTGGATCAGTACAGCGCAGTCTACAGGTGCTACCCGTTCCATTTCCGTCATTACCGCCCGGAATTTTGGACTCGACCCGATCAAGTTCATATTTGCCATCGCTTTGCTCCTCTGTTAATTCGAGATCTGTTGCCGCGTTCTCTTCCGATCACAATCAGAGTCGGCTACATTTCAGTCCGTTGTCTTGTGATCCACTCGCGGACGTATGGATCACAGTTCACCAACAGAACGTCAGCCGCCTCACATTGAGCGAGAAATCCGATGCCGCCCTGGCCGGTCAGAGTCATGTCCTTGAGGTCTAGAGTGATGCGGCGGCCCCTTTCCTCCGCCAGCGATCAGTTTCTCCAATTCGGCAACATCCTCTTTGTCAAGCCGCCCGGTCAATGTGAAAAGCACATCGCCATCTGCATTTCTGCGGATTCTCAGCATTTTGATTCCTTCCCCGGTACAGCGCGAAGCCCAAGCTACCTTCAGCCTCGATTCCCATCACTTGTCTTTCCACGGCTTCGAAATAATGCACGCCCAGCGCCACCGCAAACTATTGCAAGCAAAGCCATTGGCGAAGTGAAAAGTTGACGAACTCCGTCAATTGGCGAACTCGGCGCAAACCATCGTCAACTCATGAGGCTACCCTTTGAAGCGGTTCTTATTGATCTTCAGTGATTTGATCTTCGATTCGAGCGTCGTGCGCGGGATGCCGAGTTTGGCCGCGGCGCCTGAGGGTCCGTACACACGGCCTCCGCATTCGCGTAGCGCAAGCTCAATCGCAGCCTTCTCCTGAGCGGGTAGCCGGCTAAAAAGGCTGGGCTGGGCATGGGTATCGCTGGGCGAAGGACGGTTTGAAAGCCAGCTCTCGTCAACCGCGAACATCTCTGTCTCACTCACAATCACGGATCGCTCGATCACATTCTGCAACTCCCGAATATTGCCTGGCCACGCGTAGGCTTGCAGCAGATCGAGACTCCTTCTATCTACGGCCGTGAAGTGTCTGCTGGCCTTTCGTGCATAGCGATTGAGGAAATACGTGACAAGTAAGGGAATATCTTCACGCCGCTCCCTCAACGAGGGCAGCTCAATCGGAAATACATTCAACCGGTAAAACAAGTCACTACGGAAGGCGCCCGAAGCAATCTCGGTTTCCAGGTCGCGATTGGTAGCGGCGATTACCCGAACATCGGCGCGAATCGGTCCTGTTCCTCCGATCCGCTCAAATTCCCGCTCCTGCAGCACTCGCAAAAGAGGAACCTGAGTTTCGGCCGGAAGCTCTCCCACTTCGTCCAGGAAGATTGTTCCTTTCTCGGCCAGTTCAAAGCGCCGTAAACGGCGCTGCGTTGCACCAGTGAAGGCCCCCTTCTCATGGCCAAACGATTCAGAAGCGATCAGATCACGAGGAATCGCTGCGCAATTCACACTCACAAACGCGTGTGAAGACCTGCGTGACCGGCGATGGATGGCGCGCGCAACCAACTCTTTCCCTGTTCCTGTCTCGCCGGTGATCAGAACACTGGAGTCCGTGGGCGCTACCTTCGAAATGCGGGAGACCACCTTTTGCAAGGGCGCCGACGTCCCCACGATCTCCTCGAACATCGAAGCCCTATCGATTTCTTCGCGCAACGATACATTCTCTTCGTGAAGCCGTTGCTCAGCGCGCTTGAGATCCTCAATGTCGGTCCCGGCCGCGTACCATCGCGTGATTCGCCCGTGGTCGTCCAACATAGGACTCAAGCGATAGTGAAACCACCGGTACTGTCCGTCGCTTCTCCTGAGCCGCGCTTCGTACTCAAATGGCAATCCGCTTTGGAATTTCCCGGGAAGTTCATCCACAGCGAGACTGGCTTCCTGTGGATGCAGCAATTGTTGTAACGCTGCCGCTCGCCACTCTTCCGAAGTGATTCCGTAATAATCAAGCGAAGCCCGATTGGTGTACAGACGGGCCATATCGGGCCCAAATTCGGTGATGTGCAGCGGGGAAGGTCGAGGATCTGACGCGCTTCCTTTTCGCTTTGGCGGATCTTGTCTTCAGCCTGCTTTGCCGCCGTCACATCCAGCACAGTGCCCACAAAGCCCGCCAGTTCACCTGATTCATTGAACTTCGGGTGACCCAGGTTGTGAACGTGCATAAGCGATCCGTCCAAAAGTACAATCCGGTAATCGGATTCGAAGTCGGCCCTCGCCTGGATCGCCTCCTGGTAGCTGGCCGCCTGCCGGGATCTATCCTCAGGATGAAGCCTGCGAAAGAAGACTTCGGGTGTGATCGAGGTTTCATTTTCCGCGAGACCAAACATTCTCGCCATTTCCGGTGTGATGGTTACGACGTCTGCTTTCAGATCGTGCTTCCAGCTTCCCGTATGGCTGATCCTCTGCGCTTCCAGCAAGTCGGCTTCGCTTTGGCGGATCTTCTCCTCTGCCTGTTTGCGCTCTTCGATATCCGTCGCGGAAACGCACCAGCGGATGATCTGCCCGTCTGCATCGCGAATCGGTGTCGCGCGTCCGAGGAACCAGCGGTATTGACTGTCCTTACGAAGCAGTCGCTGTTCATACTCAAAGGAAGCTCCGCTGGCGAATCCGGCCGTCCGCCTTAGGAGCAGCCGCTCAACGTCGTTCGGATGATTGATGAAGACGTGGGCTCCGCCCTGCAGGTCTTCCACCGAATAGCCGTGGTATTCGATGGATGCGCGATTCAGATGAAGCAACATTCCGCCTGCGTCCACGAGAGCTACGTGATCAGGAAGCACATCGATCAGCTTTCGAAGCTCAATTTCGAGTTCTTCCGAACGAGGGCGTGGATTGGGAGGACGTCCGGCAAACGCAACCTGCAACTGCTCGAGTTGTTCTTTCAGCAGATCGACGGCACCGCTTCCATAAGCTTCCGGGTCGTCGTAATACAGGCTCAGGGCTCCCTGAGTTCCATCGTTCGAGACTACCGGGAGAGCAATGACCGAGGTATATCCAAGGGATCGAACAGGTCCGATATCTTGAGCGTCCGCCAGGTACTTATTCCAATACGCTTGTCCCCTTCTAATGCAAACACTCGACGGGTCCAGATGGCCGTCATCCTGACTGAGCGCAAGCTTTAGCGCCTCAATCACGCCATCCGCGTTTGTTGAACAGGCGAGTGGCTCCTTAACTATTCCGGAATTCGGTGCTGCGTAGCCGAACCAGGCCAGTTGAAACAATCCCGAGCGAACCAGGATGTCGCACACGGACTGAAAAAGCCTGCGCTCATCGGACGCAAAGATGGCGCCGCCGATGCAAGCGGTGAGCATCCTGTGGATTCGAAAAAAGTTATCGAATTGTCGTTCAGCGTTCATTCCGCTCCGTCGATTTTGGTCAGAACAGTAAGCGGACGGAAAACTGAATCTGGCGGGGAGGAGTGGCCAGTGTGGTGATCTGGCCTGCGGTTGGGCCGGTGAATACCGCTGCATTTGGCAGACCGAAATTGACCCGATCAAACGAATTGAAGATCTCGGCGCGGAACTCGGAGTTCAGTTTCTCAGCGAGCTTCGTTCGCTTGGTAACGGAGAAATCGACATTGAATAGGCCCGGGCCATAGATCGAGTTTCTCGCCACGTTTCCGTGAGTGCCCAGGGGCTCAAGACTGTAACAGACGGGATCAAAGTACTGGATGGCGGGTCCGGCGATCGGTCTTTTGACGATCGCATAAGGGTTACATCCCGGCGCGCCGGAATAGTTCGGGCGCGCCCAGCCCCCGTCCAGACTCTGAGAATATCCATCCGCTACGTTCACGGGCAGCCCGCTGGAGCCGGTCACCAGGCCAGCGAGCCTCCAGCCCGAAACGAATGAGTTCCGATGAAACGGCAAAGAGTGTATAGCGTTGATTGCAAGGTTTTGAGTTCGATTGAACGCGCATGGTCCCTGATCCAGATGGCGGTTGTATGGATTGGAGACCCCAAAAGAATTCTCTAACGGGTAGGTCGCAGATCCCTCGTCGATGCACTTTGACCATGTGTACGACACCTGCGCCTGAATGGCGCTGCCGAATTGTCGGTTGAGCGACGCCTGAAGGGAGTTATACCGGGACGTGCTCGCTGGTACGGCATCTGCAAGGACGTTAAAGTTGGTGTTCGTGAACTGGCCCGAAAACGGATTCGCCGGCGAACCTGGAGCGCCCGATGCGGCCGCAGGACACCATGGAGCTAGGGGTGAGCCAGCTGCGCTGCACGGGGCTGGCAAGTTCTCGTTCACCTGGGAAAACAGATGAACCCCGTGGGAGCCCACATAGGCAAGCGATGCAACCGCATGAGCGAAAGTCTCACGTTGCAGCACCAAGTTGTACTGGATGACATACGGCGCACGGTTTGTGCCGCGGTAGCTGATGCCCTGCGTCTGGTAAAAGGGCTTGCCGGGAATCTGGGGAAACGGTATTCCTCCGGACGGCGGGGTATCCAGAACGAAGGCGGACGGAGGCGAGATGGCGTATCCCAGAGCATAAGTCCGAGCCTCTACTTCTTCGTGAAAGACTCCAAACCCGGCGCGCACGGACGTCTTGTGATCCGCGAACGGGTCCCAGGCAACTCCAATTCGCGGATCGAAATTCATCCAATTCGGATTTTGAGCAAGCACATGAGACCGGCGGCTAAAGCCGGCGTCCGTAAGAGGATTCACAACAGCTTCGAGTGGAGCCCCACTGCCGACGCCGTTGGTTGTAAAGTCCCACCGAAGCCCGAGATTCACCGTCAGTTTTGGAGCTACCTTCCAATCGTCCTGAATAGTAAGGAAAGAAGTCGACCTGGCGGAAGCCTCGTGACGAGTTGTAATCCGACCCCGGCGGAGCGGATCCAAAATAGAAGTCCGCTGCGCCGTGAAAGAAATTAGAAAGAGAGAGGAAGGTGAAGTTACCGCCTTCATTTACGCCTTGTTGGAAGCCACTCTGAACTCTTGTGATGGAAGCGCCGGCCGCGATCCGGTGTACGCCCACGGTCCAGAGAAAATCATCGCCCAGCAGCGCTTTGGTTTGCACAACGCGGAACGGCTCAGCCGCGTTTGCTCCTACCGCGCTGAGTCCACCACCCGGGCTCACGATCGTGTCGGGGCGGCCGCCGCCGGGAAACAGATCGAGCGCTGGCACTCTATTGGTTGTGTTCCCGCCCGAATGTGTGTGCACCAGGCTGACGCGCAGCAAATTAACCTGGTTGGAGCCGAAGATGTGCCGCTCCTCCGCATTCGCGTATTGGTTGCGGGTGATTTCAAGATCCGGCCACAGCGGAATCGGCGAGCCGGCAAACGGATTGACCTGATTTGCCCGGTCAATGGTGTAGCGCCCAAACAGCGAGTCTCGTGAAGAGGTCGTATAATCTATGCGCCCAAGAAAATATTTTTCATTGGTGATCAGGCTCGCTGATTCGTGAGCTTTCGGTGAGCGTGTGTAGAGCTGTTTCCGGGAGGACGAAAAGGCCTATGTCTGATCTTTATTCGGCGGTTTGACTCTGATGAACAGCTTGTCCCATTTCTGGTGTTTGCCCGATTTGGTAGTACGGCCTCCAGGAAAGGTCCGGTCCAGCAGTTGGAGATCCAAGATTAGATCTTGCTCTGCCCATCGCCAGTTAGGCAGTTTCTGGCTGCTCGATCCGGCCACTTGGTACCCAAAGAGCTTGATCAGCCCTTTGTGAATCCCGTAGTCGTGCGGCTCCACGATACGCTCGCGGTTTTTGTATCGAAACCGGAGCAGGCGTTTTTTCTCAATGGCCGTCCAGATGAGTGGATTGATGTTCGGGTCGACTTCCGGCGCCATGGATCTTCCCCCTCTACGACTACTACTTAGCACGTTTATGACCTGCTCGGAATCGAGCCTCCAGGATGCGCCGTACCGATGTCCGGCCGATCTGCAACCGCCGTGCGATTTCGGATTTGCTGACGCCGGCGCGGTGTAGCTTCCCGATTTCCGCAGCATGTAAGGCCGCGGTCGCAGGACGGCCCAGCCGTTTCCCGTTCTCCCGCGCATGAGCCAAGCCAGCCCTGGTCCGTTCCCGCAGAATCTCTCGCTCGAACTCGGCGAAGACCGCCAGGAGTGCGGCCATGGCCCGGCCCGCTGGCGTCGTCAGGTCGAGGGCTTCGGTCAGCGAAACGAAGCCGACCCCGAGATGCTCCAGTTCCTGGAGTGTGGCCAGTAGATCTGCTACCGACCGACCCCATCGATCCAGCCGCCAGACCAGCACGACATCGATTTCACGGCGTCGTGCCTCCTCCAGCAGCCTCTCGCGCAGTTGCCGTTCCGACGCGCCGCTACCGACCTCCTTCACCTGCAGGGTGATCGTCCAGCCTCGTCGCGCAGCGTATTCACGCAGGGCGCGGACCTGCAGCGGGATGGTCTGCCGATCGTTGGTGGACACCCGTGCATACAGGCCCGCCCGCAACATTTTCGCTGGTCTTCGTGCCTGGCCAAAAACGTTACCGGACTTTGTTTTTGGAAATGCCCGTTTGGCGGCCATTTCAGAGCGTCACCCAACCATGGCCGCAGTCGATCCTTTCTGGCCAGGCAGAATTCACCATATTACGCGGCGGGTGTGGTGAGCCGGGCTAGCGTCTCGCGGTAGTTCCAAGGCATCCACTCCGAAGGATTGTCCGCCAGTTCGCGCGCGTGCCGCTGCAGCTTGGTGAGGTAGTCGAAAGGATTGGCTTCATTCAGCTCGCAGGTATGAATCAGACTCATGAAGAGATCACCCACTTCGGAGCCGTGCAGCGTGCGATAGAACAGCGCATTCTTGCGGTGCAACACAGCGCGTTTGAGCGCGCGTTCGCAGATGTTGTTGTCGAGCGGCGCGCCGGCATCGCGCAAAAATGCGGTCAGCCCTTTCCAATGCCTCAGGAAATAGGTGATGGCTTTGCCCAAGCCCGAGTTGGGCTCGACGAGATGTTGCGCGAACTGCGCTTGCATCCAGTCCTGCAATGTTTTCATGAGCGGCTCGCTGTGCTGCTGATGAAACAGCAAGCGGTCCTGTGGAAGCAGTTTGGCGGCGCGTGCTTCCGCCTCATACTTATATACTTCACCCAACGTCTCGAGAACATAGCGGCAAGCTTCCGGGAAGTTCGCCGCAACTTCCACAAACTGCCTTCTTCCATGCGCCAGACAGTTGGCCAGCAGGATCCCGACGCCTTCGGGAAGCGCGGAGGTGTTGCGCGACAGGGCATCGGACATCTGCACCGGCGCGGCCAACGCTGCGGCACGATGCACGAGCACGTCGCGCAGATTTTCACCGGCGTGTTGTCGCCCGGTGAAGTACAGCGCGATGCGTTGCCCCTGTTTGGTCGAAACAATGCCGGAAGTAAACACGCCGGTTCGATCATCGGACGGCTCGCGCGCCATATGCAGCACACGCATTGCTGTGTCGTCGTTGTGCAGCACTTCGCCTTGCGCCGCTTGCCGGATCAGTTCATCGGGCGCAGCTTTGATCACTTCCGCCGCTTCATCCACGATCTCCCACTGCGTCGAGGCAGGCAACGGAATGCCCAGTAAATGCTCCAGCTTTTCTAAACGGTAAAACGGCATGCCGCTGCCCTACTTCAGCAGCGCGATCATCGCCGCCGTGGTTTCGTCGTATTTTTCGGGTCCGACGCCGTCCGGCTCTGGCGCCGTGAACACTTCGCCGCACAGATTGCAACGCAGCCGGTCGAGCTCATACACGATGGCGGCCAGTGGGGCCTGACCGACGACTCTCACCAGCGTTCGCGGTTCTTTGTTTGGACCAAGCAGTGGATAGACTTTGCCCTTCTCGCAGCCCGGGCAGTGATCACCGGTGTGCAATGTGGGATGAGGTACCGCAACTTTCTTGGCGCCGGTGTAGGCGGAAGCTCCGTTGCGCCCGTGGCCTGCGGCTGGTTCTGGATCATTTGGGGGCGCGGGCGTCTCCGGCTGCCCTAAAACGTTCTTGGTCTTTTCCGTGGAGCGCGGCTGCGGCATCATTCCGCCCAACGCGTGCAGCGCTTCTTTCAGCTTCTCGCTTTCCGATTCGCTCAACGGGACCTCGCGAGCATGATCGATGATCTGCTCCAGCTCTTTCAGATTCACGTCCACACGTTTGCGCTTCATGCACCGAGAACCTCCCGAAACTTAGGATGAAGTGGCAAGCCCAACATCTGCTTTACTGGCCGCGTCTGCTCGAAAGTGGGCGCACGATGTCCACGGCCCGCCGTCGTGCCGATCACTTGCCAGTTGGCAGCGCGGTAGCACGTCCCGCGAAAGCGCGAAGTGTCGACGAATGTTTCCAACCAATAAATAGGATGCGCGTACAGCCGCTGCCAATCTTGCGGAACAAGCTTGGCCATGCGCCCCAGAAGGTGCGAGGCCAGATGTTCCACGCGAACCCACGGCAGAATCAGAAACCGCGTATTGTAAGCCAGCAAGTGCACGTTCCGCTCACGCGCTTCGTCGCTCCATTCCAGGTAGTGGTCGCGCACTTTCAGGTGACGTGGCGCGCTTTGCCAGGCCAGGCATGCGATCACTTGCCCGCTGGCTTTCACCAGATACTTCAGGTGTTCGCCAATCGGCTGTTCGTAGCCCAGATAGTGATACTGCTCCATCAGGCTGTTGAACAACGCCTCTTCCGAAGCGCACAGGGCGCCGCGCCCGTTGTGCGCGTGTTTTTCAAGTGTCCGCCGCACTTGCACAAACTCAAGCGGCGTAAGGCTATGAAGTGGTCCGTCGACCGGACGGTTGTCGGCAATCACGGGCTCGGGCTTTTGCCGCTCCGCGATCCGATTGCGCACCACGCGCTTCACCGGCGGCAACTCAATCTCGCCCGCACGATCGAGCATCAACAGCAGTCCGCGGCACACCATATCGCGCAACGCGCCATTGGCTTGCTTCCATTGCCAGGCCTCACATAGTACGCGCGACAGTTTCCAGCGGCTCAGCTCCGGATGATCTTGGATGAGTTGCCGGATGAAAAAGATCTCTTCGCCGGTGATGTCGCGGCTTCGATAGCGATGTGTAGCCATCTCATCCGCAGTATGCCGGAAACAGTTTCAGAACGCAAGTAAAAAATGATCAACTTATTTTGCGCCACACGGGAGCCGCATCGATGTCCGGATTGCCCGCCGCCAGCAGCACCTGTGCCTGATGCACGCGCAGGGCCCGCGCCGGTTCTTCCCCTTGCGGCCACCAGCGAAAGCGGCCTTTGGATAATCGCTTGGTCGCCAGCCAAAATCCCTGCCCGTCGTAGACCAATACTTTTATAGAAGTCGCCCGCCTACTGCGGAACACAAACAGGCAACCCGAAAATGGATCGGTGTTCAGTTTCGCTCGGCACAACTCGGCCAGTGAATCGATGCCCTTGCGGAAATCGACAGCTTCCACCGCCACTAGGATCCGCATCTGTGGCGTGATCTGCAGCATGATCTACGTCGTTGCAAACACGCGAATCAACTCGGCCAGTGCGCTGGTTGAAATGGCTTTCAACTCCAGCCGCAGCTTCGCACCCTGCCGCGACTCTACTTCCACCAGGCAACTTGTCTCGCCACGATCGAAAGTCGCACCGGTAGTCTGCGCCAGCAGTTCCACAAACGCCGGTGCTGTGCTCTCTGTTCTGCCAGTTTGACGCTGGCGTCGAGATTTACGCGCCTTGACCTGCGAACCAGGCTCGAATCGATCCGTCCACTTCTGTAGACTCGGCCGATCCACATCCAGCACCCGCGCGGTTGCTTCAATCCCGTCCCGCCTCGCCAGCTTCGCCGCTGCCGCCCACAACTCCTCCGGCAGTCGCGACCTCACCGGATGCGTACTGCGAAACTCCGCAAACCGCCGCTCCAACTGCTCCACATCCTCGCGATGGCTTGCCGATCCCTGCGTCATGCCGCCAAGCCTCCCGCCCTCGACACAACCTATCAGCCAAGCTCAGCCGCAGTCACGCATGCTTACCGGCAACTCACGCTGGACTGTTCCGGTTTCAGATTTAAATATCCAAATTCGTCGATCAGAAGTACGTCGAGGCGAGCAAGGCGTTTGAGCAACTGGCGCGTGGAGCGGTCGGCCAGCGACGCATACATCTCGTCGAATAGATCCTGAGCACGGACAAACTGGCAGCGATAGCCATTTTCCAACGCCTTCAGCAAAAGGCCACAGGACAGTCCAGTCTTGCCGACACCGGTTTTCCCGACCAGCACGATATTCTCCGCTTTAGAGATGAACTCCAGTTCGGCGAAGCCGCGGATCTGTTTGCGGTTGACACCGGGTTGGCGGGCGAACGGAAACGTCTCCAGCGACAAACGCTCTAGTAGGTTGGCACGCCGGATACGCCACTCCAAAGCGCCTTCCTGCCGGGCATGCCACTGGGCGCGCACCAGGCGGGTGACGAACTCCGAGTAGGAGACGTGCTCCTTGTCGGCGGCCCTCAACTGTTCGTCGTAGATCTCCAGGATGCGCCGCAACCGGAGGTTCTTCAGCAGCTGTTCGAGTTCTTCAGTCATCGTGTGGCTCTTTTCCGTCGTCCAGCAAAAAATATTCACGCGCCACCCGGCGCAGGATCATACGTTCGAGCCGGTCCAGGTCGTAGAGACCATAGCGGGCGGCCTCCCGCACCGCGGCCAACAGAGGTTCTCGCGGATACTCGCGCACCAGCCGAAGCAGTTGGCGCAGGGCAACTCCCGGCACCTTTCGACTCCGCTGCTTCACGGCCGCAACATAGTCGGCGATCTCCGGGGCCGCCGCTTGAATGGCCTGCTCTTCGGGATGGGACTGTCCGCACCATGCCCTGCCCGCGCGGTGGACGGTGTTGCGGCTGAAGGATCCTCTGATGCTCGGCCTCGGCAATGCGGCCATGAGTGACCAGCTTGCGGGCATCGAGTTGAATCTCGATCTTGTCTTTGGTCTCTCGCACCTCCACGCGGCGCCCAATCCACTCCAGCGGGACCGAGTACCGGTTGGTGTGGAGTGCGACATAGCCTTCCACGTCCACCATGCGCTGGTGCAGGCGGTAGACCTCGGGAATCCACGCCGGCAGCGGTTTCAGTTGTGGTCGTTCCGCCGCGAACAACTCACGGGGAACAGCACGGATATGTTTCTTATATGTGGAGTTGACTTTGTCGCACCACTGCCGCGCCTGTTGATTCAAGTCTCCCCAGTCGGAGAACGTTCGGCCGGCCAGGAAGTTTGTCTCTATGAACCAGAAGGGCCGTTCTACGCGTGCGGAGCGGTTGGCATTCCCAATCGCATGCGCCACGAACTTAAAGCCGAAACGCTCGCCGAAGGCTGCCATCTCGGGCACCGGAATCATGTCGCGCCCGGTGCCGTGCAGCACGACAACATGCGTGTTGTCAATCATCACGCGGGTCGGGGCGCCGGAGAAGTAGCGCAGCGCTTCGGTGAGAAAAACCTTGCAGTCGAAGCGCTGAAACGTCGGGTAAAACTGAAAGAACAGCATCCGCGAGTAGCACAGCACCGCTGAGGCAGTCTGCACCTTGCGCTTCTTTCCACCGAGTTCGACCTCATGCGGAGAAGTATCGTGCTGAACCTCTTCGCCCGGCTGAAAATCGTAGCGGCCAGCCGCGACCACCGGCGCTTGACCAATGCCGTGCCGTCGGCAAAACGCCGTCAATGCCGGATACGAAACCTCAGCTCCGCTGGCCACCAGTTCCTCATGGACTCGCGCGAGATTCCCCTTGCAGTTGCTGAAAAGTTCCAGAATGCGATCCCGGTACGGTTCGGCTTTCTCGGGCCGGCGCAGTTCCGGGACCTCGCTTGCCTTCGACCGCAGTACCTTGCGCACGGTCGGACGGGAGATTCCCAGCACTCGTGCAATCTCCCGTTTGCCGACTCCCTTTGTGTGCAGTTCCAGGATCGTGGTCCGTTGCGCCTGGCTCAACATTCGTTCCTCGCTCCTTTTCGATTCGGTCTGCCAAACGACCCAGTTGATGGCGTGCCTGCTCAGTCTGCCGCAGCACCGCTTCGCGTTGCGCAGCATCCATCTCTGCCACCGCCGCACCGGCCAGTCGGCGATGAGCGCGGTTCACAATCGCCACTACCATCTCCAGATCGCGCAACAACTCCGGAGCGCCCGCCGGCCCTTGGGCTTTCGGCTCCGCTTGTCGCAGCGTTTTGAAGAACAGATCCGGCGCATCGAGGATGCGCTTGCGGATCGCCGCCGAGCCATTGCGCCAGGCGGTATACAACTGCCCGGCTTGCCGCGATTCACAGTGATACTGCGCGAACACCGTGGCCATCCGTTCGCAGTCTTCCAAGTTGATGCGCGCCGCCGGCACCAGAAACTTCATCGCCACGTGAGCGCCGATCTTTCCTTCCCGCACTTGCTGTTGGATCGTTTCCGGTAACAGTTCTACCAGTGCCAGCCGGCGCGACACCCAACTCACACTCCGATCAAACCGCCACGCCAGTTCATCCAGTCCGTATCCGAAGCGGTGCTCCAACTCCGCCAGTAACCACCCCTGTTCCAGTGCTGTCTCCTGCTCCGACAGGCGCAACGAACGGCCCAAGAGCAGCGCCTCGCCTTCGCTCATCGGCCAGACCACAGCGTCCACGGTGTCCCGGCCCAGTTGCTGAAGTGCCGCAATGCGCTTGTACCCGTCGATGACCAGATAGCGGTCGGGCTGACCGGCGGCCACAACCACGATGGGCGTCTGCTGTCCCGATTCGGCCAGCGAGGCTAGCAGGCGCCGCTGCCGTTGGGGGTGGCGGACTCGCAGGTGCTCCCATCGTCGGTCGAGTTGGTGAAATTCCAGTTTCATGGCGGCTGTTCCGTAGCCGCGATCAGTATGGAGCAGGCTGGAACTGGTCTTTTTCGGCAGGACGGGGAAGTGGGCTTGGAACCATCGTGGGATCAACTACATATGAGCGGAACTGGTCTTTCGCTGAACGCACCAGGAGTGATCCCATAACCCCAATGAAGTCAGAGCCTTTTTGTCCAAACTCGTCTTTCGCGAGATCCCAGGGAAGTTGCCTCAACGGCGCGGGCAAACGCAATGGCTCCGGTGACTGTTCCTGCGCTCCCCGCTGTTGTATGCGGTAACCGGCGGCATACTCCGGATTCTTCGCACGCCAGTTCGCCTGTGTTTTCTTTCGCCGCGCTGCTTGGCACTCGGACTTACTACAGGCGTGTTGGCGTGGTCCTACTCGCTCATCGGGACGAAACCATTGGCGACAGATGGAGCACGGTCTTTTCCGGGGCGCGGGCATCGTGAATCATGATCACCACGTACGCGTCTCGATATCCCAATGTGGGTCCTTAACCAGGACCGGCTGTGGGCAAACTTGGGTTATTTTGGAGCCAATCAACTGCGGCGACGATGATGGTCCGACGAAACTCATCATCCACGTGGATAGGTCCATCTGGGTAGATATCCGGAAGTCGAAAGAGCGGCTTCAACTCTTCAACGGCACCACTGCTATCGAGGTAGATCCCGTACACCTCACGGTAGCCTTCATACGGATCACGCCTACCGTCAGCGATCGCTCCCAAGATAAGACGTGCCTTATCGAGAGAGCCGAGCCTGCGTTCGCTGGATCGTCGACGTCGGGAAATCACGCCCCTTCATTCTATCGATTGAGCTATCCCCACGACACCGGCACCGGTGGGTCATTTTTGGAAAGCGGACCCGGGCAAGTTCTCACGAGCGCCGAAGATGGCGCGGGCTACGACATCAAGTCGTACACCCTGAATGGTGAGGAGAAGTTTATAGAAGTTAAGACGACCCAAGGAGAAAAGGGTACCGCGTTTTATTTGAGTTCTCATGAAACCCGATTCGCAACGGATCACGCAGATCGCTTTTATCTATATCGTGTGTTTGAATTCGATCACACCACTTCGGCCGGCAAGGTATTTGTGCACCGCGGAGACTTGGGGAGAAGCTTTGCGGTCTCTCCGATCCAGTTCAAGGTCTCGCCCGCCTTCGATTGACCTAATTCCCCTTGAGTTCAACGCGCGGCGCTGAGCCATGAACGTCTGAAAGTTATTGAAAGTTTTATTTAAACGTATCGAAAACAGTATCAGACGTAGATCAGACACCTATCCGGCCAATAGGGGACTGTTTGATTTCAGGGTTCGCCAGTTCAGGCCCATTATGTCACGGCGCAGAAACGTCGCCCGCACTCTGTTTGAAAAAGCACAGTTGATACATGCACGGGTGCCCGTGCAGTTATCAATGCAACCAGCGCAACTCCAGAACGCCGGTATGAAGTGCGCCGGGTGTGCCGACCGGACAGTGACCCGTCTTGGAAGAGTTTATGAGTACATCCGGATCACCTGGAGCATCGGCCGAGTTTTGTTGACAGTACCTTCCAACATCGGCGTGAACGGGTTGCCGTCTTCTGACTGGGACGGGTGAATTAGCGCGCCTCGTCTGCCAAATGCTGATAGATTCGGCGCGCCTCTTCATACTGAGCGAGAATGTGCTCCCTCTCTTGGGGAGACCGCCACCAGAGCCACTCCTCCGTCTCTTTGCGCAGCACATCTATCCAACGTATGAAGTACTCTGCTGATGGACGATCACGAAGCTTTTGATCCCCCACATAGACCCGGACCGCGTTCGTCCCGGCCAACAGAAACTTGGAGTCGAGAACAGGATTGTGAGGACCTTCTGCCATTACCGAAAACCAGTCACTCTCAGTAAGCTTGATCTCCTCACGAAATCGCGCCGATGTGCGCTTACCGTCCAGGGGGATTTCGCGAAGCACTCCGTGTTTGCTATAGATCACAACTTTTGAGAGCGGCGACAGGGAGACCACGGTCCCTTCCAGAACCACAGACCCACCGCCCGCTGGAAGATGCAGCGCGCTACCCGGAAGGGCTCCGTTCACTCGAAATTCGATCAGGGGTCCAGTGGAAAAATAAGTGTGGCCCTTGCGAACTCCATCCACCCACGCCTCCACGCTGAATGGCCCATCAAGATGGACATAGGTTCGTATCCCTGCGATGATACGGAATCGATGAAGATCGTTAATCGAATCCTCGCCTCCCGTAGGCACCAGTGCAATATCGTTGTTCATCAGCTTTTGCCATACGCCCATTTCGCCGCGAACCGCCCCCGACCACTCCAGCGCATCTAACGTACCCAACGCCGCATCCACGGCGACTCCTTTACCTCCGTGAACGGTTGTTCCCAGCGGATCGGTATCGCCGAATGGATGTACATATCCGGTGACGGCCCCCTGCGCTTTCGCTTTCCGGAAAATATCCGTATTCGAAGGGTAGATGCTAGCGAGAGCTGTGCCTTCGTAACTTGCCGTGAACGGCGATATCAGATGGTCCTGTAATCCCATAAGGAAGGTATGTCCGAGAAAAGCAGGGCGGTATTCCTCTCCCACGAGCACCTTGACGCCGGGAACCGGCGGGCGTACGGGATACTCGTGGCCGCCAGGCTGGAAATACTGCCAGTCCAGAATGCGATTGTCCTTGTTCGAGGCCGTTGCGTGGACAAAATGTAAATCCTCCGCTGCGGCCATGAAGGCGGTGTTCTCCGGCGTATTATGCAGGTTGCCGCCATAGTTCATATGGACGTGGGTGGAACCGCTGTACCAACTCTTCGCCGGCAGGTTGACCAATCGACTGAGGGTCAGAGTGGCAGTTGTAGTCTTGCCACCTTGGATCTCAACTTCGCAATGCGCCGGTTGATACTCGAAGCCCTTCACCGCTTCGAGGGTCATTCGCCCAGGTGGGGCCTCCATCGTAAATTCTCCGGATGTGTGGAAGTAATCCGTCCCCGTATAGAAACCGATCCGCGAGTAGGCAGTCGAGGGGGCGTAAAACCGGCCATCGGGAGCCAACCCGAGAATTCGCGCAGCAGTTAGCGTCCCGGTGCCGCCATCGACAACTTTCACCTGCAGCCGCCCCATGGGATGGCGCCACCGCCGTTGCGTGATTAGTACCTTCCGTTGCGCGCCGCCCCAGACCTCCAGCACAGCGAGTTGAGGAAGTCCACCTTCATTTGAGATGTATGCAATCGACTGCCCGTCAGGGGACCATCGGGGGTGAAAATGATCGAAGGAACCGAACGTCATCTTATACGGCGCTCCGCCCGTAATGGGAAGAATGTATAGATTGTTAAACTGGTCCGCGCCGCCTGACGTGGCGGAGTACACGATAGTGCTTCCATCCGGCGAGATGTGGGGGCGCGTGCGGTAGAGGGTCTGTTCTCTCCAAATCATCCGTCCCTCTGCGATTCCGTTCCCCTTTGCTGGGGCGCGCCAGATATCCCCGGAGCCCAGCGCCACATCCCGGTTGGTAACGAACAACAGTTCCTTCCCGTCAGGCGTCCAGACCGGCTGAGTATGCATATCCCAGGGACCGAAGTAGAGGCGATCGCGCGGATACTGATGGTCGGGGGTGACAAGAATCGGTTCGCCATCCCAGCGGCCGTCGCGGATGCCGCGGATATAAATCTTAAAATATCCGTTCGGCTGCGAGGAAACGTAAGCCAACCGCGTTCCGTCGGGCGAAAAGACAGGGTCCAGATAGATCTGCCCATCATCCGTCAGCGCATGAGACTCTCCGGTCGTCACGTTCAGGATTTCGAGTTGCACCCGTTTGCCGGAATAATCCGCCGTGTACACGATCCACTTTCCGTCGCGAGACCAGTCTGGTGAAGCCGCGTATCCGGTGCTGCTGGTCAGTTCAGCTGCGCTCCCTGTTTGGGGATCCACCCGCCAGATGGAGCCTTGCATCCCCACGGCGATCGACTTTCCATCCGGCGACCAGCACGGCGCCCAAGGTGTCGATCCGGGCGCGGGCGGAATGTAGTAGCTGTACATGTACAGCGTTCCGTGTTTCACCGCCGGATAGGGTTCAGGGGCCGCCTCAGAAGTTTGGCCCGATGCATTCGTCACTGCGATCGTTGTCAGCAGCGAGAGAACCAGGATTGATTTCATCATTTTTCAAAAATTGATCTTCAATCCAAGCTGGATCTGTCTCGCGGTGCTCACGGTGGAACTGACTTGGCCGAAACTCGGGCTCGTGATCAGGCTCTGTGGAATCCCAAAGCT
>Ga0105240_10002302_pt1 | contig 30894 bp, 33 predicted proteins | sample KBSC54metaG_FD_80426 | JGI IMG/M metagenome (GOLD analysis project Ga0105240, IMG submission 80426) | Corn rhizosphere microbial communities from Kellogg Biological Station, Michigan, USA - KBS C5-4 metaG | ecosystem: Host-associated > Plants > Roots > Rhizosphere > Soil | place: Michigan, USA... | reverse complement strand
TTTCCCAGAGGTGGAGTAATCGTAGCGCAGCCCGAGCTCGAGCGTAAGCTTGCGGTTGACCTTCCAACTGTCCTGACCGTAGAATCCCAATTGGTGTTTCCCGAGCCTGGCGACCGCCGGTGAGTCGACTTCGTAGACATCGGGTAGTCCCAGCAGAAAACTGGCATAGGGATGTCCGATGGTGGCGCCGCTGCTCACCGTGGTGGTACCCAAGTATGGAAGGGCGGTTTCTGCCGGGCTGTAGCTAAACAAACCGTTGGTGCTGATAATGTTGTAATTCGGGTATCCTTCAACGGACGCTTCGGCGCCAAATTTGAAGGTGTGATTGTTCTTCACCCAGGTAAGGTTGGCCACCAGGTTGGTCTTTGCCTCGTTCGTGTTCTGCGTGCCGTTAAAGCCGGCACCGAGACCGGGGGCCGGTCCTATGATGTTCATGCCGCCGGTGCTGTTAGCCCCCAGCAATCCGGTGGTCCCTGACCCTGCCGCTCCGTTGAACGCCGGGAAAGCCCATGGAACAAATGGGCCGGTTAATCCCAGCCCGGTGGTGTTGTTGTAACAGCAGAACGGGGTGGGCATGTCGAGCCTGCTGTCCACGTACGCCCCCCCTATATGCAGGAGCAGAGTCGGGGAGAGGGTCTGGTCGTAGTTCAGGCGATAGTTGATGGTGTTCCAATCCGTCGGGGCGAGAACTGAAATCAGGGTGGGTAAACCTTCCGCCGTGGTATTAGTGGGCGGTCCAGCGACACCCTGATGGTTCCATCCCCAGTTACCGCTCAGCTTAATCTTGGAACTCAGCGAGTGGTCGATCTTAATCGAAGGAACATAGTACTGGTTCTTGGTCTGATATGGATTGACGAAGTTATTGATTAACTGGGTCGCGAACGGTCCCTGCGGCTGCGGGATCAAGGCTTGAACTTTCAAAGCGACCGGATCGAGCTGGTTGGCCGGAATCATGTTGTTTGGGTATGGGTCCCGGATCAGCCGGGAATCCGTCGCGGATGCGGGTCGCGTCGTGCTGGGATCGTAAATCGAGTTTTGAATGATAGGCCGGCCCAGCGGATCCGTTCCGAGAACCTTGTTGCCGGCCGCCGCCGTGGCGGCGCTAAAATCGCCCATTCGATAGGCTGCGGTGGGAACAGTGACTAACCTGCTGGTGTTAGAAGTGGTGGTGGGAAGGGACTCGTAGGTGAAGAAGAAAAAGGTCCTGTCTTTGCCCTTGTAGACCTTGGGAATCCAGATGGGTCCGCCGGCGGTGCCGCCGAAGTCGTTCTTTCGAACTTTGTTGCGCGTGTGGGAGTACGGGCCGTAGGCATTGAAGGCTTCATTCGTGAAGTAATCGTATGCGGATCCGTGGAATTGGTTGGTGCCCGATCGCATGGTGTAGCTCAAAACGGCGCCGGTCGACTGACCGTATTCGGCCGCATAGTTACTGGTTTGTACCGCGACTTCGCTGACCGAATCCACGCTCGGCGCTCCGAATGAGTAGTAGGTGTTGCCCAAGGTGTAGGTTGCATCCATGCCGTCGATCCGGATCCGTTCGCTAGCGGCCGGCGAGCCATTGATACTAATCGAGGTGAGGGAACCGTTCACGCCGGGAATCGTTAGTACGGCTTCCGTGGTAACGCGGACGGCGCCGATCTGGCCCATCGGAAGGTCGTCCTGCTTTTCGGTCGTGACGTTGTGGCTGACGTCGCCAGTCTCGGTTTTCAGAAGCGACGCTTCGGCGCTAACCGTGACGGACTGTGTGGCGTCGCCTATTTCGAGGGAAATGTCGACACGCGTGGTTTGCAGTTGCTGGACCGTGATCCCTGTCCGGACGTACTTTTTGAATCCGGGCACGGTCGCGTCTACTTCATACATGCCGGCGGGAAGATCGCCGAGAACGTAATTGCCCGTGGCGCTGGTCGCGGCCGACACGACAACGCCGGTGGCCGTGTTTTTAGCTTCGACCGGAGCGTTCGGAACCACGGCTCCTGCCGGGTCCGAAATTAATCCAGTAATCGTGCCGCCGGTCTGCGCGAACGCGGCGTGGGTGAACGTCAATAAAAAAAGAAGAGCTATCGCTAGCTTCGCTAACCTCATGTCACACCCCTTCAATCTAATTTCAAACCAGTTCGGTTCTACCGCACTGCCACCCCCGTAAGTAACGGGAAGCCCAAAGCCTCACTTCCGACTCAGATCGTTACAGTTTCACGGATGCTATCACCGTAATCTGCCAACGTCAAGCCCATGGGTCGGGAACACGGTAGTTGTCCGGTCGAATTAGCACCTTAGTTGTCCGGTCCAGACCGCCTTGTACCGCGACAAGTATCCGGACTTCAACGTGCGCCATTTCTACGAGAAGCTCAAGAAAACCGAAGGCATCGAGCTGAGCTACAGCTGGGTGAAACAAACGCTGCAAGGCGCGGGGCTGGTAGCGCCGCAGAAGGCTCGGACCGCATCGCCGGCGCAGGCCGCGTCGACCCACTCCCTGTTTGCTGCTGCACATTGACGGGAGCAAACACCGCTGATTTCAGATGACCGCTACTACGGTGATGGCGGCGCTGCACGAGGTAATCGAGCGCGAAGGCTTATTTTGCACATTGTATAGTGATCGCGCGAGCCACTTCTTCGTCACAGCCAAAGCTGGCGAGCCGGTCGATAATGCTCCCGGCCTATTCCCCGCAAGCGCGGGGACGCGGCGAACGGAGCTTCGGCACCTGGCACAGCCGCCTGCCGCAGGAGTTGCGGCTGGCCGGCATCACCACGCTCGATGGGGCCAATCGATTCCTGCGCGAACACTACCTTGCCGCCGTGAGTGGCACGCGTTCCGCCGTTGTGGACGCAGCGATCTGGATTGGATGTTCTGGATCCAGACCGAACGTGTAGTGGGAAAGGACGACACGGTCGGGATTCACGATCAATGGTGGCAGCTCGACAAATCCCGCTGGCGCCACATGCTGGCAGGCCAGATGGTGACCATTCATCAACATCTGGATGGCCGGATTTCGATACGCTACGGGCCCCACGTAGGGGCCTGGAAAAGAGGAGCCGGGGAAAACCAGGTTTCCCTCCGCTCCTTGGAAATCGCCTCCGGCGATTCCCACTTTCCCACTCGCGACGACGATTAATCCTCTCTCCCCCAAAGTCAAAGGCGAAGAGGGTAGCATGATTGCCAGACCAGGACAACTAACGTGTCACTAAAACCAGGCAACTACAAAAGCTAGCGACAGCCCATGGGTCTGGAGGCGCAGAGAACGCGTCGCAAATCAAAGTCGTAAATCAATGTTTAAAACGCTCTCTATGCATTCGGTGCGCCGACATGTTCGTGCCGGCAGGGATTCATCAGACGCGGCAGAAAGTGAAGTATGATGACGACGGATAAGTTCGTGATTCGACCGTTGAAGGAGGTCTGAAATTATGAGCAAAAGAGCCGTGAATGCGGGAGTATCAATCGTCCTGGCCGCGGTCCTGGCCGTTACGCTTGCGGAATTGCTTGCCGGCCAAACCAAGAGCGAGACCGTCCACGTTGGCAATGCCGACCTGGGAGGCGTGGTGAGCAGCCCCAACGGGCCCGAGGCGGGGGTCTGGGTGATCGCCGAGACCACCGACCTGCCGACCAAATTCGTCAAGATCGTCGTCACCGATGAGAGAGGACGCTACCTGGTGCCGGATCTTCCAAAAGCGAACTACAGTGTGTGGGTTCGCGGTTACGGGCTGGTAGATTCCCCGAAGGCCAAATCGACACCGGGCAAGATGCTTGATCTAAAGGCGGTCCTGGCGCCGGACAAGAAGGCTGCAGCCGAATACTATCCCGCACTGTACTGGTTCTCTTTGCTGCAGGTGCCACCTAAAAGTGATTTCCCGGGCACGGGGCCGACGGGGAACGGAATTGCTCCCAGAGTTAAGAGCCAAGGCCAATGGATTAGCGAAATCGTCAACACGGACGGCTGCACCGGCTGTCATCAGATGGGCGACAAAGCCACGCGCGAGATTCCACAGAGTATCCTCAGTAAGACCGCAAACTCGAAAGCCGCGTGGGATCTCCGGATTAAGGCCGGCCAGGCGGGCGGCGGGATGAGTGCCCGCTTCGATCAGGTTGGCCGCCAGCGCGCGCTGGCGATGTACGCAGACTGGTCCGACCGCATTGCCCACGGAGAGTTGCCGTCCGCCGCTCCGTCGCGTCCGCAGGGCCGCGAGCGCAACGTGGTGGTCACTCTCTGGGACTGGGCCGATCCGAAAGTCTATCTGCATGACGCCATCGCAAGCGACAAGAATAATCCGACTGTGAACGCCAACGGCCCCATCTATGGAGCGCTCGAGGAAAGCGGCGATTACCTGACTGTCCTCGATCCAAAGACCAACTCGACGAGCCAAATAAAGCTGAGGGTTCGCGATCCGCAGACGCCGAGTTCCTTCGCCACGAAACCGGCTGCGCCCTCGCCGTATTGGGGCGATGAAGCGATCTGGAACAGCCAGACGACGGTCCACAGCTTCTCGATGGACAAGCAGTCTCGCGTGTGGGCCGCGGCGCGTGTTCGTAAGCCCGCGACTCCGGCATGGTGTCAGGCGGGCTCGGATCACCCCTCCGCGAAGTTGTTCCCGATCGCTCAAGGACAACGCGGGCTGGAACTCTACGATCCAAAAACCAAAGAGACGACCACAATCGACACCTGCTTTACGTGGGGTCACGTGAATTTCGACGACAAGGGTGTGCTGTGGTCGTCGTTCGGTCCGGCCGGCGTCGAGGGATGGTTCGACACGAAGATCTGGGACAAAACTCATGACGAGAAGACAGCGCAGGGCTGGAGCGCGTTCGTTCTCGATTACAACGGGAACGGGAAACGCGACGCCTACACCGAACCGGATAAGCCGGCGGATCCAACCAAGGACAAGCGGATTAACGTATCTTTCTATGGCGTCGCGCCGGCGCCGGACGGCTCGGTGTGGGGATCGGTGATGGGAATGCCGGGCGCGTTGGTTCGCTTCATCCCCGGATCTCACCCGCCCGAGACAGCGCTGGCCGAGTACTACGAGGTGCCGTGGAATAATCCGAAGGCTCCGGTACAAGGCTTCTCGCCTCGCGGCATGGACGTCGACAGCAACGGCGTCGTCTGGGCCCCCCTCTCGAGCGGGCATTACGCCAGCTTCGACCGCCGCAAGTGCAAAGGCCCGCTCAACGGCCCTGCTGCGGCGACAGGACAGCATTGTCCTGAGGGGTGGACGCTCTATCCGTTCCCGGGTCCGAACTACAAGGGAGCGGTGGAGAACGGCAGCGCCGACTCGGCGTACTATAACTTCGTCGACCGGTTCGACATGCTTGGCGTCGGCAAGGACGTGCCACTTGCGACCGGCAATCTGTCCGAGGGTTTGCTGGTGTTGGTGGACGGCAAGTTCATGACGCTGCGCGTACCGTATCCCATGGGTTACTACGCGAAAGGGCTGGACGGCCGCATCGATAATCCGAACGCTGGCTGGAAAGGCAAGGGTATCTACACGCCAATCTCGACACGAGCGCCATTCCACATGGAAGGTGGCAAAGGGACCACGAGCAAGCTTGTGAAGTTTCAGATGCGACCCGATCCGCTCGCCAACTAGCGGAACTCCGAACTACCGGTTCAGCCCTGGTATTGTTCGTCGCTGACCTGTTCCATTCAGTCGACCGCTTTGCCGTCAAGCTGTTCCTGAATAGCGATATGGGTCATCGCCGTGGCTGGAGTGGCGCCGTGCCAATGCTTCTCAGCAGGCGGAATCCAGACGACATCGCCCGGTCGAATTTCCTCGATCGGACCTCCCCACCGCTGTGCCCGGCCACAACCGCCTGTCACTATCAAGGTCTGACCGAGCGGATGGGTGTGCCAGGCTGTCCGAGCGCCCGGCTCGAACGTGACACTGGCACCAACTACGCGCGCTGGCGCGGGTGGATTGAATAGCGGATCAACACGCACCGTACCAGTGAAATAATCTGCGGGTCCCTTGCCAGAAGGCTGTGAACCACTTCGTTTGATGTCCATTGTCATCAACCTCTAGCGTCCGGTCATTTGCTCCAGCTTTTCTGGGTAGCGAGCACCTTGTATCGTGATCTTAGATGCGGCGACATCAATGCTGCGCAGATCGTCAGGCGTGAGCTCGACTGCGACTGCGCCGATGTTTTCATCCAGACGAGTCAACTTTGTCGTGCCCGGGATGGGGACAATCCACGGCTTCTGCGCAAGCAGCCAAGCGAGCGCAATCTGAGCAGGTGTCGCTCCTTTCCGCTGCGCGATGCTGCCGAGCAAACTGACGAGTGCATGATTCGCCTTCAGCGCTTCCGGCGTAAAGCGGGGTAGAGTGCTGCGGAAGTCAGTGCTGTCGAATGTGGTGTTCTCGTCGATTTTGCCCGTGAGGTAGCCTTTGCCCAGAGGGCTGTATGGGACAAACCCGATACCAAGCTCTTCGAGCGTGGGGATAACTTCTTTTTCGGGAGTCCTCGTCCACAACGAGTATTCGCTCTGGAGCGCAGTTAGCGGCTGCACGGCGTGAGCGCGACGGATCGTTTGCACGCCCGCCTCGGAAAGACCGAAGTGCTTGACTTTGCCCGCCCGGATGAGATCTTTAACTGCTCCAGCGACGTCTTCGATAGGCACGTTCGGATCAACCCGATGCTGATAAAGCAGGTCGATGACAGCGACCTTGAGCCGTTTGAGCGAACCTTCGACTGCCTCCTTGATGTGCGCTGGACGGCTATTTAGACCTGCCGCTCCCGGCCTGTTATCGCTGCCACTCAGATCGAATCCGAATTTGGTTGCGATGACAACCTGCTTGCGGAACGGAGCGAGGGCTTCGCCCACAAGCTCTTCGTTCAAAAACGGGCCGTAGACCTCGGCAGTGTCGAAGAACGTGATCCCTCGTTCCACCGCCGCGCGGAGAAGGGTGCTCATCTCCTGCTTATCTTTGGGCGGACCGTAGGAAAAGCTCATTCCCATGCAGCCGAGCCCAAGGGCTGAAACCTCCAAGTTACTCTTTCCAAGTTTGCGCTTCTGCATTGTTTCTCCTTGTCATCTTGAGGTTAGAATCAAACGCCGTGGAAGCGGTAACGGCAGATGTAAGCATTGCTAAGCCTCGGATTCATCTTGCAAGGCGTTTTGATGTTTGGATCTCTGCGCGCATTGATGGAAGGGTTTGCTGAACCGAGGCGGACAAAGACTTTGGACGCTTCCCACTTAACAACTTCAAGACGTCCTTTATGGTGAACTGGCTGGCCGACTTCAGACTGTTGAGTTGTTTCCAATCGAGCGGCAGCGCTACAGGCAGTCCCGGCCGCGCTCTAACTGCATAATCGGCGATGGCAGTGGCGGTGTAGTCATTGCGGAAATAATCGACGAAGATCTTACCTGTTCGCTTGGCCTTGCTCATGGTAGCTACGTAGGCTTCCGGCGCCGATGCGACCATCTCCTCCGCGATCGATCCGGCGAAGCTCTTTACGGCGGCCCATTTATCCGTGCCGGCCAGAGGCACTGTCACGTGCAACCCCTTGCCGCCGGTGCATTTGAGAGTTGATTCCAGTCCCTTGCGTCGAAGACGCTGCCGAAGGTCCTGCGCGGCGAGCTTGACCGCCTCAAATGGAACGTCGTCGGCTGGATCGAGATCGAAAATCATTCGATCGGGATAATCAATCGAATCGATGCGCGCACCCCATGGGTGCAGTTCGATTACGCCCATCTGGATTGCTTCCAGCAGACCTTTCTCATCCTCGATATAGAGATACTTATAGTTCTTGCCTTTATGCCGGAATTCGAAAGTGTGAACGTCCGCGCCGAGGCCCTTGCCTGGATTGCGCTGGAAGAAACACTCGCCATCGATGCCGGAGGGGCACCGCAGCAGGCTGAGAGGCCGCCTCACAATGTGAGGAAGAATAAAGGGCGCTACCCGGCCATAGTATTCGGCTAGTTGGACTTTTGTGATCTGGCCGGCTTCGGAGATTACGCGATCGGGATGTGTAATGGCGATGCCATTCACCATCATGTTTCCCGGTTTGCTTTTCTGCGTTGCGGTTTTTGGGCTGACGACTGTTTTAGCAGGCATCTCTTGCTTAACCTCCGAAGCATCCTTATCTTCCCTGAGACCTTGGAATGAAGGATGGCGAATAAGGCCGTCCTGCGTCCACTCCGTAAAGGCTACCTCGCATAGCAGCGCGGGCTTGACCCAATGAATGGAGCGCCATTCTCCAGCGCCCAACCCGGTGGTTTCGACGCGGGTCAGAATGGGTTGCTTAGCCGATAACCGGGCAAAGCGATCCACCAGGTCGCGAGCGCTTTTCATCGAAAAACCGGTTCCAACTTTGCCGGCGTAGTGGAGTGTGCCATCCTTCCGGTAGCCAAGATAGAGTGCGCCCAGAGCACGTTCACCCTTACGGGCGTCACTGAAGCCGAGGATCATGAATTCCTGGCGTTGCGTGCACTTGATCTTGAGCCAGCTTCTTTGGCGCCCAGCAACATATGGCGCATTTCCTTCCTTTGAGACGATGCCTTCAAAACCGGACTGGCAGGCTTTGGCGAACATTTCCGAGCCATGACCTGCGATGTGCTCGCTATATCGGAGCCAAGCTCCCTGCTTCGATGTCCTCAGAAGAGTGCGCAGCTTTTCCTTGCGCTGAACCAGGGGAAGTGTGGTTAGATCGATCCCGTCCAGGTGAAGCAGGTCGAATACGTAAGCGACGATTCTACTCGCGCTGCCCCCTTCGCCGAGTGCGTTTTGCAGGTCCTGAAAACTGCTTTTGCCTCGAGCGTCGAGCATAACGGCTTCCATATCTAAAACCGCATCTTTCACTTTTAGCCCCTCCAGCGCCGACCTAAGGGACGGAAAGCTTCCGGTCCAATCCTTGCCATTGCGCGTGCGCAGTAGCGGCACCCTGCCACTAACGAACCCGAGCAGGCGATAGCCGTCAAATTTCATCTCGTGCAGCCACTGTGAGCCTTCCGGCGGCACGTCTACAAGAGTGGCAAGCTGTACTTCGGGATAGCGCCTGGTCAGTCGGGCCAACTGGTTTTCAGAAACGGATGTCTCGGCCGCCTTTATAAGTGCCAATAATTAACGAGAGCAATTACGTTTCCAGATTCATCAGAACGAGACTTCGCACCAAGGTGGAGTGCGAGACGTCTGCCAAAGGTATATGGCATCTCGGACGAAGGCTCATGGATCCCGCCGCAAGTGGGTCGCAAACGTAAAACGGTCTCTACCAACCCACCCCCGGGATTGTTTACGAAGAGTGCCTCGACAATCGCCCGATCCCTCGCTTCCCAAAAGGTCTCTCCCAAAGGACCGGCCTCAGGTCTCCGAATGCTGATGTACTTTATCAATCGCGCCGGGAAGGGGCTTAGCAAGGATCGTCGAGCCGAGTTGGAGAAGGCGAAAAAGATCCTCTCTGATCGCATTCAGCAGGAGAAAGGCGCGAAAGAATAGTTCCAAACCGTCCAGGTCAGCGAGCCTTTTCTCAGACGACCCGAATTGGCCGGCTGCTCTTTATGATGAGCAGCGTTGAAACCTTCCAGATGCGAAAGAGCCCATTCGTGATGCTCGGCTCTACGACAGCTTCCGCTGCCGATGGTTCGTTCCTGGGCCGGAACCAGGCCTGCCACACGAGCTCTAATAACGGCGACATCGATTTAGCTACGTACTTAGGGAAAGCGTAACTCGCGTGGATGGCTTGACTTAGCCCGGCGAAACAGATTGCGCGGCAGGCCGATCCTGGAGGCACAGTCATGGCCTTCTCGAATCCGACGGACACAATGCGTATTTTTCACACCAGATCGAATCTGCTCGTCCCTCGCCATGGTCCACAAGGACAGCCACGCGACCCTCCACGCACGCTGGGGCTAACTCTATCGACGAAGCGCCCCACGCATTAGATTGTAGAAAAAGGCAAGCGATTGAGAAATCGGGATTACGGGTTCCGCTGCCGCGGTCGCAAATGCGTTTTACCCCCGAATCAGTATTGTTGGACAGATCCCCATTGGTCCGCCACTGTCGTGCGCGCGATTGCGGCATGGGAGTCCACATGCGTGCACAGCGTATTGCGTGCCGCCTGATACGCTAAACGAGCCCTGGCCACTCGCCATTGACTACGGTCGTTGTGGATCTTCGAATCGAAAGTCACAATCTCCACATAGACCGCCAAGTCGGCCTGCATTCGGGCGGTAAGGATGCCACAGGAACGGCAAGGATCTTGCGGTGGTTGCATCTATTCTCACAACGTACCAAATTATCGCGCGCCACCCCTACTAGGATGGTCCCTAGGCGACGCCGTTGGCGAATGAGACCCAGGATTCCAGCGCGCCACTTTGATGCGACTCGAGACATGCCCAAAAACAATACGAACGGGTAGAGGTGCGTCCCTTGGAAATGGCTCACGTCACTTTCGAGGAAGATTCAGACAAAACTGAAGTCAATCAGGCTGCGAAACGATCTCTGCGAAATGGCACAGGCAGAAGGGACGTAACGAATTCGCTCTGAAACGGTCTACCCAGCGGAGTTTTTGTACGCCCAGTCCTGCGTGTTTAAAGCCGACTGAGTCTTCTGATGCGTGCCGTGTTCGCGGCACGAACCCTAGGAGCAATCAAAATGCCCGATAGTGTGCCCTATGGCCGCTCTACGCAACATCCTTCTCCGATCCCGGAGGTTCATATTCTTTGGATGACGTCCGGATTGGGATGTGATGGCGACTCCGTCTCCATCACCGCTGCGACGCAGCCCAGTATTGAGGATGTGCTGTTGGGAGCAATTCCAGGTCTCCCGAAGGTCCACCTGCATAACCCCGTGCTGGCGTACGAGACCGGCGACGACTTTCTTAAATTCTGGCATATGGCCAGCAAGGGTCAACTAGAGCCGTTCGTCCTGGTGGTGGAGGGCTCCATCCCAAACGAAAAGATTAAGAAGGAAGGTTATTGGGCGGCAATGGGTACGGACGCCGCCACCGGACAGCCCATCACAACTAATGAATGGCTGGACCGGTTGTCCTCGAAGGCGTTGGCAATAGTATGTGCAGGAACCTGCGCGACTTACGGAGGAATCCACGCCATGTCCGGAAATCCTACCGGTTGCATGGGAGTAGCAGACTATCTGGGCCACCGGTGGCTTTCTAAGGCGGGTATTCCTATCGTCAATGTTCCGGGATGTCCCGTCCAACCGGACAACTTCATGGAGACACTGCTTTACCTTCTGTATCAGGTTGCAGGCCTGGCCCCCATGATTCCGCTGGATGATATTGGCCGTCCGAAGTGGTTATTTGGCAGAACTGTACACGAAGGTTGCGACCGAGCCGGCTACTACGAGCAGGGCGACTTCGCTACCGAGTATGGAGCCCCGCAGTGCATCGTAAAACTAGGCTGTTGGGGACCGGTGGTGCAATGCAACGTGCCCAAACGCGGTTGGATGGCCGGAATCGGCGGCTGTCCCAACGTGGGCGGAATTTGCATCGGCTGCACGATGCCCGGTTTCCCAGACAAGTTCATGCCGTTTATGGACGAGCCGCCGGGCGCGCGCGTATCCAGCAACATGTCTGGAGCCTACGGGCGTGTCATGCGCGGGTTGAGGTCAATCACGAAGAACACACTCAACAAAGAGCCTAAGTGGCGCCATCCTCGGCCGCAGTTAACCACGGGTTACCATCCCAAGTCCTATTAACTCGAAGTCGTGACAGGAAGGAACAGAGTTCATGAGCACAGTGACCACGCCTCATTCCGGCACACCCATCGAATCCAGAAAACTGGTCGAAATGAACTGGGATCCGATTACTCGTATCGTGGGCAGCCTGGGAATCTTCACCAAGATCGACTTCGAAAACCGGCAAGTTGCCGAGTGTCACAGCACGTCATCGATCTTTCGTGGCTACAGCGTCTTCATGAAGGGAAAAGATCCCCGCGACGCGCATTTCATCACCAGCCGGATTTGTGGAATTTGCGGCGATAACCACGCCACCTGCGCCATGTATGCCCAGAACATGGCGTTCGGCGTCCAACCGCCAGCCTTAGGCGAATGGATTACGAATCTGGGCGAAGCCGCAGAATACATGTTCGATCACAACATCTTCCAGGACAACCTGGTGGGCGTGGACTTCTGCGAGCAGATGGTGAAGGAAACCAATCCGAAGGTCCTTGCCAAAGCGGAGACGACGCTTTCACCGCATTCGAATCTTCACGGATTTCGCACCATCGCGGATATCATGCGGGCGCTGAATCCGTTTACCGGATCGTTTTACAAAGAAGCCTTGCAAATGAGCCGGATGACGCGTGAGATGTTCTGTTTGATGGAAGGCCGCCACGTGCACCCGTCGACGCTCTATCCAGGCGGCGTTGGAACCGTGCCAACCGTACAACTTTTTACCGACTATCTGGTTCGCCTTATGAAGTATGTCGAGTTCATGAAGAAGGTGGTGCCGCTCCATGACGATCTGTTCGACTTTTTCTACGACGCGCTTCCGGGATACGAAGAAGTAGGCCGGCGGCGAATCCTGCTGGGGTGCTGGGGGTCCTTCAACGATCCGGCTCACTGTGACTACAAATACAAACACATGACCGATTGGGGAAGAAAGATGTTCGTCACGCCCGGCGTAGTGGTGGACGGAGAGCTGGTGACGACGGATCTGGTCGATATCAATCTGAACATTCGGATTCTCTTGGGGAGTTCGTATTACGACGACTGGATAGATTCGCCTACGTTCGTCAAGTACGATCCGCTGGGTAATCCCGTGGATCAGAGGCATCCTTGGAATCAAACCACTATTCCACGACCTCAGAAGCGGGACTTCGAGGATAAGTATACGTGGGTCATGTCGCCTCGCTGGTACGACAAGCGTACCGGCGATCACCTGGCGCTGGATACAGGCGGCGGTCCGATTGCGCGTTTTTGGGCTACCGCGCTGGCAGGCAGAGTCGACATCGGCTATATCAAAGCCACGGGCAGGAGCGTCAAGATCTATCTGCCAAAAACGACTTCGCTGCCTGAGGTCGAATTCGAATGGAAGATTCCTAAATGGAGCAATGCGATTGAGCGCGATCGCGCCCGCACGTACTTTCAGGCCTACGCGGCTGCCGCCGCGCTGCATTTCGTGGATCAGGCACTCAAGGAACTACACGCCGGTAGAACTGCGACCTGGTCGGATTTCAAAGTCCCAGAGGAGGCAATCGGCTGTGGGTTCCACGAGGCAGTGCGCGGCGTGCTCTCCCATCACGTAGTCATTCGGGAGGGCAAGATCGCGAACTATCATCCTTACCCGCCAACGCCATGGAACGCGAATCCGCGCGATAGCTATGGAACGCCCGGGCCTTATGAAGACGCGGTTCAGAATACCCCGATTTTCGAAGAAAACGGCCCCGACAAGTTCAAGGGAATCGACATCATGCGTACCGTAAGAAGCTTCGACCCCTGCCTACCTTGCGGCGTTCACATGTATTTAGGCAACGGCAAGACACTGGAGACGCATCATTCACCGATGTTTGGAGCGGCTCACTCCGGAGAAGAGCATGCGGGTTAAAGCCGAACGGATCGAGGAGCTGGTCGCCGAACTGGATTCGATCGCGGATCCTCGTGTTCAATCGGTTGCGAGAGAACTGGTTCAATCCGTTACGGAGCTCCATGCGAACGGTTTAGAGCGAGTACTTGAAATCCTTTCCGAATCTGGACCACCGTGCGCGGGGGTTATCGAACGACTTGGAGAGGATGGCTTGGTTGGGCCGCTTATGGCATTACATGGACTTCATCCCTTGCAGCTTGCGGATCGAGTTGCCAGAGCTGTGGCCAAGTTTGGACAAGAGGCACAGCTGCTCGGCATTGAGGACGGGGATGTGCGCGTTCGACTTCTTTCCCAGCCACATGGATGCGGTTCCACTGCAGACACTCAGCGAGTCGCACTGGAGGATGCTATCTACAACGCTGCTCCCGATTTGGCGTCTCTTTCTATCGAAGAAGAGTCCATTCCGCAGAGCGGTTTCGTTCCTCTGGAAGCGTTGAGCTTGGGTTCAACCACGTGATTATCGGACAAGCTACCAGATCGCCGCGTCCGTTCCAAGCCCTACGGCAATTTGCCCGGCGCGGTCCGGTCGAATACTGCAATCTGTGCAATGATCGCATAGCGCCAACGCATGTCCACCTGATCGATCCCGTCAATCGCAGGATTCTGTGCGCCTGCCAAACGTGCTCGGTCGTTTTTGAAGGCGCGTATAAACCGATTCCCCGGCGGGTTCGACTCTTGAATCAGTTCCAGTTGACGGATAGCCAGTGGGACAACTTGGCGGTCCCCATCAACATGGCATTCTTTTTTCAAAGTTCAGCCGTGGATCGCGTAGTCGGGCTATATCCAAGCCCGGCGGGCGCGATTGAATCTGCGATGCCGCCGGATAGGTGGCGGGAGATCGCGGAAAACAATCCAACGCTTAACGAAATGGATACCGATGTGGAGGCCTTGCTGGTAAATCGGCTAGGGCCTGCCAAGGGCCATAACGGTCCCGGATATTACATACTTCCCATCGACGAATGTTTCCGGCTGGTGGGCTTGGTGCGCACCCATTGGCGCGGGCTGTCTGGCGGTACGGAGGTCTGGCGAGAGATCGGCCAGTTCTTTTCCCAAATGAAGGAGCGCTCGTGCCTGACTTAAGGGTCGAAGTTCACGATGTTGCTGCCATTCCTTTCGCGGCCGCGCCGATGCTCGGATTCCAGCTCGGGATCAGCAATCGGGGCGGTGAATCGATCCAGGCGGTGAACCTTCGGTGCCAGATCCAAATTGAGCCGGCCCGTCGTCGGTATACGGCACTGGATCAGGAGCGCCTGTTGGATTTGTTCGGCGAGGTGAGCCGGTGGGGACAGACGCTTCGAACAATGCTGTGGACACACACCAGCGTCACCGTGCCGGCCTTCACGGAACACACAGTTTGTGAACTTCCTGTTGCTTGCACGTTCGACTTCAATGTCGCCGCAACGAAGTATTTTTATGGGCTGGAGGAAGGTTCAGTTCCTCTTTGCCTGCAATTTAGCGGCACTGTCTTCTATCTAAATGAGACAGGAGCTCTACAAGCCTCGCCGATTTCGTGGAATGAAGAGACCCGATTCGAACTGCCTATCAAGGTCTGGAAGGACATGATCGAGCTGTATTATCCGGATACCGCATGGATCTGCCTGCGGCGGGACGTGTTCGACCGGCTGTACCGATATAAGGCCGAAAACATGATTCCGACCTGGGAAGAGGCTGTCGAGCGGTTTACGTCCGCCCTCCCGGAGGTAGCGCACTGAGTACCACCGTAGAGCAGATTGCGAATGCGGTTCTTTACGAGGGCTACATTTTGTACCCCTATCGGCCTTCCTCTGTGAAGAATCAGCAACGCTGGAATTTCGGACTGGTCTATCCCCGGAATTGCGCGGCAGGTCCCTCGGTGATGCAGACGGAATGTCTGGTGAGGGGAAGCGCAGGGACAACGTTGAAAGTACGCGTTCGATTCTTACACCTCGTCATGAGGCGAGTCATGCAGCCCGACTCTCTTTTCGTCGCCAGCGCCGAGATCGATGGCCAAGTCTTCCGCACTTGGCAGGAGGCCGTGGAACGTGAGATTACGCTGCCGGACTTTTTTCCCGCGGACGCCGCGCGATCTTGCCGCGCGCCGTTTCGATTTGTGCCTGATGTCAAGATCGAGCAGCTAACAAATAGAGAAGGGCAACTCGCGGGCTTTCTGCATCGTCAGAGTGAACTCCTGGAAGGTACGGTCGAAGTCGCCTCCAAAGAAGTCGAGCCTGGTGTGTATCGGGTTACTGCTCGGATTTTGAATCAAACGGAGTTGAATAAGCCCTCATGCACCGATCACGAATCGGTGGTGCTTCAATCGCTAGTTTCGGCGCATACGATTCTTAACGTAACAGATGGCAACTTCGTCTCCTTGCTAGAGCCGCCTGACGAACTTCGGGCGGCCGCCGCTGTCTGTCAGAACGTGGGCACATGGCCGGTCCTCGCTGGAGAAAAGGAGCAGCGTAAGAGCATGCTGTCTTCACCCATCATCCTCTACGACTACCCGGAGGTAGCGCCCGAAAGTCCAGGTGAGTTGTTCGATGGCACTGAGATCGATGAGATCTTGACGCTGCGAATTATGACCATGACTGATTCGGAGAAGGAAGAGATGCGCCACGCAGACGAGCGAGCGCGCCGAATTTTGGAAAGAACGGAGAGTTTGCCGCCAGAACATTTGGCGAAACTTCACGGCGCTTTGAGGAGGCATCTGTGACCGAGTGGGAATGGCAGGTGCTGGAAGACAAAACGCCGCTCGAAGCGGCCGATGTCGACGGGGTGCAGGTTCGCCCGGGATCGAGCGTTCGGCTGCGCCCCCGCAATGGCGGAGACATCCTGGATATCGCTCTGGCAGGAAAAATAGCGACCATCGAGTCGATCGAGCAGGATTATGAAGGCAAGTTGCACTTCGCGGTGGTCATTGACGAAGATCCGGGGCGCGACATCGGCATGCTCCGGCAACCGGGTCATCGCTTCTTTTTCGATCTCTCAGAGGTGGAACCACTGACATGATAACCGAGCGGCCAAGGATATTGATTGCCGGCATCGGCAACATCTTTCATGGAGATGACGCGTTCGGCGTTGAACTATCGCAACGTCTGCTTCGGCGCAGGCAGCCGGACGGCGTCAAGGTCATCGATTTTGGTATTCGAGGGTTCGATCTGACTTATGCGCTGCTGGACGGCGCCGACATCACGATTTTCCTTGATGCCACGCCACGAGGCGGCGAACCGGGAACTCTATATACGATCGAGATCGATCCGGATATTGCGGTGTTTCCTGAGGGGGCAGTCGAGGCGCATGGCATGAATCCGATGCGAGTCCTGCAAATGGTGAAGGCCATGGGCGGAATGCCGCGTCGCATTTTGCTTGTCGGCTGCGAGCCCTTGACCCTGGGAACCGACGAAGAGGGCATGATGGGCCTGAGTCCCGTGGTCACCGCCGCCGTCGATCGGGCAGTGGAAATCGTCGAATCGCTAGTCTCTAAACTTCTGACGGAACTTCAACCACATGAGGAGATCGCCGATGTCAAAAACTGAAGTCAATGCGACGCGCAAGACGGGCAAACCTGGCGAGTCTAAAGACGTGTTCTTAATGCTGGGCGGATTGGCAATGCTGGCAGGCATCGTCGCGAGGAATAAGTATCTCGGCTACGGCGGCCTGTGCATTGTGGCCAGCGCTGCCGTCCCCGATCTGATTCGCTACGCAAAAATTAGCTCAATGTAATGTGCCTGGCTATCCCTGGACAAATCATCGAGATCCTGCAGGAGCGGGATAACCTGGCGCTGGTTGACATCGTCGGCGTGCGCCGCAAAATCGACGTAGGGCTGCTCTCCGAAGAACCCGCCAAGCCTGGAGATTGGGTGTTGATTCACGTGGGCTTCGCGATGAGCCGTATTAGCGAAGAGGATGCGCGCGAGCAAATGCGCCTGCTCAAGATGATGGGCGAGCACGCAGCAGCAATGGAAGAGATCACCGGCTATGGACTCGATGACTCCGTCGCGCGAGGTGGACCGTGAAATACGTCGATGAATTCCGCGATCCCGAGTTGATTGTCGGAGCGTCCCGCGAAATTCGACGCCTTGCCGATCCGGGCCGTCATTATCGCTTCATGGAGGTATGCGGCGGCCACACCCACGCGATTTACCGGTTCGGCCTGAAGGATTTACTGCCTGAGAACGTCGAGCTGATTCATGGACCGGGTTGTCCCGTGTGCGTGCTTCCCATGGGCCGGATCGACGACGGGCTGTTCATGGCGGCACAGCCAGATGTAATCTTTGCGGCTTTTGGGGACATGATGCGCGTCCCCGGGGCTACCGGGAGTCCTCTTGAGCACAAGGCTCGGGGGCGAGATATTCGCATCGTGTACTCGCCCGCGGATGCACTGAAGCTGGCACGTGCGAATCCCGACCGCCACGTAATGTTCTTCGCTATCGGTTTTGAAACCACGGCACCGTCGACCGCTCTAACGCTGCTGCGGGTTCGAGCGGAGGGCATCCGGAATTTCTCGGTCTTTTCCAATCATGTGACGATTATCCCCGCGATCCGCGCGATTCTCGATTCGCCGGATATGCGGTTAGATGCGTTCATTGGTCCAGGCCACGTCTCCACCGTCATCGGCTGCCGTCCTTATGAATGGATCGCCCGCAATGAGCGCAAACCCATCGTCGTGTCCGGATTTGAGCCACTGGATATTCTCCAATCCATCGTGATGATCTTGCGGCAAATGAAGGACGGCCGCGCGGAAGTCGAGAATCAGTACGCGCGGGTGGTTCCCTGGGAGGGTAATCGTGCGGCCCTCAAAGCAATTGGCGAGGTGTTTGAGCTACGTCCATACTTCGAGTGGCGCGGATTGGGATTCATTTCGCAATCGGCACTGCGGATTCGCGATTCGTTCGCGGCTTGGGACGCGGAGAAACATTTTTTGACTCCCGGGGTCCGGGTGACAGACCCCAAGGCCTCGCAATGCGGCGAGGTTTTGAAAGGCGTACTGAAGCCCGCGGATTGCAAGCTATTCGGAAACGAATGTACCCCGGAGCACCCCATTGGCGCCCTGATGGTTTCTAGCGAAGGCTCCTGCGCGGCATATTTCAACTACGAACATCGCAAATCTGAATTGGTGACGGTTTCCGTATGACGCCGGTACTCTCCAAAATCCGATTTCGCGACGCTCAGATTGAGATGGCTCACGGGGCGGGCGGCAAAGCAAGCCGGCGGCTAGTCGAGGGGTTATTCGCGCCGATCTTGTTCGAAGGCTCGCAAGACCCTCTGGGTGATGCGGCATTCGTCGATGTAGATGGATCGAGCATTGCAATCACGACTGACAGCTTCGTGGTGAAGCCCATAACTTTTCCCGGCGGGTCGATCGGCGAACTGGCGGTGAACGGAACCGTTAATGATCTTGCCGTAGCGGGGGCGCAGGCAACCGCCCTGGTCGTGACCTTCGTACTCGAAGCTGGCTTGCCGACGGAGCTTCTCGAGGCCGAGATTCGTGCCATGGCCAGCGCAGCCCATCGCGCCGGAGTGGTCATCGCCGGTGGGGACACGAAGGTCGTCGAACATGGCAAAGGCGATCAGATCTACATCTCGTCATGCGGAGTGGGGCACCGAATATCTGGAATTACCATTTCTCCGAAAACCGTCCGCCCAGGCGACCGGGTTATTCTCTCGGGACCCATCGGGGATCACGGGATCACGATCCTGCTAGCACGCGGGGAGCTCGACTTGGAAGCTGATCTACGGTCGGACACGCGATCGGTTCTGCCCCTGGTGCAGGCAATGGCCCGCGCCGCAGCACCGGGGATCCGCTGGATGCGCGACCCTACACGCGGCGGTGTTGCGACTTCCTTAAACGAGCTTGTCCGCGATTGTGGATTGGGCGCCGTGATCTGCGAGGACAAACTTCCGATTCACGATGCCGTCCGCGGCGCCTGCGAGCTTCTCGGGTTGGATTCCTTACACATCGCCAATGAAGGACAATTTCTCGCAGTGGTGGCGCAAGAGTATGCGGAGACCGCGCTAGATGCCCTGCATCGCACGGATGGCGGGGAGGAGGCAGCGATCATCGGTGAAATTCGGGAGCAACCGGCGGGCACTGTCCTGGTCTCGACACTTTATGGCAGCAAGCGAATTGTCGACATGCTCGTCGGCGATCCTCTGCCGCGGATCTGCTAATGAGGACACTCGCAAAAGAACGTGAATGCGCCGTAATTGAACAGCGATTGCTGGATCGCAACATAGCCTTTGAGTGCTTCTTTGCGCGCGAAGCGAATCGTATTGCTGAAGCCTCCCGCGCGATGTCGGAACGGTTCCAGCGGGGCGGACGATTACTCGCATTTGGACGCGGTGCCTGCGCCACCGACGCACAGCACGTCTCCGTGGAATTCGTACACCCGGTAATTGTTGGAAAGAGGGCGCTCCCGGCGCTGGATCTTTCCCCGATGTTTCGGCCTTGGCTCGAAGCGCTAGTTCGGCCCGAGGATATCGTCATCGGATTCGGACCGCCGGAAGGAGATCGGGAAGTATGGCAGGCGCTGGATGAGGCTCACACACGCGGAGCCCTGACCATCGCTCTTCCAGGCTCGCGCGGAGATTATTTCTGGACGCCGGACATTGAATCGCCGTTCGCCCATCAAGAGCTGATCGAGATTCTTTATCACACCCTCTGGGAAACCGTTCACGTATTTCTGGAGCATCGGGAACTCGGGTTCGATACCGGCGATGCGGGATTTCTCTATCCTTACCTAGGTCAAGGCAAACAGGAGACGACGGACGTAGTCACTGACGTTGCCGCATCGATCCAAACAAAAGTTGCCGAGGATTCAAAATTGCGTGTTCAGGCGGGCCGGGAAGAAGCCCCACGTATCGCTGATGCGACGTTCGCAATTCATGAACGTGTGACGCGCGGCGGCAAGCTGATTCTCTTTGGTAATGGCGGATCGGCTACAGATGCAAACGATTGGGCCATCGACTGCGTCTGCCCGCCTTACGGTTATCGGCCGATTCCCGCAATTTCCATTGCGTTGGAGGCGGCGAACATGACGGCGATAGCGAACGATGTGGGCGTCGACGTTATTTTCCTACGACAATTGATTGCCCAAGCCCGGCCGGAGGACGTCGCCATTGGGATTTCGACAAGCGGCGGCTCGCGAAATATCATCGCTGCGCTGGAGGAAGCACGCAAGCGGAACTTGTTGACAATCGCGCTGCTGGGCTATGACGGGGGCGAAATCCTCCGCCGAGGTTTAGCCGATTTCCCGATTGTGGTTCGCTCCGACTACATTCCCCGAATTCAAGAAGTGCAGGCCTCCATATACCACGTCATGCGCGAGATGTTGGGAGAAATGCAGCATGGCTAAGGTGGAGTTGTACGGAACTAAGACCTGTCCTTATACGGAGGACATGCGCGGCTGGCTCGAATGGAACCGTCGGGACTTCATTGAGTACGATGTCGACTCCGATCGCAAGGCGCTAGATCGAATGCTAGCGATCACAGCGGGGCAACGCACCATTCCGGTGTTGATCGAAGAGGGCAAAGTTACTCAAGTCGGCTGGCAAGGCCGGGGATGCGCCGTATGACTGCCGCATGCTCCATCCAGGTTCGCGGCACAGTTCAGGGAGTCGGCTTCCGCCCATTCGTATTCCGACTGGCGCATGCTAACAAGCTGACTGGCTGGGTCCTGAACGCCGAGCAAGGAGTCGAGATTCACGTAGAAGGATCAGAACGATCGCTCCGAGGCTTCGTTCGAGACCTGGAGGCGCAGACGCCGCCCGCGGCACATATTACGAACATCGAAGTAAGTAGCGCGAATCCAGCCGGTCTGACAGATTTTGCGATCCGCGGGAGCGAGGTCAGCGGAAAGCCCACGGTCCACATCTCGCCGGATTTGCCAGTGTGTCAGGAATGCGTCGCCGAGTTGCTCGATCCGCGGGATCACAGATATGGATATCCATATATCAACTGCACGAATTGTGGACCACGTTATACGATTCTGAACTCGCTCCCATACGATCGCTTCAACACGACGATGAAGCACTGGCCGATGGATCCAGACTGCTCGACACAGTTTGAAGATCCAATGAATAGGCGATTTCATGCTCAGCCCGTGGCCTGCCCTACGTGCGGCCCCCACTATTACTTTCGATCCGGCGGCGAACGTGTGAACGGGGACTTGGCCAGTATCCGCCACGCCGCGGATCTTCTAAGAGCGGGCGGCATCGTCGCCGTGAAGGGAATCGGCGGGTATCATCTAGCCTGCGACGCCAGGAACGCCACCGTCGTGGGCGCGCTGCGGCAACGAAAGTTCCGCCGTGAGAAACCATTCGCTTTGATGGCGAAGACGGCCGAGATTGCTCGCAGTCTTGTTGTTCTCTCTCAGGAGGCGGCGGAACTACTTGACTGCGCAGCGCACCCGATTGTAGTGGCCCCATCCAAAGTCGAGTTGCATGGAGTAGGGCCGGATAACCGCGATTTGGGCGTGATGTTGCCGTATACGCCGCTGCACCATCTACTGTTCGAGGCCGGCGCTCCGGACGTACTGGTGATGACCAGCGCGAACCGTTCCAACGAGCCCATCGCTTATCGCGACGAAGACGCGATTGAGCAACTGACGGGAATCGCGGATGCGTTTCTGATCGGCGAAAGAGCGATCGCACGGCCTGTCGACGATTCCGTCGTTCGAGTCGGAGCTTTCGGACCCACGATTTTGCGCCGGGGACGCGGCTATGCGCCAGGTGCTGTCGCAACGTTGCCGGTGAAGCGCCCAGTTCTCGCCGTCGGAGGGGATTTAAAGAACACCATCACTCTGGTGGTCGCTGGTCAGGCCTTCATGAGCCAGCACCTTGGGGATTTGGAACAGTATGAGACGTTCGAGGCCTTCCGGCAATGCATACTCGATCTCATCTCGATGTACGAGGTGTCATGGCAGGAGCTTCTCGTCGCGCATGATCTTCATCCGGAATACTTCTCAACCGCGCACGCGGTCGACCTTCCTGCAGCCGGATGGCAGCCGCTCCAACATCATCGGGCGCACATCGCTTCAGTCCTCGCCGAGCGTCAAGCTTGGGAACAGCAAGTGGTAGGAATCGCCTTCGACGGAACCGGCTATGGGGATGATGGCGCCATCTGGGGCGGAGAGATATTCACTGGCAGTATCGTTGAAGGGTTCGAACGGGTGGGTCATCTTCGCTATGCGTCTCTTCCGGGTGGCGACGCCGCTGCGAGGAATCCGCTACAGGCGGCCGCCGGTTTTCTCGATCAACTGGATTCCTCCAGCGAGCATCTGTTCGAGTCTTTAAGTCGGTTTCGCGACGCTACGCGGCTGGTCGAATTGGGCGTGCGTACATTCAGCAGCAGTTCCATGGGACGACTATTCGACGCAGTAGCGGCCATGCTGGGCTTCACGAGGCCCATAACTTTTGAAGGGCAAGCCGCGATGTGGCTTCAGCATCAGGCTCATTCCGTGAGTTCCACGGAAGCTTATCCCTTTCCATTTGTCGCCAGCCAGCTCGATTTTCGCCCGCTACTGCAAGCGGTGTTGGACGATCGCGCGATGGGACGCGATATCGGCGACATTGCACGTGCTTTTCATCGCAGCGTGGCTCAAGGAGTTGTTACCTCGGCACTTGAACTATCGGAACGCGCAGGTACGGACACGCTCGTGCTCTCCGGAGGCGTCTTTCAGAATGACTTACTGTTGCACCACGTCAAGTCTCTCCTCGAAGGGAAACACATTCGCATCTGGATGAATCAAAGGGTTCCTCCCAATGACGGCGGGATTAGCTTGGGGCAAGCGGCTTTAGCGGCATTCGCCAAGTGTGGCCAACATCATGCATGAACTCTCCATCGCGCTTAGCATCATCGAAGTCGCCGAGGAAGAGATTGTTAAGCTTGGCGCGACAGGGGTGACCTCCATCCATCTCCGAATCGGCGCGCTGTCCGGAGTAGGCAAACGCTCGCTTAGTTCGGCGTTTGGACTAGCCAGGGAAAATACAGCCTGCGCAACGGCTGATCTGGTCTTCGAAGACGTTCCGGTTATCGCCTACTGCCCAAGGTGTCGGGAACCAAGACCCATTTCGTCGATTCAACAATTCAATTGCGCGGTTTGCGATTCCCCGGTGTCGGACGTCGTGCAAGGGCGAGAGTTGCAAGTGATCGCCATGGAGGTCACGTGATAGCAAGTCAACCGAGATTGGCGATCGTGCGGCACAACGTTCTCAAGAACAACGATGTGCTTGCGCGGGAGCTCCGTGAACGTTTCCGGCAGGCGGATGTGAGTGTCGTGAGCCTGGTGTCAAGTCCTGGATCGGGGAAGACGGCGTTTCTGGAGCGGACATTATCTGCGCTGCGATCCCAGTATCGGGTAGCGGCAGTTGTCGGGGATCTCGCGACTCACAACGACGCCGTACGGTTAGCGCGCAGCCAAGCCCGGGTAAAGCAGATCACGACCGATACGGTCTGCCACCTGGACGCCAAGATGGTCGATGCCGCGCTTGAAGACTGGGACCTGAACGATCTCGATTTTCTGTTCATCGAGAATGTTGGAAACCTGGTTTGCCCGTCATCGTACGATCTCGGCGAAGGTCTCCGCGTGGTGCTGTTATCGGTGACCGAAGGCGAGGACAAGCCGCTCAAGTATCCGACCATTTTCAATACTGCGGACCTAGCGGTCATCACCAAGATCGATCTGGCACAGGCGGTCGAGTTCGACCTGGCAACAGCTAACCACAGCATCCAGGCCGTGCGTCCGGGGATGCCGGTGATCCAAGTATCCGCCAAGACTGGCGAGGGGATGGACCGCTGGTTGGAGGAACTCTACTCTTTCCGGAGAAATCGATGATGGACCGCCGAAGCAGGCTTAGTCTTAGTCGTAATTGCCCTCGATAAACCACTGTCTCTGTACGTAATCCTGATAAATACGGGACACACCCACGCTCTGAATTTCGACATCCCATTCCTGGCGATCCCACCTTTCACTGGCCCACCAATCGCCCGATGTCCGCCAGGGACCGCCCCAGGCGACGACTGCGCCTCCTCCTTTGGAAGAGAAGATTCTGGTGGGCTTGCCTTGGTCGGCACACCACACCTGAGCAGGACAGGGTGGGCGAAATCTACGGAGTATCAATTTTGGATGGAGGAGAAAGGCCTCTCTTTTGAGGGCCATCAACGGCCCCATGCGAAATGCATCCGGCCGATATGTATCCATTAACTCCGCTGCGCCGACGTTGGCCGCGCCTACCATCCCGCGAATCCGGGCCAGAGTGATCTCCAGTTTTTCCGGCTGCGGCGACGAGGGCAGAAATAAGCTGTGCTGCGTGGTGCGCGGGTCCACTGGCATCAGTTCGAGTTCGATCTTCTCAATGGGAGCTTGCGGAGGCCTGTCACTCAGCTCCAGTTGCAGGAGTTTCAGCAGCACACTGGAATCGAGCATGGGAACGGGGAGACGCAGTGTAACGGTATGGTCAGAAGTACGTTCCAATTGCAGCCGCAAGCGGATTTCATTGGTGAATCGCCCATGAAATCGCAAACGCTCGCAGAGTTCGTTTAATATCCGGGACAATAAAAACAGCAGAGGCTCCAGCAAATCAATAGAATCTTCGAGGTCTTGCTGGTGGCGAAACACCAGTGGATCCACACGATGACGCAACTGCCGATGCCCTGCCCCACGTGCGAGTTGCTGCATGTAAGTGCCTTCTTCACCCAGACGTGCAGCAACACCCAAAGGTGGAAGACCGGCCAACTCTCCGAATGTCCGGATACCCCAGAGGTCCAAGGTTCGTGCGAACTCAGGTGACCCGCCCAAGAGATACGGTGGCAAGGGCGCAAGAATGGCAGCTTCACTGCCGGTGGGGAGAATGGTCACGCCACATATTCCTCGCGCTGCATGAATAGCCGCATCAGGATTTGAAGCAATCGCCAGATTGGCGGCGATTCCGATCCGGCGCTGTATTTCAGAAGCGATTTGCTCCGGCGTGCCGTAGATCCGGCGCAGGCCCCGGATATCGAATACAACGGTATCCAGCGAGGTCTCCTCTATTAAAGGAGAGAAGTGCCGGGCGCATTCCACCAACAGGGGAAGATTGCCGGGAGTGTATAGACACGCGAACATACAGCTATCGAAAGATGGTGAATCGCCGTTCCTGAGTCTGGTGATCCCGAATGTAATGGGCCGTTGCTTCGAAACCATCGAGAAGACAGCCCGGAAGCTGGCCTCGCCACAAAGCTCGACTTCGATTGAGTTGGATCTTGAGCACCGAGCAGGAGTGCGCGTGAATCCGTTGTCCCACTACAATCAGTGCTGTTCTGGTGTTCTCCACGGCGTGACGCAGCCGGAACCATACAGCCAACGGAATACGATGTACAACCTTTTCAGACGTATCGCCTAAATCGATAGCAACCAAGCCGAATCCTCCGGCTTGAGCCAACATATCCGCTGCCTTAAGCGCGTGCTCTGCGTTGCCGGCACAACGCACCCACAGAATTTGTGAAAGCCGTACTCCGGCTGCAGCGGCGCTTTCAGGGTCGAACGTATCTGCTACATCAAGGAGCGTGCAAAACTCCTGCTTCGAAGAAACAGTGGCTAGTAGGGAATACAGCAGTGAGGTGCGTCCAGAAGAAACAGGCCCAGCGATTTCGGTCAGTGCTCCCCGTGGAATCTCTCCCACTACTGAAAGCAAGGTTTCACTCTTAGCCTCCTTCTCCATCAGAAATGCGGCTTGCCAGCGGGAGGTGAGGATGGCCTGAATCTGCTCTCGAAGAAGTGTAGCGGTGTTTTCCATATTCGCCTTATCTTCGCCTATACTGGGATCGTACGTCAATGCCCTCTTCTTACGTAGAACTCCACGCCCGCTCGGCCTTCAGCTTCCTCCGCGGAGCCTGCATTCCAGAAGAGTTTGCCTACCGGTGCAGTAAGTTGGGACAGCAGGGAATGGCGTTGCTCGATGTCGACGGAGTGTATGGAGCGCCGCGCTTTCATCAAGCCATGAAGAAAGCTGGACACAACCCGCATCTGGGTGCGGAAGTCACCTGCACCGATGGCGCGCGTTATCCCTTGCTAGTCACCAGCCGGCGCGGATATCAGAACCTTTGCCGGATGATTTCACGCATGAAGTTACGCACGGCGAAACACCCTAAACCGGGGCAGGAACCGGCAGCAACCCGTGAAGAGTTGGCCGAGTTTTCAGAAGGACTGTTGTGTTTGACCGGCGCCGAAGATGGACCTTTGGCGCACGGGCTTAATAAGAAAGAAGGGCGCGCTGCCGTCGAACGTCTCCAGCAGATCTTCGGGCCAAAGAACGTCTACCTGGAATTGCAACGCCACTTCGATCGCGATGAAGAAGCTCGTAATCAGGCGGTGATTGAATTGGGACGCAGTATGGGGATACCGTTGGTCGCAACCAATGGCGTGCACTACGCCGAGCCTGGCCAGCGCGAACGGCTGGATGTCTTCACTTGCCTGCGGCATCACGTCACTTTAATGAATGCGGGGCGGCTCCTGGAACGCAACTCCGAACGGTATCCCAAATCTACGGAGGAGATGAAGCGTCTGTTCGCCGATGTACCGGACGCCATTGCCAATACGCTGCATGTGGCTTCGCGGCTTCAATTTACTCTGGCAGATCTCGGATACCAGTTCCCCCGCTATCCGGTTCCGGAAGGGGCGGACGAAGCCAGCTTTTTGCGCAAACAGACGCATGAATTTGCGCGAAAACGCTACAAGGAAGAGTATGAGAACGCTCATTGTCAGCTCGAAAAAGAATTGGCGCTCATCGACAAACTGGGGTTCTCAGGATACTTTTTGATCGTTTGGGACATCGTTGAGTACTGCAAAAAACAAGGAATTTTGGTTCAAGGGCGCGGTTCGGCAGCCAACAGCGCGGTGTGTTATGCGCTAGGAATCACCGCCATCGATCCCGTGAAAATGAAACTGCTGTTCGAGCGTTTCCTTTCGGAAAATCGTGGTAATGAATGGCCAGATATTGACCTCGATCTTCCTTCTGGTGATCAGCGTGAGAAGGCAATCCAATACGTCTACGATCGCTACGGCAAGCTAGGCGCTGCCATGACTGCAAATGTCATCACTTACCGCGGACGGTCTGCAGCACGGGAAACCGGTAAAGTTCTGGGCTTTGATGAGCAGACACTCAGCAGGCTTTCCAAACTCGTACCCATGTGGGGATGGACAGATTCCACAGACACACCGGAAAGACATTTCCGGGAAGCCGGGCTGGATCTTTCCGACAAGCGCGTTCGGAAGTTTATGGAGTTGGTAGTGGGATTACAGGATCTACCGCGTCACTTGGGCCAACACTCGGGCGGGATGGTGATTTGCCAGGGTCAGCTCGATTCCGTGGTTCCTCTGGAACCCGCGACCATGCCCGGCCGCGTGGTCGTGCAGTGGGACAAAGAAGACTGCGCAGACATGGGCATCGTGAAAGTCGATCTGTTGGGACTGGGCATGATGGCGGTGCTCGAAGAATCCATCGAACTTATCGAGCGGCACTACGGAGAAAAAGTCGATCTTGGGAAACTGCCTCCGGATGACGAGAAAGTGTATGGCGCATTGCAGCAGGCCGATACCATCGGGTTGTTTCAAGTGGAAAGCCGGGCACAGCAGGCATCGCTGCCGCGGATGAAACCGAAGAATTTTTATGACCTCGTGGTACAAGTCGCCATTGTGCGGCCCGGACCCATCGAAGGGAAAATGGCGCATCCCTACCTATCTCGTCGCCAAGGGAAAGAAAAGGCGGAGCCACTGCATTCCTGCTTAAATGAAATCCTGGAACGCACGTTAGGGGTTCCTTTATTTCAGGAGCAGCTTTTGCGCATGGCCATGGCCGCCGCTAATTTCACAGGAGGCGAGGCAGAAGAACTGCGCCGAGCATTCGGCTTCAAGCGTTCCGAAAAACGCATGCGGGAAATCGAGGTCAAGCTGCGGGCTGGAATGAATAAAAAAGGCATCGCAGGCGACGCCCAGAACAAAATCGTAAAGGCAATCACTTCCTTCGCTTCGTTCGGGTTCCCTGAGTCGCATGCCGCTAGCTTCGCATTGCTAGCCTACGCCAGCGCGTATCTCAGAACATACTATTTGGCGGCATTTACTTGTGCCTTGCTAAATAATCAGCCGATGGGTTTCTATCATGCTTCCACGTTGGTCAAAGACGCGCAACGCCACGGCTTGCGAGTACTGCCCGTGGATATCAACCGTTCGAGGGGTCTCTGCACCATCGAAGACTTTTGCCTTCGCCTTGGTTTCAATTATGTGCGCGGATTACGCCGCCAAATAGCCGAGGCGATTGTGAGCGAGCAAGCTTTCTCCACGATTGACGATCTTGTCCGGCGTGTACCAGCGCTAAAGAAAGAGGAATTGAATCAGCTGGCCGCCCTCGGCGCGCTCAACTCCATGGATGCACTGCATCGTCGCGACGCCTTGTGGAAGGCTTCGCGGGCATCCCAGCCTGTGGGCGACCTCCTGAATACTCTTCCTGAATCCGCGCCCGAAGCTCCGCTGCGCCCCATGACCATCGAAGAGCGTCTGGTGGCCGACAGCATCGGCACGGGGATGACCATCGGCAAACACCCTATGGCATACCGGCGAGTCGAAATGGACAAGCTGCGAGTGACTCCCGCGGCCGGGCTTTCCTCCATCGTCAATGGCCGAACTGTGCGTGTGGCGGGCAACGTCATTGTGCGTCAACGGCCCGGCACTGCCAAAGGGATCACATTCATGAGCTTGGAGGATGAAACCGGAATTTCGAACGTAGTGATCATGCCGGATCTCTTCGAACAGCAGCGCCGGGAGATTCTCACTCATCCTTGGGTGATAGTAGAAGGACGAATTCAGAATATAGACAGTGTGATCCACATTCTGGCAGAACGCGTTTCTCCGCTGACGAACCCTCTGGAGATCAGCACGGGTTCGCACGACTTCCACTAACGATCTCAGCAAATGCCAGCGTCTATGGCATCGTAAAGTTATGCTGGATGCGCAATTGATTACCTGTCCGAAATGCGGCGCCACCAACCGCGTGCCAACAGAAAAGATTGAGGCCGGTCTCCAACCCGTATGTGGAAAGTGTAAAGCGCCTCTTCCCTCGGCTTCCGGGAAACCGCTGGTCGTGACAGATGCGAGCTTTGCAGCCGAGGTTGAGCAGTCGCCTCTGCCGGTTCTGGTGGACATGTGGGCGCCCTGGTGCGGCCCCTGTCGCATAATCGCGCCAATGATCGACCAGTTGGCGGCGGAAATGGCGGGGCGCGCTCGCGTGGCGAAATTAAATGTTGACGAGAACCCACTGACGGCAGCGCGATTTAGCGTTCTCAGTATTCCCGCGTTATTGATCCTAAAGGGCGGTCAAGAGGTGGACCGAATGGTCGGTACGCAGCCTAAACAGGAAATCGTCAGGCGGCTCGAACGGCTGATGCGGTGAGGCTTGTTTTTCCAACAATGCTTAAGATCGGGCCAGCTGACAATTAGGCAGTAGAATGATTCTACTCGCAAGAAGTTCCTTCAGGACCCAGCGGAGAAAAATCAGCCGTCCTGGCGAGTAGTGCAGTTGAACCGCAAGTAAGAGCATAGGCTTACGAGTGTTTGCCCTTGTTGAACCTAGCCGCTCGCGGTGATACACTCGGTTTGGTTTCTTATGGTGCTACTTTAATGGCATCTGAATGACAATTTGAGGAGAGTGCACGAATGATCAGGCGAACTATCGGATTTGTGGCCTTGTCGTGCGGGTGGATCATGGCCAGTGGCTTGTTGCAGGCTCATCATTCCCTGGCCGGTGTCTACGACATGAAAGCCGAGAAAGAGCTCACGGGGACGGTCGAAAAAGTACAATTTGTGAATCCCCACGGTTCGCTGACTATCTCGGTCAAGAATGCCGATGGCTCGGCAACCGATTGGGTGTTTACACTCGGCTCCGCCACGGCACTCGCGCAGAGGGGCGTCGGCAAAATCGGACCGAATGCCCTCCACGCCGGGGACACCATTAAGGTGAAGTGCATCCCCGCGAAGGACGGCAATCCATTGGGGTTCCTCAAGTCGATAACCTATCCTGACGGTCACGTCATCGTGGTGTCCGGCGGCGGTCCCAACGATTAGGCGCGAAAGAGGATCATCATGACCTATCGACGAGGCATTATTTTCGCGATTGGGCTCGTTGGCGCGATCGGCGCGCTGACGTCGGCTAGTGCGCAGGGGCCTGCCGGCGGTCAAGGGCAGGCCAAGGGCGGGGGCCGCGGAGGGCGCGGAGGCGGCGCGCCGTTGTACACTCCTGCACCCGGTGCGAAGGACCTGAAATCAGTCCTTTTCAACTGGGCCTGGTATATGGGCATGCTCCGAAGCAGCGACGAGCGAGACCTGCTCATGACGCTCGAGTACCAGGGCAAGGGCACC
>Ga0105240_10002300_pt1 | contig 30903 bp, 28 predicted proteins | sample KBSC54metaG_FD_80426 | JGI IMG/M metagenome (GOLD analysis project Ga0105240, IMG submission 80426) | Corn rhizosphere microbial communities from Kellogg Biological Station, Michigan, USA - KBS C5-4 metaG | ecosystem: Host-associated > Plants > Roots > Rhizosphere > Soil | place: Michigan, USA... | reverse complement strand
TGACGCCCCGCTCTGGCCGTCAGGATCTCTCCTCCCGGCTGGGGCCTGCTACCGGGCGCTCCGGCGCTTACCCGGACGGATCTCTCATCCGCTAGAACAACGCGTCTTTCAGGACGCACCATGGTGATATTCTATGTTGCCCGTACATGTTTGGCCTGATGCATTTTCGGGGAGCGAACGACGCCGTCGAAGAGCGGCGCCGCTGGCGCATGCATTACTGCGGAACATGTAAGACAATCGGACGCCAGTATGCGTAGCGTTCGCGAATGCTGCTCAATCACGATGTCGGATTTTTGGCTGAACTGCTCACGGCGCTGAGTGCGGGGGATATCGAGACGTGGGGTAGCGCTTATCGCTCGTGGAACTGCGTGAACATGCCGGTTGACGGAGAGATTCCGCCGGTGTTGCGATATGCCGCTGCCGTGAATGTGCTCCTCAGCGATTACAAACTTGCGGACCACGAGGTTGATTCGCGCAAACGCCGATGGGTGTGGGCACGGCGAATTTTTTCCAAAAGCTTTCGCCATGCACGGCACGAATTGGCCGCCCTCGGATTTCCAGTCGATGAGAGCGACCAGATTCTCGGCAGGCAGGTCGCGCTGGAGGCTGCGTCCGCAGACCTGGACGCAGTGGCCGAGCCGACAGCACAAGTCACCGCGCTGGTGTTTCGACATGGTGCGGTAGTCGCCGGAATTCCGAATCGGGCCGATGAACTTGCCGCGATCGGTTATCGCTTCGGACACCTCATTTACCTGCTCGACGCGTGGGAGGATTTCGAAAACGATCGACGAACAGGCGCATTCAATCCGCTCGTCTCGCGCGAATCGGCGGGCCATCAAATTCGCAAGGAAGCCGGGGAAATAACATTGCCCGAGGATTTCAAGCGCCGGCTGCAAGCGAACATAGCGAATCGATTATCCCGGCAATTTCCAATCCTCCACGCCTGTTCCGCCCGAATGCCACAAGGATTCAAGAATCGATGGCGAAGCGCCCTTTCCAAGGCCCACGAATTAAGGACGCCGCTGTGGGCCACCGCCGCCGTGGTAGCGATCGCATTTCTATTCCCGCTGCAAGCGCGTATGGTGCGTTCGCCCCGGGAGTGCCCCAGCTTAGGTATGAATCTAATGGCGCTCGGCGGACTGATGGCAACAGTGCCGCTACCAACGCCAGGAAAAAAGGGCCCGATTCGATCGGCTCTCAGTTCTTGCTGCGGGGACTCCTGCGACAGCTGTGATTGTTGCGACAGTTGCGACTGCTGCGATTGCTGTTCTTCATGCGACTGCAGCTAAAACGTCCGCGTGCCGCTGGCCTTCACCGCGTGCCGGTAAATCGAAGTCTGAGCGGCAATCACCAAGCCATGAAACCCGTTTCCCCAATTTAAATTGCTCGGCTTTTCCGGCACCGCGATCGTCTCGAGATGCTCGCCACTAGGAGCGAAACATTGGATACCAATCGAGGTGGCGATCCACACCTTCCCGCTTTCGTCGGTCTTCAATCCGCCAAGAGAATCGTTCTTAACCGGGACGAAAACGCGCCCCTTATTCAGTGATCCATTCGGAGCAATATCGAACACCCGAATGTTCTGTTGCCCGGCATCGGAAACATAGAGCTGCTGCTGATTCGGCGACAACGTAACTCCAACTGCGCGGTCGCACTCACGAGAAGCGATTTCCTTCCCGCGATAAATCCCCGCCGCACTGGAGAAATAAACATTACCATCGATGGCGTAGATCAGATCGATAGGCCGCTCCCGCAGCGCGCCCGCCAGCACCGTGATACTTCCGTCTTTCTCGGTGCGCGTAACCCGATCCTGTTCGCACGCGAGCAGGCGTCCCTGATGATCGAACGTCAGACCATTCGCGCCATTGCTCTTCTCGCGAAACACAGTTACCGCGCCATCTTTCCACTTCAAGATCTTGCTAGCTCCCACATCGGAAAACAACAAATATCCGATACGGCTAGAGACGAGCCCTCCCGTAGACTGAAATCCTGTCACAAGCCGATCCATCTACGAGCCCATCCCGTGTGAATAAAAAGATTCCTTCGGCCCGCGATAAGCCACCTTCAGCATCGGGGTCTCGATCCGTTTGTGACCCTGAAAAGCAGATTCCATCAGATACGAATCCACACCGGTCGTGAGCAGAGTTCGCTCCACCGGATACGGCCGCGTCCCGGTGGTAAACATCTGATTCACGCCGTGGATCAGCTGGCTGAAATTGTTTGAATTTTCGGCAGGTATGTACAGCAGCGTACTTTGAATCGCCTGCCGCTCTTTCACGCGGAAGGCCGCCAGGTACTCGTTCACCAACTCCGGCAGCATCAGCACGCCTCCCCGAAAGCCATCGTTATATTCCACCAGACCGAGCACCGGATTCTTTACATCCTCAGGACGGCCTTTGCCCAGCCGCTGTGCGCGGCTCAATGCGGAGCTCATCAGATCTTTCGACCACAGTCCCTGCTCGGCGGCTCGCCAAACTTCGTCGCCTTGCAGATGATGGACGGCGCGAACGCCGGTTTCTCCGCCTTTACGCCGCTCGGCGAAGCACTGCAGCACCTCGAGATTGTGAAACACGCCGCCGTCGGTCACCCAGCCATTGCCTACTGCCAGTGCATCCTGAAATTCCGAGTCAAGCGGAACATCCACCTCGGGGCGGCGGAACGTAACTGAAACGGACGAACCCGCCATCAGAGGAAATTTCAGTTCCCGCGACCAGTCGTACATCTGTTTGGCCTTGCCCCAATCGTACGAGAGCGCTTTGTCGCAATAAACCGGAACCGAGCGGCCCGATTTCTTGAAAACATCCACCACCTGCGAGAAGAATTCAAATCGCGGATAGAGCTGCTGCTGTTTGTCGTTGAACGGATACTCTCCATGTTCGCAGACCATCAGCACCGCATCCACGGCCAGCTTTCCCGTCCCAAGGGTCAGCGCGTCCTCGATAGTCTTTTTAATTGGAAATCCATACGACATGGAAAGTTTGTGCGCCAGATCGGCCGGATGCACTTGGTCCAAATACAACGACACAATATCCACCGGGGGCTTGTAGAATTTCTCGCCGATCCAGTAACCTTCCAGGTCGCGCGTGATAAGGTCGTCGCTGTGGGACCGAAGGAAATACGTGCTCGAAACGGCGGCGATTCTTTTACGCCCGGGTTGGGCGGGGCTGGCCGAGTTGACGGCGGCCAAGGCTGCGAGTTGAAGAAATTCACGACGGCGCATATGAAACATATAATGATATCGCGTTAAAATTTAGAAATCTGAGAGCCCTCAGGAAACCGCCTGCTTTGGGACGCGTCAGTCGAGGGTAGAAGTACAGATGCCGCAAGATGGCCAGAATCCCGGCGATGCCAGGCTCAACGGTCAGACTATCGTCGAACAACTGATCCGCAATATGGAGGTCGGGAAGTTCGAGATGGCCTATACCGTTCTATTTCCCTGCATATTCGACGTCTACCTGCATCCTGAAGATCACGCGAGACTTTCCGGTGTTTTCAATTTGATTATCGATGATGCGAAGCGGGCTCTGGCGGCACGCGTGGCCAAACTGAACACCCCTCCAACGGTGCTTGGAATGAAGCGTCTGGGCAAGGCGGCAAAAGAATATAAGATCGCCTCCCGCGACTGGGTGATCGACTTCTTCCCGGATATGGTGGGGACCGTCCCTCTGGGTGACGTGGAGATTCACTCGGAATTGAACGAAGTGGATCAGCCGGGATTTCGCGGCACCAAGACGACGCTCATGGACCGCGAACCTTCGGTTACGTCTACTCGTCCGGCCGGAGCCCGCCACACGCAAAAACTCGCCGACAAGGTATTCGCCGAGATTCGATATGAAGACGATTCGGGGCCACAACTCTACCGTGTAATTCAAAATCACATTCGCATTGGCCGGGGCGGCGCTGATGTGCCCATGGACCTCGCCCTCTATGCGAACGACGAGGTGTCGCGCGAGCACCTCGTTCTGCGCCGCGATGCCGCGACAGGTCAGTTTTATGTCACCGATCAGAGCACGAACGGAACCTGGCTCGACGGCAAACGTCTGAAGAGGGGCATCGAAGAGCCCTTGGCAGCGAAGGCGGAAATCGGCGTAGGCGAGGTGCTCAAGCTGGTTTTCGAAGTTAAATAACCATGCCTCCCAACGCCCATATCGTATTTGGTCTGTTGTTTCTGGCGTTCTCCGCCTGCCTTGCGTTCTCGAACTGGGGGCGAAGATGAAAGTGGCAACAGCCTGGCGAGCAGCGATGGCTACCGATACCGGTCTTCAGCGGGCCAACAACGAAGACCGCGTCTATATGGACGCTGAGCGCGGCGTTTTTCTTGTAGTCGACGGACTCGGCGGGCACGCGGCCGGTGAGAGGGCAGCGGAACTGGCGGCCGACATCATTCCACGCGAACTCGAGTTGGTAGATGGTCCCTTGGAAGATCGCGTCCGATACGCAATCACGAGGGCAAACAATGAGATCTGCGAAATTGCCGAGATGAACGCGGAATGCCGGGGCATGGCCTGCGTACTGACTCTTGCGATCGCCCACGACGACACGATCACCGTCGGTCACGTCGGCGATTCCCGGCTCTATCTTGTTTGGAATGGCGCGGTGAGGAAACTGACATCGGATCATTCGTCCGTCGGTGAGCAGGAGGATCGCGGGGAGATCACGGAGAGCGAAGCGATGGATCACCCGCGCCGGAATGAAGTCTTTCGAGATGTCGGTTCCCGTCTTCACGAACCAACCGATGAAAATTTCATCGAGACGAAATCGCTCCCGTTCCACCCGGAGGCGGCCCTGCTGCTGTGCAGTGATGGATTGAGCGACGTGCTGACGTCGGCCGAAATCAGCAGGATTGTGGAGCAGTATGACGGGGACGCCGAAAGCATCGCGCAAACGCTGGTGAATGCGGCGAACGACGCGGGAGGAAAGGACAACATCAGCGTGATTTTTGTCGCTGGTCCGGAGTTTGTTGGCAACGCATCGCCTCTGATGTCGGAAGCGCGGACGCGGCACGCCATTACGCGGATGCGACGAGGTTCCAAGCGATGGCGCTTTTGGCTGGAACGCTTTGCCTGGCTGATGCTCGGCATGATTCTGGGTGCGATCGCCCTCGTCATGATCGAGCATGCCATAGGACATCCATTATTGCCTCAGTTTTAATCAGGTGAGCTGTGAACCCGACTTCGCACTTTAAACAATTCGGAAAATACGAAATCGTCAAGAAGCTCGGGCGGAGCATGACGGACGTATATCTTGCACTCGACACTGAGGCCAACCGGCGCGTGGTGTTGAAGATTATTGAGCATTCTCACGATCCGTACACACAGGTGGTGATGGAAGCGGAGCGGCGTGGCGCGACGATTCAAAGCCAGTTGCACTCGCTCGACCCGCGAATCCTCGAGATCTACGACTACGGGGAAATGAACAATTGCTTCCACGTGGTGATGGAGTACGTGGAAGGAAAGAATCTGACCGATGTTCTGCGGAGTGAACACCGGCTGGACCCCAGAAGAGCGGCGCGTTACGCGGGTGAGATCTGCGACCAGCTCGAAACCCTGCATTCGTACCAGGCGGATATCGATGGCCGGAAACGCGCCGTGGTACATGGCGACATCAAGCCATGCAATATCCAAATCGGACTGAACGATGATGTGCGCCTGCTCGATTTCGGCATCGCCAAGGCGATCACCTCGACGCACAATCTGACGCATCACAATCTGGGCAGCCCGGCGTATTGTTCCCCGGAGCGTGTGAAGAATACGAATGTGGATCAGCACGTCGATTTGTGGGCGCTCGGTGTCACGCTATATGAAATGGTGGCGGGGATGCCGCCTTACCAGGCGCAGAACACGCGAAAGCTGGAGAACCTGATTCAATCGCGGCGGCCACCCAGGGCTCTGCCGGAGGATTGTCCGCCGGCGCTGAAGGCTATTATCGGCAAGGCTCTGGCAGCGTCACTCGAGCGCCGCTACGCAACCGCTGTCGCGTTTGAAAACGATCTTCGCGCATTTCTGCAAAACCAGCCGACCGTTGCCGAAGCGCAGCATGAGCCTGCGTGGGAGTCCAATGAGACGCTGGAAAAGACGCCGCCCGCGCCGGTGGAATCGTGGCTGCGGACTCAGAACTTTGAAACGAAGCTGGCCGAAATTACCCGGATGCTTTGGATTCTCGCTGCCGGCTTTGTGTTCGGACTTCTGCTGTTCATTCCGGCTGGCTATATCTACAGACTCTGGGGGCAGGGTGCTTTTCTGCGAAGTCCGCGCGATTATGTGCACCGCGATGCCGCGGACATTAGCGCCGATTGGAAGTTATATCAATCGCTCAAACAGCATGGCAACTTTCTGGGCCGCTATTCACCGGCGGAACCTGCGCGCACGTCGTTGCATGCGGCTCTGGTGGCTACTGCAAACCAGATCATAGAGGGATACCGCAACAGTTCCGATCCGGTTGTGGGGAATTTTGATTGGAATAAGGCTCGCGTGTGTTTGAGGCATGCGCTGGAGCTCGATCCCGCCGACCGCGACAGCAAAGGAAAGCTGGCGATCTGCGATGGTTTTGCTCTCTTGCCCCAAAATCCAGTTGCCGCAAACGCCAGTTTTAAACATGCGCTTGAATTTGTGCCGGGATCTCCCGATCCGCACCTTGGCTTGGCGAGCCTCTACGTCTACACGCAGCACAACGTCGGCCGGGCGATGGCGGAGTTTCACGAAGCTGAGCGCCTTGGTTTTCACCTGGGGCCGCGAGAAATGGAACAACAAGCCGATGCTTATCTCTACCGTGCCGAGCAGGAGTTAAAAGCATCGAAGACGGCTGGAACGGCCAAGGGTCGTTATCTTTCGTTGGCACAACGCGATCTCGACCGCGCACGAAATTTGTACGAGCCGATCGATGGGTTTTCCAAAGTGAGTCAGAATCTGCAGCAGTTGGATCGCGACCAGATCCAGCAGCACCAGCTTCAGGCAGCTGCCGCAAACACGAAACCAAGGTATCGGAAAACGAGGTACCGGTCGTGGCGGTAACGAAGAGCTGGGAAAATCCCGTTTCGACGAAGCTGGGCACCTTTGAAACACCGGTGCCGCTCGAACGCCGCAAGGAACTCTGGTGGCTCGTAGGATCTTCGTTCATCGTCGCTTGCGCGCTGCTCATGGTTTGTATCGCCAAGACGCAGAGTTTTGAGGATGTCAGCCCTCGCCTAGGTCACGGCGAGCTCCTGAACCTGAATGCCGTCGCGCATGAAGACGAATTGTTGCCGTTTCTGCAAATGTACACCAACCCGGATGAGCGCGGCGAGGTTGCCGGCAAAATTTGGGATTACCTGCAAACACACCGCCCATTGCCCAACGTTGGCGCGCTGGCTCGGCTTCATGTCATCAACAATGCCCGCTTGCCGATCGCTCGAGTGAAACCGCTGATGGTGGTCCGAACGCCGCGTGATTTCTGCTCCACCTATGCTCTGTGGATTGGGGTTTATTTCACCGCTTTCTTCGTCGTTCATTTCGCGTGGCGTTGGCGGCGGTTCCGCGGTGATCCAGGAATACTCCCGGCGCTCCAATTGCTCACGGGCATTGGATTGACGCTGGCCGTCAGTCTGCGCGATCCATTGCGTGACACACTGGAATTCGAGAAATTCGCCTGGGGTGTAGCGCTTGGGTGCGCCATGCTGCTTCTGCCGCTGCTGCGTATGTTTCACCACCGCAATTTCTCCAGATGGGTCTACACTCCGCTACTCGCTAGCTTTGCGCTCTTCGTCCTGTTGATGCGGCTAGGTTCGGGACCAACCGGCAGCGATGCGAAAGTGAATCTGGGTCCTTTTCAGCCGGTGGAACTGATCAAAATCCTGCTGGTGTTCTTCATGGCCGGCTACTTCTCGAGTAAATGGGAATGGCTGCGCGATCTGCGGGAAAAACGCCTCCTGCCGCGCTGGTTGCGATGGATGGAAATTCCAAGGATCGCTCATGCGCTGCCCGTGATGTGCGCGGTTGGAATCGCGCTGGTGTTTTTCTTTCTGCTTAAGGATCTCGGACCCGCGCTGGTGACGGGCTTTCTGTTCCTGGTGATGTTTGCGATTGCCAGAGGGCGTTGGGGGTTGGCGATGTTCGGCATCGCGCTGCTGGTGGCTGGCGTGGCCATCGGTTATCACCTTGGCAAGCCCACGACAGTGGTGGATCGAATTTCGATGTGGCTTTCGCCATGGGACAACAATGTTCGCGGCGGCGATCAGCTCGCACATTCTCTTTGGGCTCTGGCCACTGGAGGCGCGTGGGGATCAGGGCCCGGCTGGGGCGACCCGGCGATGATCCCAGCTGGACACACCGATCTGGTGCTCCCGGCGATCGGCGAAGAATGGGGATTCGTTGGCGTTCTCTCCATCGCAATGCTCTTCGCTTTTCTTGTCCATCGCGCCTTTCGAATCGCACTAAAAGCTGTCGATGACTACGCGATGTTTCTCGCCCTGGGCCTGGGCTCGCTCATCGCGCTCGAAATGCTGCTCATCTCTGGTGGCGTGTTGGGTGCTATTCCTCTTTCCGGCGTTGTGTCTCCGTTCTTGAGCTCCGGCAATACCGCGATGCTGGCGAATTTCCTGATTTTCGCGTTGATTCTTGGCGTTTCCAATCGCGCGCCGAGTGAAACAATCACCCAGCCGTTCGCTAAACCGGTGCGCGCCGCGGCGGTGGTGCTGACGCTTTGCGCGCTGGTTTTGGTTGGGAAGGCGGCTTCCTACCAGGTCTTCCACGAGACCGATTATCTTGCCCGCGACTCAAAGGTAATCGAAGAAGACGGCGTCAAACGGCCGCAGCACAATCCACGACTGAATTCACTCGCACGAGAGCTCACGCGCGGCAACATTTACGATCGCAACGGCATTCTGCTAGCCACCAGCAGTTGGAATGAGCTCGAACGCCATCGCTCTGATTACGAAAAGCTCAGCATCTCCATTGATAAAGCATGTTCGCGTCTCGACAGCCGCCACTATCCTTTTGGACCCATAACAGAGCACCTGCTCGGCGATTTGCGCACGGGCGATAAATTCCACGCCACCAATGCATCGCTCGTCGAGCATGACGCGAATGCGAAGCTGCAAGGATTCAAAGATTATCCGGAGCTCGCAGCGTACGTGCGTTATCGCCATCAGCCGGGAAATCCGGCCATGCAGAAGTTGCGCGCGCGCGATCGGACGGTGCGGACATCCATCGACATCCGTCTGCAAACGAAGCTCTCCACAATCCTAGGGACCCACCTGCTGAAGGCGCGCAAAGAGAAGGGCGCGATCGTCGTGATGAACCCTCAAACCGGAGATGTACTTGCACTGGTGAGCTTCCCCACGCCAGCCGCAAGCAGCGCGGCGACACCGGATGAGCTGCTCGATCGTGCCCGTTACGGTCAGTATCCGCCGGGCTCCACGTTCAAACTCGTGACCGCAATTGCAGCCTTGCGCATCGATCCAGCATTGACCCGAAAAACATTCCACTGCGCGCCGCTGGCCGACGGGCGCGTTGGAACCCGCATCCCAGGATGGAACCGGCCGATTCGCGATGATATCGGAGATCACGCACACGGAACGCTCAACATGATGCAGGCAATCACAGTCTCATGTAACGCATATTTCGCCCAGCTCGGAACGTATGTAGTCGGCGCGCAACAACTGCATGAGACAGCGGACTTGTTGGATATTCCGGCCGGTGACGTTCGAGAAATAAAGAAGATGATGCCGTTCGCTGCATACGGACAAGGTCCGGTATTGGTGACTCCGTTCAAGATGGCGCGAGTGGCCGCAACAGTGGCGGCAAGCGGATCGATGGCCGAAGGCAGATGGCTCATCGACGACAGCAACACGCGCACTGATGCGCCGCGAACCATTCTTCCGTCCGGCTCTTCGCAAATGATCGCGGCTGCCATGCGCTCGGTGGTGACAAGCGGCACTGGCCGGACTGCCATGAAGGGTCTCGATGTCCTGGTGGCCGGCAAGACCGGCACCGCACAGGTAGAAGCAGGGTTGCCGCACTCATGGTTCGCCGGCTACGCACCGTATGGCGGCGACCCGGCGAATACCATCGCGTTTGCAGTCGTGGTGGAGCACGGCGGATACGGCGGACAACTGGCCGCGCCCATCGCCCGCGATCTCGTCGCAGCCGCGCGCGACCTTGGAATTATCACCGGAGGGAAGTAGGCAATGCCGATGTCGGAATGGATTGAAAAGCTGGGACGCGCAGTCTTCGAGTCGCCTTTTGACAGCGCACGGCTTTCCAAGGATGCGCCGGAGTTGGCCGAGATACGGCTCGTGGTACTGGACGAAGTAAAAGCGAAGAGCCATCGCGTCGCGGGGAAGGATGTGTTCCCGTATAACGTGGTCCGCATCAGCATCGGTGGTATTCCCGATAGCCAGTCGAACGTTCTGCGCAGCACATTCTTCACGCAATTCTTCGAGCAGGAATTGAGGAGCGGCTTGCGCAAGGCGAACTATCGTTTCCCGGAAGACTTGCAGGTGGAGATCCAGACCACTTCTAGATTGCCCGGACCCAAGCAATCGTGGCTCTCAGTGGAAACCGAATCGAGAGACGCTCCGGTGCAACCCGCCGCGCCAGTGCGCAGAGCCGCGCGCCTGGTCGTGATCAAAGGCAGGGCGAACGATAAGGACCTGCTGCTGAACAAAGCGAGAACGAACATCGGCAGAACAGTCGATATATACCGCGCCGACGGCCCGTCCCGCCGTAACGATCTGGCGTTTACTGAAGAAGATGACGTCAGCCGCAGCGTGTCGCGCGAACACGCGCACATTCTGTACGATAAGCGAACCAACGAATATCGGCTCTACAACGACCGCAGGCCGAAACCAGGCGCGAAGGATAACGGGTGCGGCTTGTGGATCATTCGCGACGGGCTCAGTCTCGAAGTGCACCACAACACGCGCGGCACCAATCTGCAGGCGGGCGACGAGATTCATTTCGGACGAGCGGCGGTCAGATTCCAAATGAAGTAATGCAATCCCGGCTCATTAGTTATAGAATCGGCGTTGATGAAATTCCAACGCGCGCTTTTATGTTCCACTGCCCTGTTCGCAGTCGCATGCAATCAGGCTCCTACTAAGACAGAAGAGAAGAAGGCTGCAGGTCCGTCGTTCCCGGTTGTCGGGAGCATTGTTCGCTCCGATCCCGCGTTCGACGCGCTGGTGCCCACAACAGCAACTATCGAGAAGATCGCCAAAGATCATAAGTTCACCGAAGGCCCCCTCTATTATCGGGATGGATATCTGCTATTCAGCGACATTCCGCAGAACACGATTTTCAAATGGACGCCTGATGGAATCGTGAATGTATTTCGCCGGCCCAGCGGCTACGATGGCACCGACGCGCCTGCCGGTGCGCTCGTTGGCTCGAATGGACTGACTCGAGATAAAGAAGGCCGTCTGATCATTTGCGAGCATGGCAACCGGCGCGTCACGCGACTGGAGAAGGAAGGGAGTACGCCCTCGCTCGTCACCATCCTGGCGGACAAATTCGAAGGGAAGAAACTGAACAGCCCGAACGACGTCGTGGTTAAATCAGACGGTTCCATCTATTTCACCGATCCGCCGTACGGTTTCCCGAAAGAGGATGCCGATCCGAAGAAAGAACTGAAATTCAACGGGATCTTCCGCCTGAAGGACGGCAAGCTGCAACTGCTGGCGAAAGAATTGAAACGTCCCAATGGCATCGGATTTTCGCCCGATGAAAAAACGCTGTACATCAGCAATTCCGACCCGGATCGCAAGATCTGGATGAAGTACGACGTCAAAAATGATGGCACCATCGCCAACGGAAAAGTTTTCTTTGATGTGACGAAGGAAACGGAAGACGGGCTGCCCGACGGCTTAAAGATCGACAAGAAGGGCAACATCTACGGCAGCGGTCCCGGCGGCATTTGGGTGTTTTCACCCGAGGGCAAGCATCTAGGCACCATCAAGCCGCCGGAAACTCCAGCGAACTGCGCGTGGGGTAAATACACAACGGGCGACGACAACGGCAAAATGTCGGCGGACGAGGATGGCGACACTCTATACATGACCGCGCGGACCGGCGTCTACCGGATCAAGCTGAGCACGGCCGGACGCCTGCCATAAACCATAAAGGAGAATCCATGTTGACTCGAAAAACAGCTCTCATTAGTGGATTGATCGGTTTCGCCCTATTAGCGGCAACCGGCGATCACTCGTTCAAAGTCGACGTTTCGACAGTGCCGTGGGCGCCGGTTCAACCGCCCGGAATGCCTCCAGGGCTCATGGGCCGGTCACTCCACGAAAATCCGCGCACGAAGATGACCACTTCAATCGTGAAATACCCTAAGGGATTTCACGAGCCGCGGCACTATCACGTCACTTGCGGTCACTACATCTACATCATGAAGGGCAGACTGCATTCTCCGGAAGGCGATCTGCCCGCCGGAACGTTCACCTATGCGGCTCCCAACGAGAAACACGGTCCATATACGGCCGTGGAGGAGACTGAGATCTTTTTCTACACCGACGGGCCGTTCGATTTTCATTTGGCGGACAAGTAAATGAAGTTACTCGTCGCTATTCCTCTTCTGATATTGCCACTCGCGGCCAGGGAGCCGCTCGAGAAACGGATCGCGCATAACGATCCGTCGCACTATCACGTGTCTCCCTCCGTGCATGCGGGCGCGGGCGCCCTTCACTACCAGGCGTTATTCGGCTCGGAGGACTTCAGCACCAACCTGATTTTTCTGCACCGTGGAATAATCCCGCCAAAGAGCGGCATCGGACATCATTTCCACAACCACATGGAAGAAATGTTCGTCATCTTCGACAACGAAGCGGAGTTCACCATTGATGGCCGCACCTCGCGTTTGACGGGTCCCGCGGCTGCACCCTGCCGTATGGGCCATTCGCACGCGATTTATAATCCGACCGATCGCCCCACAGAATGGATGAATATCGCGGTCGGCAGCATCAAGGGAAAGTACGACAACTTCGATCTCGGCGACGATCGCGCCGGCGCACCGCTCGAAGCGAAGCCGCCGTTCATCACTATGCATCTGGATCGCAAGCTGCTCAAGCCGATGACCGGCATGTATGGCGGCAAGGGCACGGTGCAATATCGCAGAGTTCTGCCACCGGAAGTGTTCTACACAAACTGGTCCTACATCGACCATCTGCTGCTGCCTCCCGGAACCTCCGCGGGCAAGAAACGGCACGAGGGCGTCGAGGAGTTCTATTACGTGATGTCGGGCGACGGCACAGCGCGCATCAATAACGAATCGGCGTCCATCCACAAGGGCGATGCGGTGCCGGTGCTTCTCACTGACATACATTCGTTCGAAAACACCGGCTCCTCTGACCTGGAATTCATGATCGTCGGCATCGCGCGGACCAAATGGGCATTGGATACAACGGAAATAAAATGAACACAATATCGCTTCTATTGATCTCGACACTCGCGCTGCCGCTGTTGGCGCGCGATCCGCTGTCCCAAAGAATTGGGCACACCGATCCGAGCAAATATCGCCGCAGCCGCTCGCATGCCAGCGCGGGCGACATGGCCTGCGAAACGCTGTTACCCGGCAACGCGTTGGCTACCAATTTCTTTTTCATGCACCGGTGCCAGATCATGCCGGGCGGCGGTGTTGGACACCATTTTCACAACACCGACGAGGAGATGTTTATTGTCTTCGACGGCGAAGCGGAGTTTACTGTTGATGGGCGCACCTCGGTGCTTAAGGGGACTGTGGGCGCCCCCTGCCGCATGGGTCATTCGCACGCAATTTACAACCCCAGCGACCATCCAGTCGAATTCATGAACCTCAACATCTCCGCCGTAAAAGGCAAGTACGACGCGTTCAATCTAAACGACGCCCGCCTCAACGTTCCGAAGGATCCGATTCCGGTTTTCATGACGATGAATCTGGATAAGACGATGCTGAAGCCCGCGGAGAACTATCACGGCGGCCTGGGCACGGTGCGCTACCGGCGTGCTCTCGATCCCACTGTCTTTCTGACCAATTGGTCGTACGTGGATCACCTGCTAATTCCTGCCGGCGCGTCGGAAGGACGGCATCGGCACACCGGAATCGAAGAAATCTATTACGTGCTGAATGGCGAAGGCGAAGCGCAGGTCGGCGGCGAGACCGCCCAGATTCATAAGGGCGATGCGGTTCCGGTTCTTCTCGACGATGTTCATTCGTTCAAGAGCACCGGTTCGGGCGACCTTGAGCTGATGATCGTCGGCATCGCTGCCCAGAAGAATGTGCTCGACACCATCGAAGTGAAATAGCGGCGCTACCTCGTACCGGAAGTCGTAGCGGCTGCTTCGGGCTTCGGAGCAGGCTTCGCTTTCGGCAGCGGTTTCCGCGGGACTGGATCGGCGCGCATGGCCGTGTTGTAGACGAAATACGAGATCACCGCCGACGCCTGCATAAGGTCGCCCTTCTGCAGGCGATCGTAAACGTCCATGTTGGAATGATGCGTGCGCGACGCATATTCGATTTGATCCTGAATGAACTGGAAGCCCGGTATACCAACGGCGTCGAACGACAGATGATCCGTCCCGGCCGTGTCGCGGATAGTCGCGGTAGCCGCGCCAAGATCTTTCAACGGGGCGAGCCACGACTCAAAAATCGGACGCGCCATATCGTTGCCCTGGAGGTAGACGCCGCGGACTTTGCCGGTGCCGTTGTCGTAGTTGTAGTAGGCAGAAACCTTCGAATGCTCCGGCATCAAATTCATCTTCTCGGGATCGGCGAAGTGCGCCTTCACGTAGGCTTTCGATCCGAGCAGTCCGCCCTCTTCTCCGCTCCATAGAACGATGCGGACCGTGCGATCCATCTCGGTGTGCAGCGACTTCAGAACCCGCATCACTTCCATCATCACGGCGCTTCCGGCTCCGTTGTCTGTCGCGCCGGTGCCTCCCTGCCAGGAGTCGAAATGCGCGCCCACCATCACCAGTTGATCCTTTTTGCCGCCACCAGGAATTTCGCCGACAATATTGAAGCTGTCGAGCGAGTTCTCATAGATATCGGCCTTGATGTCGAACTCCACTTTCACCGGAATCTTCATCGCAATCAGCCGGACGATCCGGTTGTAGTGCTCGGCGGCCAACGCCAGCGCCGGCACAGAGAGCGCTTCTTTCATGTCGCGGCTTCCGGCACTTTGAGCGAACACTGTTCCGCCATCGCCGCGGCCGATTTGAACCCACACGGCCGCGCCCTCGTCGATCAGAAATTGGCGCATCTTGTTTCGAAACGCTCTGATTCTTGCTGTACCGCCGGCGGCCGGGGCTGTGAAAAACGGACTGAATGGAGTGCTCCCGGCCGGCGGAGCAGGTTCGTGGACCGTAAATCCGGAGCCGGTGGGTTCCACGGGCGTGCTTTGATCAATCAACTCCGCGTCGGAGAAACGCCTTGAAGGCGGCGATGTCTGAACTTCTAAAGTCCGGCCCGGATCGGTGAGAACAATCCTGCCCTTGAGCTTGCCTTTATACTTTTCGAAATCCGCCTCAGTCCGCATGATAGCCAGCATCGGTTCACCGGATACCGGCCCGCTGGTGCCGCGGCTCCAAACGAGCGGGACCCCGATCAGAGGCGCATGCTGGGGCTCGATCAAGTGGCCGGAATAATGACTGAATGACCATCCACGCCCATAAGGCCCCCACGGTTCCAGATGGACGTTGCTGAGGCCGTATTCGTTGAGACGTTTAGCCACCCATTCACCGGCCGATTTGAAATTGGGCGTGTTCGTGAGCCGTGGCCCATACACGTCAGTGAGGTAAAACGCGTGCTCCATCACGCGCGAGTTGTCGAAGGCCTCGGTCTTGATACGATTGAGCATCCCGAGGTTCGTGTTCTCGGCAGCGAGCAGGGAATTGAGGCATCCCGCTGAAATAGCCAATAGAAGCAGGTGGCGAAACATTATGTAGCGAAGAATAACAATTTTGGTCTCCTTGTTACAATTTTGATTGCAGTGAAGATCACCATCTCCAAAGAAAATTACCTGAAAACAATTGCCGAAGCCGAGATGGAAGGCGAAGCGGTGATCTCCGCTACACTGGCTCGATGGCTGAACGTTTCCGCACCCGCGGTGACCATGGCCACAAAGCGGCTGAAGCGCGATGGAATGATTCACATCGGCAAAGAAGGACAGATTTCACTCACTGCCGACGGCCGGGAAATCGCCAATCGAGTGCTCAACCGGCATCACCTGATCGAGCGAATGCTGCTGGAAGTCTTCGGCATGGAATGGTACAAGGTGCACGATGAGGCGGAGCAGCTCGAGCACGCTGTTTCCGCGGAATTCGAACGGCGTCTTCAAGAAAAACTTGGCAATATCGACTCATGCCCGCATGGCAATCGAGTGGGGCTCGACTCTCCGGTAGACCGGCGCAAACGCGGTTGGAGACCTCTGGATGAACTCGATAAACCTGGCCCGGCCAGAGTCGTCAGCGTTTTCGAGCGGGACCGAAAACTTCTGGAATATCTGGACCAACTCGGCATCCGTCCAGGCTCGAGGGTCGAATTCGTCTCGCGGAATTACGACGACACCATCACGCTGCGCGTCCAGGAAAAAGTAATTCCGCTGGGGAAATCCGCCGCCGCCCGAGTGTGGGTGACCACGGCGGTCCCGGCCGAATAGTACACTCTAATTGATCCCTTGTGATCCGGGCTTGCATTATTACCGTTATCCTAGGCGTGGTTTGTCTACCAGTCCCGCTCTGCGGACAGCACTACGCCTTTCAGGTCTACGGCGAAGAACAAGGACTTTCCAATCTCACGGTTCGTACGATGATGCAGGATCGTGCCGGCCTGCTTTGGATCGGAACGCAAGACGGGCTGTTCCGATACGACGGATCGCGGTTCGCGGTGTTCGGCCCGGAAGACGGACTTTCCAGCAGCAGTATTACTTCGATCCATGAAACCCCGGACGGAACGCTCTGGCTGGCCACGGCCAGAGGGTTGGTGCGCCGCGTGGGCCGCCGCTTCGAGAGCGTCGACGGACTCCCAGGCGCCATCACTGGACAACTGACGTCCGATGGCGCCGGGCGGCTCTACGTTCCCACGGCGAAGGGAATGGTGCGGGGCGTCCGGAAAGGCAACGACGTAAAATTCGAGCCGCTGCCCGTAGCGCCGGGAATTCGTGAGGAATGGGTTCGCAGCCCGTACATCGACTCAAAGGGGAGGGTCTGGTTCGGCTGCGGGACATCCATTTGCCGTTACACAAACAATCGGACGTCGGCGTTGGGACCTGAGAGTGGCGTGCCAGGCGACCGCTGGGATGTTTTCCTTTCGCACCCGAACGGCAATCTATACGTGCGCAGCTTGAGCAAGTTGATCGTGCTGCCCGCGGGCGCCGAGAATTTCGCTTTGGTGAAAGACGCTCCCGCGCAGGCAAGCGGTATCTCTGCGACCTTAGCGCTCGATCGGGACGAGCGTCTTCTGCTGCCTACGCCGCAAGGTTTCGCGCGCTTGACGTCGGCTGGCTGGGAAGCTATCGACGCCGCCACTGGCCTTCCCGACGATCAAACTGTCGATTGTATTCTGCGCGATCGCGAGGGCTCCACGTGGATTGCACAGAGTGGAGTCGGCATTGCGCGGATGTTGGGCACTGGAGAATGGACGAACTGGACGAAATCGGAGGGTCTACTCAGCCGCACGATTACTGGCGTGCTCCGCGATCGGCGCGGCCGTGTCTGGGTGGCTACTGGCACGGGACTGTTTTGGTTAGACCCGGATGCACCTGTCACATCCCGCACTACCATTGAGCGATTTGAACCGCTGGCGACGAGCGAGATCACCGCCATGGTCATAGACGATACCAATCACATTTGGGCCGCCATCCATTCCTCATTAGATGATACGGGGCTGGCGCGAATTGACCCGGAGACCGGATCCGTCCAATACCTGGACGCTGATTCCTCCATGGGAAAAACCTTTACGTCGTTCAACTTCGATCGGCAGGGCCGATTGATCATGACGACGCTAAGCGGAATTTTCCGCAATCGCGAGCCGGCGAAAGATGGCAAAAAGGCGACCGTAGATTTCGAAAAGGTGGAGCCTTCCGTGGTCTCTGCTTCCCAGGAGTTCTACGATTCCGCGGTAGCCCCCGACGGCACGATTTGGTTCACGTGCAACAAAGGATTGCTTCGGTGGAAGAATGGTGATTGGAAATTGTTCGGTACTCAGAACGGATTGCGATCGCCACTCGTGCGCGATGTGGCGCTCGATTCCACGGGCGGTGTCTGGATCAGTTACTACGAATCGCTCGGCATTACGAGACTTCGAATCGGCGATTCCGGGGTGGAGGCGAAGCATTTTGACAAAGACGACGCGCTCGGTTCGAATTCCACTTCCATGCTCAACGCCGACCGGCATGGATGGATTTGGCACGGCGGGGACAAGGGACTCGACGTATATCGAAGCGGAAAGTGGGAACACTACGATCAGCACGACGGGCTAATCGGTAATCGGATCCTTTCGCATGCCTTCTTCGATGATCCCGACGGAACCATCTGGGTGGGTACGGACCGCGGACTCTCCCGCGGCTCGGTGGACCTGAACCCAGGATCGTTGCGGTCCGCGCCCGAGGTGACCATTTCGTCCGTATTGCTGGGGGGCGAATCAGCCTTATTGAACGGCAACCAGCTCTCCGTACCGCATCAGCAGAACACGGTGGACATCTATTTCGTCGCGCCCACATTCATACACGAATCGGACCTCTCGTTCCGCTACCGGCTGCGGGGGCTCGATACCTACTGGCAGCGAACTACGGACCGCTACGTTCACTATCCCGGCCTTTCACCGGGGAATTATACGTTCGAGGTTCAAGGCCGCACGGGCCATGGTCCCTGGAATGCTGTGCCGGCGACCTTTTCTTTTGCGATTGCGCCGCCGTGGTGGAGAACATGGTGGGCATTGCTCTCGGCTACGGCTCTTGCGCTGGTGGCAATCCGTTGGGGTTGGCGCCACCGCCTCATGCGCCTCCTCCTGCAGAAAAACATCCTGGAAGCCGCGGTAATGGAACGTACGCGGGAATTGCAGGAAGAGAAAGCCAACGTTCTACAGGAAAAGGCGCGTGTGGAAGAGGAACGCCAGCGCGCGGAGCAGGCCAGTCTTTTCAAGAGCCAGTTTCTGGCCAACATGAGCCACGAGATTCGCACTCCCATGAACGGCATTCTCGGTATGACCGATCTGGTGCTGGCGTCACCGCTCTCCGCGGAGCAGCGGGAGCATCTGGATATGGCGAAGGGCTCGGCTATCGCGCTGCTTGCTTTGCTGAACGATGTCCTCGACCTGTCTAAGATTGAAGCAGGCAAGCTGGAATTCAGTCCAATTCCATTTTCGCTTCGGGAGTGCGTAGAATCCGCGGCGGGATCCCTGCGCCTGGAGGCGGTACGCAAGGGCCTCGCGCTGCACACCGATATTGGACCGGATGTGCCGGACGCGCTGATTGGAGATCCTGACCGGCTCCGCCAGGTGCTCATCAATCTGATCGGAAATGCCATCAAATTCACCGAAAAAGGATATGTTGCGGTAGGCGTTTGGATGGAACTTCCTCCCGCCGGGCTATCGGTAACATTGCGGTTCAGTATCACCGATACGGGAATGGGAATTGCCGCAGCCCATCAGGAGATCATCTTCGAAGCGTTCAGCCAGGCGGATGGCTCCATTTCCCGGCGTTTCGGAGGTACCGGTCTGGGCCTCGCAATTTGCACGCGGCTGGCAAAAATGATGGATGGGAAGCTTTGGGTGGAAAGCGAACTCGGCGAGGGAAGCACGTTTTATTTCACCGCCCGCTTCGTTCACCCGTCGCTGCGTGACGCTCCCGCGCCGGCCCCTAAGCTGGAACAACCGCCACGATTTCAGCCGAGCCTGCGTATTCTACTGGCTGAAGACAACCGCGTCAATCAACTGCTCGCCAGCCGCCTGCTGGAGAAGCAGGGCCACGTAGTGACAGTGGTCGCCAATGGCGCCGCGGCCTTGGCCGTGCTCGAAAACAGCGTGTTCGACCTGATCCTTATGGACGTCCAGATGCCCGGTATCGACGGACTGACCGCAACCACGCTGATCCGGCAACGCGAAACGACTTCCGGCCGCCATACGCCGATTCTGGCAATGACTGCTCACGCTATGAAGGGTGACCGCGAACGTTGCCTCGATGCGGGAATGGATGGCTATCTTGTGAAGCCGGTCCAGGCGGCCGAGCTTTTTTCCGCTATAGACGCACAGTTCCGAAACGTCAATGGCGCCGGATAGGCCGCAAAGGGCCAGGGCGCAGCCGAACTCAGGAGCCCGCGCCCGAAAGCGCCTGCTGCAGAAGCGATTCGAATTTATCCAGCGCGTCTCCTACTGTGCTTCCATGGCTGAAAAATTCAATCCGGTTTTCTTTTGAATAATCGCTGATTACATTTGCGACTTCCGGTGTATCCTCGCTTACAGTAAATCCCGAAGATTTGAGCGATTCAGAGGCAATTGCGGTCGAAAAATCGTATTCCGACTGAATCCAGATCGGTTCGGATGAGCCTCCTCCAGCGGCTCCCAGTAAGATTAGGACGGCTGCCACTCGAAACATATCCCAATAATACGAAGAGTTAAATTAGAAATCAAGCCTTCGGATGCGCTTTGTCGTAGACGGCCATCAACTCGGTTAAAGATACTTGTGTGTACTTTTGAGTGGTGGAGAGACTGGAGTGGCCAAGCAGCTCTTGAATCGACCGCAGATCAGCTCCATCGCCGAGCAGATGGGTCGCATAAGCGTGGCGAAAACTGTGCGGGTGCAATGACGAATCAGCGCTTAGTATCGTAGCATACAGTTTTACGATATCGCTCACCCCACGGGCAGTTAAGCGACCGCCCCGATGATTGAGGAACACTGCCGCTTCATTCCCCTTTGGTTTGCGTTCCATCAGATAGCGCTCCAGCGCCTGCGCGGCTTTCGAACCGAAAGGAACCTGGCGCTCTTTTCGGCCTTTGCCGCGAACCAGAATCCACCGATCGGAGAAATCGATATCCGCAAGCTTCAATCCGGTCAGTTCGCTGACTCGAATCCCGCATCCATAGAGCACTTCAAATATCGCCAGGTCCCGCGCCGCATGAGTCCGTTGAAGCTGATCGGCCGCCACACCATCGATCAGAGTATTTGTCTGTTCGGCGGTCATCACCCTCGGTAGTTTCTTTGGCGCTTTTGGACTTCGCAGCAATTTCGCGACATTTACCGGCAACACACCCGTCCGAAGCAGGTTCCGGAACAGCGAGCGCACAGCCGCGAGTTTGCGCCGGATGGTCACCGGACTCAGTTGCCGTTTGTAAAGATGGCCCAGCCATTCGCGCAGGGCGAGCGTGTCGAGTTCGGCCACAGAAGGCGGATCTCCATCAGGCGGCGTGAAGTAGGCAAGAAATTCGACGAGATCGGTACGGTAGTTTCGCACGGTGTGTTCCGACGCGTTCTCCAGGCGCAGCGATTCCAGATAGTCTTCGATGTGCGCCGCGAGCGTATCAGACATAAGCCTCAGGCATAAACAGCGAGGTGCTCGTCCATAGCTGCGATTGCGCGCCGGCAGACCTCTCCGTGGCGGGCCTTTTTGTCGTGACGCAATCGGCGCCGGGTCTCTTCGTCGAGCGTGGGGAGCAGGTCGAAGGTGATGTTCGCCGGCTGATAGTCCTTCGTGTCGGCTGTCGAAATATATGTACACAGCGAGCCGAGCGCCGTTTCGCGTGGGAACGGCCGCGCGGTCCCTGTCGAAGCGAACTCCACTGCATGACGCCCGGCCACGAGGCCGGTTGCGATCGATTCCGTGTATCCTTCCACTCCTGAAATCTGCCCAGCGAAAAACACATTGGGATGCGGGCGCAACTGCAGCGTGGAAGTAAGCAGCGCCGGCGCGTTGATGTAGGTGTTGTGGTGAATCTGACCGTAGCGCAGAAACTCAGCTTTTTCGAGTCCGGGAATCATGCGCAGGATTCGCGCCTGCTCCGCGTACTTCAAATGATTCTGGAATCCCACCAGATTGTAGCTGTTCGCCCGCGCGTTCTCCTGCCGCAGTTGCACTACCGCGTAGGCCCATCGGCCTGTCCGTGGATCGTCCAAGCCCACCGGCTTCATCGGTCCAAATCGGAGTGTGTCCCGCCCGCGGCGGCAGATTTCTTCGATCGGCAGGCAGGCCTCGAAGTAAGGAATGCTCTCGTCGATCTTCGATTCGTAGGTCTGCGCTTCCAGCAGCGCGTCGATGAAGCGATCATACTGCTCCCTATTCATCGGACAATTCACATAGTCGTCGGTTCCATCGAGCGATTTTCCATACCGCGAGGCGCGGAAGGCGACCGACATGTCGATGGAGTCGGCGTCGACAATGGGACTGATGCTGTCGTAAAAGAACAGACGCTCCGAGCCGGTGAGCCGGGCGATATCTTCGGCCAGAGCATCGCTGGTGAGAGGACCACTGGCGATAATGACGATACCGTCTTCAGGTATGGCAGCGATCTCCTCCCGGCGTACTTCAATGTTGGGATGACCAAGAATCGCTTTCGTAATCTCTTCAGCGAAGAGTTCCCGATCTACGGTGAGCGCGTGTCCCCCCGGAACCCGCGTCGTTTGCGCAGATCTCATGGCCAGCGAATCAAGCCGGCGGAGTTCTTCTTTCAGCAGCCACGGAGCTGTCCCTTCCGATTCGCTCTTCAGCGAATTGCTGCAGACCAGCTCCGCCATACGGTCCGTCTTGTGAGCAGGCGTGGATTTGAGCGGCCGCATCTCGTGGAGGATAACCCGATAGCCGGATTGCGCGGCCTGCCATGCCGCTTCCGAACCAGCCAGGCCGGCTCCGATGATTTGGATCGTTGTATTCGTAACTTTCAGGATACCCGAGCTGAATGCGGATAAGGGTAAACTAGGGGCAGACATGAGAGCTACCAGGTTACTCGGCGTCGCTCTCGCATGCGTGTCGCTGGTGTGCTCCGTTTATGCCTTTCAGCGTCCGTTTCGCGAATACCCAGGATGGGAATATGAAGAGTTCCCTTTGCCGCCCGATTGGCAGGAAAAGGCGGAATGGGTTTTTGCGCGCCTCATGTATCCCACTTATAGCCAGCCCTTCGACCGCCAGTTCCGTGGCTTTACCGATTGGACAAAAGGCCGCACAAACTGGACCATCGATTACCCGCGGTCCGACCGCCACTTATCAGAGGCTGTGCGGCGCTTGACTCGGATACAGGCCAGATCTGTAGAGCAACCTGTCAATCTGGACGACGGAGATGAAGTTTTCAACTGGCCGTTCTTATACGCCGTCGAAGTGGGCCACTGGGAACTCACCGATTCGCAAGTTGCCAAATTGCGCGATTACCTCCTGCGCGGCGGGTTTTTTATGTGCGACGATTTCCACGGCACCCAGGAATGGAACACTTTTGTCCTGAGCATGAAGAAAGTGTTTCCGGACCGGCCAATCGTCGAGTTGGACGATCGCGAGGCAATTTTCCACACCGTTTTCAACCTTGATCAACGCTACCAAGTACCCGGATGGCAGTTCCACTATAGCGGACAGGTCTTCGAGAAGGATGGGTTTGAGCCTCGGTGGCGGGGTATTTACGACGACAAAGGCCGAATCATGGTCGCCATCTGCCACAACATGGACCTGGGCGACTCATGGGAACACGCGGACAACCCTCAGTATCCCGAGAAGTACTCTGCTCTGGGCATACGCATTGGCGTAAACTATATCGTCTACGCCATGACTCATTAAGGATGCCGCTCAGTTTCCAGTCCTGAAGACCTGATGCCCCGGCGGAAGTTCATCAATGCCGATTTGGCTGACGTTCGACCGGTTTCGAATTGCGTCTGAGTAATCCCCATATCGATACAAATGAACTCCGGAGTTTGGTCGAGGAAATAGAACCGGCGGATGATTTCGCGGTGTCGATCCGGCAACCGGGCGAGCGCCTTCGTAACCTGCTGATGATACTGGATTGTGCTGTTTGAGAGCGCGGCGACGGGAGGTTTTCTCTTTTGTATGGTCGCGCGGACAAACTGCAACAGTGTTTTGGGGGAATCCACTTCACAACTGCGGATGGCATCCACTGCGTTGAAGAGGACCTCGTTGATTTTGGCGTCCGGATTTTCTACACCGGATCGACGAAGCATGAGCCGGACAGCGCCGGTGATGGTCTCCGAGAGTTGCGCGGCGGCAGACGAGTCTTCGCGCTGGATTCTCAAGATCAGAGTCTGAAGATTGGACCCTTCCAGAGGCTCTTCGTTGAGTTCCGTTGGTAATCGGTAAGCTGCGGTAGCGGCCATTTTTGGTTTTATGTCCCTTCGCCTTGCTGCGTCCGATATGTCAAGTCAGACTCAGGGCGGGTCATACTGTAAAAAGTATAGTGCAACTGAATACAAATTGACACAGGATAATCCCACGGTACGCACAAATTTCTCGTCAGTTGTTTACCTTAACTAAATTCTGTATCTATTTGATTATGTGGATGTTATATTGGAGCCTAAGGTCACCTTAGGACTTAGGGTCCATGGGGCCTAGCCACCCATGCACGTATTTTTTACCATGCGCGCTTCCAATTACCCTCACTCATCATCTCAAAACGGCGAAAGGGAAGCTGGCATCGGCGGCCAGAACAGTGATATAGCTATAGACGAGCACTCCTGATGCGAAAACATCCAATCTCCCCTTCCGACCTTCGCGGTGTGTTTCCGGTCCCACCGTTGGCGCGCAAGAATGATAGCAGTAGAACTCTGCATTGGGCCGAAAACGATCGAATCATCCAGCACATTGCGGCTGGCGGCGTGACCCGGCTCATCTACGGCGGCAATGCCTTCCTTTATCACGTCACTCTGGCGGAATATGGGCAGCTTCTCGACTGGCTGACCGGGCTCCCGGACAATCTGTGGTGCATTCCGAGCGCTGGGCCATCTTACGGGCGCGCCATGGACCAGGCTCCGCTGTTGCGAAAACTGGGCTTCCCTTGCGTTATGATGCTGCCCTGCGGTGATCCAAGAGATGCTGCGGGATTGGAGCAAGGGCTCCGCGAATTCTCCGCCGCGGCCGAGACGCCGCTGATGCTTTACTGCAAGGAAGAAAATAACTTCGGCGGCGACAAAGAGGCGGGCTTGGACGCTATCGGCCGGCTGGTCGATGCGGGTATCTGCGTGGCTATCAAATACGCGGTAGTTCGCAAGAATCCGGAGGAAGATGCGTACCTCGCAGGGCTGCTGAAACGGGTGGACAAGAGTAAAATCATCAGTGGAATCGGGGAACGGCCGGCCATCGTGCATCTTCGTGATTGGGGCCTGCCCGGGTTTACCACCGGATCCGGCTGCATCGCACCCGCGCTCTCGCAAGCAATCTTCGATGCCTGTGTCCGCAACGATCACGCAAAAGCCCAAGCCATTCGGGAACATTTCCTGCCGCTCGAAGACATTCGAGATGCGCAAGGCCCCGCCCGTGTGTTGCACCATGCCACCGAAGAAGCCGGCATTGCGAAATCGGGACCGGTGCCACCCTATCAGTCTCCGCTCTCGCTGGATCAAATCAAGAAGCTCGCTCGTGTAGCGGCGGAACTCGCGGCACACTCCGCCGCCCTGGCGCAGCCTGCCTGAACTTGAAACCCCTTGTAGTAATCGCCGGACCTACCGGCTCGGGGAAGAGCAGTCTGGCCCTCGCCATCGCCGAAACATTTCACGGCGAAATTGTTAACTGCGATTCTCTCCAGCTCTATCGCGAAATGGACATTGGAACCGCTAAGACTCCCGAGCCGGAAAGGCATGGCATCCCGCATCATTTGTTCGACATCCTCGCGCCGGACGAACTCTACACAGCGGGCGACTATTCACGCGACGCCCGGGCCGTGCTAAGCGAAATAAGTTCACGTGGGAAATTGCCTGTGCTCGTGGGTGGCACTGGCTTTTACCTCCACGCGTTGCTTGATGGTTTGTTCCCAGGGCCTTCCCGCAGTGAAGAACTGCGCGCCCGTCTGATGGAACGGAAGACGCCGCTGCACAAACTGCTCGCGCGGCTCGATCCCGAGCGTGCCCGGCAGATTCATCCAAACGACGCTAAAAAACTGATTCGCGCGCTGGAGATTTGCATTCTATCGAAGAACCCTGCCAGCAGCGCACCTGCTTCCGGCGCCGAACCTCTCGAGGATTTCGAGCCGCTCAAGATCGCACTCGACCCTCCGCGCGAGGAGCTCATCGAGCGATTGGCAGAGCGCTGCGTTCAGATGTTCGAGCGTGGACTGGTGGACGAGGTTCGGCGCCTTCTTGCGTGCGGCTATGCCCCGTCGTCAAAAGCGTTCGAATCTATCGGCTACCGCGAGACGATTCTCTTCCTCGAAGGAAAACTAACTCTCGAAGAAGCCATCCGCGGCGTGCAAATCAGCACACGACAATACGCCAAGCGGCAGCGAACCTGGTTCCGGCGCGAATCCGGTGTCGAATGGATCTGCGGCTTCGGGGATTGTATAGAGACGATCCAAAAAGCATTTGGTTTGGTGAAAACTTATCTCGAAAGAATTTGAATTTCCCGCGGAACAAAATAACCCTTCGACCGTATGTAGAGATGAAAGGTTATTTGTTACGGGTGGCTCAAAATGATAAAAAAGTTACTGCTTTCTCTAGCAACAGTTGCGCTCGCGGTGGCTAGCGCCGCGACTCACTCAGTGAAGATCTTCGATCCGGTTTATCTGAACGGGCATGAACTCAAGCCCGGCGACTACAAGCTGGAATTGAAGGAAGGCACGGCCGTTCTCAAGATCGGCAAGGAAACAATTGAAGCGCCAGTGAAAGTGGAGAACGGCGACTCCAAGTTTAGTTCAACCACAGTCCGTTACAACAACATCGGTGGCAAACCGACAGTCGAAGAAATCCGCCTGCGCGGCACCACCACCAAGCTCGTCTTCAACCCGGAAGTCTCTCAAGCCCGCTAACCAACAAACGCAACGTGGGCGCTCTTGAAGAGCGCCCGGTGCTCTCACTTTGCGTTATAAGTTTTTGTAAATTTATTCCGGCTATTCCACACCGTAAATGAGCCATCGGGCATGGCGGATACTTTAATATAATCCCCGGTAGTTTCGTCAATGTTGGCGATCATCGGATCGGGTACGTTATTTTCCTTGCCGCCGGCGACGCTGAAATGAACCTGCCACAAATCTTCCAGGTCCGGTGAATTTTTTACCACCTGCCAAGCCTTCGGCATCCCACCCTTAGTCGCGCCGTTATTCATCACAGCCACGCGAGGATGCAGCGCCCAGACCAACTCCTTGGTATTCGATGCATCCAATCCGTGATGGCTTGTGAGGTAGAGCGAAACTTGGCCGATCAGGTTATTCGGACACACCAAACCTAATTCCTTGGCAGCGGTAAGATCACCGAGGTCGATAAAGCGGAACTTCCCGAAATTCAGCACAAAGCCGAGCGAACGGGCGTTTTCACTTCGGTCCGCCGGGTATGTCTTCGACGTGTCGCAGTATTGATTCGGCTGTCCCGCTCCTGGTAGCGCCGCATCGATGTGTTCGCCGTTCGCCGCGACCACCGTAATATCCAAACCCTTGAGCGGAATCTTATCGCCGGGCTTCATCGTGATGTGCTCGGAAGCCTTAATAGCAGTGTTATAAGCGTCCGTCAGCTCTTTGGCCGCCTTACTAGTCTCCACATTGGAGCCGTGATCGATCACGTGCTTCACCGGTAGCTTCTCGACGAGTTGTGGTACGCCGCCGGCATGATCCGTATGGAAGTGCGTGATCACGAGATAATCGATCTGTTTGACGCCCGCCTTTTTCGCCGCTTCAGCGATGCGAGTGGAGTCGCGCCGGTTGAATCCTGGCCACCCTGCATCCACCAGCAGGGACTGCTTGGAAGGCGTGACGATCAGGGTGGACTGACCACCCTCCACATCGATGAAATAAAAGTCGAGGCTCTTCGCCGCCGGCAGTACTGCGGCAGAAGCGAGAGAAATTAGAATACCAGCCAGCAATCGCATGGAGGGAATCCTATCACACGAGAACCAGGATTATGGAAGCGGCTCCGTGCCTTCGCCGACGATCGCAACATATTGCTGATAGAGGAACAGGCGGCTTCGTTGTCTTCCCGTGATCTCGCCCAGAATGCCCAAACGCCGCATATGCTCTACAGCACTTGTGACCGTCGGAAATGACAAACCTGTATTCTTGGCCGTCGAAGCAATTGCAAATACGGGGTGCGTCTGCGCGTACTGAAAGACCTTGAGCACCGAGGCAGCCGGACGTCCAAGAGCTTCAATTTTGTGCCGGTCTTCCTCAAAAAGTGTGAGCAGACGCCGAGCCGACGAAACGGCCTGGTCTGATGTTTCCTTTACCGCGGTCAGGAAGAATTCGAGCCACGTTTCCCAATCTCCTGTCGCACGCACGCGGTTTAGAAGTTCGTAGTAGGTCGGTCGATGAGTCTTGAAGTACAGGCTGAGATAGAGAATCGGCTCACGAAGCGCGCCACCGGCGCAGAGCAGAAATGTGACCAGAAGACGCCCCAGTCTGCCATTGCCGTCGAGAAACGGGTGAATCGTCTCAAACTGAACATGGGCGAGGGCCGCTTTGATGAGCAAGGGTACGTCGCGCCGTTCCTCATGAAGGAAAAGCTCCAATTGGCCCATGCATTCCATCACCAACTCCGGCGGAGGCGGGACGAATATCGCGTTTCCCGGGCGTGTGCCGCCGATCCAATTCTGGCTGCGGCGAAACTCTCCTGGTTCCTTGTCGCTCCCGCGGCCGTTCGTGAGCAGGACCTCGTGAATCTCACGAATCAGACGAAGAGAAAGAGGAAATCCGCCGCGAAGCCTCGTCATGCCGTGCATCAGCGCCGCAACATAGTTGGAGATCTCTTGAACATCGCGAACCGGGACACCCGGCGCCTCGCTATTCTCGAAAAGCAGGAGGTCGGAAAGCGAGGATTGGGTTCCTTCAATTTGAGAAGAAACTACCGCCTCTTTGCGAACATAGGCATAGAGGAGAAGGGCCAGATCGGGCAACACACCGGCCAGGCCGTCGAGGCGGCCAAGGGCTTGATTTGCCTGCTCAAGCAAGAGTTGAAGCCCTTCGAGTTTGAGTGGCGGCAACGGCGGAAGAGGCGGAGGGACAAAGCAACGAACTGTTTCGCCCCCCGACGTGGAGGTGATATGACGTCCAAGCCGCTGATTTGCCGCGGTTTCCACTATGTTTTAATTATGCGTTCTGTTATTAAAGGATACTGCACTTGTCTTTAATAAGCAATTCGTCACTTGCAGGAACTCACACCGATCCAATAACGTAGTAACTAGCGAGACACATGCCATACTGCACCCAATGCGGCGGCCAAGTCAGCGACATCGACGTTTTCTGCGCCAAATGTGGAAAGCAGCAGAAGGCCGGAGGAACCGCGTCCCCGCGCCATTCCGGTACCGCCCGCCAGAGCCAACCCGATTTCCTGGGAGATCTGAATCCCCGCGTCGCATCCATGCTTTGCTACATTCCAGTCGTCGGTTGGATCGCCGCTATCATCGTGCTCGCAACCCCCAAATTCCAGCATGACCGTACGGTCCGCTTTCATGCCTTCCAGGGCCTCTATCTATTCGTGGTCTGGCTGATCGTCGATTGGGTGATCTCGCCCATGCTCTTCATCGGATCCTATGGCCCGGGACTTCACGAACTCAGCGCGGTCCGCCATCTGCTGCAATTGGTCGTCTTCGGTGCCTGGATCTGGATGATCATCCAAACGAGCCAGAATCATCTCTATCGCCTGCCAATCGTCGGCGAGTTGGCGGAACGTTCCTTGACCGAGCAGCGCTGACCACCTCTCCACGGCATCCCAATTGCTACACAAATGGCGGAGGTATCTATGCCTGAAAAGAAGACTCTTGAGCGAGCCAAAGAGGATGCACGGGAAGGCAAAGCTCCGTCAACCCAAGCTGGAGAATTTGTTCACGAAGAGATCGAGCACGTCAAAAAAGGCAAACATGGCGCCCGTTCCGCAAAACAGGCGATCGCGATCGGGCTGTCGAAGGCCAGGCGTGCCGGAGTAAAGTTGCCGCCTCCAAAGGGCAATGCTTCGGAGAAAACGCGAGCCCAGGCGGCGCGTGATTCCGCAAAAGGGCAAAAAGCATCGGGGCGCCAGCCGTCGCCAAAAAGGTCGCGGGCGACGAAGACCGCCCTCCAGCGTGAGGGCCGGCAGGCCGCATCCCACGAAGCCCTTTCCCGCCAGGCAAAATCCAGCGCTCGGAGCCGCAGTGCGGCAAGCCGAAGTGGCGCAGCCAAAAAGGCGGCCAGGACACGCGCATCACGCAAAGGATAAGAGGTGCATCATGCCTGCCAAAAAGGCGAAAAAATGGGTCGCAACAGTGAAAACGGATTCCACGCATCCGCCGGAAGGACTATTCACGAAGAGCGCCTCAGTGATAGCAAGATCGCTCGCGTCAAGGAAGGTTTCACCCAAAGGTCCAACTTCGGGCTTGCGAATGCTCACCTATTTTATTAACCGTGGAGGAAAAGGACTGTCTTCCGATCGCCACGCCGAGTTGGAAAAGGCGAAGGAGCTACTTTCCAAGAGAGTGCATCGCGAAAGAGAGTCGAAACAACACTGAGCGCGGATCAGGCGGCGGGCAGCGCTACGCGCCCTGACCTTGCCCACTCCACGCCACGAGCGAAAAGGGTACGAAAGTTCACGTCTTCCAAATTTGGATTGGGCTCGTTCTTCCAAGTGTGGCCCAGCATTGTGACGTAAACCCGTCCGCGTTCCCAATTTCGCACCCAATCCATCGGCTCGCGCTCCTTCGAGTCTTTCGACCAGGCGTAGGTGAGAACATGGACTTCCTTCTCGATCGAGCCGTGCCGCGGATTTGCCGACGCGTGCTGTCCATGCGTCAATTGCTCTGATGGATGCATCCATTGTTTCGGCATTCCTTTCGTAATCGGATGCATTGTATCCAGCACCGT
>Ga0105240_10002299_pt1 | contig 30928 bp, 21 predicted proteins | sample KBSC54metaG_FD_80426 | JGI IMG/M metagenome (GOLD analysis project Ga0105240, IMG submission 80426) | Corn rhizosphere microbial communities from Kellogg Biological Station, Michigan, USA - KBS C5-4 metaG | ecosystem: Host-associated > Plants > Roots > Rhizosphere > Soil | place: Michigan, USA... | reverse complement strand
CTCCTCGGAGTGGATGCCGAGACCGGAACATTCATGGTGCTGTATTTGGATCTGGCCTGGCAGAAGGCTGTAGCCGAGGGCCGTATGCGAACGTCCGCGGATTTGCGCCAAGCTGTGCTCACGGGAGCGGTGCGCCGTATCCGTCCCAAGTTCATGACGGTCGCCACCATGTTCCTGGGCCTGGTACCGATCCTGTGGTCCACCGGCGCCGGCGCGGAAGTGATGAAGCGGATTGCAGCGCCGATGGTGGGTGGTCTGGCGACCTCGTTCCTGATGGAGCTGATCGTGTATCCGGTGCTCTACGAGCGCTGGAAATCCCGCGGGGTTCGTGAGGTGTTGGCGTCTCAATTTTCGATCCACGCGCCCTTGAGTTTACCTATGCGGACACCTGGGACTGTTAATTAATAGCTCGAATTGATGGAACAAGCTTGTTCTCGAACTGGTTAGCCACGCTGCAACGTGTTTGGGGAAAGAAGCTTCTGCGCTTCACAGGAGCAAACCGTGTTCGGCGCTATGCGCCGATGATCCATAATCACGCCGCCGGCAAGGCGCGCAGAATGCCCGCCGCATCCCATGCGGCATCCGCCAGCACCTCAATGTTTGGCGCGTCATACTGCTTGCGCACCTCGGCGGGTGCGAGACTGCGTCCGGCGCCATTGACGAAACCGCCAAGCACAACGCGGCGCGGGGCCAGTGACGCCGCCACCTCCGGCAAATCCGTGTGCATCAGGAGATTTGGGACGAAGTTGCCAAAAGGCTGACGGTAGTCCTCCGCGGCGGCGATATCCGAAAATGACGTGAGGCCCTCCGCGAGGTATAGCCCCGCAATCCCCGGCTCGATGCCCGCCGCAAACAGCGCCGGCACCGTCAGGAAACCGCGTGCAGCGATGAACAGCGGCTTTCCCTTCAGGTCCTGCCGCGCGCGCAACGCCTGGACGATCGCAAGGATGTCGGTGACTCGCTGGCCTGCGAGCGGTTTGCCGAGTATCAGGGATGCCCAGGCCCAATGTTCATCGCTGTTGTGAGGCCGCGCATGGCGAGCGGCGCCGCGGCCGAACTCCGGTGTCGTGTCGCCGATCCCGCGCAGATCCGGAGCGCACACCGCGAATCTTTCACCGGCCAGCTTGTCGTAAAGCTCTCCTTCATGCCAGGAAGACCGGCCGCCCGGCTCGAGTACTATGAGGACCGCCTTCAAAGACTCGGCATGCTCGGGCTGAAAGAGCCATGCGGGGATCCACACCTCGGGTGTGGAGGCGAACTCCAGCGCCTCGATTCGCGTTCGTGCAAACGACGCCCGGGAGAGCGTGGCCGCGGGTATTTGCGGCGGCCGGTCCAAGCTAAGCAGCCGCTCGAGCGGTTCGGCCGTCTTAGTCACAACCCGATTCCGGTTCAGGCTGAACGGGGTCTCGCTGTGGAGTGACTGAACGACGCTGCCACCCTCCGACACGAAGAGCTCCGCCTCCTGTTCGGGCGCTGTCGGCGGCTCTTGTGTGATCGCTGAGTTGTCGTTTTTCAGCCAGCGTCCGAACCAGTTATAGATCTGGAGTCGCATGTCGTAAGCCAAGCCATGAGGTAACGGTGTGTCAAACCAGGCAATACGTTCCCCGTGTCCCAGCGTGTCGTACACACGCTTCAATTTCACGAACTCCTCGGTGCCGCTTGAAATGTAATTTGGCGAGTAGGTGCCGAAAAAGTCCCGGTCGCTGGCCAGAATCAGCAGCGGTTTCGGCGCTAGCGGGTACAGCATGTCCCAGCGATCGAAGCCCGCCGGACCGGAACCAATGAAGTTCTGTTCGCCGTCGTCGGTCGATCCCGGCGGGTTGAAATTCGCGCATGCGAAGTTCTCCGTGATGCCGCAGGAGACCGCCGCGGCGGCGAGCCGGTCGTCCACAGCCGCCAGCATCATCGTGTTCGTGCCACCCCCGGATTGCCCCGTGGAGGCCAGCCGCCCTGGATCCACCAGAGGGTGCGACGCGAGATAATCGAGACTCCTCACCGAATCCCAAAGTTGCAGGCGCGTGCTCGTGCCGCCCTTCAACAGCATCTGGCGGCCCGGCCGGGTGTGCTCTTCATCAGCGCCCAAGCGGCTTCGGAAAGGCACAGCCCCGGGATAATAAGTGCGCTCTCCCTGCCCCATCGGATCGAATCCGAGAACCAAATAACCGAGCCGCACCAGACCTTGGCAGCAGCGCTGGTAGAGATCTCCGGCCTTGCCGTTCGTCGTATGGCCCATCTGGAACAGCACGCCCGGGTACGGAGGGCGTCCCGTCGTAGGTATGTACAGGTTCGCACTGATAAAAAAGTTAGGCTGGCTTTCGTATATGACTTTTTCGAGGCGGTAACCTTCGCGTTGGAACGATCCGACTGTCCGCGCGTTCAGCGGTGTGCGCCCGGGCATGCCGCCCACCAGCTTCCAGAAGGTGCGGGTGACCCATTGCTGGCGCTCGCGAATAGCGCCAGGACTGGTAAGTTTTGCGATCTCCCCATTGCGCAGGCGATACGCGTGATCGGCGAGCGCACGCAAATAATCCGGAAGGCAGCGCGAATAATCCCGGTACAGCACGGAGGGGCCGTTGCTCTGGGCTCGCGCGAGTTTGACGGCTGCGGCCGCGCCGGCCAACTCAAGAAGCTCTCGTCTGGTCAGCATAGCCTACGGCCTTCCCCCAGGGTGCTGCATGAAATAGACAAGCTGTGGCGATGCTTGAAAGGCCCAGTTGTATGATCGCGCAATCTGGTTGAAATCTTTATCCACAGCGATGGAAAAGAGTTTCTCGAAGCGCTTCTGGTAAACCGCCCGGCGTGCCGGGTCCGGACTGAAATAGATGCCCATCGCAAATTCGTAAGACGTTTCGGTATCGTGCCGGGTCATATCGCCGTTCACGGTCGAAGGGGGTTGGCCCGGGTCGGCCGCGAAGCAATTGATCACGTAATATGGGCTCTTGCCCTCCGGCTGCAACCCTTGCCGGTCCAGGAAATCGCACCATTTCAGGATCATCTCCGGAATGCGGTCATCTCCCGTAAGGGTCCAATAATGGAACATCGGATCCATCAGAATTGCCATCATCCAGACCGACGTAGCGCCTTCGAATTTTGCTTCCGAAGGATCGTATTGCGCCCAGTTTTCGCGGAAAGAGCCATCCGCCGGCCGGCCATCTGGCGGCTGCTTTTGAAGCTGGTAAAGCGCATCGGCATAAGAGCGGGCCTTTGTCCAATAAGCCGGATCCCCGGTCAATTCCCAGCCGTGGAGAACCCCGAGCAGCCCATACCCCTCGTGGCGGGGCGTCCAGAAGCCGCCGTGGTAAACAGGGTCCCAGCGATTGAGGATCAACTTCGCCATAATCTTGCCAGCTTGGAGTGAGCGCTCTTCTCCCGTAAGAAGGTAATGGATGTGTTGCGCGCGCGGGTAAACGTATTTCAGGTCTGCGCTGCCCTTGGGATTGAAAGCCCCGGCGTCCGGACCCTCCATACGGGTGTGTGTCCGGACAAAATGCGCGCCCTGGTAAGCCGCCTCCAGGAATTTCTGCTCGCCCGTGCGGACATACATCTTGTACCAGCACGTGGTCCGGTCGAAGAGCCAGTGATCGTATTGCGTGCTCGTGATGTATTGCAGCGAACCCGGAAAATTCTTCTCAACGAGCCGATCGTAGGCGCTGTACGGCCCCGATTCGGAAGCGGGAATCTGCGGCCCCACCACCCACGAGTCGCACAACCATTTCGCGGGAATGAGGGCCAACACGCGCGGCCCCTTCAGCCCGTCCGGCTCAATCAGGGTTTCTTTTACAGAAATGAAGCTGGCGTTTGGTTTGGTGCGGCGTTTGTCGAACGTGATCCTGACCTGCTGACGCGAATGCTGTCGGAAGTCCGCGCGAAACTGGATCTGAAGCGAACGAATCGCACCGTCTTTGCCATCCATCCGCCACGGCTCGAGCGAGCGCACCGCAGCCTCCGTCTCGGCGCCGTCGTCCATGTAGACGCGGACGAGCGCGGCGTCATCCAAAAAACCCGGAGGCAGCGGGAGGCCAAAGTTCACGACTTCCATGCCGAGGTCTACAGCGCGCCCAACGAGGGTGACCGTAACCTCTCTAGGCGGGACCGCGGCACGCGGCCGGTCGATCCCCGTGCATGTGGCCGGTAGTAGCAGGATCGCAGCGGCACACCACAATGACACGCTTTGGTTTCGCATTTTATCCATGCTACAACAGGCCGCCCATGGTTGCACTTGCGAGCACGCGAATGCGCTGAACGCACTGGCAGAGCACCGTTTGCGCCTGCGGCCGGACTGAATAGCCGCCGGGCTGACAACCTAAAAAAGATTTCGCGCACGTCCAGCTAGTTGTATAATCTCTCTAAACAAGGGATTCGAAGCCAAAAGTAGCAATTCGAAACTAAACCAGCGTTCTGATGCTTGTTGTTTGCCGGAACGCGGCAGAGGGTATCTATGCAAATCGATTTGACACGGCGGAGCCGAAGCTTTGCCAACATCGTCCTCCCCGCACGAAGAGAGTTGTCCCGCTTCCTGCCAATCATGGCTGCAACTATTCTTGGACTGTCGATGGGCATCCTTGCGCCAGCCCAGACGACTTTTGGCTCTATTACCGGAGTTGTTACCGACCAAAGCCGGGCGGCCGTTCCTAACGCACAAATCACTGTAGTAAACCAGGACACCGGTTTCACCCGCCGTCAATCGACCGGGGCCACGGGCGTCTATACGGTTACCGATATTCCCCCCGGCGCATATCGTGTGCGCTTCGAAGGGAGCGGATTTGGTCCTCAAGAGAGGCAGGGCGTACTCGTTGACGCGAATCACATCGTCACAGTAGACATTCAGCTCGCCGTCGGAACCTCCACAACGCAAGTGGATGTACAGGGAACCGTTCCGATCATCACCACCGAAACGGCCACTACGAGCTACGTCAAGACAGGCGCTCAGTTGCTCGACTCTGCGGTGAACGTACGCCAGGGAAATTCAACTCAGGGTTTCGTCATGTATAACCCCGGCGTGGGTGTCAACGATTCCGGAAACTACTCCGGACCAGGGGCCCGCCAAATTGACACCTATTGGACCAACGACGGCATTGTGGAAATGCAAGACCTGGTCGGTTCAGGCGGCTCGGGTATCGGACCGGATATCGAAAACGTCGCCGAGATCAATTACGTACTGGTGAATGCCCCGGCGGAATTCAAGAGTGCGACGACAATAACAACAGTGAGCAAATCGGGCACTAACCAGCTCCACGGCAGCCTTTACTACGATTACAACGGCAGCCGCCTCAACGCACGAAATTTCTTCGCCGCCACCGTGCCTTTTACGGTTTACAACAACTTTGCCGGGAGCGTGGGCGGCCCTATCAAAAAGAACAAGACCTTTTTCTTTGCGGACTACGAAGGCTCCCGCAACCGAAGATCAGCCGTTGTCAAAGGCAACACACCGCTTGCGGCGTGGCGCACCGGCGATTTCAGTGGTTTGCTTGCGAGCGGTAAGATCGTGAAAAATCCCTTCACTGGCGTTCCTTTTCCGAACAATGTCATCCCTGCCAACATGATCAGTTCCGTCTCACAGAATCTTCAAAATTATTTCTACCCGCAGCCAAATTGTGGCGCGGCCGGCGTGCAAGCGGGCAACTGGTGCGGCAATCTCCCGGCCCGTTCGGATTTCAATATTCTGGACGGACGAGTTGACCATTACTTTAGGGAGCGCGACACCGTATTCGGACGGTTCAGCTACCATCGTGCGCCCGTACTCGGGCAGCGAGGCCTTCTGCCTCCAGTTGGAGCCTACAACCAGCAACGGAATGACATGTCTGCCATTGTCTCTTATAGCCACACGTTCAGCGCCACGCTTCTCAACGAGGTTCGGGCAGGAATTTCGCGCGACACAAGCGACGTCGCGAGCACGTTAAAGGGCGACAGCATCGTCAGTCAGGCCGGCATCCAAGGTATTACGAATACCGGCATTCCCGGCCAGCCCACTCTCAGTATCACCGGTTTAACAGGCACCAACAGCTATTCCATCCACGACAAGGCCCTGCTCAATTTCGAGCTAACTGACAATGTCAGTTGGACGAAGGGAAGGCACTCGTTCAAGTTCGGCGCCGATTTTATTCGCGACGAAAACAACCAGAACTATCTTCCCAATAATCTCTACGGGTCATTCAGCTTTACCGGACGCTATTCGGGTGTGGCCTACGCCGACTTTCTCCTCGGCCTGCCGCAGACGACTGGCCTGTCCAACCCGGCGCCCAGCTCATACCTGCGCGGCCAAATGTGGAATTTCTACGCGCAGGATCAGTACAAGGTCTCACAGCGCCTCACTTTGAGCTATGGCGTGCGCTGGGAACTGGCATCCCCTTATCACGATAAGTTTTCACGGACGTTCAACTATAGTCCGTCTGCGGGAGCACTGGTGGTACCCGACTCGGGGATCAAGTTTATCAATCCTCTTTTCCCCAAGAACGTGAAAGTTCTGACCGCCACCCAGGCTGGCTATCCAGACGGATCGCTCCTCGATTTCCAGAAGCACAACATCTATCCCCGCATCGGACTAGCGTACAAGGTGACATCGAATGGAAAGACGGTGATTCGAGCGGGCTACGGTTTGTTCGGGAATACAGTCTATGGCACGATCGCGAGGTCAATGGAGGGCGGACCCTTCGGTGGAAGCGAGTCGTTCTTCAACTCCATTACCAACGGTGTGCCGTTGTTGAGCTTTCCCAATCCTTTCGTTGCAGCAGCCGGGCAAGTCGCCGCATTTCAGAGCGCTTCTGGCTTTAACCCCCACCTCACCGTACCTTACCTGCAGCAGTGGAATATTACGCTGGAAAGACAAATCGGCAGTGTCGGGCTCTCGGTGGCGTACGTCGGGTCGCACGCTGTAAACCTTCTATACGGGCGCAATGTCAACCAGCCAGTGCCGAGCACCACCCCGTTCACCATCAGCGCACTGCCCAACCCCAACTTCAACACCGTCACCTTGTACGAGAATGGCGGAGGCCAACGATACAACTCTCTCCAGGTGGCAGCGGCGAAAAGGCTGGGGAGTCTGCATTTCAGCTCCGGTTGGACCTGGGCTAAGGACTTGACCGACCAGTCGGACAACGATTGGGTTTACGCCGACAACCCCATTCAGAACCAATTCAATCGCGCCGCGGAATGGGGTAACAACGCCTACACCCCGAGGCATCGTGTCTACGGGGACGTGGTTTACTCTCTTCCGGTCGGGCGAAATCAGCCGTTCTTAAACAAAATGCCGCGAGTGGCTGAAGGCGTCCTCGGCGGCTGGCGCCTCTCTGCGGTGGTCACCTTGCAAACCAGCCAGTGGTTCACCCCAAGCTTTGACGGCTTCGACCCGTCGAACACCAATACCATCGGCGGGCGGCCTGACGTTGTCGCTGGAGCCCCTCTGTATCCCGCGAATCAGAGCATTAACAACTGGTTCAACGTTGGGGCTTTCAAGGTGCCCGGCTGCCCGGACAGCGATCCGAATTGCAGCAGTCCGGCTAACATTGGCAGGTTCGGTAACGCGGGCGTCAACATTCTCCGGACACCGTCCATGAAGAACCTGGACCTGGCTCTCATGAAGGAGTTCCAGATCGCCGAGCATAAGATTCTTCGGTTCCAGACAACTTTCTCGGACGCGCTGAACCACCCGAACTTCGGTTATCCGGATGGCGACATCAGCTCGCCGGATACCGCGCCCGTCATCACCAGTACGAACTCGAATTATCTCAGCGGATCTTCGAGCTCCCGAGTAATCAACTTCTCCCTACGGTTCCAGTTTTGATTCATTGTGTTTCACGGCTCGGGGAAAGGCTCTGCTTTATTGTTCTGCTAGCCTTTCCCTGTTCCGTTCTTGCTGGCCGCTCGACCTCCATCGTTTTGATATCCATCGACACCCTGCGTGCGGACCATCTTGGGTGTTATGGATACCGCAAGATCCGCACCCCCCATCTGGACGGGCTGACGCAAGGCGGGACCTTGTTCGGCCATGTGGACACTCCCGTACCGATGACCTTGCCCGCGCATGTATCGTTGCTCAGTTCCACCTACCCGCACGTCCACGGTGTTGAGGAAAATGGCAAGCAGGTTCCGCGCAAGATCGTCACGTTGCAGGCGGTGCTCAAAGCAAACGGCTATCGTACCGCTGCTTTCATCGGCGGCTATGTGCTGGACGCCCGCTTCGGTCTGAACGAAGGATTCGATGTCTACGATAGTCCCTTTCACCTTCGGCCCGACCCTGGAGAGGAGCCTCATGAAGTCAAACGGTCCGCAGATACCGTACTCGGTGCGGCGGCCAAATGGCTCAAGGGGGAATCCGGGCGTCCGTTCTTCGCTTTTATCCATTTGTATGATGCGCACCAGCCATACTCGCACGGCAGCTACGATGCTGAAATTTCCTATATCGACGAAGCTGTAGGACGCTTCCAGCAGTCGCTCGCGGCCCAAAAGACTCTGGAGGACGCTCTCATCGTCCTCACGTCCGATCACGGCGAGAGCTTAGGTGAGCATGGCGAGGAAACCCACGGCTATTTCATCTACGAGAGTACGCTCTGGGTGCCGTTGATTATTCGGTGGCCGGCTAGCGCTCCGCACTACACAGATCGTGTCGGCGAGCCTGCCGGCCTGATCGACTTAGCCCCGGCGCTGCTGGAATTCGGGGGGATCCCCGCGCCTCCACAATTTCAGGGACACAGCCTGATGCGGCTGCTCCGTCCGCACTCATCCGGTGGTGAGCCGGTATATGGGGAAAGCCTGTATGCACGAGACCACCTGGAGTGCAGCCCCTTGCGCAGTGTTCGACTCGGCCGGTACAAGTACATCGAAGCCCCCAAGCCGGAGTTGTACGATCTGGAAACCGATCCTCGTGAAATGCACAACCGCTACGACACGGAGCGGAACGTGGCACTCGGCCTGAAGGCTCGCCTCGCGTCATTTCACCAGCCGGCGCGGCCTCCAGCGCAAAGTCTGGCGAACCAGGAGGTCATTACGCGCCTCCGCTCCCTCGGTTATTTGAGCGGAAGTCCCTCCGGGGTCAGCTCCGGTGCGGACCCCAAAGACCGCCTGCAGGAATACCTACGCTACGGCCATGCCATCCGCTTCGCAAACACCGGACATCTGCCTGAGGCCATACGGGAGTTTCAGAGTGTGCTGGCGGAAGACGGTCAGAATGCTTCGGCGCGTTTTTATCTGGCTGTGTGCTTTTACAAGTCCCGCCGTTTTGACGATGCCGTGAAAGCACTGAATGCCACCCTGGTGACTTCTCCGGATTACGCTCCCGCGGAAGAATTACTCGGAACCATCTGGCTTGTGAAAGAGGATTATGCCCGCGCCCGGCAGCAGTTCGCGCATCTCGCAGTAATCGCTCCCGGAAACTATGGTGCGCACTACAACCTTGGCATCCTGGCGATGCGGGAGGGGCGAATAGACGAAGCCCGGCGGGAATTGCAGGCAGCCACCCGGGCCGATGCGAGTTCGGCCCAGGCGCACGCCGCTCTGGGCTCTTTTTATTTCGCCCAAGGGGATTTGAGCCAGGCCCGGGACGAACTGCGCCAGGCCCTTGCGATCAATCCCAGCGATGAAGTGTCGCGCAAGACTCTGGAGCAGTTGCAGAGCGGACGCCGGTAGTCAATTTAACGAAACCATGGAGAAAGTTGCTCCACGGGAGTCTCTATTCTTCGCGCGCACCGCATCCAAATTCCCCAGCATGTCTTCGACTATGTCGAAGGAAGATCACCTGCGGCGAGCGCCGGGGGTCCGGCCGGGTAAAAAGCGGACCTCGTAACATCGTCGGGAGCGGCGAGATCTCTTGGCCGCCGGCGAAAATCCTTCGCAATTAGCCGATTGTCAGAGGATGGAAGCCGTTGGCCGGCTGCTCTGCAATCGCCCGGCTGCCGGAAAAATACGGGATCATCGTCCCAGCCGTCTGACCCGCCTCCAATCCGCCAGAAAGCCCAAACCCGAACCAACGCGCAAAATTCAGGAAAAACGAACACCCTCCGTATCATCAATATCTTACAGGCCACAGCCACCGGCAACGATTGACAAAACTATCGAACCGGTATTCATCCCCACCCACCCGAAATAGCCCCCGAAAATGAAAAAAGGAGCCAAGAGAGGAGTAGTTCTTTGCGTCTTTGCCCTCCGCGTGAAAAAAATACGCCGACAAACCACTCAAAACCACTGTCACGTGGGCGGACCCCTGGTGGCTCGGTCTCATTGTCGAAATGGAAGACCCCCGAAGATCAAAGCCATCACCGAAGAGTTCAGAGCCAAAGGACTCCACAGAAAGCAGAAAACGGAGTAACATTGCTATGGAACTAAACGTTCTTAAAGTGTGATGATACGGCCCTGGAGCCTAGCCCTAGTCGTGTGTACCAGTACCGTGCTCTTCGGGGCCGACACCACTTTCGATAAAAACGTCCGTCCGGTGCTGGGCAGCACCTGCGGAGGATGTCACAACGATCAAAGCGGCGCCGGTGGACTCAACATAGAGCCGTTCCTGGCCCCGGCATCCCTCAAAGAGAACCGCGAAGGCTGGGAAATTATCCTCCAAAAGGTTCGCACTGGAGAGATGCCGCCCAAAGGAATCCCGAAACCCTCCGCCACTGACGTCGAAAATCTCGTGAAATTCGTCCAGGGCGAATTCGATAACGCCGACAGGAGCATAAAACCCGATCCCGGCCGGGTGACAGCAAGGCGTCTCAACCGCAACGAATACACCAATACCATTCGCGATCTACTGGCCGTGGATTTCCGCGCCGAAAAGGATTTCCCCACCGACGATTCGGGCTACGGCTTCGACAACATCGGCGACGTGCTCACCATCTCGCCGGTTCTGATGGAAAAATACATCTCGGCCGCTGAGATCATCGCATCCAGAGCCATTGGAGCCGATCCGCTCCCAAGGCCGCTGGAGTTTGAATATCACGCGAAAACTAAGACCATCCGGCGGCTCGATTACAGCACAATTGAAGCCACCCACCGCATCGATTTCGACGCCGAGTACATCGTGCGTATCTCGCTCCCGGGCGAGCGCGGCCCGGACGCCAAGCCCGTTACGATGAACCTTTGGATGGACGGCAAGCTGCTCAACTCTATGCAAGTCGAGACCAAGCCGTCAAAGCTGGTCTACTTCAATCCGCAATCGAATGAAGAGATGCGAGTGTACCTGCCGCAAGGTGATCACGTCTTTCGAGTCGGTTTCGTCGGCGACGATTTTGCGAAAGGCATGACCCCGAAGGAAGCCTACAGCTCGAAGAAGAACAAGTACATCGACGCGATCATGTTCGTCGGCCCGTATCCCTCCAAGGTGGAGAAGGAAAGCCGCAAGAAGATCCTGATTTGCGATCCAAAGTCTGGCCAGGCCTGCGTGGAAAAGATCGTTACAGCGCTGGCCCATCGAGCCTACCGCCGTCCCGTCACAAAACCCGAAGTCGCATCATTAATGAAGTTCGTCGCCATGGCCAAAGCGGAAGGCCAAAGCACCGAACAGGGCATTCAACTGGCGATTCAAGCGATGCTCGTCTCACCCAATTTCCTCTTCCGGGTGGAACGCGATCCCGATCCCAATGACGCCACCAAAGTACACCGCATCTCCGGAGTCGAACTGGCCTCGCGCCTGAGTTACTTCCTCTGGAGTTCGATGCCCGATGAAGAGTTACAAGGTCTGGCCGAGTCCGGCAAACTCACCACGCCTGGAGTACTCGACGCACAAGTAAATCGAATGCTGGCGGACAAGCGAGCTTCAGCCTTTTCCGATAATTTCGCCGGCCAGTGGCTGGAAATTCGAAACCTCGATTCAGTCAAACCCGACCCCGTGAAGTTTCCTGAATGGGGACCCGAACTGCGCGACGCGATGAAAACCGAAACGCGCATGTTCTTCGAATCCATCCTGCGCGAGAATCGGCCGCTCTCGGATTTTCTCGACGCCAAATATACGTTCTTAAATGACCGTCTAGCCAAGCATTACGGAATCGAAGGAGTCACCGGACCCGATTTCCGGCGAGTCGAATTAACCACCGATCAACGCGGAGGAGTCCTGGCCCAAGCTAGCGTGCTAACAGTATCGAGCTATCCAACAAGAACCTCCGTGGTCATCCGCGGAAAGTACGTTCTGAATAATATTCTGGGAACACCGCCGCCACCCCCGCCGGCCGATGTGCCACTGTTAGACGAAGCATCGGTAGGCACAACCGCATCGCTCCGGCAGCAGATGGAAAAGCACCGCGCCAACGCCATGTGCGCGTCATGCCACAACCGGATGGATCCCCTCGGATTCGGACTGGAAAATTACGACGGCATAGGAAAGTGGCGCACCATGGATGGGAAATTCCCCGTGGATTCAAGCGGCGTTTTGCCGAACGGGAAAACCTTCTCGAAGCCAGTGGAGATGCGAGCGATTCTTATCGCCCAGCTTCCCGATTTCACCCGCTGCCTCACTGAAAAAATGATGACCTACGCACTGGGCCGAGGCCTGGAGCGGTACGACCGCCGGACCATCAACGACATCGATACAAAAGTGGCCGCGTCCGGTTATCAATTCCAATCGCTCATCCACGAAATTATACAGAGCCTCCCATTCCAATCCCGGCGAGGCGAAGTTTCCACCACGAAAAATGCACCAAAGCCGAAGGAGATAGCTCACCGATGATTACGCGCAAAGCGCTTCCCAGAAGAACCTTCCTGCGTGGCATAGGCACTACGATCGCCCTTCCGTTTTTCGATGCCATGGTCCCAGCCCTCGCGGCCAGCAAGATCCCCGGAAAGGCTCCTGTGCGCATGGCCTTCGTGTACGTCCCGAACGGCTTGATCATGCCGAACTGGAATCCCACCTATGAAGGCAAACTCGGCGAGCTTCCGCGTACCCTGAAACCGCTAGAGCCGTTCAAAGAGGACATGACGCTCCTCGGCAATCTAACCCACAACGGCGGACGTGCGCTGCTCGACGGCCCGGGCGATCACGGTCGCTGTTGCGGCGCCTATCTCACCGGTGTTCAGCCGCGCAAGACCCTGGTCGACATCAAGGCAGGCGTTTCGTTCGATCAGATTGTCGCCAACCAAATCGGTAAGGAGACGCGTTTCCCGTCCCTCGAACTCGGCATGGAAGACGCACGCCAGGCAGGCGACTGCGATTCCGGATATTCCTGCGCTTACACCAACAATCTCGCGTGGCGCAGCGAGACGCAGCCCCTGCCGCCCATCCTCGATCCAAGAGCATTGTTCGAACGCCTGTTCGGAACCGGAGTAGCGCTAAGTCCCGAAGCCCGGGCTCGCCAAGGCCGCTACCGGCGAAGCATTCTCGACTTTGTCACGAGCGACACGAAGAGTCTCGAATCGAATCTCGGACCAACCGACCGCCGAAAGCTCGACGAATATCTCTCTTCCATTCGCGAAATCGAACGCCAGTTACAGAAGGCCGAAAAAGACAACGCGCAAATCGATCCGCACATGGAAAAGCCATATGGAGTTCCAGCCGATTTCGCGGAGCACTTCAAGCTTATGACCGACATGATGACCGTCGCGTTCCAGGCCGACATGACGCGCATCATCACCTTCCTCGTCACTCACGAAGGCACGTCGCGGCCCTATCGCGAGATCGGAATTCCCGACGGCCACCACCCATTGACGCACCACAAAAACGATCCGGCGCTGATAGAGAAGGTGGCGCAAATCAACGTCTATCAGATGAAGCAGTTCGCTGGTTGGGTCGAGAAACTGAAGGCAACCAAAGAAGGCGATGGCACCCTGCTCGACAATTCGATGATCGTGTACGGAGCCGGACTCGCCGACGGAAACCGGCACAGTCACGAAGACCTCCCGACGGCCCTGATCGGCCGCGGTGGCAACTACTTCAAGCCCGGCCGCCGCATCGTCTACAGAAAAGAGACGCCGATGTGCAATCTCTTCCTCACCATGATGGATCGTATGGGTGTGCACGTGGAGAATTTCGGCGATTCCACTGGACGGATCGAAGGCCTGGACCTGGCCTAGCGTCATGCAGTTTCCAGGACAGGGAAAACCCGCCATCGGAGTCCTATTCGATTCCGATATAGGTAATCGCATCGACGCACTGCTAGCGTTGTCGCTACTCTACGGGCTCGACGGCAAGAGCGACGTACGCCTAGTCTCGGTTAGCATCAGCAAACCCAATCTCAAAGCCGCGGCATTTTGCGATGTGATGGGCAACTTCTACACCAGCGCCGTCAATCCCCAGTTTCGAGCGTTCTTCAGAGGTCTGCCCATCGGCTTGGCAAGCCAAGGAAAGCTGTCCGAAGACACGCCAATGCTGACGGAGGTGCTCGCCAAAAAGAACGCGGACGGCGCGCCACTATTTCCGAACGGCATCAAAGAACTGAACGACACGGCCGACGTGAACGCGCTATTGCGCAACGCGTTCACCGCGCAACACGATCAGAATTGCATCGTCGTAATGGCCGGCCCAGCCACCAATTTGGCACGCTTACTCGACATGCCCGGAATAAAGGATCTCATCACGCACAAGGTCCGATTTCTATCCGTAGCCGCCGGAGCGTATCCCGAGGGCGACCCGGAATTCAACATCAAGACCGACATAGCGGCAGCAAAGAAGCTCTTCGCAGAATGGCCCGGCCCCATCGTGGCGTCCGGCCGCGAAATCGGAGAGGCGCTACCGTTCCCGGCATCGTCCATAGAGAAGGATTTCGCCTGGTCCCCAGCTCATCCGGTAGTCGAGGCATACCGAGCCTACAAAACCATGCCCTACGACGCACCCACCTGGGACATGAGCGCGGTCCTCTACGCAGCGCGCCCACAAGAAGGCTACTTCAAGCTCTCAGAACCAGGAACCATAAGAGTATCCGACGACGGACGAACAAAGTTCACCCCATCCGCCGACGGCAAGCACCGCTACCTGGTCCTGGACCCCGGGCAGAAGGAAAGGATCACAAAAGCCTACACCGAAATCGCCAGCGCCAAACCAGTCGCGAGGCGTCCCCGTTTCCTACAACAACAAAAAAAAGAAGAGGACAAGAAAGAAGAGGATAAACCAAAACCCTAGGGCTTCTTGTTGATCTCCGCCACGATCGCCGCGCTGAACGCATCAACGAAGTCGCTCCCGTTATTCAGCAGATTCCGCACCGTCATATAGTCCACTAAAATGTCCGGCCGGACACCGACATTCTCCACATACCGGGTAGCCGGATAATCGGTAGTAACAACGGTCTGGCTTCTCATCATCATCGCCTGAGGAACAACCACGGAACTCTCGCTGTAGACGCCAGATTGGAACTGATCAACAATGCGAGCACCGCCGGCGCCGGCCGTCCGATATCCAACCACCGGACCGCGCTTCGCATCTTGGAACAGCGCAGCAAACTGATCGGCCGCAGAGACCGTAAATTCGTCGGTCAACAAAATCACCGGCTTCGTATAAGCGTAAGAAACGCCGTTCTGATCGGCAACCGGAGTGCGATCAAAGGAAAGCGTACAGAGCGGAAGAGGTCCCGTCATCCCGCGATTCTCCTTGAATGCGCTCAACTCCTCCAGGTAGTACGCATTCAGCAGATCCATCTCCCATTGCTGGGCGCCGGAGCCAGGATCTGCCGCCGCGGCGATCTCCTGAGTAGCCTGCGTCAACCAGATCTGCGTCGGACGAATGGAAATGCCTTCGGCCTGGAAATTGTACGGCACCAGTCTCGTCATCAGGTCTTCCGAATAGCAACTGAACCCGCCGAAGTTGCGCATCACATCGACCACCAAGCCATCCGTGTTGGCTTGCAGATACTTGATTTCGCGGTCGAAGTACGTATAAGCGATGTCGAGATCCGCTGCATCCGTCGGCTCGAAATCTGGGATGCGGAGATAACCGATTCGCAAACCACCGGACGTGAAAACCCCATCGTAAATAAGCGGATTGCTGTGCTGGCGGAACGTCGCCGGCATTTTGAAAACAGGTCGAGGGTCTCCCACGCCACGCAGAGCGATCGGCTTGGAGGCGTAGTTGAATTGCAACCGCGCGAGAGATGCCTTGTAAGCAGGAACGCCGCGCAACGCCTCTTCTACGGTAGTGGGCGCCGCCGGTGGCAAAGGATTACTGCGCGGACGGCGAGCGGTTCGAAAGCCGGCACGAACTTTCGGCGTCGGTACCGGTCCTTCCGAAGTAAGCGCGGTCCCGGTCTTAGTCCAGGGAATCTGATACGTAAAAAGCTCTCCGCTCTGAAGTCGTACGACCACGGAAGCCTTGTCCCCAATTTCCGCCGCTCGCGGAATCACGCTCTGAATTCGATTAGTGAGGAATACCGCCGAGTAGCGGCTCGTAGGGCGCACTTCACCGAACGACTGAAATTGCGAGATATAGTCAATCCAATCCTGAGCCGATTTGCCATCGATCGAAATGAGTTCGTCGCCAATCTGAAACGGAAAGGCCTTCGCGTCGAGCACCGTGCGGTCGATCGCATCGATAAGATATTTGCCGTCGTAGATATCGACATTGAAACCCAGCTTCGCCTCAAAATCAGAAGGCACGAAGAACTCGACATGAACGTCTTTGAGCCCGGTCACGTACTCGGCGCAGATCTCGTAGAACTCGAGGTCGCTCTTGGAGTTGTTGATGCGTGTAATCCACGGCACTACGTTATATAGGTCGAATTTGACGGCATCCCGCTTCCATTCGTACGCGCCGTAGTTCTTTGCAAATAAGCCGGCCAGCACCTGAAAATCGATCAGCTTCTGATCGGCGCTAAGCTGCGCCAAACAGGACATCGCGGAGGCGGCACAGAGAAGTAAGCAGGACAAAAATCGCATCGAACCTCGTGAAAACAATCGTCATGTTTAGACGGAACTTGATACAATAACCATTACTTTTCTAATGGCCACGTTACTCCGCCTGTACAGTTACTTGTACCACTTGATTCTCTGTCTTTTTCTATTGGGTATTTCGAGTATCGCGGTCTTGAGCCACTCAGGCGCCTTGCGCCTCGAGATGCTGCCCTGGAAAGGAGACGAATTGATCCGCTGGGTACTCCTGGGGAGTCTCGCCGGATTAGCGTGCCTGGTGCTCGCGATTACCGGCATTTTCCGCTACCTTTTTCCGTTCTGGGCGTTGTTGGTCGTTGTTCTCATGGTGCGTGGGTTCCTGTTGGACGGGTATACATTCAGCGGCAGAGATGAATTCAACTGGGTTCTCGGCCTCATCGCCGGCGCGATACTGGCATTCCTGGGCAGCCTGACATTGTTCACCAGTTCCGCACGGCGTAAGCGCGCTTAGGACTGAATCCGTGCCGCGCGGATACTGTTTGGACGAGCAAAAACGCCTTCCTGCGACGTTCATCCGTCGCGCAGACCTCTGAGGGATACATTTGGATTGTCCACTCGAATATCCGGGAATTGCAGAACCTTATGGAGCGCGCCGTGTTGTTGTCTAATGGGCCATCACTGCGAGTGCCGTTGGCTGAGATTCTTACCGACTCGGGCCTGAGAAGATGCAGAAGTTGGGGATCTCTCGGGTGCCGCGGTGAAGCGAGCTGCACTCTATCCTATTGCGCCTTATCGGCCCAATCAACGCGCGCGGTTGCGAGGCTGTCAAGTGAACAGCGCCGATTACCAATCGGCGCGCCGGATACGATGCGGCCCTACAGTAGTGCTCGGGTTTTGGCGCAGAAATCGCAAATATCAGCACCTCCGCGATAGACCCTATCATCACTGTTCTTGTGGGCGCCGATCCAAACGATGTGGCAGGCCGCGGACTATAATGGCTATCGGCGAAGGCCTTGTCTTCTTATTAACGTTCTGCCCCGCCGAAACGGCAAACCACGGAGGTTCCATAGAATATGTCACTACAAATTGGAGACACCGCTCCCGACTTCACCGCCAACACCACTGAAGGACCGATCCAGTTCCATGAATGGATCGACGGCCATTGGGCGGTTCTCTTTTCTCATCCAAAGAACTTCACGCCCGTCTGTACGACAGAACTAGGGTATACGGCCAAGCTTAAGCCTGAGTTTGAGAAACGGGGCGTCAAAGTAATTGGCCTGAGCTGCGACGCGCTTGAAAACCACGATAAATGGTCAAAGGATATCGAGGAGACGCAAGGCACGGCTTTGAATTTTCCTCTCATCGCCGATCACGACCGGAAAGTGGCGAATCTGTACGGGATGATTCATCCCAATGCGAGCGACACCATGACCGTGCGCTCGGTTTTCGTTATTGGACCTGACAAGAAGATCAAGCTCAGTCTGAATTATCCGGCCAGCACGGGGCGCAATTTTGATGAAGTGCTGCGGGTGATCGACTCGCTGCAGCTCACGGCAAAGAACCAGGTCGCGACACCGGTGAATTGGAAGCAAGGCGAAGATGTAATTATCGTGCCGGCTGTTTCCGATGAGGACGCTAAGAAGAAGTATCCCGGCGGGTGGAAGACGCTGAAACCGTATCTTCGGCTGGTGCCTCAACCGAAGGGCTAAACGCCGTTACTGGTGAGATAGTGCTTTACAATCGCTGGAGATTTGTTGACGGAGTTGCCGGACGCGGCCTAAAAGGTCGTTTTCCGGCGGCTCCGGTTTCCATGGAGAGAAACCCAGTACTCCACCGGCGCGCTGGACGAAGATGTAAACAGGTTCCGCACCCGGAAACGAGACGGTTTCGATGACTCCGGCTTCGCATGATCGTTGGCCCGTCAATTTGGCGGCTGCCGCGTTCGAGTAAGGACTCTTGGGCCCCCAATCTTCCAGAAATTTGTTCATGTCGTAATCGGGACACGGTTTTTCATCCGTGCAACCCCACATGGCGTAGGCCGCTTTGTAATCCTGTTTGCGCAATAGCTCGAGAAACTGGTCGATTCGCTTGGCTTCGCTGTAGTTTCGGAATTCGAAATAGACCGCTGTGCCGATGACGAGAACCGCGAGGATGGCGAGAATCAGCCATCGGATGGTCTTCTCGCGCTTCTCTTCTCCCGCGCCGTAGCCCTCCAAATAATTGGTCGCCATGTCTTATTCTACCGTGGTTCTCGAGCCTTCTGGTGAGCTAAGCAATGTGTAATGAATGAGTTTCCGGGTTTCTAAGAATTCCCCTGGACCTGACGTAATAGAACTAGGGTGTTCTGCCGATATTTTCTTGTTGGTGCTAGTATCATGTTCTGGAGCTCTTTCATGCGCGTTGTGCTCTACCTGTGTCTATGGCCGGTGTTTGCCTTTCCCCAAACCAAACTGGTGGCGGTGGGTGAGATTGGCAATGCGAACCTTCCCGCACAACGTATCGGCGCCGACGATTTGATTTCCATTTCGGTTTACGACTCCCCGGAACTGACGCGAACGGTTCGCGTCGGCGCAGCAGGAGATATCAATCTGCCGATGATGAAGAACCCGGTCCGGGCCGCGGGGTTGCTACCAAATGAGCTGGAAAAAAATATCGCTACGGCGCTCAAGACGGAACAGATTCTGGTTGACCCGATGGTCACAGTGACCGTTGTGGAATACCGCAGTCGTCCGATTAGCGTTACGGGGGCGGTACGGAAATCGATCACATTCCAGGCTTATGGCGGGGTCACGCTGCGCGAGGCTCTGACGCGGGCGGAAGGGCTGACGCCCGAGGCCGGACCGGACATCCTGATTACACGGCCCGGGAAGAACGAGAACGGTGTTATTGGCCCTCGGCTGACCGAGCGTGTGGCGGTGCGGGCGCTGATCGAGGCGAACGATCCGTCGGCGAACATGCCTCTTTCGGGCGGCGAGGAAATTTCAGTGCCGGAAGCGGGCCGGGTGTATATTGCCGGGAACGTGAAGAAGCCTGGTGTTTTCCCGATGAAGGATTTGTCTGGAATTACGATTCTGAAGCTGGTAGCCATGGCTGAGGGACTTGCACCTTATTACGGCAAGGAAGCCTTCATCTACAGGCGGGAAGCCGGTGGAAATGCGAAGGATGAGATCCCTGTGGCTTTACAAAAGATTATCGACAGAAAGTCCCCTGACGTTGTGCTGCAGTCCGATGATATTGTCTACATCACCGATGCGAAGGGGCGGCGCCTGACGGCCACGGCGCTGGAAAAGATTGTGGGCTTTGGCGGCTCGACTGCATCCGGCGTCCTGATCTGGGGACGCTGACCCGCATGAGCCCAGGTCCGAACAGTCGCGAGTTGCAACCGGCGTCCGAGGCGCCCCGGCCGGCGCATCGTCCGCTGCACCACGCAATACCGGCGGCCGATTTCGACGAGCCATCCGTTCCGTTTGCCAACTATCTTTGGGCATTCAAGCAACATCGGTGGAAGATTCTGTCGTTCATCGTAGCCGCGGTGGCGGGCGCGTGGATCATTTCGGCTCGTCTCACTCCTGTATATGAAGCGACGGTGACGCTGGACGTGGATCGCCAGGCGCCTGCCGGCCTGCTGGGCCAGGATTCGCAGCGTGCCGCCAGCGCCGACTCGGACCAGTTTCTTTCGACGCAAATGAAGCTCATCCAATCGGATTCCGTGCTGCGGCCGGTGGCTCGAAAGTACAACCTGCTGGAAAAAGAGAATCAAAAGAGTGACCAGCCCGGGATGAGTCCGGAACGTGTGGAAGATGCGCCCGTGCTGCTGAGGAACCTGAAAGTCAACCGGCCGGTGAACACGTTTCTGCTGCTAATCAGCTATCGATCTACTGACCCGGTGCTCGCTTCGGACGTGGCGAACGGGATCGCGACCTCGTATTTGCAGCACAACTACGATGTGCGGTTTAAGGCAACGTCCGGACTGGCCAATTTCATGGACAGGCAACTGGAAGAGTTGAAGGCGAAGATGGAATCTTCCAGTCAGCGGCTGCTGCAATTCGAGCGCGAGCTGAATGTGATCAATCCGGAAGAGAAGACGAATATTCTGTCAGCACGTCTGCTGCAACTGAACACGGAATACACGACGGCGCAAGGCGACCGCGTGCGGAAGGAAGCCGCATACAATTCGGTGAGGAGCGGCACGCTGGAGTCGGTTCAGGTCTCTACACAAGGCGAATCGTTGAAGAAACTCGGCGAGCGTCTGAACGAGGCGGACGAGAAATTCGCCGAGGCGAAAGTACACTACGGGGTGAATCATCCGGAGTACAAGAAGGCCGAGGCGAAGGTGGAAGAGGTCCGGCAGGAGCTCGAGCGAGGCAAGAAGAACAGCGCGCAGCGGGTAGAGGTGGAGTATCGCGAGGCGGTGAGCCGCGAGCAGATGCTGCAGAGATCGGTTTCGGAAGCGAAGGCGGAATACGATCATGTGAACGCGCGCTCGGGTGAGTATCAGGCAATCAAGCGGGAAGCGGATGCGGATAAGAAGCTGTACGAGGAGTTGACGCGGAAAATCAAGGAAGCTGGAATCAACGCCGGGTTTCAGAACAGTATGATTCGCATCGCGGACCCGGCCCGTCCTCCGCTCAATCCGGTTTCACCAAATATCAATCTGAATATTTTGCTGGCGTTTCTCATCTCGACGCTGATGGCGAGTGGCGCGGCGCTTGTTTCCGATGCGATGAACAAGACGGTGCGGGATCCGGAACAGATATGGAAGGTATTCAACACGCCGGTGATCGGCGCTCTGCCGAAAGTGAAGGCGTGGAAGCGCGGCTTGGCGCTATCGAGCGGCGAAGGTTCCCGGGAATTGGCGCGGATAACGAGCGGGCGTGACGATGGCGCGCTGGTTTACTCGGAAGCGCTCCGGAGTTTGCGTAATGCGATCCTGCTGAGCGGTATCGAGCGCAACGCGCGATCCATTCTTGTGACGAGCGCTCTGCCGCGGGAAGGGAAGTCGACGGTGGCCGCGAATCTGGCGGCGTCCCATGCGGAACAGGGCCGGCGGACCCTTCTGATCGACGCCGATTTGCGGCGTCCTACGATTCATCGGGTGTTCAATTTGCCGGGCAAGGATGGCTTGGCCGGCGTTCTGCTGGCGCAGACTCCGTGGCGCGATGCGCTCTGGAAATACGATGGCTTGACGAGCCTGGATATTTTGCCGGCGGGCATCATGACAAGCCGGGCGCTGGATTTGATTGGCGAGGGATTGCAGGAGATTTTGCTGGAAGCGGCGACGAGTTACGATTTCATCGTGCTGGATGCTCCTCCGCTGCTCCCGTTTGCAGAGCCGCTGGAGATGGCCACGATGGTGGATGGGGTGGTGGTGGTGGCTCGCGCGGGTGTCACGGAACGGAAGCAGATTGCTTCGGTTTTGCATTCACTGGCCCAGGTGCGGGCGAATGTTTTGGGTGTGGTGTTGAATGAAGTCCGGACGAATATGAGCGACAGCTACGGATACATGAGCCACTACGGGAAGTATTATCGGGCGGCTAAGTAAAATCCGGCGAATTAGCCCCGGGTGTGTTTGCGGTCATTGAATCCTGAACCGCAATCCCCATCATTTGGAATTCATGACTCTGCCGAAGTGAAGAGCGAGGTATACGCCCATGACAAGAAAGCCGAAGGCGAGAACCATAAGGCCCACACCGATTCCAATCGATTCAGAATGCCTCAAAAGCAAGTAGCTCCCTAGAAACGATCCAGGAAACTCCAAAGAACATTCACAAGCGGGGCCGAATTGCCGATACCTCGTGGCCGAGCAAATGGCGTCGGAAAATGCTTTCCCTGCAATCCGCTGATGAGGTGGGGTGGGGGATGCAATTGCAGAGAAACATACCAGCAAAGAAAACGGCTACGTAGTTCATTGCCTTTTACCGGAATGCGCAGGAAGCAGCGCTTCGAGCTTATTTCGCAGACCCTGGCAGAGCAAATGACTGCTCCTCATCACCTCGCCCCGGAAGAGACTTCACGATTCGATCCACGTCTTGTAGTTTAGCGGAGCGCTTCTGCCACAACTCGGCTACTCGTTATTTGATCAATCAACGACGAAGATCCGGCTCGGCTCAGACAGGTAGGTCGACTTCGATCTCCCGGAGAGTCGATGCGGCAGGCAGTTCGGTTCGGATACTTTCCCAATACACCTTGATCGCTTCTATCGCACGGGTTGCCAATTCATCTAGAGACCGGCCCGTTACAAGGATCGATGGAAGTTCGGGAACATAGGCACTGTATCCGTCGGCATCGCCTTCGATCACCAGCGAGAATTTGCGCATCATTGGTTAGGGTCCTCTATTCCAGTTTGCCTCAGAATGGCACGATACGTGCCCGGCCGTCGTCGCCAAGTCTGCCCGACACGATCGTGGTGCGACCGTCGGAACTTCGAAACACGCGATGATCGCCCGCGGTCCGAACGTGGCGCCAACCGGCCTTTTCAAGCGCCTTGATTACCTCCCGAACTTCAGCGGCAATTCTCAGCTTATCCAATCTGCCATCTGGCCACATCACATCCATCACTTACGCGGCGCTCCATCGGTGATCGGCAGGATCAAACTGATCCATTAGCGAAATTCTTTACGGGAAATACTATCGGGCGGCCAAGTGAGACGCCTACTCGGTGTCCCTGATGTGCTTCAGCCGTGACAGCAACTCAGGAGCCAATCGTCTCTCAGCCTCGTGCGTGAGAAGGCCAGCGGCATCCAGGCTGCGGATGTGAACCCGATCCTTATCCTGATACGAAATGAGCTTCATCTGAACTAAATCCGCAACGGCAATTACCATTACGTCCCGGCCGTGGATCCGTTTTCGTTCCGGCTCAATCGGAGGGGCAGGGACAGCATAGTTGGGACGAACTTTCTCTCCACTAAAAATCCAGGTGGACGGCATTCCTGGCGGACTCCTCGTCGCCGTAGATCAGCATATCGACTCCGACAGCATGCCGAAATCGGAATCCGTTTTTGGCCACGGCTAGCTTGATTCGCTCTAAATCTGAACGGCGCACCATCAGGTCAACATCCCGCGTCAGGCTGGTAAGCTCGGGATTTGCTTCTTCCACATGAATCAACACAGCGAGTCCCCCAACAACTTCATAGGGAATACTTTCAGCAGTCAGCCGATCGGTGATTTTGTTTAAATCCCAACTAGATTAAATAGACGTTCTTCGAACAAAGTGTTTACCGCTCCACTTCGAGTGGCTGTATCTTCGAGGAACTGCTCAAAGGTAAACATTGGTTACTCCAACTTGCCCTCAGCCTCATTGTACGTAAGCCGTTGGGCAGACGCACTTGCAGAGAAGGCTACGGCTGTTGTTCGTAGCTCGCTAGAACTCCACTCAGGACGAAGAAAAGTCCCGCCAACACCGGCTTCTGCAACGGAAAATCCACGGCTGCGTGAATCAACACCATCAGGAGTCCGATGCCCCACGTCGACCGCACCGCCGGACGCGCCAGGAGCCAGGTGAACCAGAGCATCGCCGCCAGTACAGGCAGCCCTCCCTCGGCCGTGAACTGCAGCCAGTCGTTGTGGGCGTAGTTCGCGTACTGGCCGTTATCGAAGTGTGCATATTGCGGATAGACCGTCGCCCACGTCCCGAGCCCGAAACCCGCCACCGGCCTTGCGCGGATCATTGCTATCGTCGATTCCACCAAATCTTGCCTTACCTCGAACGGATCGGGTCTTTCGAGCCGTTTTAGGAGCACGTCCCAACCCACTACCGTTGTGAATACCGCCACGAAGATCAAGGTCACGGCGGAAGCGAGGGCGATCTGACGCCAGTTGAGCGTTTTGCGGCGCAGGGCGAGTAGGAAGATGACAACGAGTTCGATGGTGGCAAGTGCAAAGCCGCTGCGCGACGCACTGCCGATGACCGCCGCGTACATAGCTGCGGCCACGCCGGCGTAACCCATTCGACGCTGTGGGTCGTGCAGGGCCCCGAGGATGGCCAGTGGGAGGGTCATCTCGATCAATGCGGCGAACTGGTTTCGATTGATGAACGTGCTGAAACCGAATGCCGCGAAGCCAATGCTGCAGATCAGGCTCACCGCGAAGGCGAAGAAGAGGAGCGCCAGGAGAAAGAAAAAACGTAGTCGCGCGTCGGTGAATATTTGGAATGAGAGGGTGAATAGCGCCAGGTTCGCGCCCCAGAGGAGCAGCGCATTCCCGGTGTCCCACGGATAAACGGTTTGCTCGAGCGTGAACTGGATGGCGCCCCAGGCGAGAATCAGTGCGATCGGAGCCATCATCGGATGAAACTGAAGCGGCTTTTGACTGCCGAGCACGTACATAATCAGCAGCAGGAATGCGCCGGCCTGTAAAAGGCTTACCGGCCACCGGGCCTGAATCCAGGCCACCAGCACTGAGGTGAACAGCAGTGCCGCCAGCGCGATTGCAATAGCCACCGGGAACTTTTGCCTCACTCGGTGAACTCCAGCGTGAGTCCTCGGATGGAAATTGTACCTTCAGTGCGAATTGTCCCTGGCACGCGAGCGTAGCCTAGGACGAGGCGGACCAGATTTTCAGTGGTCGAGTGGAAGAGCATTTCGCTGGTCTTCCATTCCTCACTTGCTGCCAGGTCCGCTTGAGCTTTTTGTGCGTTCCAATGAAGTCCTGTTTTGGCGGGTAAGCCGCCCGTTTGATATTCAAACCTGAAACGATAGGAACGATTCGGCGACACGGGGACAGATTGCGCCAGCAGCTCGCACCTCTCGGGTTGATTGCCGGAAAGTGAAAAACGAAGGCCTGGAGATAGTCGCGTGGCATAGATCTCAGTGGCTGGCGGTATGGTCCATTGAAAGGCCCTGGGCGCGTCAGTGACTTCTGGCTTGACGGTGAAGTCGCCGTCGGTAAGCGTCCGTCCTTTGCCGGGGTCGGTTGGCGGGAACGGGACAAGCCGTCGCCGGCAGAGCGCATTCCAAATTTCCACCGATCCGGTCCAGCGGCAATAATAGGCCAGTAGGGCTGCATCCTGGTTAGCGAAATGCTCGAGCACGTCCTTGGCTGCGGCCCCTGCTGCCTCGGCGCGGGTGGTGGCGATGGTGTAGGCGAGATATTGACGCAACACCGGTTCGCTCTGGGGAAGCAGGTGGGCAATGTGCGCGGCGTCTCCAGTGAAGTTCCAGCAAAGATCGAACGCGGGGCGCAGGTCGATCTGATCGAAAGTGAGAACCTGGCGGATGGATTCCCAGAATTCGGCGGGCCGCTGCTGACGGGCATAGAAGTTCGCCAATGTCCAGCGGGGGTCGTATTGTTTGTCGACCTTAGCCGCCTGAAGCAGGTCTCTCTCCGCAATGGTGGTATCACCTAGTAATTCGGCACGTAGTCCCATCCGTATCCAAGCGCTAGAGTCTAAGGGATTCAACTTAGTCGCCCGGCTCAATTCGGAGGCGGGGTCAGTGCCCTCGTGATCCTGTAATTCGGCCAGCCAGACGTGATAGTCGGCGTTTCCTGGGGCTAGTAGTACTGCATGTTCAACAGCGGCAAGATCTTGCTGCAGGAAGTAACGATCGGCCAGCGCGAGCCGAAGGGACCAGAAGGCGCCGAGCGCGGATAGAACGCACAAAAAATACCCCAAAACCTGGCGGAATCCGCTTCGGCTCGATAAAACGAATTTGGTTGCGAATGTTGCGGGCAAAGCCCATAATATACAGGTGCAACCGAGAGTGCAGAGTCTTTTTGCGATATCGTTGGTGGTCCTGATCCCTTATACCCAGGCCGCGGCGCCGGCGATCGGCATGGCCAGCGCGGGTGGAACGTTTGAAATCAACAGTGCTCAGGTGTCTGCGAACGCCACGCTTTTCGATGGAACGCGGATTCAGAACGGCACAGCTTCGTCTCGTGTTCAATTGAAAGACGGGACTCGCGTGGAGCTTTCGCCGGGCGCGCGGGCAACGGTATTTGGCAAGAAGCTGACGCTCGAAAAAGGTCTGGGCGAATTGAAGTCTGCGTCGGGCTACGTGATTGCGGCTCACGGCTTGCGGATCGCGAGCTCGGATTCAAAGTCCACGGCTCGCGTGCGGGTGGGCGAAGGCAACGTAGTGCTTGTGGCGGCGGTTAATGGTTCGGCCAAGGTCTTTAATGAGGCCGGCCTTTTTATCACGGATGTAAAGCCTGAGTTTCCCGTTAGCCTCGAAGCCGACGATCAGACCGGCGGCGGCACTGCCGGTACTCCCGGCGCTCCGGCCGCGCAGTATTCCGGCTGTCTCCTTAAGATCGGCGACCGGTATGTGTTGATCGACGAGGCAGCGAATGTTTTCCTCGAAGTTCGAACGTCAAACCCGGCATACCTCGATACTCTTGCCGGCCAGCACGTCCTGGTGGATGCCAAGCCAATCCGGTGCGAAAAACCGTTACAGGGTACGACGGAAGTATTGCAGGTGAAGGCCATCAATTTTCGTGGCGCCAGCGCCGAATGTGAGGCCGTGAAGCAGCGTTTTCTGGCTAAGTATCCGAACGCTCCGAACGAGGCTCGCAAGCAGAAGGACAGGTGTACCGTTATCGAAGGCGTGGTTATCCTGGCGGCGATGGGAATCTTCCTAGGGCTTGTCTGCTGTAACGGGAACGCCAAGACGCCGGTCAGCATTCCGTAGTCCCTTCTGCAACGAAATTAAAAATTTCGACGATTCCCCGTAGCGGCCTGACTCCGACGGTCCCGCCGGCCCGTTCAGATTTCCAAATATGCTGTTACGGTTGGAGGGCCGAATCACAGGACAGACTGCTCTCGGATGTCCTTCCATCGCGTTTCGTCCAATACACCGGGAACCGATAGATCGAGGTCGTCGGATCAGGGTCTTCGGCCGAAGACCGCATCACTGAAACGGTAGGTGGAAAATATTCGGACGGCAGATTCGGATATCGCGAGTCTTTAATCAGACCGCCAGCGGCTTCACGAGATTTGCCACTGTCATCCCATCTTTAAAAGCGTAGATGCCAGGTGACTTCACCCAGGGCCACACGTAAACTGGATTGTCGTGTTATCGAAGCCTGCTCGACGCACAACGAGCAGGGTGCCGGTTTTTGCTTAGCCCATACGGCCAGACACGCAACGAATACTAAAGAACAATCCAGACCGCATTTCGTTTCCCGGCTGCTGTCGAACCTTGCCTGAAGACACTATGGTAGTTCTGTTCGAGTGCGCCAAGGAGTTTGAGACGGGCTATCGTACGGATATAGGGGTGTAGCTGGAGATCTATTCGGCCACAGGGTGCCGCTCGCCAAGCTGCGCGCCGGTTGCTTACCAGCGCTCCAAGGGGGTTAGCAACCCGCCGCCTGCTACCAGCCGGCCCAACAAATTTTTCCTAATTTTCAAAACTTCATCGCGGCTCGCCGAAGAGAAAAGAAAAAGCTCTTGGGCTGGCTGATTCCTAACAAAACGATCTCCTCCAACTCACGAGCCGGGAAGGCTCAACGTGTGGTTTGTCCGAAGTGTGTTTGTACTGGCGTACTCTTGCGTGCTCCTCCGTGGGCAAGCCGGCACCACGAGAAATGTCCAATTCGAAGGAGTAACTGGCGATGGCGTGACGGACATAACCGCGGCCCTCCGGCATGTCTTCGATACGGTTCGCAGTGGCGACACGATCTTTTTTCCAGTGGGAACGTATGTTGCCAAGAAGCAGACCGAATACTATGTCACTCAACCCGTTCGCATCACAGGGGATGGCGCCATACTTCGCAACATCCGTCTGTTTTTCCTTGCCGATGCCGATCTAAGCGGCGTCACGTTGCGCGAGCACGATTGCACCTACGATCCGGCAACGAGTTCCAAATGCCCAGGGTTGGGCGCGATGATTACGCTCGGCTACACCGGCTACCCTATTCACAAAGCGCGGCTACACAATCTGACATTGGACTATACACGGGCGTACACCGGTATAGACATGGGATATGGACCGATTGAAAACGTCACCATCGATAATTTCCAGATTACCGATCGGGCCACTTCCGGGATTTCCATTTATGGCGGAAAGACGATACGCATCTTCAATGGCCTGATTCGTGGCGGCGATCAGCCGCAGATTGACGATGGCATTGCAATATCGCCTTCTTATGGAGCGATCTCCGACGTGGCAATCAGCGACGTGACGGCCGAGGACACGTTCGATCTGGTGGGGATCGGCGCGCAGATGTTCTTTCCGATGGGTGGTATCAAAGTGAATAACTCGAGCTGCCGGCGGACGGCGGCCTGCCTCTACCTGAAGCCGGGAGAAGACGGCAACTCGACGCTCGACGGAGTCACGATCGACGGCATCACGGACGAGGATCCGGGAGGTGTGCGCTACATGACCTCGATCTTTTTTGTGGGACAACATGGGGCCGTTGCGCGCAACATACAGATCTCGCGCGTCTCGGCATACACGAGGAATCACGATCAAGCGGGCTTTCGTGTGAAGATTTATCTCAATGAGACTGCCAAGCTGGAAGGTCTTGCTCTCTCGCAACTCTCGATGATTGACGCAGCCGCAGGCGGCCCCAGCGACCCTGGATTTCCGCCGGTGGATGGGATGTACGTCCAAACCGACGGAGCAAGCCAGGTGAACGGGTTGAGCTTGCGTGACAGCCAGTTTGACGGAGTGTCGTTGTACGCAGTAGATGCCCGAACGGCGAATGTGACTAATCTTCAGATCAATAATTTAAGTTTGCTGAACATGCACGGACCGAGTTCCATGCTGCTGCCTAAGGGACCATAGCCCTTGTGGGTCGATCATGCGATAACGGCTCGGAGTTCGTCAACTATCAAGTGGCCGGATTATTGGAGAAGCTGAGGGTGGTTCACCAAATCACGACTTATCGCACGACAGATGATGTGTTGGTGGAAGGCGAGAAAGGAGCAGTGCTCCGAAAGCATATCGGTCATGGTCCGATCGTAGACGAGCCGCGCGCTTATACGGCCGACGATTACCACACGCCCTCTAAAAAACTGGGGTCATTAGGTGACTGGCACCGCTACTGGAAGCCTGGCATCTCGGCCGAACTGCTGCCGCCGGCATCCCAAATGATGCCCACAGCCAGATGCCTCTTTCCAGGCTCATCTTGTACTGGAATCAAGTCTCGACTCCAGGCTCATTTCAGAACTGGGATATGCTATCCGGGCCTAAATATTCACAAATCGACGCGGAGTGCGGGTCGGCGGCCCAGATTCCGTTTTGCGGGCGTTTACCAGGAGTCGGATAGAATAGCCGCGATGGTGCGACAGCTAATAGCAATACTCTTGATGGCCGCTGTATCGGCCACTGCGGAATCCATGGTCAACGGACGGCGCGCCACGGTGCTTCAAGGCGGATCTGCCCAGGTTGTCATCGATCTCGGCGGCGGCTCGATCGTCGATTTTCATCTCCTCGATCAAAAGTTGAACCCGCTCGTATGGGGCGACACTAAGCCCACGTCCGAACCGCGCGCCATGGGCCAATTCCTCTGCCTCGACCGTTGGGGAGCGCCATCTGCCGCTGAATTGCGTAACGGAATGGTTTTTCACGGCGAGGCCACCAAAGTCGACTGGAAGGAACTGAGCGCGACGAAGACGCAGGCGGAATTGTCAGCCTCCCTTCCCATGGCGGGCATCAGTGTTCGAAGGCGCATTCGCATTCACGAGAACTCCGCTGTCTTCACCGTGTCTGAAGCGGTGACCAACGAGAACAAACTCGGACGCATCTACAATCAGGTACAGCATGCCACCATCGGGCCGCCGTTTCTTGACGAACATACCGTGGTCGATACGAACGCGCGCAAGGGATTCATGCAGAGCAGTCCGCTGCCGAATCCCGAAGAGCCATCCGTCGTCTGGCCGCAGGCGTTGAAAGACGGTCAGCCGGTCGACATGCGGCATCTGGCCGATGATCCAAATCCGAATGTCGTCTCCTACACCATCGACGAACCGTATGGATGGGTGACCGCCAGCAATGAGACGAAGGGGTTGCTAATCGGCTACATCTGGAAAACGTCCGACTTCCCATGGTTCAACGCATGGCGTCACGTTCAAAATGGGAAGCCGCTGGCCCGAGGACTCGAATTCGGGACGACCGGCCTGCATCAACCGTTTCCGATCCTCGTCGAGAAGGGAAAGATCTTCGGCCGTCCGATCTTCGCCTATCTCGATGCCGGCCAGACGGCGACGCGATCATACACGGCGTTCTTATCGAAAATTCCCAAAGACTACCGCGGAGTCGTG
>Ga0105240_10002296_pt1 | contig 30958 bp, 21 predicted proteins | sample KBSC54metaG_FD_80426 | JGI IMG/M metagenome (GOLD analysis project Ga0105240, IMG submission 80426) | Corn rhizosphere microbial communities from Kellogg Biological Station, Michigan, USA - KBS C5-4 metaG | ecosystem: Host-associated > Plants > Roots > Rhizosphere > Soil | place: Michigan, USA... | reverse complement strand
GCTTCTGAAAGCATTACCGTGGACGCGGGAACGTCATTGCTCAATACGACTGACGCCTCCGTCAGTACCGTCGTCGATCGCCAGTTTGTCGAAAACATTCCGCTGAATGGAAGAAGTTTTCAGGATCTCATTTCCATGGTCCCCGGTGTTGTGACGCAGAGTCCGCAATCCGGCTCTACGCTCGGAGCGAACGGAGACTTCAGCGTAAACGGTCAGCGAACTGAGTCAAACAACTACATGGTCGATGGGGTCACAGGAAATACAAATCCAGGAACCGGCTATGGCGGTTTTGGCGCAGGTACGAGCGGATCGCTCGGAGGCGCAACTGCATTAGGGACAACTCAGAGTCTGATTTCGGTCGACGGCTTGCAGGAGTTCCGTGTGCAGACTTCCACGTATTCCGCAGAATTCGGGCGATCACCGGGAGGTCAGTTCTCGTTGGTGACACGATCCGGCTCCGATGAATTTCATGGCGAGGTCTTCGACTACCTACGAAATAATTTCTTCGACGCGAATGATTGGTTCAACGATCACTATGGAGAATCCATACAGGCATTGCGGCAAAACGATTTTGGAGGAACACTGGGTGGCCCGATACAGTTTGGCAAATACAAAGCAGACCAAAGCTTCTTCTTTCTATCTTATGAGGGGCTGCGGCTTACTCAGCCCCAGGCGGCGACCATCCAATATGTTCCCGATCTCTTCATGAGGCAGGAATCACCGAGTTCCATGCAAGGGATACTCGATTCCTTTCCGGTCCCCAACGGTTTGGATTATGGCAATGCGGAAAATCCGAGCCTGGCAGAGTTCATCAAGGCATACTCATCGCCGAGTTCGATCAATTCAACAAGCGTGCGCGCGGATCACTCCTTCGGCTCAGCACTATCAGTGTTTGCGCGCGTGGGTTACACCCCAAGCACAACCTCCTCTCGAAACGACTTCGCCGTCAATACGACACAAGCGCGTGTAACCACAGCCACGTTAGGAGCAACAAGCCAGTTCGGACATCAAATCAGCAACGAGCTTCGGCTCGGCTACAACTCTACAGAGTCAGACGTCACGGACAAACTCGATTCATTTGGTGGAGCTGCACCCACGAACGTGGCATCTGCCCTTGGAGCGGGTGCTGTAAGCCGGCCCGATTCGTTGATCGAATTGTCGATCGATGGAGTCGGCACGACGAATTTGATCGCCGCTTCCAATGTTCATAACAAAGGCCAGCAATGGAACGTCGTCGATACGTTCCGTCTGCATACGGGCCACCACCAGCTTTCCTTTGGCGTGGACTACCGCCGTATTGCATCTCCCTCGTCGCCTCCAGACGTACAAACTGCATTGTTCTTCAGTTCCCAATCGGTCTTGAGCAGCACCGCAGACCTTTTGGTCACTCGTAACTTCACTCCCGCGTCACCAATCTTCAAGGAATTCTCAGCATTTGCGCAGGACGAGTGGCGGCCCACTTCCAGACTTAATTTGTCATTGGGACTTCGATGGGAACTTAACCCTCCACCCACAGAAGCGCACGGAAACAGTGCATATACGCTGCTCGGGTCCGTATACGAACCATCCTCGCTCGCAATTGCTCCCAAGGGCACGCCCCTCTGGAAGACGACTTGGTACAACCTGGCTCCCAGACTCGGCATTGCCTGGACGGCACGACAGTCTGCGGGTTGGGAAACAGTTCTCAGAACGGGCGGCGGCGTCTTCTTCGATACGAACAATCAAGTCGCGGCTAATGGATATGAAGGCATTGGCTTCGAAGCTTCCGGATTGAACTTCGAAGCACCGATTCCATCTCCTGCTGCGACGTTCAATCAAACTCCCACAACGACGGCTCCATACACGAGCGATGTAATCTACGCGTTTCCTGGTCACCTTCAGTTGCCCTACACTTTGCAGTGGAATGTCAGTCTCGAACAGGCGCTTGGAAAACACAATGCATTTACCGTTTCTTATATTGGCGCAGACGGGAGACGACTCACTGGTGAGCAGGAACTGTCTCTCACTCCATTTAACCCGAGTTTCGGCACGGTCTTCTATTTCAACGGTGGTGTTACTTCCAACTATCAGGCGTTGCAGTCTCAGTTCCAGCGAACGCTAAATCATGGCCTTCAAGTCCTTACGTCTTATACGTGGTCCCACTCTCTCGATTATGGCTCCACAAGCACAGCGCTGCCGTTTCAGCGGGGCAATTCAGACTTCGACGTCCGCGACTCATTTCAGGGAGGCTTGAGTTGGGAGCTTCCACGCTTCACCACTCACGAAGCGCTGGCGCGTCTCTACGACGGTTGGGCGCTCGATGGCAGGGTTGTGGCGAGGTCCGGATTTCCGATTACCCTGGGCGGCAATCAGACTATCGATCCAGGAACCGGCAACACCTATTCCGGCGGACTGAATGTGGTTCCTCTGAAGCCTGTTTACTTGCATGGTTCTCAATACCCCGGTGGCCGCGCTATCAACAGCGCCGCATTCAGCACTCCGATTGGCAACGTTGAGGGCAACGCTCCAAGAAACTTTGTACGAGGGTTTGCCGATTCCCAAATTAACCTTGCTGTCAGGAAGCAATTCCACATACGCGCGGGATTCGACATTCAGTTTCGGGCCGAAACATTCAATGTCTTGAATCACCCAAACTTCGGCTACGTCGATCCGGTTTACAGCGATGCGAATTTTGGGCAGGCAACCCAGATGTTGAACCAGAGTCTTGGAACTGTGGCGTCCCAATATCAGCAGGGTGGTCCCCGCTCCATGCAGTTTGCGCTCAAGATCCTCTTCTAATTCCGACCCGATTCAAACCTCAAATTGAAATTCCCCGTTTAAGAATCGGGTGGGAGAGTGCGCTTGAAAAAGACTCTTAGGTTGACGATTGTTCTGTTTGCTCTCGTGGGACTCGGCCGTGATCAAAGCGCACTCGCGCAGGTACATGCGTTTGAAGTCAAAGACGCAATTACCATGAACCGATTCAGCGATCTCTCGGAAACAGGGTCACCCACAAGCGCCCTCAGTTCACCTGACGGCAAGTATTTCGCGGTTGTCACTTCGAAAGGAGACCTGGAGACCAACACAATCGAATCGGCCATTTCCATCTTCAAGGCGGGAGACATACTGGGAAGACTGCATCACACCAGCGAGGGTGGCAACATCCGTCGCGTCGTATGTCGGCTGAGCTCGATACCACAGGGCGCCGTCAGTGAGTCATACAGCCCAGTCATATCAAGCCTACGTTGGTCGTCGGATTCACAGGATTTGTACTTCCTGGCAGCCACGTCGAACGGCCGACACCGGCTGTATCGAGCAACCCTCGTGGGAAGGGATGCACAGCCCATCACTCCTGTTTCCTTCGACGTCAAGTACTTCGACCTGTTGAGTAATTCGATCGTCTTCACAAGATGGATACCTTCAAGCGAAGACGACCAACCTTCCAGTTCGGTAAGAGTTGTCGGCAAGACGGGTGGCTATTCTGTTACCGGCAGATCGATTGATGAGATCCTCTTCCCGGACTCCAGCCCCCCTGTTTATCGAACGGAACTCTGGCGCGCTCAGCGGCGCCCCAAAGGCTTTTACCTCGAATGCATCACGAAGTTTCCCTCGCCCACAGGGGACTTCTGGCCGGAACTGCTATCCGTTTCTCCGCAAGGGAATTTCGCTATCGTCTTGCTGCCTGTTCGCGGAATTCCGAGGGCCTGGGAGAAATACATGGCGGCTCCCCGCGGTAGCGACGTCAGATGGCCGAGCATCCGCGCTGACGATCGTCAACTCACATCACCTCGTTTCGTGAAGGCACTGAAGCAATACGCCGTTATAAACCTTAGGACACATTCAGTGAAGGTTCTGGTCAACGCTCCAGAAGCCAGTCCACTTGGCTACTCAGAGGCAGTGCGTGCGGTCTGGTCCAAGGATGGTAAGCGGGTGTTGGTCACGAACACATTCCTACCGCTCGACGGAATCGCCAATCCGGAGGCTTCACGCCGACTTCTTCCATGCGTGGCAGTCTCGGTCCAAGTCAAAACAGGAGGGCTTGATTGTGTTGCCTTCGCTCCCGACGATGTGCCAAAAGGCGCGACCAAGTCCGTTCTTGAAGACGCATCCTTCGGTGCCGACGAAGATGAAGTTCGCTTGCGATTTAGCTCTTCCAGGAACAAAAGCGAGTTTGAAGCATACCGCTTTCAAAGCGGCCAGTGGCTGCGCTTCGACGCCTCGCCGTGTTTGGGACATAGTCCGTTCCTCGATCTTGAAGTTCGGCAGAGCCTGAGTGAATCGCCCACACTTTGGGCGACCGAGACACCCTCGGGAAACAGTGTTGTGCTCTGGAACCCAAACCCTCAGTTCGCCCGAATCAAATTTGGCGAGGTGTCTCTGTTTAATTGGAAAGACAACACTGGAGGCGTCTGGCAAGGAGAGCTCACTAAACCTCCCGACTACAAAGTTGGCCAGCGCTACCCCCTCGTAATTCAGATATACGACTATGCAGAAGACAAATTCTTTCCCGATCAGATTTTTCCGACTGCGATGGCTGCAAGACCGCTTTCTAGCGCCGGGTTAGTTGTCCTTCAAATGCGGAAACGTTCCAGTCATTCGTTGAATGAGCAAGAAGCTTCGGACCATCTAAGAGGTATGGAAGCCGCCATTAGCAGCTTAGCTGCGGTTGGCCTAATTGATTCGAGGAAGGTAGGTGTCGTCGGCTTCAGTTGGACATGTTGGTATGTAGAATACGCTTTGATCAAGCGCCCGCAGCTCTTCGCAGCAGCCGTGATTGCAGACGGAAATGACAACAGCTACATGGAATATCACTTGTGGGGAGGAACGAATCCGCTCTTGAAGTTCCAGATGGAGGCCATCAACGGAGGTCCTCCCGTAGGCGACAGTTTGATGACCTGGCTTCGGTCTGCACCGAGTTTTCAACTGGACAGAATTGAGACTCCGCTGCAGATTCAAGCGACCGGCCCAAGCTCGGTCTTATTGGAATGGGAGATTTACTCTTCGCTCCAATTGCAAACGAAGCCTGTGGACTTGATCTACTTCTCAAAGGGCGAGCACCTGCTTCAAAAGCCTCTTGAACGACTCACATCTGAGCAGGGAAGTGTTGACTGGTTTCGATTCTGGCTACAGGGATTCGAAGACCCAGATTCGAATAAGGCGGAACAATACGAGCGGTGGACAGAGCAAAGCGGCTTGCATCATTAGGCGTCGCACCGGTTCTCGCATCGACATTGAAGGAAGTGCAGATTTTACGGGCGGAACTGCTAAAACGAAGGAAAACTCCCCAGAGACCATGGACCGTTCTCTGGGGAGTGCCGATAGTGAGCGACTACTCGTCGGCTTCATAGGCGGAGTTCACGGTGGGAGCGAAGTTCGTCTCCATCGCCGTGTCCGTTTTGTGCCCGGTTGACTGGATAGTTGCAGTTGCATTGTTGCACTTGGTGATTTGTGGCTTGGTGTATTTCATGCTGGTTACCTCTTTTCGTTTCAAATTTCCGATCCATTCGGCGACCACAGTCACCGGCTGAATCGGATCTTGTTTGCCCGCTTACGCAGAGCAGAAGGTTAAAAGTGTGCGGCCCTCCCGGATGACTCTATAAGTCCCAAATTACTTCGCAGACACAGTTCCAAGGCCACCATCTTCAAGAGTGGCGCGCAAAACTGAGGCGTCGCTCCGCTAAGAGTGGTCCTGAACGAATCAATCAGCGCTGCAATGTCTAAGGGAAGAAAACTTGCAGTGAAGGAACTGCTGAACATGGATTCAATCGACTCAGCATGTGAATTGAGCGCAGCCAGAGGGGCGCGAAGCTGGAACGCCTTTCGCCGGCGCTCAAGAATCTCTTCGGGAACGATGTTCTTGAGCGCTCGCCTCATCAGGGAGCGTCGGCGGCCAGGACGGACTAGCTGATCGCGTGGAATGGCGATCAGGAATTCGACCAGATCGCGGTCCAGGTATGGATACCGATACTCCAGTCGATACAACGCTGCTGGATGAAGTGAGGGTAGGGTCTCGATGAGTACATTCCATGTGAGTGCGGTGCTGATTTGGCTGGGCGCAAGTTTGAAACGTTCCGCCAACGTCGTACCTGTTCCGCCGCAGGCCGAATGCCTGCTGCCCTGGCGTTTTAAAATCCACGGCGGCCTGACAGTCCTTCCCGCAAACCTCGGAGTATAGAGCTCAGGCAAGAATCGGGCGGTTTCAAACAGCAGCTGGGCCAACGGGCGACGATTCGCCAACGCCCATTGGAGCGATCGTCTCAATAGCTTGTGAAACCTGCCTGCGATGAGGTAATCCGCGAGTTCTGGATACGGTGTTGGTACGCCACCCAAGACCTCGTCTCCCCCTATGCCGGAAAGAATTGCCCTATACGGTCGAGCCTCCGTCGACTTCAGAAAGTCCGTCTCCCGACGGACTGTAGAAGTGTCGGCCCCAGGAAAGAAGTACGTGGCTAGGCAAGGATCTACCGGATCAAAGGTTCGCCGAAGGTAGGACGTGTTGACGTGTATCCCCGACTTGCCCCGGTGACGTTCCACCGCTTCAAAATAGGGGCACTCATTCCAGTCAGGATCCGAGTCGTCAAAGTACGAGACGGTGTCGAGAAGTTGTTCCCCGGAGCAGCCAGTTCGGATGGTATCGGACATACAAACGATTGAGGTGGAGTCCATGCCGCCGCTGAGTTCGGCAACGGTCGCCGTTCCCGGTTCGGTCCGTCGTTCCACAGACTGGCGGAAGAGCTTGAGGAAGTGCTCCTCATAGTCCAGATCGCTTTTGTATCGCACCCTGCTGCGGGCCGCACAATGCCAGTGTGCCTTGCAAATCACTCTGTCATCGCGAAACCGAGCGAAGTGCCCAGGTGCGACCCCCGTTATCCCTCGGTACGGGGTTCGTTGGGAAGTGGGTTGTGAGGAAAGATATGCGGAGATGTAATCGTGGTCAGGTTGCCGAACCACCCCGTCTGCAAAGAATGTGTCCAGGTAGGTTGACCAAAGAATCCTCTCGCCAATTTGTTCAAAATAGAGTGTTCGCGTTCCCGCGTGATCGCGGGCCAGGTAGAGTGACTTGTCTCTTGCGGACCATAACGCGATAGCCCACTCTCCAACCAAATTCGAGAAGGAATCTTCACCCCATCGCTCAAATGCATGCAGAACAATTACTGAATCAGACGTATAGCTCGCTGGTAGTCCGAGAAGTTCGCAGAGTTCTCGGTAATTGTCGAGCCGGCCGTCCAAAGCCACCGTATTACCATGATCGTCCGACGCCGGTTTGGATTCGAGGTTGGAGCGAACGTGCGTATGGAATTGTTGGATGCCTAAGCCGATGGGTGGAATCACGCGTGTAAAAGTGCCGTCTGGAGCATATCGGTTCGTGAGTTGCGCGAGGCTCGCCAACGCTGGCTCGTCCACAGCTCGGCCCCTTGGATTCCGAATTCCGAAGATGATACTCACAGTTTCGCCTCGATCCGATCAGCAACGTTCTAGGGGTGTATAAAGCTCGTTGACGTAGGGTTTGTCATTCACAACAGTTCCATCGCACTCAACCCATGCGTGAGACTTGAACGGCAATACCTGTGCCCCAATGACCATCTCGGCGTTGTGGCCGTACTTCCGCAACAGCAAGACCGTTGCTGCAGAGCGCTGCAGGCAGAGAATCTGTTTGAAATAAAAGGCACAAGCAAGATCGATAGCGTGGCAGATTTGGTCTTGAGAAGGAATATCGCTCGCCGGTCCAGCATCCATTCGCCTCTCTTTCAACCTTTGTCGCAGCACCCTCAATCCGCCCAAGCGCATGACGCAGTCAACGTAGATAAGACGGACCATGCTTTCAAAGACGAGTCGTCTCATCGTCGCCTCCGGGCTGTGTAGGAATGTCGAGTTCGTTACAAATGAAGGCGATTCTGCGCGCTAATGAGTGAACACGAACCGACAGAGGCATGGTTGGGGAATGGCCGCGTTCTGAGGTGTATTCGACAAGGATAGGGTTTGATTGAGCTTCGCGATCTTGCAGCCGAGCAGCCATTTTTCGTACGTGGGCCGGATTGCAGCGGTCGTCCTTATCTCCGGTTATAAAGAGCGTCGCCGGGTAATCGATTTCGGCGCGAATGTTTTGGTAAGGAGAATAGGCCCGTAATGCCCGGAAGTCGTCTGGGTCTTCAATCGAGCCATATTCGTGTGTCCACTTGCGAGCTTGATCAAATCGTTCATAACGAAGCATGTCGAGGAGTGGAGCAATGCAGACGACCGCACCAAAGAGATCGGGACGTTGCACTGCCACAGCCTCAACCAAGAGGCCTGAATTGGAGCCTCCGAAGGCAGCAATCCTTGTGGGCTTGGTAACGTCGTTGGCGCATAGCCATTCCGCAGCAAAGATGAAGTCGGTGAATGACTTCTGTCTGTTCCGTCTTCGACCGGCCTCATGCCAGTCTCGACCGAATTCAGAACCACCTCGAATGCTCGGGACTGCAAACACGGCGCCGAACTTAATCAGGACGGAGACAAGGACGGAAAAACGAGGCATCATGGATACCCCGAAGCCCCCATAGCTCGTCATAATGACTGGCCGTGGCAACCCCGAAGTTGCATCGCCTTCCGCAACGATTGTCAGAGGAATATCGATGCCATCCTCGGATCGGTAGTGGACGACTTCGATACGACGATAATGTCTTGGGCCAGTGAAAGATCGGGTTGGGAGACTAGCGAAGTCGCTTGACTGACCTGGATGCTCCAGAACTTGAGGCGGTTCCGTGAAACTCTCGCGCGAGTAGAAGAAGGAACTCACATCGTACCCGAGACTTGGAAGAAAATCGACGGTCATGGAACCTGATAATTCGTTGACTACTTCATATCGATCAGCCTGCGACACTATCAATGGCCTGCGATGGACAACCGATGTACCGTCGATGTAGTACGAGGTGAAGATGTGGCTTGATGTGAATGCAATCTGTCGAATGGATGCATTGATTTCCGGCACCAGCACTTGAAGCTCAGAGCCGTCTTCTCCAAGTTCGCTGATGCGACCGTTCGGAGCGTTGTTCTGTGAGAAAAGGTATATCCGTCCAAGTTTGAGGATTGGGGAGCAGGGTAAGGTCCGCCCCGAAAAAATAGGGGTCCAACTCTTATCGGAACAATAGTTCGCAATGTAGAGGTCAGCCTTTAGGTCATCATCTTGATCGTAGACATAGAACGCGCCTAGTCGGGATTCGTCAGCGATGAGCGTTAGCCGGCTCCGTGCAAATTTAGGTCGCCGAAAGAGTTCGGTGTCTATGCCTTCATCTCCCATACGGTGATAAAGGATTGCGTGCATGTTTTCTCGAACATGCGAATCCTTAGCGTAGTAGAAACCGAAGTTATCGGGGGCAATCACTAGGCCACGCTGATAGCCGTACCTGAGATGATCAGGCAAGACGTGCCTATTCGCAGTTTCGACAATATGGATGGCACTTATGTCCGAGCCACCCTGGCGCAGCTCGTAGGCGAGGAGGCTGCCATCACTCGAGACACGATGAATCCTGACGTTGGAAAAGTCGCCCAAAGGCGAGGGGTCTACCAGCGTGATCTCCGCCTCATCTTGGAACGTTTTCATGCAAATGCAGGCCTGCTCTTGTCCCTTCGCGCGACGACGATAGAAGAGCTTGTCTCCGGCGCGAACAGGCTGGTCAATAACCTCAATATCAACGCAAGAAGCGACTCGTGAACGCAAGTTGTCAAGTCCGGAAAGACCAGCAAAATATTCGTCATGTGCTTTTTGCTGTGTTTCGATCCATGCCTGCGTATCGACAGAATTACGATCTTCAAGCCAACGAAAAGGGTCTTCAATCTCCACACCGTGCATAAAATCAGTGACGGCTCCGGCAACTGCAGCTTTCACTTGCATAGAGCCTCCTGGAAGCGGCCCAAACGTGCAGCAGAATCCATGTGCCGAGCCATCGAACGCGCGCTCGCGTCGAATCCATCCGACTGGCGAACCACCGAGGTTAGCCAATCTCCGCGACCATAAAGATGTGCGACGATCGCGAGTAGCCTGGCGAGAGCCATACCTTTCTGCACTTGCAACTCCGTGAGGCAGGTGGCCCATTGCCTTCGATAGATTTGATCGAGGGATGGCATCCAAGCACCCGTAACGGTGTCGCACATTATCTGCGCTCTCAGATGTTCGAACGTGAAGAAGGGGCTGCCGACTGCCGCCTCTGCCCAATCGATGAAGATGCACCGTGAACCTGATACAAGTATGTTGGTCAGATTGATGTCGTTGTGAAGCAAAGCGTCCGGGATTTCCAATGCATCCAACGCAGCGCAAGCATCCTCAATGATCCGTCCGATTTCGCGAAGTCGAATCGATGTGAGGGGTATCGCCCTCTTTGAAGTCTGTCGATCCATTGCTTCTTCGAGATAAGCGGTTAGACGCGGGGTGTGGGCCACCAGAGTGCTTGTTCGCATATCCGCACAGCGACAAGAAAGTAACTCTCCGATGTGGGGCGCGCTCGCGATCTGAAGGCCTATAAGTGAAACCAAAGTCTGACGATATGCTGCGTATGTCTTGACGTTGGAGAGAGGTTCTCCGAAATCTTCTGTGACCCATGCATTCCAGTCCAACCGATACGCGACCAGCTTGGGCAGGTAGCCTTCAAGGTGGCTCGCCAGAACCCTGGTGAGTGGTAACTCGTGGTGATTTGGAGTTCCCGTCGCTTTGAGCCAGTAAGTCCGTCCCTTATGGCTCTCGAATCGTACCAGCGCAAAGGTGGCGCCTGCGTTGTATTGCAGAATCCCAGGATTCTGGAGCAGGTTTCGATCAACTTCCGCTGACAACCAACGAATGGCTTCTTTCATCCACCCTAGTCGAGAGAAGGGCTTGCCCTGGTCCCGCACACCTGTCAGGAGTGATTTGGCCAATTGGCGGCTCTCGATCTCTAGTTCATCTTCGGGGATATCATCAATGCTCGCGGTGCTGAAATGTTCGCTAGGACTCGCGGATGCGATTTCGGCAATTACGAAGGTGCAACTCGTTTTCAGCGCGGGGATGAAGTCCAAAATGATCGCGTCAATACAGAACCTATCTCTGAGAGACTGCTGAAGTTCTCTAGCCACCCGTGATCCGCGTGGAACCGTCATTCGCGGCAGGCGCGCTTTTGTTCCATCTGGGTGGACCAATACCCTCTCAGACCCGGCCTGAAGTAAAATCAGGCGGTATTCGTCCAGGAAAACATTGATTTCCGCTCCACTCATGTCGATGGCCTTCTATACCTTGACAAGATGCTTCGACTTCAAATCTTCGAGGAACTCTCGGATATCGCGCTCGACGACGGCGGTCTCAGCCAGGGTCTCGGCTGCAAGTTCGCGAACTATGTCCTCAATCGACTTTCCTTGCTGGAGTTTTTCCCACACATATCCCCCAGTGGCGTTTAAGGTCAGCATCGAATTGCGTTCGACGTCGAGAATGACTGCGCCATCGTGATCGATGATTGAGCGAAGATGAGGAGTTGGGGCTAGCATGTGATTTACCTCGGTCGAGCGGCGATCTGAAACCGGTGCCAATACGAGAAACGTACGTACCTGGAAGGAGTGAGGCCTCGACAGAAATATCAAATTTCGGCCACAGTAACGGCGGTTGAGCTGAAAACAAACAAAACACGCAATCTATAGGGGCTAAACCGTTGAGTAGTTCCTCATCTAGTGCCCACAATAACGGACCTGATGCCGCTTTATTGGAAGGAGAAGCCTTATTTTGGGATCGGCTCCATCAGCTCCCCTAATTGTTTGTCGACTTCCAACTTCGTCGCGGACACTCCACGGTAGCTTTGATCTTGGGTAGGCCGCGGCAGATCAAGCGCAGGGTTCATTCTTCGCCCTCTCCTAGCCAGCGTTCGCATCCGTCTCGGATCGTCGTTCCGTACGCGTGGAACAAGCTGGGCGAAGGATCAAGATAGTGAGAAGGGAATTCTCACCCTCCCACCAATTGTCGGTGCGAGGCTCAACCCGAGGAAGAAGCCGAAAAAGACCTAACCAAGCAATATTGCGCTGCCTTGGTTAGATTTCGCAACGCGTACGCTCTTTTTGATGTCAGCAAGACCGAGGCACAGAGCTTCCCGCGATGCGCGAGATTTCTGGCCATGTGGGGAAATCAGGTACAGGCTAATTTGCTGCATTGAGCAGCAACGTATCGAACTTGTTTTCACCAAGAATATTGCACCAGCATTCGGGCGTGAGCTACAGCGGACGGAGTGTCATCCTGCCCGGACATTCGAAGGCCGAAGAGTTCTCCACCCTTGTGTATGAGTTAGCGCACGACATGTTGCATGGGGCCGAGCGCCGCACCACGACCACAAGATTCGTGAAAGAGATCGAGGCCGAAGCTATCGCCTTCATCACTACGGATATCTGCTCAGGATGTAGAATCTCGTGATTGGAGACGGTGAATGAAGAATGGATCGATTAGCAATCGGCCCCGGCGCGATTTCTTAAAGCTGGCAGCTCTCACGGGCGTAGCGGTGTTTGCTCCCAACGAATCCGTCGCTGAGTCGATTTCACGGAGCAATTCTCAGGTCGCGGCGATAGATCACGAGGGACAGAGAATGAAGTTTCTTCACGTCAACGGCCGTGACATCGTCGACAGTGAAGAAAAGAAGGTTCGGCTGAGAGGCACCTGTCCGGGCGGCTGGATGAATATGGAGGACTTCATCAATGGCCATCCGGGTGCGGAGCACACCCTGCGAGCACAGATGGCGGAGACGCTCGGCACGTCGAAAGCTCAGTTCTTTTTCGATCGGATGCTCGATTATTTCTTCAATGAAGACGATGTGATATTCCTCCGCAGGGCCGGCGTCAACGTCGTCAGATTTCCCCTAAATTACCGGCACTTTGAAGATGACATGGCTCCTTTCAAATACAAGGAGCTCGGGTTTGGGCGCCTCGACAAGGTTCTCGATCTCTGCGAGAAACACGATCTCTATGTCATCCTCGATCTTCACTCGGCCCAAGGCTGGCAGAATGTTCACTGGCATTCTGATAACGCCTCGCGCATCAGTTTGCTTTGGAGGGATGCCTCCTACCAAGACCGCTACGTTGCTCTTTGGAAAGAGTTCGCCCGGCGTTATGCCAACAGGTCAGTGATTGCTGGATACGACGTCCTGAACGAACCTTGCACAAACAATGAGATAGGCGATTACCCGTGGAATGTGCCTCCAAATTACAAACCCAACTGGAACGTGATGAATGCGGTCTATCGCCGTGTGGTTACTGAAATCCGCAAGATAGATTCCAGGCACATTATTTTTCTGGAAGGTGACAGCTACGCATCGATGTTCTTGGGACTTGATAGGCCTTTTGACGACAATCTCGCCTACAGTTCGCATAATTACACCATTCCAGGATTCGGACCTGGCCGATACCCTGGTTTGATACATCCTAGAGCGGCGTTGGGTAGCGGCTCGGAGCAGTGGGATATGGAGAGGCAGGAACGATTATTCCTCAATGCAGAAGGTACAAAGTTTACGCAGCAGCATAACGTTCCACTTTGGGTGGGTGAGTTTGGATCGGTCTTCAATGGCCCAGAAGAGGAGGCCGCAGATAGGCTCCGGGCACTGGACGATCAACTGCATATCTTTGAACGCAATGGTGCACATTGGACGACGTGGAACTACAAGGACATCGGCGTAATGGGTATGCTGACGCTCAGTCCCGAGTCGCCCTACATCGAACGGATCAAAGATCTTCTGAATAAGAAGAGAGCTCTCGGCACGGATGATTGGATGAGATGGCTGCCGGCAACACCAGTCAAGGATTCCACGGTGCAACTCGCGGAACAGGTCCGGCGAGTAGTGAATGATCCCCACATTGATCCTCTTCTCAACGCTAAGTGCATGAGCCAGGCATTGCTATGCTTCTATGCCGGAACGCTGATGCAGCCGATGTATGCCAGCTTATTCAAGGGCTTGTCGGAGCCAGAACTGGACCACATCCTTTCTTCTTTTTCAGCGAAGCAGTGCGTTCCTAACAAAGGTCTGGTGGATGTAATGAGTAAATATATGGGCTGACCTGCGCAGGTGGTAAAACAGCCGATCGTAATTGAGATAGAAGCAGTTCTGTTAAAGGTGGATAGAAGGTAGATAGTCGCTGACGACAAGCGGAGACGAAAAACGGAAACTGTAGGCACAGGACTTTGCAATTGGATCAACGGTGAAGTGAGAATGGCGCACACGGTATCCGGTTGTATGAAACGTTATCGAACAAAGACATCGATGACGAGGCAAAGAGAACCCGCCGAATCGTGAAACCGGCTTGACAACCAACCTAACTCAAGAGAAGGATTGTTCGCAACCATCGGAAGGGCGATCCGGAAGAGGTGACGGCTGCGGCGGGGCAATTGCGCAATTGTCGATTTTACATTCTGGTCTATTGGAGAAATCAGTCGTCATCCGACGCGGCGTTACTGGGACTTTGAAGCTTCCGTGGCGATTTTAGCTCTTATTTGATCACGGACCGATTTACTCGCTGTTTGGTGCAAACTGTTGGTTTTTTCGAATTCCACGGCTGCTGATTGCTGTCTACCCATCGACTTCAAAAGCCTGGCCAGCCGATAATGAACGGCGAAATCGTCAGGACTCAGTTTTGCTGCGATGTTGAACTCTGCGAGGGCTTCTTCTCGATGGCCGGCGTCGGCGTGCAGGATGCCAAGATCCAGATGCGGTAGCTCCATGGCAGGGCTGATCCGGGTGGCGTTCTGCAACAAGGGTAACGCCTTATCGGGTTGGGACATTCTGATCTCGGAATCCGCAAGGTAGGCCATGGCCTGCGCACTATCAGGATCGTTGGTCAGTTCTGCTTCAAATTCCTGGGCCGCCTCTGGATATTGATTCTGTGTCCACAGAAGGTAGCCTAGTCCGAAGTGCGCATTCGGTTCATTTGGATTCGCCTTTACCGCACTTCGAAACTGCTGTATAGCGCCAGCATGATCCTGCATTGCGTCCATGGCTTCACCCGCGAGCATGTCCGCCTCGGCAGACTCAGCGTTGAGGATCAGGATTTCCTTGTAGGTATCCAGCACACACTGATACTGCTTTGATCCGAGGCAGCTATGTGCCAGTGCCAGTCGCAAGGGGAGGCTTTGTGGATCATAGCCTGCTGCTTTCCTGAGATAAGGGATTGCTCTGTCGTACTCGCCAAGTCCGTAATTCGCCAGCCCTATCAAGGTGGTTAAACGCTGGGCTTCGGGAGAGGCGGGAGGTTCGCTCTTCAAAAGAAGAGCAAAGGTGGAGACAGCATCCTTCAACTGTCCAGCTTTGAAGAAGGCCAGTCCGAGGTTCATGCGCAGACCGGGCATAGCGGGGTTCAGTGCAAGTGCTTTACGATAGTACGGCACCGCCTCTGTGTAATGTTCCTGTCTGGCCTCAAGAAAACCGATATGTGCATAAGAGTCGGAGATTTTGGGGTGTAGCTTCATGACAGTTTTCCAGACTGCTTCCGCTTCTATGATCCTTCCTTGTTGCTCCAGTGCAACGGCTGTCTGAGTTGGGTCGGCCGTCGATAGTTTCTGGCCAAACACCCCAGCAGCGCTTACCTGCAACAGGTAATATATGACCGCTGTCAGAGCCAGCGGCGTACGAGCAGAAAACATTCGCTTCATACAAACTCCGTTTCCATTTTCATCTGCCGATGGCGCCGCGGGCAATGAGATGCCTGGAACTTGAACTGCACGTAGAAAAATGCCAGGGCCGTTAAGCCCTGGCACTGTCACTTGTTTTCAGCCAAGATCAGAAGCGCAACTTACCGCCAAGTTGTAAGGTGCGCGCGTCATAGGCGGAGGTGACTGCTCCAAAGTTTCCGTCGGTGAAGCTTGTATCTACGCCGCTGAACTGCGTGTGATTGAAAGTGTTGAAGGATTCAAAGCGAAGCTCCAGCTTAACGCCCTCACCGGGAGAGAGCGGGACCGCCTTGAAGAGCGACAGGTTCGTGTTGAACTGGCCTGGGCCAACAACCGTGTCTTTACGAGCGTTACCGAAGCCGTTGTTCGCACCGCCATCCCACGGTGCGACTGGAGCCGAGAAGGCGCTCTTGTCAAACCATTGAGTCTGTTTTTTGGGGTACGAAACTCTGCCATTAACATCGGGGCGATTGGTAAAACCACCACCATAACCGAGAACGTCGTTGCCAAAAGTTACGTTTATGGGGGTTCCGGATTCGGCAAATGTCACGCCGGATACTTCCCACCCGCCGAGTACCGTGCGTGCCAGCAGGTTGGAACTGCGCCGGAAGAATGGAAGTTGGTAAATGTAGCTTGCATTGAAGTTGTTCCGCCGATCCAGGCTGCCCGAACCGCGGTCATAGTTGAAGTCAAACGGATTGGAGACACCGCCCAGATCGCCCGAAACAATATCGATCTCATGCGACCAGGTGTAGGAAAGCTGCACGGTCAGACCGTGACGGTTTTCCATACGGATGCCTGCCTGAAATGAATGATAGTTTGAGTTGGTTCTGTTCTCTTCCTGATTGATGTCGCTGAATCCTGGGAATTGCCGATAAAAGTTGGCCTGCGCACTGCCTGTAGCGACAGCTTTCCTAACAGAAAGTGGCGCATTCTGGGGAAGCGTATTGACATGCCTGTCATCGCTTTGGTCCCAGCCTGTGGATCCGACGTATTGAATAACAGCAATGACGGAATGGGCCAATTCGCGCTGCACACCCAGGCTGAACTGAGCGGTCCCTGGAGACTTATAGCTGTAGTCCAGGTTGGTCAGAGTTGATGGGAAGCTCTGCGTAGTGGTTTGACCAGTAATAGCGCTAGTATTGGGGTTTGAGAAGTAGACATTGTTCGCCGATGGCTGGTAGGCGAAGGGCGGGTTAAGCGCGGCGTTATAGACGTCGTTCCCTTGGACGCGTTCAAAGAACATACCAAATCCACCGCGAATGACTGTCTTACCCGTGCCATCCGGATTGAAGGCGAAGCCAATACGCGGCTGGATTGTGTTGTAGTGGTTTTGCACGACGCCTACCGGGAAGCCACCTACTCCGGCTTCGCGGACACCGTTCAGGTAGAACTGCTGGCCTTCAAAGGTCGTCAGGGAAGTAGGGTCAAGAGTACCGGAAACTGGATCCACCGGGTTGCCCAGCGAAGAGTTGTAGTCGCTCGCAACGAAGTTGGCGAACTGGTTGGCGCGCTCAAAGGCGTGCGGCATGATGTCGTAGCGTAAGCCGAGATTCAGTGTCAGCTTTGGCATTACCTTCCAGTTATCCATAACGTACATGCCATAGTTGTTAGTGACCCAGTGTTTGCCATCCAGGAAGTCGAGCTGCGTAAAGGATGCCGCGTCGCCGAGCAGGAAGTTGACATAAGAGTCACCGGAGAAGGTGCTGTTATTGAAAGTGGCTGTTCCCTGTGTGTTCGCCTGTAGCTGCTGGTTCTTAGGAGCGCGCAAGTAGCCGAACCCAAATTTGAACTGGTGCTTGCCTCGAGTCAAGGAAACATCGTCTTTGATCTGATAGCCGTAGTAGGCGTTGTGCCACGGGAAATAGCTTGAACTCCAGGTAGTGTTATATGGTGCTCCTAGCTGAATCTCCGGGAGGCGTGCGCCTTGATTGTTTGCAGTAGGGAAGAAAGTGCTTGCTGTCCAGCCGCTAGGCTGGGTGAAGCTATTGCTGCCTTGTGCTACTGGCGAGAGGTGAATCTTGTTGCCGCTGTATAGGAAGGATGTCTCGTTCAGCAGCCTAGGCGAATAGGTTTGGGTCAGGCGAATGGTGGCTGACCAAGAAGGATTGAGCATAGCGGTCCCAACTGTGGGATAGCTGCTGTCGCCCCAAAGAGGCGGGAAAAAACTCTTGCTACTTTGATCGTGAAGGTAATGGCCCATCAATTGGAACTTGCTGTTGATGGTGTGATCAATACGCACCACGTCTTCTCTGATATTGGTTGGCGCCGGGATGGAAGAGATGTACTGGTTCGATCCTAAGTTCGGTTTCGGGAACGTGCCTGCGTTTAGTTCAAGCACCGCATTTTGATCAATGAGTTCCGCCGGGATCGTATTTCCGGGGAAGGGCTGGCCTATGATTAGTCCGTGAGTTGCGTAGATCGCCAGCTTATTCGGGTCCGTTGTGTTCGGGACGACCGGAACAGTTCCTGGTGGCATGTAAGTCAGCGGCTGTCCAATCGTGGGAAAATTGTCGGCAGCGATTGTGTTCGCAACCGCTGGCGAAGATCCCTGGATGAGACGACGCCATTCTTCGTTTACAAAGAAAAAGGTCCGGTTGCGGGACTTGTTGTAGAGGTGTGGAATGAAGAGGGGGCCGCCGATGTTACCGCCAGGTACGTTTAGACGGAACTTGGGCCGCTCCTGGCCAGCCTGCTTGGTGAAATAGTTATTGGCTGAGTAGTCTTCGTTCCGGTTAAACTCCCACAGGCTGCCGTGGAACTTCTGTGTGCCGGACTTGATGACCATAAGAACGGTGCCGCCGGAGCCGAGACCATAGTCTGCGGAGTAGTTGCTGTCGAGAGTCTGGAATTCGGCGAGTGCGTCGATCGAGGGCAGGGAACTGAAGCAGCCGCCGCAGCCGCGGTCGTTTAGTTCGCCGCCATCCAGCATGTAGATATTGTGCGAAACACGGGTTCCGTTAAAGCTTATCCCGTTGGCCGAGGTCAGCGCGTCAACGCCGCCAAAGCTGGGCAAGTTGTTGGATTTACCCATACCGAGCGCCGCGAGCGAGGTGACGTTCCGGCCGTTGGTGGCTAGCTGGGTTACTTGTTCGCCGCTGATGAGGTTGCTGATTTCGCTGGTTTCCGTCTGCACCTGCAGTGCATCTGCCTGCACGGTAACTGTATCTCCCGCGCTGCCGACAGTCAGTGACACGTTCTCCTCGCGTGTTTGAGCCACGTTCAGGACGATGTCGGTCCTGCTGAACCTCTGGAAGCCGGCCGCCGTGACAACCAGAGTGTATTGACCTACGCCAAGATTTACGAAGTTGAATCCGCCAGATTCGCTGGAAACGGCCTGCCTGGCTAACTGAGTTGCCTGGTTAGTGAGCGTGATGGCGGCATTCGGGATAGCGGCTCCGGATGGATCGGTCACTATGCCGGTGATTACTGCGTTTTCCTGCCCCGGGGCGGGGAGCGTGGCCGTTAACAGTGCTGCGACGAAGGCCAGCCTGATGAGATTGCGCCAGCCGACCGGGTTCGAAAGTCTGGTCCAATCGGCAGGCCATAGATTCTTGAACGAATGTAAATTCATGTTGCCTCCTGAATGTGGTTCGCGCAGGGAAGTTACTGTTGTTTCAGTCATTTGAAGCGGAATTTCTCGCGGATAACGTTTTCTGACAACTAGCTAAATCGGTCTTCGGTTTTTGAAAAACCCCGGGAATTTGGGCGCATTTGAAAAATCGCTTTACTGCTCGGCGAACTTTTACACTCATCAGAAAAGGGTTGTCAAGGTAAATATATGTTGGGTAACACCGTCGAATAGGACTACCAAATGCGGCCAAAGTTGAACATGAGAGCGAAATTTGAGATGGAAATCGTTTCCCGTTAAACGAATCTGCCCGGATATAAAGAGATAGATCTCAGGTGCCTACCCGATAGGGTGGACGCTCCTTGTTGAGCGGCACAAGGAGAATTCGCAGTGATTGACAAGTTACGCAGGGCAGACCTGCTATGTGGGGGGCTTTTGAACACCGGGGGGCCGTGAGTTCGAGAGTCCGGCACCTTCTGTAATGGTGTAAAAGCGATCGGCTTCCAGGCCTTTCAACACCTCTAACTTGCCATTCGGCCAGCGGATCGTCACCGTGTCAATCTGGGTATGGTTTCCCAGCCCAAAGTGGAGACGAAGATCGTTTTGCGACAAATAGCTCCCGCCACTATTAACTTCACCTAATTGTTTCAATTCCCCTGCCGTCACTGTGACGCGCGCATTCAGCGCGAGCCGGTTACTGGAAACGCCTATCAATTGGAAGCTGATCCAATGATTCTGATGACTTGGGCTGTTGTTCTCGGGCTGAAGGATCATCGGGCCACCCACCAGGTTTTCAACGACGGCTTCAATCCTTCCATCATTGAACAGGTCGCCGATTGCCAGACCACGGCTAACCTGGGGAATCTGGATTGCATCTGGCGCTTGACCTATAAGGCTGCGGAACTTTCCAGCGTGGTCGTTTATCAGCAATATCTTGGGCTCCAGGTAGTGAATATTCTGGTGCATGCTTTCTACCTGGGGATAGACATGTCCGTTTACGAGAAAGAGGTCCAACCAACCGTCGTTATCAAAGTCGACGAACGTGTCCCCCCAGCCGACGTTTCCGCGGGTGGCTTTTTCCACTCCAGAGGGCATTGAAACATCGGTGAAGTTCATGGCTCCGTCGTTCCGGTAGAGGGTCGCGTATTCGTTATCGAAGTGGCTGACGAAAAGGGACATCCGACCGGAGTGCAGATAATCTCCGGCAGCAACACCCATATTCGCCTGCTCATTGCCGTCGTCGCTGAGCGACACTCCCGCGTTCATTCCAATTTCTGTGAACTTGCCAGCTCCATTCCCCTGATATAGGTAGTTTGGCTGGCTATCGTTGGCAACAAAGAGGTCGAGTTTTCCATCGTTATTGAAATCCGACCATAGAACTCCGAGGCCGAAACGCTGATCGGCATCGTTTACCCCAGCTTTTGCGGAGACTTCACTGAACGTACCGTCATGATTGTTGTGATACAGGCTGTCGGGGGATCCCTTGAGTCCTCGCGGCCCGCATTGCACATCGATACCCAAGTACCGACACGTTGCGCTTGATCCAAAGGCCGCCATACGATCCAGGTGCACGTCTACATAGTGCGCAACGAATAGATCTGCCCACCCGTCTCCGTCATAGTCTCCAAACGAGGCTCCAGTCGCCCACAGGTGGTCACTGCTCAGGCCAGCTGCGATTGTCCTGTTAGAAAAGGTTCCGTTCCCGTTATTGCTGTAGAGAACAATCCCGTTGATGCATGTGACGAGCAGGTCGGGCAAGCCATCATTGTTATAGTCTCCGACCGCCGCGCCCATAGCCCAGCAGGGATATGCCACGCCTGCTTTTTCTGAAACGTCAGTAAAAGTTCCATCGTGATTGTTGCGATAAAGAGCGCTTCTGGCCTTCTCACCCCTGAGGCTCATTGCGACACTTGGCGAATTAGTAAAGTAAATGTCCTGCCATCCGTCTCCGTCGTAATCGATGAGGGCGACTCCTCCGCCCATCGACTCGACGATATACTTCTGCTCAGGACTGGAGTTGTGCTCAAACCTAATCCCGGTAGATGCCGTGATATCTATGAGGCGAGGGTAGCCTTCGAGCACAACTGAAGACGGCTGATGTAGTGGAACTTTCGAGGTGTTCTGAGCAAAGGCTACAAGGCAGGGAGGGGTGCTAGTTGGGGAGATAGCCAGGACCCAAGCAAAGAGAAGGATTCGCGGCCAGACACCACGCGGGATTGGTATCGAATGCATATCTGTCCGTTCTTCACAGGCTATTGAAGTCAACCCAATCGGACTCGTCTGATTTCACCAGTAATTGTAGTTCGCAAGTCTTCATCCTTGTGAATAGTCATGAGCGCAATGACTTTTGCACCGATGCAAAAGTAGGCACAGATTGGGGAGGCCCGGAAGCTTCCGTCCTTCCAAACGCAAAGCCGGTTTGGGTTCGAGGTGTCATCAGATAACTGCGACGGCGTTCGCTAGGCTACTAGTCCCGATTCCGGTAGTACGTCCGACGATACGCGCCTCGTCGAGAACGTTTTTCGTACGGCTGAAGATTGCCGCCTGACCCCTGCGTAGCGCACGCATCACCCCGAATCCCATGATCGTTGCGTAGGCCGTCTTCAACGTCTTGGAATCCCGCACCGAGCGAATCAACCGTCTCAGTTTGGCACGAGCGGTCTCTACGACATGGGTAAAGCTACTGTCCAATGACAGCTCGAAATGCCGCATCTCTTCGAGGTTTTAGCCATACAGCGGGTAGGTTTACTTCGTCTTTTTCTTTTCGTTCGTCCACCGCGCTCTATCCATAGCAGCGATGCGTGCCCGTCCTTCTGGCAAGAGATCGCGTTGCATTTTGGCTGTTGTGGGAGTCGAAGTGGAGCCTGGAGCTGACTTCGGTCTGCCCGGGCCGCGCTTCTCAGTTACATAGGTGGTGCTGCTGCTCAAAATCTCTGCAGCCTGCCTCAGGCGGCCAATTTCTGCATCGAGCGCGCCCAGTATCTTTTGCAATCCCATGTCGGTATCCTATCAACTCCCATTGTGGCTCGACTGCACCCAATGTGCTTCCCGCTGCGATTATGACAAAAATCATTTCCGTGTGTACGCCGCGGAGTTTATCGAACCATGGGTCGCGTTCCCGTTGCGCAAATATCGAAATGGGAAAATGGACGTATGAATGAGGCGGCGAGCTTTTGCCTCCTAGTCCAGAAGACCGGTGGCTGGTGAGACCCTGCTCACGCATGTACAACGTTTTCAATCCCCAAGTGCCAATGCATATCTGAACCTTCGTAGACTGCGGCCGACGGCGAGCTTGTGGCCTTGGGGATTGATGTTGAGCTGGTTTCCTTCTTCTTTAATCGGCTGTCAACGGAAGCTCACCGTCTATCATCGCTTCGTTGTTGGGTTTGACACTGGCAAAAACCTGAACTATGACAGAGTTGCGCCGGATCCGTCCGTGCAACCCGCAAGAGTGTCGCGAGAATCAAGTACCTTAAGACGCGGAAAGAGGCTCGTGCTCCAAATTGTCTGCGAAGGCCGCAGGACGTTGGGCCTAAGGCTGATAGCGGGAGAGTTGAAGGAGTGCTTTGGCTCAAACCGGAGACAGTGGTGCGTATCAACTTCGTCGATTGGACATTTAGATAGCTGGGCGCGAATCGTTTTACGGGGTAGGAAGCAGTCGCGAGAAGATAGACTCCAAAATTATCCTAAAAAGAGAGGCAATCAAATTCATCTCCTGTTAATATTTTGCGCATGGCAAAGAAAAGCGCGAGAAGCCTCGCAGATCCCACCCAGCTTAAGCCACTGAACGCAGAAGAAGGAACGGTTCAGGTCATCATAGAAACCCCAAAAGCCAGCCGTAACAAATATGCGTATGACACCAAGCAGAGGATCTTTTCGCTGACGAAGGTACTGCCCGCAGGTATGACCTTCCCTTATGATTTCGGGTTTCTGCCCCGGACCCTGGCTGCCGACGGTGACGCAATCGATGTGCTGCTTCTCATGGATGAGCCCGCATTCCCAGGGTGTGCGGTTCAATCGCGTCTCATCGGTGTGATTGAGGGTGAACAGGTGGAGGGTAAGAAGCGGATCCGTAATGACCGCTTGGTGGCAATCGCGGAAGCGAATCACATCTACTCAAATATCAAGAAGCTGAAGGACGTTCCCAAGAAAACACTGCGAGAGTTGGAGGACTTTTTCGTCAACTACCATCGGCTCGAAGGCAAGAAGTACAAACTGCTGGGATGCAGGGGGAAGGACGCCGCCATGACACTTGTCCGCAGGGCGCAGATGGCTGACTAGATATCGAGGGTGATGGCCAGATATGACGGAGATGATCATCCGGTTCCTGGTCGGCGGTGTTGTCGTGAGTTGCTTCGCAATGCTCGGCGAGGTCTTCCGTCCAAAAAGTTTTGCGGGAGTCTTTGGCGCCGCGCCTTCAATCGGGCTTGCGACAATCGGCATTACCATCGTCAAGCATGGCCACGCTTACGCTGCCCTTGAAGCGCGTTCAATGATCTTCGGAGCTATCGCGTTCTTCATCTACGCCTGTGCTTGCAGCTTCACTCTCATGCAATATAGATGGCAGTCTTTAGGGACAGCCATAACTCTGATTCCCTTATGGTTTGTTGTCTCGTTTGCCCTGATTTATCTAATACCATGAAGGAACCGCAAATGATTAGTACTCAATGGGCATCTCTCAAAGATATCAAGCTCCACGAGTATCTCCTACGCTTCCTGTTCGGCGGCCTCTGCACCGTGGGGGCAGGATTGATTGCACAGCGTTTTGGTCCTGTCGTCGGAGGTTTGTTTCTCGCATTCCCGGCCATTTTCCCCGCCGGTGCCAGCCTGCTGGAAGCTCACGAGAAGAGGAAAATGGCGAAAGCTGGATTGGACGGCACCAATCAAGGACGTGAAGCTGCAAGTGTTGACGCCGCCGGCGCCTCTATTGGTTCTCTAGGCTTGGTGGCTTTCTCTTTCATCCTGTGGCGCGGACTGCCAATACACAATGCGAGTTTGGTCGTTGGGACGGCGAGTGTTGTCTGGCTGCTGGTATCTGTCGCGATTTGGTATGTGAGGAAGAGCCGATGGCTACGCGGTCGGAGCGTTGAGAAATAAGAGTATCGCCGCTATCCGAGACCCGAGGCGGGCGCGGCTTCACCAAATTTGTTCAATTCAGGGCGACCGAGCCGAAGGCCCCTTTTCGCAAGCCTCATACTCCGGACTGTTTCAACCTTGGCCTTGTCTGGCAAGCAGAATAATCCTTGTTTGGCCAAGGCGAAACGAGCCATAAGGACCAGGGTGGTTGAAAGGGGCGGTAGGCTCTCATCACTGGAACGCTTGTAAGCGCCGAAGACTTAGCCGATCAAGAAACCTAGCTCAAGCTGCACAGGTACGTCGGCGCTATCACGAACGAACAGTCATGGCCCGAAAGCCTAGATCAAGCAAAACTGCACCACTCTCAGCCGTTCCGGCAAATCTATTCCATCGGTTCCCCTCCCAACGGAAGCACAATCGAATCCAGAGAGCTTGAGGAGTTCGGCTAATCCTTGGGGCTAATTCTTGTTGTCGTCAATCACAAGCACTTTAACTGCGCCCATAACTTGATCCCCTCTTTAATTCATCTGCCGGGACTCGGTCGGGAATCGATAACATTCTACGGCTCTAAGTTTTCTTGACAAGTTGAATCAGGCGGTAACCTGCTTACAACTGCCCTTAGTGCCTTTGCAGCGTTTTTCTCAGTCGCAAGACCATACAAAGACCCAGGTAATCCCTCTCGCCGCAGAGCACGCAACGCACCGGATAATTGAAAGCGAGCAATTTGGAAAAGTCATGAAACCGGAACTTCGAGGGCCGAACGTGTCTGCTTCCACAAGAGTTGCATCGCATCATTTTCACCGCCCTGGCTGCGAGAATACAACAGCCTCCTTTGCTAGTTCGTATCTAGGTGAGCTTTAATCCTCCATTACCACCCGACATCTTGATGGTGGCGGACCGCTCGCTCAACTCATCTTGTATGAAGAGCCCTCATCTTAAAAAGCCGACAGCCTTCGCTGGCGCGACCATGTTCTCTGTTGCAGTTAGTGTTCTCTTTGGTCTCCCATTGAGTAGGTTTGGGTTTTCCGAATTCTCAGATCCCATCGAAGTACCCTAGCGAAATTCTAGAAACAAAAACTCCACTGACCGACACGAGATCGGCGAGCCGTTGCATTCTAGCTCCGGTCCATGATGTCCTTGAGAATGTTGGGGCGTAGGGTTCGTAGCGTGTTTTTTTTCAGTTTGAACGACTTTAAATCACCGTCCGCGAACTGGCTGCGTCGCGAGACCAATCATGAAGAATAGAGCCAGTGGCGAGACCGAACCCACAGACACCTGTGAGCAGTTTTGCTCCTGATTTGCTCTGCGCGCGAGATGCTCTCAGTACTGCGGGTATTGCAAGGGCAAGAAGCTCACTCTAATTGTTGCAAGAGATGATTGATCCACCGCTAGGGCAGCGTCGTTAGAAGCATACTCCTCTCCCAGGTGGTCTGTCGACATGCAGAAAATGAATCCCATCGGCAGCGGCTCCTCGGGTGAACGAGCTGCATCGTCACGGATGGAAGGGAGAACTGCATCTTACCGACTCACCCGGCTCAGGCTCACCAATGTTTAGTTCAATTGGCGCCAGAGCCTTAAAGCGCACTGCTGACTGATCGCAGTTGATTCGACGTTGTGGCGGCCGCCGGCTGTCGGCGAGCCAAGAGTTGTAGGACTGGGTACCTTCGAGTTATTGATTGCGGCACGAGTGGCGTTTAAGGTTACTCGACTGGCCAAACTCTGCAAGATCGAGGCTCCGTGAGACCGCAACGAAATATTCCAGCAGTTCCTGGCATTGCAATCGCTTTCTCAGCTGCGGCACTCGGTATGGCGATTGGCAACGGAACGTTGCGTGGTGTCGCGGGTCGCCATGCTCAAACTTCGGACAATGCCGTTGCGTTAATTCTTATCCTTGAAGTATTATTCCTGGCACTTGTGGTGGTCGCACTGGTGATCATCAAGTCGCTTGCTGATCGGGGATATCAGAGAGATAGTGATCTATTAGAAGCGTTTCTGGAACATATTCCGGATAATGTGTTCTTCAAGGATCGCGACAGTCGGTTTGTGCGTATAAGCCGAGCGATGGCTCTATATTGCGGGTTAGCCGACGCCGGACAAGCTGTAGATAAAACCGATCTCGACATCTTTTCATGGGAACACGCGGAAAAAGCTCTCGCAGACGAGGCACACATCGTCCATACCGGCGAAGCGATTATTGAGGTTGAAGAGAAGGAGAGTTGGCCCGACGGTCGCGAAAGCTGGGTGCTAACCACCAAGGTGCCATTGACCGATCGGCGTGGTGAGATTATAGGCACAATGGGGATTTCCCATAACATCACAGAACGAAAGAAGACGGAAGCTAAAATTAGCTTCATGGCGCTTCACGATGCGCTTACGGGCTTGCCTAACCGCATCCTTTTGGAAGATCGTCTTGCCCAGGCAATTGCTCTGGCTCGGCGCAACCAGAAGCGGGTTGCGGTATTGATATTGGATTTGGATCATTTCAAAAACATTAATGATACTTTCGGTCACGCTACCGGCGACCACCTCCTAGTGGCTACTTCAAGGCGTCTTAAGAGCTGTTTACGCGATAGCGACATCGTTGCCCGGCTTGGGGGTGATGAGTTCGTTTTGGGCGTTCCCGTAGATTGCGATGACGATGGAGGGGAACGTATTGCGCAAAAAATACTTAACGCGTTCGTAGACCCTTTTCATATCGAAGGCCGTGAACTACGCGTGAACGCAAGTATCGGCATTTGCACTTACCCAGAGGCCGGAGAGGACCCCGAGACTCTGATACAGTCAGCGGATGCAGCCATGTATGAGGCGAAGAAGAAGAGGCGGGGTACCTGTTGCCTATTTTCACATGAGCTAATCGATACAGTGCGCAATCGACAAGTCATTGAAAACGATCTGTGTGGGGCGTGTGGCAGAGGCGAATTCCTCCTTCATTATCAACCGTTAGTTTCAACCGAATCTGGCCGAATAACTGGGGTCGAGGCATTGTTGCGGTGGTTTCACCCGCTGCGAGGGTTGATTGCGCCGGGAGATTTCATTCCGCAATTGGAGGACTTGGGACTAATGGAAGAAGTTGGACAATGGGTGTTGCGAACCGCCTGCCTCCAGAATATGAAGTGGCAGCAGGAGGGCCTCCCGCCGATAAGGGTTGCGGTCAATATATCCGCCCAGCAGTTTTACTGGGGAGACATCAGGAAGACGGTCAAACAGGTCTTGCATGAAACCCAATTGGACCCGCAATGGCTGGAACTCGAACTGACAGAATCCCTAACGTTGGACGCCTCTGAAAACACGGTACAGATAATGGGCGAACTGAAGAAAATCGGCGTAACCTTATCGCTTGATGATTTCGGTACTGGTTGGTCCTCGCTCTCGTACCTAAGTCGATTTCCCCTCGACAGGTTAAAAATCGATCGATCATTCATGCGGGACATTACCTCCCAGCCAGCTTCCCAAGCTATAGTCGAAAGCATCATTACGTTAGGACGCAGTCTAGGCCTCACCTGTGTTGGCGAGGGAGTTGAGACGAACCAGCAATTAGACTTCCTGCGAGGATTGATGTGCCCGGAGGTACAGGGGTACTTGTATAGCCCGCCGTTGCCCGAGTCAGAATGCACTGCACTTCTGCGTTTCGAAGGACTTACCTTCACGGATACTCCAACCACGTTGAACAAACAACTCTATAAAGCCGTTCGCAATGAATGCTCCGTCTAAAGTTATTACAGAATTCACAAGGTCTCGATGAGTCACGCAATTGATTCTCAATCTGTGGCTTATTTTCCGACCGATGCGGCCAGGAACGGGATGCTTACACTTGATGCAGAGATTTGAAATTTTATGTCCACGACTTTGCCGACACAATCATCAGCACTGCCCTTTCACTCGAAGGAGGCAATCGATGGACCCAGATGGATGGCGTCTCTCATTAACTGCAGAGTATATGGGCGATCATTGGGAAGCGGCTGACTTGAAGTGGCCCGCCGGAGAAAACGGGATGAGCCCAGGTAGCTTAAGGCGCCACTTCCCCTGACTATTCGGGCCTAGTCGAAGCGACTGCCTGCTTTCTCAACGAATTTCCGCTCGCAAGCGTGACCTCGACGAAACGGACATGTTTGCGGCAAATTGCTGATCTTCTATGCCATTGCAGTGAGTGTTACTTCTTGCGAAGGTCCGAGCACGGATTGGCGCTGTCGGAGTGATTAGGCCTGATAAGGCACCATGGCGGAGAGCGCAAGTTCGCTCGATGATTGATCTGCAATGCTTTCCGCGACCGCACCATCTGACTGAATACGTCCGCCGGTCGTCTCCGCGCTCTGTGCCAGAAGAGGCGGAAAGTTTTACCTTTCGCAGCGCCGTTTCGGCCCCATCGATGATCTGCTGCGTAGAAGCATCTATTAACCGGACGGCAAAAGTAAATTCACGGAGAAGATTCTCAATCCGACCTCTGGAAACGGGCGATAAAGCAGTGTGTTCAGGCCCTCAGTCGGGCGTAGAGCTCACTTCAAAGCCGACGGCCGCTCCCACCAGACTGAAGCCTATTAAGTTCGCTGAAGTTCACGACCAGCAATCCCATCTACCAACAGGGGCAAGCTAACTCGCTGCGGGTTTCCCTTGTCCCTCTCTACAAAAAGACGCCGAGCGATTAGAAAATGTCTTGTGGACACTCCGCCCATGGGTGAGAAAGTGTCCTTTCGCGCGGATGCCATCTAGTCCGACACGAGCTTCGTCGTCACTCCGATGCTAGCCGTCAAGGACTACTAACATCCGCTGTTCAATATCAGGCTGGTGCAGGTGGCGCGTCCAGTAAGACTGCTGGAATAGGTCGTCATACACATGAAGATCTCGCAGATAAGACTCCTTACCAGGACCGCGCCTGACTATGTTAGCAAGACCAATTCACGAATCGAGATTTAGCTAACCGGGCTTGATGACCGAACGCGTATACCGAATCGCGTCCATCAACTGCCGATCATGATGGCGGGCATGCACCGCATGGTAACGGCGCCATTCATCCACTCGCATCACGCCAAACAAAGGATGCTTCCCCACGGTCTGTATCCCAAACTTCTTCCGTGCTTCGACCAGAGCAGAGGCCATTTCTTCCGCGGTTTCCATGAAGCGCACCGCCGTCTTAGCGCCACTCTCTGGAACAAAATCCGTGGGCCGTACAGCCCGGATCGCCGCCACTCCCCGGGGCATGTAGCCAAATCCAATCGTCTGCACCCGGAGCAGAAATTCGAGCAATCTTCGCTCGTTCTTGATCACACGCCCCGTCTTCAACTGCCGTTTCACCGAATCAGTTGTCAGCTGGTACGTCAAAATCAGATGCTCGAGCACCTGCTGAGCACACCAGCGTCCCTGCCCCGGCAAAGGCGACACCTGCGCTTCATCCATGCTCAATGCCGAAATGTGCTCAGCAAGCGGTACCAAGGCAGACTTCAATACTGGATGCATATGAGGGTCCGTCCGTCTCCCGTCTCGTTCGGCTACGTGAGAACACAAGACTTGAGATACGTTCGTAAAGACAGTTTATAGTAATGTTTGTAAAGATCAATGACATACCAACACCCAGGGAATTATTACCAAGGTACCGAGACGGTATATTATTAGCCGTCAAGGCAAGGAGAAGGCTCAACCCTAATATCCTACCAAGACACAAATGCTTCTTCGCGAGTTTTACTACAATGAAGCTCGCATCCCCGATGTCGGCCCAAACCTCACCGCCGTTCAGGCGCGCTACCTTCTATGCCGCAGTTCCATGAAATCGCGACGGCGGCGGGCCACGGTCCGAAGAAACTGGGAACGCTTTGAGCTAAGAGTCACGCGGCGATTGGCAATAGGGCTGACTGACGCAGTGGTAGTGAAAGCGACCGACGAGCTCTGACGGTCTTCGCCGGATTGGCAATGGCCCATGCAAGAGCACACCCCGGCTTAAATGCACCTCCAACGCAAATGATCTTTCGAATTGGCGCATATCGCTCCGAGGCGGTGGCTCGGTACCGAGAGCGGGACCTCCAGTATCTCGCTCTGCCATCGGGTGCCGCTAGCGTGAGCACGCTGGCTCAGCCGTTAGATCAAGCACTACCAAAGCTTTGAAACCTTTCTATGAATACAGCCAAGTGGCAAGGGCCGACCTTCTGTGGGACCAGCCCGCCGCCCTTGAAATTGGAGGGCATGGCACCGCCGAGAGCTGGTGGATATCCGGGCAAAGCTCTCTCGTGTTCGAACAGGAAGCGATCATTCGCGCGATCGCCGAAGAACGTCGAATTCCATCTGAGCGTATAGACCATCGTTGAAAACGATACGCCCGATGGAGCCTTCGACCATAAGGTTAGAGCAGCCAACGGACAGCTCAACTTCTATAGCAATTCCTTGTCTAGGCGAAGGCGAGACAAAGTTCCCACATTAAGGGCGGAGACAAGCCGATCGGAGTAATCTACAGTCAGACAGATGGGGCGCTCCTGGCTTCAGCTCTACACCTTCGCAAGTGGGAGGAAAGATTGAGCGGATGGATCAACAAACGATTCTTCGCAGGCTGGACGGTCGCGTTCCTGCTGCTTACGAGAATTGCTATCGTCGCGCCTGCTTTCGCTCTCGATCCCTCAAAAACTTTCAGTCAGTACGTGCAGTCATCCTGGTCACTATCGAATGGCTTACAGCAGAAATCGATCATGGGCGTTGCCCAGACCAGTGACGGCCTT
>Ga0105240_10002294_pt1 | contig 30970 bp, 26 predicted proteins | sample KBSC54metaG_FD_80426 | JGI IMG/M metagenome (GOLD analysis project Ga0105240, IMG submission 80426) | Corn rhizosphere microbial communities from Kellogg Biological Station, Michigan, USA - KBS C5-4 metaG | ecosystem: Host-associated > Plants > Roots > Rhizosphere > Soil | place: Michigan, USA... | reverse complement strand
TCGTAGCCGCCCGGACGCACGATCACGCCGTGCAGCCCCGAGCCTTCGCCGCCCGCCGGCCGCATCGTCAGTCCCTTCGCCGCCAGGGCGTCGACAACCCCCGGCTGGTACCTGTCCGCCTCCGACGAAACGTTCGGGCCGCGGGCGACGAGGTTGGGGAGGGCGAAGGCGTCCTGCATCGACAGGCGCCAGTCCAGCACCCCCACCAGCGACTTCAGCACGAAGGCCGGGATGGCGTTGCCGCCGGGTGAGCCAAGGGCGGCGACGAAGCGGTGGTTCTGATCGAGCACGATCACCGGGGCCATTGAGGAACGCGGGCGCTTGCCGGGCGCGGGCGCGTTGGCCATCGGCACGCCGGCGGCGTCCTTCGGAATGAAGGAGAAGTCGGTGAGCTGGTTGTTCAGGAAGAAGCCGTCGACCATGCGGCCGTCGCCGAAGATGCTCTCCACCGTGGTGGTCATCGAGACCACGTTGCCCTTGGCGTCGACGACCACGAAGTGGGAGGTGCCGCCGGGCTCGGCGCTGGCGTCGCCGCCGACGGGCGGGGCGCCGGCCGGGTGGCCGTGCGCGGGAGGCGCGGCGAAGGCGTGGTCGCCGATCAGGCGGGCGCGGTCGGTCAGGTAGTCCGGCGCGAGCAGGCCCTCCAGCGGGAAGCTCACGAACGCCGGGTCGCCCTCGAAGGCGTCGCGGTCGGCGTACATCAGCTGCTGGGCCAGCGCGAGCTGGAGCCAGGCCTGGGCGTCGCCGGGGCCGCGCGTGGCGATGTCGGTGCGCTCCAGCAGGCCGAGGCCCTCGAGCACCGCCGGGCCGCCGGACGGGGCCTGGGCGCTGCAGACGATCAGCACGCGGTAAGGCCGGCAGAGCGCCTCTGACTCGTGCGGACGATAGCCGGCGAGGTCGGCCAGGGTCATGGAGCTGGGCAGCGGGTCTTCGTGCAGGCGCCGGACGATGTCGGCGGCGACCTGGCCGCGCAGCAGCGCGTTCGGCCCCTCCGCGGCCAGCCGGCGCAGCGTGGCGGCGTAGGCGGGGTTCTTCAGTACGTCCCCGGCCACCAGGCGGGTCCCGTCCGGTCGGCTGAAGTAGCGCACCGCGTCGGGCGCGGAGGCCTGGGGCGCACGACTGACGATCATGCCGGCCAGGCGCGGGCTGACCACGAAGCCGTTCTGCGCCAGCGCGGTCGCATCGGCGAACAGGCTGCGCCAGGGCCGTGCGCCGTGCTCCCTGTGGGCCAGATAGAGCATGGCGACCGCGCCCGGCACGCCCGCGGAATGACCGGACAGGATCGCCTGCAGAAAGGGCATCGGCTTGCCGTCGGCCTGCAGGAACAGGTCTGGCGTCGCGCCGGCCGGCGCGGTCTCGCGGCCGTCGTAGGCGGTCACCCGGTGGGTGCGGGCGTCGTAGTAGACCATGAAGGCCCCGCCCCCGAGGCCGGAGCTCTGCGGCTCGACCAGGCCCAGCACGGCCTGCACCGCCACCGCCGCGTCGATCGCCGACCCGCCCGCGCGCAGCACCTTCAGCCCGGCGGCGGCCGCCAGCGGGTTGGCCGCGGCCACCATGGCGCGCGGGGCGAGCGTCGCCGCTGCGGGGGCCGGCGCGGGTGCTGAAGCAGGCGCGACGTCGGCGTGGGCGCCGCAGCTGAGGACCGCGGCGACGAGGCCGAGCAGACCGGCGACCAGGCGCTTCATGATTCCATCCGGGCGAGGATCACCGCCCAACATAGAGCGCGCGCGGCCGTGGACAACCGAGGCGGCGTCATGCGAGGCAGGCCGCATGACCCGTGGCGCCGGCCTGCTGAACCTGATCACCGACGTGGCCGGCCTGAAGGTGGGCCAGGCGCAGGACGCGCGGGCGCGGACCGGCGTCACCGTCCTGCTGCCGGACGAGCGGGCGGTCTGCGCCTGCGACGTTCGTGGCGGAGGACCGGGCACCCGGGAGACAGACGCGCTGGGGCCGGAAAACCTGGTGGACGCGGTGGATGCGGTGGTCCTCTCCGGCGGCTCGGTCTACGGGCTGGCGGCGGCGGACGGGGTGACGGCCGTGCTGGGCATGGCGCGGCGCGGGTTCCAGCTGGCGACCGCGCCGGACGTGCCGGTGTCGCCGGTGATCCCCGGGGCGATCCTCTACGACCTGGCCAACGGCGGGGCGAAGGACTGGGGCCTGGAGCCGCCCTACCGCGCGCTGGGGATGGCGGCGGCCCGGGCGGCGGACGTGCGCTTCGCGCTCGGTACGGCGGGCGCGGGGTACGGAGCGATGGCCGGACAGCTGAAGGGCGGGCTGGGATCGGCCTCCGCGATGATCGAGGGCGGCTTCACGGTGGGCGCCATCGCGGCGATCAACAGCTTCGGCTCGGTGGTGGCGCCGGGGTCGCGCGCCTTCTGGGCCGCGCCGTTCGAGCTGGACGGCGAGTTCGGCGGCCTGGGATCGGGCGGACTGGCGGCGGGACCTGACGACTGGGGCCTCGCCAAGGGGACGCCCGCCCCGCGGGCCAACACGACCATCGCCTGCGTGGCCACCGACGCGGCGCTGACGCCGGCGGAAGCGAAGCGGGTTGCGATCATGGCCCAGGATGGGCTGGCCCGGGCGATCCGCCCGATCCACGCGCCCTTCGATGGCGATGTGGTGTTCGCACTGGCGACGGCGCGTCGGCCATTGCCGGAGCCGCGACAGATGGCGATCGCCCGGATCGGGGCGCTGGCGGCGGACTGTCTGGCGCGCGCCGTCGCGCGGGGCGTCTATGAGGCGACGGCCTATCCCGGAACGGACGTGCGCTGCTGGCGGGAGCTGTAGGGCGGCGTCAGTGCCCGCCGGCCGCGTGTTCGATGCGGCGGGAGGACGGGCGGCCGGCCAAGCCCTTGGCAGGCACGATGGTGATGGTCAGGACCCCCCGCTGGAGCACGGCCCCGGCCCGGTCGCCCTGGGCGATCAGCACGTCGGTGATGCGGGCCAGCAGGGTCTTGCCGCCGGGGCGGCCGGCAATGGAGACCAGCGCCTCGCTGGCGACCATGGCGGTGTCGGCGAGCAGGGCGGCGGTGGCGGGCTCGGCGTCCTCACGGGTCTCGAACCCTACCTGGTGCTGCGCGGCGCGGCTGGTGCGAACGCTGGCCTGGTAGAAACGGTTGAACAGCACCGCCGGGGGGAGCGGCGGCATCCGCAGCGGCGGCGAGACGCCCTCCAGCGCCGCGGCCGATCCGTCGGGCCGGCTGGACGTGAAGACGGTCATGCCGCCGAACCGCGTGGCGCGCAGCATCGGCTCGCCGATGTCGTTGCGGTAGACGGTGTCGCCGCGGGCGCTGGGCGCCGGCTGCAGCACCCAGATCTCGGGGTCGTCCTCGAACTTCAGCAGCGGCAGCGGACTGGAGCGATCCAGCACGAAACCGCCGCCCTCGTCGGTCTGGTAGCGGGCGATCACCGGTACGTCCGGACGGCCGTCACCGACCAGCGCGTCACGCAGAGTCGTCGGGGCTGCGCCCGCCATAGGGGCGAGCATCGCCGCAGCCAGTCCCGCAGCGAGCGTCATAACCAACCGGAATGCCGTCAACGGCGCCGCCATTCCCTCGTGCATGCCCTTCGAGTAGGGCGCTTTTTGGACGCCTTACTAGCCTGTAATGTATTGACCGCCGTTTACTGTCAGCGTCGAGCCGGTGATGTAGCCGGCCTCCTCGGCTGCGAGGAATGCGACACATCGAGCAACTTCGTCGGCCATGCCGAGCCGCCCGACCGGGATCGTGGAGACGATCTGTTCCAGTATGTTGTGCGGCACGGCGTTGACCATCTCTGTGTCGATATACCCCGGCGCGATGGCGTTCACGGTGATTCCCTTTTTAGCGTTCTCCTGGGCGAGCGCCTTGGTGAATCCGATCATGCCTGCCTTGGCGGCCGAGTAGTTGGTCTGGCCGCTCTGGCCCTTCTGGCCGTTGATCGACGAGATGTTGATGATCCGGCCGAAGTTGCGCTCGCGCATGCCCTCGATGACGTTGCGGGTCATGTTGAAGATCGAGGCGAGGTTCACCCGGATCACCTCGGTCCACTGCTCCTCGGTCATGCGGTGCAGTGAGGCGTCGCGGGTGATGCCGGCATTGTTGATCAGGGTGTCGATGGGGCCAAGCTCGGCCTCCACCCGCTTCACCGCGTCGGCGCAGTCGGTGAAGACGGACACGTTGCCCCTCACCACGAATGCGCCCAGTTCGTCGCAGCAGGCCTGGGCGGCGACCTCGTTGCCGGCGTAGCCGGCGGCGACCTTGTACCCCGCCGCCCGCAATCGCGCGGTGATGGCCTTGCCGATCCCGCGCGTGCCGCCCGTTACGAACGCCACTCTGGTCATGTGCGTCTCCTCCGCCTCGTGGGTTCCTCACCCCCGATGGAGAAGGAACGCTATTACGCTTCCACGGTAAGGGCGACGCCCATGCCACCACCGACGCACAATGTCGCAAGGCCCTTTCCGCCGCCCCGGCGCTTCAGTTCGTGCAGCAGGGTGGTGAGGATGCGTGCGCCGGAGGCGCCGATGGGGTGGCCGATGGCGATGGCGCCGCCATTGACGTTGACCTTGCTCTCATCGAAGCCGAGCTCGCGCACCACGCAGATTGACTGGGCGGCAAAGGCCTCGTTGGACTCGATCAGGTCGAGGTCCGAGATCTTCCAGCCCGCCTTTTCCAGCGCCTTCTTGGAGGCCGGGATCGGGCCGGTACCCATGATTTCCGGCGGCACGCCGGCCTGCGCCCAGGAGGCGATGCGCGCCAGCGGGGTCAGGCCGCGCCGCTTGGCCTCGGCGGCGCTCATCAGCACCAGGGCCGCGGCCCCGTCGTTGATGCCGGAGGCGTTGGCGGCGGTGACCGAGCCGTCCTTCGCGAAGGCAGGCCTCAGTCCCGAGATGCTGTCCAGCGTCACGCCGTGACGGATGTACTCGTCGTCGGCCACCACCACGTCGCCCTTGCGGCCCTTGATGGTGACCGGAGCGATCTCGTCCTTGAAGCGTCCGGCCTTCTGGGCGGCCTCGGCCTTGTTCTGGGAGGCGACGGCGAAGCGGTCCTGGTCTTCGCGGGTGATCTGCCAGCGGGCGGCGATGTTCTCGGCGGTCTGGCCCATGTGGTAGCCGTGGAAGGCGTCCCAGAGGCCATCCTTCAGCATGGTGTCGAGGAAGGCCAGTTCGCCCATCTTCTGGCCGTTGCGCAGGTTCTGGGCGTGCGGCGACTGGCTCATGTTCTCCTGGCCGCCGGCGACCACGACCGACGCATCGCCGCCGGAAATCTGCTGGGCCGCCAGCGCGACGGCGCGCAGGCCCGAGCCGCAGAGCTGATTGAGGCTCCAGGCCGGGCTGTCGACGGGCACGCCGGCGTTGACCGCCGCCTGGCGGGCGGGGCCCTGGCCGGCGCCGGCCTGCAGCACCTGGCCCATGATCACCTCGTCCACTGCGCCGATCTCGACGCCGGCGCGCTCGGCCGCGGTCTGGATGGCGATGCGGCCCAGTTCGTGAGCCGGCAGGCTCGCGAAGGCGCCGTTGAAGGAGCCGACGGGGGTGCGGACGGCTGAGACGATGACGATGTCGCCGAGGGTGTCGGTCATGGGGAAGCTCCGAGGGGTCGGGCGGCCGCAAAAAACGGCGGCGAGGGCCGGATGTGTTTGCAGCGCACCTTAGTCGGAAGACGGCGCTTGCATAGGCGCCGACCGCGCCAAATTGACCGAGTTGGCTCGACGTGTTTGCATGCGCGATAGTGCAGTGCGAAAAGCGGTCGCGCGTTAGGGGCGGGAGCGAAGGGACAGATGACCGATCAAGGCCAGACGCGAAAGGCCGCGACCGACAAGGTAGTGATCCAGAAGTACGCGAACCGCCGGCTCTACAACAAGGCGACCAGCACCTACATCACCTTGGATGACCTGGCCGTGATGGTGCGCGAGGGCGTCGACTTCGTGGTGTACGACGCCAAGACCGGCGAAGACATCACCCGCAAGGTCCTGACCCAGATCATCTTCGACGAGGAGAACCACGGGGCGCAGAATCTGCTGCCGATCCAGTTCCTGCGCCAGCTGATCCGGTTCTACGGCGACCAGATGCAGGCCTTCCTGCCCAGCTACCTCGAGCTGTCGCTGGACAGCTTCATCCGCCAGCAGGAACGGGTGAGGAGCCAGTTCTCCGTGCTGCCCACCCCTGGCATTGGCGCCTACGAGGACCAGATCCGCCAGAACATCGCCCTGTTCGACCGGGCGATGAAGATGTTCTCGCCTTTCTCTCTGAAGACGGAAGACTCCCCGCCGGCCGCGCCCGCCGAACCGGCCAAGGACGAGATGGCCGAATTGCGCGACCAGCTGAAGGCGATGCAGGAGCAGATCGCGGCGCTGGCGAAGAAGGGGTGACAAGAAACCCGGCTCATCTTGGGATGAGCGGCAGGGGTGGGTCCTAGGCCGGCTTCACCTTCAGCCGCGCGCCGGTCAGAATCTGCGTCACCGTGACCTTGGCGTCGGCGCCGAGGTCGCCGCCACCCTCGAGTTCCGCGGCCCACTCCTTGCCGTCCACGAACACCCGGCCCTGGCCCCCATGGAAGCCGCCGACCACGTCGCCGGGTTGGCCGACAAGCCGGTGCGCTGGATCGTTGATGTCGCCGTGGTGCTTCGGCGCGGGCGGCAGGAAGCGGCGGCCGAGATAGGTGAACGCCACTCCGACCACCAGGAAGATCACCACCTGGTACGGCCACTCGACCTTCACGAAGGCGTTGACCACCGCCACCAGGGCTGCGGCCCCGGCGGGCCAGAGCAGCCAGCCCGAGCCGCTCAGGAGCTCGCCCACGAGAAAGACGCCGCCGATCGCGATCCAGACCCAGAAGGGGTGCGCGAAGAAGTCCATGGTTCAGCTCCCGGCAGGCACGCTCGAGCGCGGCGGTGGCGGCGGACGCGGGGCCCCGCCCTGCCCGGCCTGGGCGCCCCTGACCAGTTCGGTGATGCCGGCGATAGAGCCGGCGATGCTGGCGAAGTCGGCGGGAATGATCACCGTCCGCTGCTGGTTGGATTCCGCCAGCTTGCCGAACGCCTCGACGTATTTCTGGGCGACAAAGTAATTCAGCGCGTTGACGCTGCCGGTCTCGATGGCGTCGGAAACCACCTTGGTGGCGGCCGCCTCGGCGCCCGCGGAACGCTCGCGGGCCTCGGCGTCGCGAAAGGCGGCTTCCTTGCGGCCCTCGGCCTGCAGGATGGCCGACTGCTTGGCGCCCTCTGCGCGGGTGATGGCGGCCTGACGCTCGCCCTCTGCCTCGGTGATCACCGCCCGCCGCTCGCGCTCGGCCTTCATCTGCCGGGTCATGGCGTTGGTGATGTCCGGCGGCGGCTGCAGGTCCTTGATCTCGATCCGCGCCACCTTGACGCCCCAGGGGCCGGTGGCCTCGTCGATCACCGCCAGCAGGCGGGTGTTGATGTGCTCACGGTTGGACAGCACCTCGTCCAGCTCCATCGAGCCCACCACGGTGCGCAGGTTGGTCATGGTCAGCTGGGTGATGGCGCTGCTGAGGTTGGCCACCCGGTAGGCGGCGGCGGCGGCGTCCATCACCTGGATGAACACGATGGCGTCCACCAGGACCCCGACGTTGTCCTTGGTGATCACCTCCTGCTGCGGCACCGGCAGCACCTGCTCCATCATGTTGATCCTGCGCCCGACCCGCTCGAAGAACGGGGTCAGGATGGTGATGCCGGGTTTCAGGGTGCGGGTGTACCGGCCGAACCGTTCGACGGTGTATTCGTGGCCCTGGGGCACCGTCTTCACCGACATGAAGAACAGCATCAGCGCCAGCACCAGGGCGATGAGAACGACGACGCCAGCCATGAATTCCTCCGAAAGTTGGGAGGGAGCTTAACTGGCCGGCCTGTCCGCCGCCAGGGCCGGCGTCACGGCGCGGGCGGGCGCGGCCCCAGGACCGCGCAACCGTGGTCCTGCAACTCCTCGCCGGACCCCTGGTCGCGGCCCGGGATCGCGCGGTCGCTCAGCAGGATGAAGCCGTCGCGGCCGTCGGCGAACCGAGCGGCCGCGACCACCAGGGTCTCGCGGCCCATGTCGGCCCGCGCCGCCGGCTCGGTCGCCAGCAGCTTGATCGGGTCGCGTGCGCCCAGGTCTGCGCCATCGAGCCGCATGGCGCGATAGCGATGTCCGCGCAGAGTTGCCGGCAGGGGCGCCCAGCGCCGGCCGATCCAGCGCTGCTGCGCCCGCAGGGTCCGCATCACGTCGGGACGCAGGCAGTCGATGTGGATGTGCAGCTGCTCCTGGCTTCGGCCATAGCGGGAGTTGACGGCGAGGCTGAGCGCCTCTCGCGGGATGGGCCGCCCGGCCCTGCGCTCGAACAGGCCCTGCGCCGCCCAGGCGGCGGCAAAGTAGTTGGGCGAGCCTGGGGCCAGCAGGCGGGCGCTCTCGATGCCGGTGATCCGATCGGTGGGGATCAGCAGCAGTTGCGTCGCGCCATGGATGTCCTTGATCACCGCCCAGCCGCCGGACTCCACGGCCAGGCAGGGAGTGGGGTCGTTGTTGGCGCGCATGTTGGCGGCGCAGAGGTCGTGGACGATGTGCCAGAGGGCGTTGGGATCGGCCGCGCGAACCTGCGCCGCACCCGCCGCGACGACGGCGGCGATCAAGCAAAAGCGCACCGCGACCGACCCCGCGGCGCGCCTCAGTCGTTTTCCGACGGACACGCGCATCCAACGTCCCGATTGAACGGATGTTTCCAGCCGGGCTGGGTAGTCAGCGCCGGCCGGCGGGTCAAATTACGCGATTGTCACGGCCCCACGCCCAGGCGTCGGGCGGCGATCGCGTGCGCGGCGTCCACGGAATCCACCCATTCGCCGCCGCTCAGCACAGTCTGGTCGCAGATCACGCCCAGGATTTGTGTCTCGGACTCGAACGGCAGCGGCCGATGGGCGGCCGTGTCGCTCGGATAGGCGTTCACAAGCTTCGGCCAGGCGTAATTCTCCTGCCGCAGCCGGCGATAGGTCCCGGCCGCGCAATCGAATTCGTCCTGGTAGGCGAAGGCGTCGACCCCGTCGCCCGGCGAGCGTTGCGCGAACAGCCATGTCCAGGCTTGGAGCTTTCCGTCCGATGTCGTGGCCGGCGCGCCGGTGTAGACGTCGCCGCCGGCGTGCCGGAGCACCAGCCGAATCCGCTCAGGCCGCGCCTGTGCGCCCGCCGGCGCTTCCGCCGCAGCGCCGCTCGCGCCAGCCAACGCCGCGACAACCGCGATCACCGCTACGATTCGATTCATGCCCCCTCCTCGCCATCGCGCAGCTTGTCGCACGGCGCACGGGCGAGTCGAAGTGGCGCAAGCGCGTCAGGCGGCGGCGGACTGCGCCAGGGCGCGGCGGGTCCATTCCACAATCTGCGACTCGCCAAGGGCGCCGCTGCTGCGGGCGACCTCGCGGCCGTCGCGGAAGAGGATCAGAGTCGGGATGGACTGGATGCCCAGCGCCGCCGAGGCGGCCTGCTCGTTGTCCGAGTTCAGCTTCAACAGCTGGACGTCCGGTTCCAGCTTGCCGGCGGCCTTGGCGAAGCTCGGGGCCATTGCCCGGCACGGGCCGCACCAGGGCGCCCAGACATCGACCAGCAGGGCGACGCCCTGGCTCTTCCTCCGCCGCTTGTCGAGCCCGGCGCCGGTGACCTCGACCGGATGACCGGCGAACAGCGGCTCGCCGCACTTGCCGCACTTGGCCTCCGTGGCCGGGCGGCCCGCCGCCACCCGGTTGATCGTCTCGCACGAACCGCACACCACCTGGCTCATGATCGTCTCCATCACTGGGCTTTAGATGGGCGCTCGCGTCCGCACATGCTACCGAGCGCGCGGACCAGCGACGGGGGCGGATCTTGGCGCAAGGCCTGGCGTACGACATCAACCAGGTGGCCCGGCTCGAGGGCGACTTCCTGCTGCGCTCGGGCCAGCGCTCGGCGCACTATTTCGACAAGTACCGGTTCGAGGCCGACCCTGCCCTGCTGCGCCGCGTGGCCGCGCGGATGCTGAGGCTGCTGCCGGCGGACGCCGAGGTCCTGGCGGGGCTGGAGCTCGGCGGCGTCCCGATCGCCACCGCCATGGCGCTGGAGAGCGGCCTGCCGGCTGTGTTCGTACGCAAGCAGGCCAAGACCTACGGCACGTGCCGCGCCGTCGAGGGCGCAGAGGTGCGCGGCCGCAAGGCGGTGATCGTCGAGGACGTGATCAGCACCGGCGGCGCGGTAGCGGACGCCGCGGGACTGCTGCGCGGCGAGGGGGCGGAGCTGCTCGGCGTGGTCTGCGCAATCTGGCGCGGCCAGGGTGCGCCCGGCATCGGCGCCCTCCCCGATCTCAAGGTGCGGCCCGCGTTCATGGAGGCCGACCTCGCCTGAGATCAATCCCATCTGGATCGTCCTCTTCCTGGCGGGGATCTGGGCGGGGGCGCAGAACGCGCTGGCCGGCGGCGGGTCGTTCGTGACCCTGCCGACGCTGATCCTGTCCGGGCTGGACGCGCGGGCGGCCAACATCACCTCCACCGTGGCGCTGTTCCCTGGGCAGGTGACAACCGGCGTCGCCGGACGGCGCCTGGTGTCGGGCGCCGAGCGCCTGTCGTTCCGGGCGCTGTTCGCAATCAGCCTGGCCGGCGGGGTGGTGGGAGCGCTGCTGCTGCTGGCGACGCCGCCGACCTTCTTCGCGCACCTGGTGCCCTGGCTGGTGCTGTTCGCCACGGCGATCTTCGCCTGGGGCAGCTTCCTGAGGAAGCCGGCGGCGGACGGGCGGCCGCTAGGACCGATGACCGCGAGCATCGCGCAGTTCCTGATCGCGATCTACGGCGGCTACTTCGGGGGCGGCATCGGCTTCCTGATGCTGGCGGCGCTGACCATCGCCGGCCTGCCGGTGCGCGCGGCCGGGGCGACCAAGAACGCGCTGGCGGCGGTGATGAACGCCTCGGCGGTGGCGATCTTCGTGTTCTCCCGCGACGTGCACTGGCTGCAGGCCGCCGTGCTCGGCGTCGGGGCGATCGGCGGCGGCCAGCTGGGCGCCTGGCTGCTGAAGTGGGCGAACGAGAAGGCGCTGAGGATCGGCGTGGTGATCCTGGGCGTGGCGCTGACGGTGGGGCTGTTCCTGCGCCAGCCCTAAGCCTCAGGGCAGCGGGATTTCGCGAACCAGGCTTGCGCCGTGGCGCTCCATCGCGAGCCGACCGACCTGGATCGGGTCGTTCGCCACCCGGCTGTCGACATCGAACAGCATGGTCGCCCGATCCTTCGTGTCATAGGCGGGCCAGCGCGGCAGGCCGGCCGTGTTCGGATCGCCGTTGTGGGCGAAAGCGCACCAGGCGCGGCTCATCTGGGCGGCGACGATGCGGGCGTCGGAGCCCTCGCCCACGGCCGGCGAGGTGGCGGTGTTGGCGAACACCAGCGGCACCTCCAGGCTGTGCAGCGACCGGATGGGGACACCCGCCGACGTCACCGGCGAGCGCCATTCCATCCGGTACATGAAGGCGGGCGCGGCGCCCTGGGCCGCCTTCAGCTCGGCGATCTCCATCGACTGCCGGCCGAGCGGGTAGTCGCTGCGGATGCGCTCGAAGAGGTCGCCGGCGGTGTAGAAGCGGTAGACCTCGCGGTAGGCGGCGACGATCTCGGCCGCCGCGTCGCCCATGACCGGCCGCAGGCGGCGGGCGAGGCCCGCGTCGTCGAGGGTGCGGAACCTGGCGTCGCCGATGGTCATCAGGGTCATCTCGGTGCCGGTGACGCCGATCATGATGGGCACGTCGGCGGACTGGGCCGGCGCGGCGGCGTCGAACGGGTGTTCAGGCAGGAAGACGCCGTCGCAGACGCCGGCGAACCCGCCGATCAGGCCGGCGTAGCGCACCAGCTGGAACTGGCGGATCACCGGCTCGTGCTGGGCGACCAGCTGCTCCACGGGGGCGGTCTTCAGGCGCTCCCAGTCATGCTTGCCAAGGCCCAGGCCGGAGAGGACGATCTCGGCGGTCCGGTTGGCCTGGGCCAGCGTCAGCATGCGGCGGCCGGGGCCGCTCTGGATCACGGCGCGGTGGAACAGCCCTCTGGCGGCGGGCACACCCATCAGCATCGAGATCTTCTGGCCGCCGCCGGACTGGCCGAACAGCATCACGCGGCCGGGGTCGCCGCCGAAGGCCTCGATGTTGTCCCGAACCCACTGCAGCGCCAGCACCAGGTCCTCGACGCCGGCGTTGCCGGAATTGGCGTAGTCGGCGCCGGCGACCTCGGCGAGATGCAGGTAGCCCAGCACCCCCAGGCGGTGGTTCAGGGTCACCACCACCACGTCGCCCTGACTCGCCAGATTGGCGCCGTCGTAGGCGGGGCTGCCGCCCGAACCGCCGATCCAGCGTCCGCCGTGGATCCAGACCATCACCGGGCGCTTGGCCTGTCGGTCGAGGCCGGCGGTCCAGACGTTCAGGACCAGGCAGTCCTCGCCGTGGGTCCCGCCCCGTTCGCCGGGAAAGAGGCTGGTCAGGTCGTCGGTGGAGACGCTGGGGTACTGGTCGATCTGCGGGCATTGCGGCCCGTAGGCGAAGGCCTCGCGCTCGCCGGCCCAGGGCGCGGGTTTGCGTGGCGGACGGAACCTGGCCTCGCCCCCGGTGGGCGCGCCGTAGGGGATGCCCTTGAAGGCGAAGACGCCGTTCGGCTCGATCCGGCCGCGCACAAGGCCGGTCTCGATCTCGACGGTGTCGGTGATGCCAAGCGCGGGGTCCGACATGGTTCGGCCTTTCGTGTCAGGTCGGGGCAAGGCGCCGCGCCTCGCGCATCGGCTTCAGGCCGAGCACGAAGGCGCCAGCGGCCACCGGGGCCAGCAGCAGGAAGGTCAGCGACAGCGAGGCGCCGACCTTGGCGTCGTCGTGGAACAGGAGATCGGTGAAACCGGCCACGATCGACGGGCCGGCGATCAGGCCACCCGCGCCGGCGATCAGCAGGTAGAGGGACGAGACCCGACCGCGCAGGGCGCTGGGGGTCACCAGTTGCACCGACGAGGCGGCCACCGCCGACATGTTCAGCGGCGCGGCGGCCAGTAGCATCAGGCCGAAGTAGCCCCAGGGGCTTGGGGCCTGGAACGCCAGCGCGCCGATCACGGCCAGGGCCGCACAGCAGACGGCATAGAGGCGGAAGTGGGCGTCGGAAACGCCCCGGGCGATGAGCCGGTCCACCAGGCGGCCGGTGATCAGGAAGGCGACGAATCCGCTCGCCAGCGTGAAGACCCCGAAGGTCAGGCCGACCTTGGCCGGCGCGAAGCCGAACCGGCGCATCAGGAAGGTCGGCGCCCAGGCAAGGTTGGCGCAGGCGAGGGTGATGACGATCCCGAACCCCAGCGTGTGGCACGCGAAGAACCGCCAGCGCGAGGCGACGAAGCGGAACAGGTCGGCCCAGGCGGCGCCGGCGCCTTTCAGGCTTCGGCGGGGCGGTTCGGGGATCAGGAAGATCAGGAAGCTGAGCGCGACGCCCGGCGCGCCGGTGACGATGAACGCCGCCCGCCAGGCCGGCGTCGGCCCCAGAAGCGGCAGGTCGAGGCCGTGAGCGGCGAGGGAGAGGATCAGGCCGCCGGTGACCAGTCCGCCGCTGACACCCAGCAGCGCGCCGGTGGCGAACACCGAGAGGGCGAAGGTCAGGCGGCGGGGCGGGAAGAGGTCGCTGAGGATGGAGAAGGCGGCGGGCGCGAGCGCCGCCTCGCCGATGCCCACGAAGGCGCGGGCCGCGAGCAGTTCCGGGAAGCTTCGGGCCAGACCGCAGAGCGTGGCGGCCACCGACCAGATGGTCACCCCGGCGAAGATCACCCAGCGGCGCGAGGCTCGGTCGATGGCCTGGCCCAGGCCGACGCCGGCGACCCCGTTCAGCAGGGCGAACGCAAGGCCCTGAAGCAGGCCGATCTGGGAGTCGCTGACGCCGAATTCCCGGCGGATTGGCTGGACCATCAGGGAGATGATCTGGCGATCGAGCAGGGACAGGCAGATCAGGACCATCAGCACCGCCACCGCCGACCAGGCAATGCCCGGCGACGGGTAGGCAGGGCTGGTCTCGGCGAGGCGCGCGTGCGCTGGCTCTGCAGAGCGCCCGGCCACGATCGCCGCCACGCCGGCCCGTTCAACCGTGTCCGCCATGTCCCCCCTGCTCCGGGATGATCCCGAGGGGGCAGGTAACTAGCGGCTGCAGGGGGCCCTACAAGGAAGCGCTTATCCTGGGAGCGCCGGTGCCAGGATAGGCCCCTCTGAATGCCCACCAGACCTTGCCATCCCGGAAGCGGCGCAGCCGCTGTCCGCGACGACCCTGTGATCGGCCGCAGAAGATCCCGGACAACGCACGGCGCGCGTTTCCGGGATGACACTCACTCTTGGTCAGCGAGCAGCTTCAGGCCCCGCCAGGTGGCGTCATTGGCGGGTTTCAGGAACACGAAAGTCTGTTCGCGCGCCCCGACCGGCGTGGCGTTGTGCACCGCAAAATCGAGGTCGCCGACCTCCGGGTGCGAGATGCGCTTGCGGGCCGGGTGGCGCGGCTTGACGCGCAGCTCGGCCCAGCGGCGGCGGAAGGCCTCCGAACGCGCGGAGAGCTCGTCGATCAGGTCTTCCACCTGCGGGTCGACGGCGGTGCGGCCCAGCGCCAGGCGCAGGTTGGCGATCGACCGGTCGAGGTCCTCCTCGTGGTCGGGGTAGAGGGCCTGGGCGCGCGGATCGCAGCACATGAACCAGATCAGGTTGCGCCCGTACTTGGGGTCGTCGCCATAGCCCAGCAGCAGCCGCTCATGCAGCGCATTGGAGAGCAGCAGGTCGCCGCGGGCGTTGATCACGCAGGCAGGCAGGTCATGGGTCAGCTCCACCAGGGCGGCGGCGGTGGGGTGGGGCTTGTCCGACAGGGCGCGCTCGGAGAGCCGGGCGCGGCCGACCAGGTCGTAGAGGTAGCGGCGCTCGAACGCCTCCAGGTGCAGTGCGTCCGCGACCCGGTCGAGCACGGCGTCGGAGACGGCGGCAACGCGGTTCTGCTCGAGGCGGGTGTACCAGTCGGTGCTGATCCCGGCGCGCTCGGCCACGTCCTCGCGGCGCAGGCCCGGCGTTCGGCGGCGGCGGCGCGCGTGCTCGTCGTCGTGCGCCCCCTCGCGCTTCGCCCGCAGAAACTCCCCGATCGTGGCCTGGTGCATAGGCTAGGACTCCCGGTCCTGGGATGGCGCCTTCCTTGTTCGGCCCCGGCGCAGGCCTAGTTTCGCACGCCAATCAGCCGGGGCAAGGCGGTCGAAGGGTCGGCCGCCGCTGCCGGCGCGGGAGACATCCATGGCGCTCGACATCATTCGAGGGCCCGCCTGGCGGTTCGGCGCAAACGTCGACACCGACCAGATGGCGCCCTTCCACACCTTCATGGCCAAGTGGGAGCAGACCCGTCCGGCGCTGTTCCCGGCCTACCCCGGCTTCTCGATGTCGTTCGAGCCGGGCGGGGTGATCGTGGCCGGCAAGAACTGGGGGTGCGGCTCCAGCCGCGAGCAGGCGCCGGCCAACCTGAAGAAGCTCGGCGTGACGGCAGTGGTCGCTCCGTCTTTCGGCCGGATCTTCTATCGCAACGCCATCTCGCTGGCGCTGCCCTGCCTGGCCTGCCCGGAGCTGGAAGGGGCGATGGCCGCCGGCGCGTTCCGCCACGGCGATCCGATCGAGGTGGATTTTGCCGGCGGCACGATCACCGACCTGGCCACCGGGACGAAGCTCGCCGCCCAGCCGCCGACCGACGACATGCTGGACATCGTCGAGGCCGGCGGCCTGCTGGAGATGCTGGGCAAGCGTGGGCTGCCGGCGCCCCGGCCGGCGCCGCCGCCGCTGTCGGACCGGCCAAAGACCATGGCCGAGAAGATCCTGGCCCGCGCCGCCGGGCTGCCGGACGCCCTGCCCGGCCAGTTCGTCACCGCGGGCGTCGACCGGGTGGTGATGGGCGAGTTCCTGGCCTCCTGCGCCAGCCGCCTGCGCAAGCTCGGCATCACCGCCCTGCACGACCCCGAGAAGGTCTCGGCCACGTCGACGGCGGTGTTTCCCGCCCCCGACATCGAGATCGCCCGGCTCCACACCAAGATGCGCGGACTGTGCGAGGAACTGGGGATCCGGCGGTTCTATCCGCACGACGGGATCATCAACCAGGTGATCGTGGAGAAGGGCGACAGCCTGCCCGGGCAGCTGGTGTTCGGCAGCGACTCGCACAGCACCACCTACGGCGGCGTGGGCGCGGCCGGCTCGGGGCTGGGCGTCGCCGAGCTCTCCTACGTGCTCGCCACCGGCCAGCTCTGGCTGCGCACGCCGGAGACCATCCGCTTCCGGCTGGAAGGGACGATGGCCCCTGGCGTGATGTCCAAGGACCTGATCCTTTACCTGCTGGCGCGGTTCGGGACCGACTACGCCCAGTACCGGGCGATCGAGTACGCCGGCCCGCTGGCCCGGCGGCTCAGCGTGGCCAGCCGGCTGACGCTCTGCAACATGGGCGTCGAGATGGGCGCCAAGTTCGCCATGTTCGCGGCCGACGAGGTGACGCTGGCGTACCTGAAGGGCCGGACCGACGAGCCGGTGGCGCCGTTCGGGCCGGACCCGGGCGCGACCTACTGGGCCGACCACGCCATCGACGTGTCGACGCTGTCGCCGCAGGTGGCCAGGCCGCACAACCCCGGCAACGTCGGCCCGGTGGAGAGCTGCGCCGGGGTGCGGATCGACCAGGCGTTCCTCGGCTCCTGCACCAATGCGCGGCTGGAGGACCTGGCCATCGCCGCCCAGATCCTGAACGGCCGCCGCATCGCCGACCACACCCGGCTGATCGTCACCCCCTCGTCGCGGGAGGTGATGAAGGCGGCGACCAAGGCCGGCTATGTCGAGATCCTGGTGGACGCGGGCGCCTACTTCACCCCGCCCGGCTGCGGCGCCTGCTCGGGCGGCACCGGCGGCGTGGTGGGTCCGGGCGAGACCTGCATCTCGACCACCAACCGCAACTTCCAGGGCCGGATGGGCAGCCCCGACGCGCAGGTGTACCTGGCCTCGCCCGCCACCGTGGCCGCGTCCGCCATCCTGGGCTCGATCGCCGACCCGCGCGAGTTCTGGCCAACCGACATCACCGTGCCGGCGCCCGAACTGGAGGGGATCTGATGGGCGAGGCAAGTCCGGGCTCCCGGTTGCGGCGGCTGGTGGCGACGTCCGCGCCGGTGCTGGCGCCGGGCGCGGCAAATGCGCTGGGCGCGCGGATCATCGCCGACTGCGGGTTCGACGTGGTCTACGCCACGGGCGCCGGCATCTCGAACTGGCTGCTGGGCGCGCCGGACCTGGGCCTGGTCACCATGACCGAGATGGCTGGGCAGGTCGCGCGCATCTGCGAGGCGGTCGACCTGCCGGTGATCGCCGACGCCGACACCGGCTACGGCAACCCGCTGAACGTCACCCGCACGGTGCGAATGTTCGAGCGGGCCGGCGTGGCGGCGCTGCAGCTCGAGGACCAGGTCGAGCCAAAACGGTGCGGCCACTTCGACGGCAAGCAGGTGATCCCCAAGGCCGACATGGTCGCGAAGCTGAAGGCGGCGGTGGATGCGCGCCGAGACGCTTCGCTGGTGATCATCGCCCGCACCGACGCGCGGGCCACCGAGGGCCTGGATGCGGCGATCGAGCGGGCGCATGCCTACCGCGACGCCGGCGCCGACTGGTGCTTCATCGAGGCGCCGCAGGACGAGGCGGAGCTGGCTCGCGTCGGCCGCGAGGGCCCGGGGCCCCTGGTGGCCAACATGGTGGAGAACGGCAAGACGCCGATCCTGCCGCGGGCGCGGCTGGGCCAACTCGGCTTCAGCCTGATCCTCTATGCCAACCTGGCCCAGCGGGCGGCGATGCAGGCGATGGGCGAGGCCCTGGCCCACCTGATCACCCAGGGCGTCAGCGACGGCCTGGAAGGGCGGCTGGTGACCATGGACGAACGCAACCGCCTGACCGGCATGAGCTACTGGCGCGGGCTCGAACAGAAATTCCGATCCTGACTTCCTCCTCCCCGACTTCGAAGGACTTGCCATGAGCCCCTCCGCCACCGCCGGCCGCCAGGCCCTGCTGATCATGGACTGCCAGGTCGGCGTGATCGCCGCCTTCGCGTCGGACCAGCCCCACGTGCTCGCCAACGCCCGTCGGGCGGCGAGCGCGGCCCGCACCGCCGGCCAGCCGGTGATCTATGTGGTCGGCGGCTTCCGCCCCGGCGCGCCGGAGGTGCATCCGAACAACGCGCCGTTCACGGCGTTGAAGCTGGCCGGCCGACTGGATCCCGGGCCGGCGCTGGACATCCACCCCGAGCTGGCGCCGACCCTCGGCGACATCATCGTCACCAAGCGCCGCGTCGGCCCGTTCCAGGGCACCGACCTGGAGATGGTGCTGCGGGCCCAGGGCGTGACCAGTCTGGCGCTGTGCGGGGTCGCCACCGGCGGCATCGTGCTGTCGGCGGTGCGGCAGGCATTCGATCTCGATTTCCGCCTCACCGTGGTCGAGGACGCCTGCGCCGACGCGGACGCCGATGTCCACGCCTGCCTGATGCGCAAGGTGTTCCCGCGCCACGCGGCGGTGATGGCCACGGACGAGCTGGTCTGGAACATCGCCGCCTGATGACCCGGGGCCTGCCAGTCACCCTGATGCGCGGGGGCACCAGCAAGGGGGTGTTCGTGCGCGAGGGGGACCTGCCGCCGGCGGGGCCCACCCGCGACGCGCTGCTGCTGCGGTTGATGGGCAGTCCCGACCCGATGCAGCTTGACGGCCTCGGGGGGACGCACTCCAGCACCAGCAAGGTCATGGCCATGGCCCGGTCCGAGCGACCGGGCTGCGACGCCGACTACCTGTTCGCCCAGGTGGCGGTGGACCAGGCGGTGGTGGACTGGGCCGGCAACTGCGGCAACCTGACCGCGGCGGCCGCCCTCTACGCCCTGGAGCACGGCTGGCGGCGCGTCCCGGGCAAGGTCGACCTGTTCAACGTCAACACCGGCCGGCGAGTGCGGGCCGAACTCAGCGAGGGCGTGGGCGGGGCGTCGACCGTGCGGGCCGCCTTCCTCGACCCGGCGGGCGCCGTAACGGGCGCATTGCTGCCCACCGGCCAGGCGCGGGAGTGGCTGGAGACCTCGACCGGCGACCGGATCGAGGTGACGATCGCCGACGTCTCGGGAGCGGTATGTTTCGCCCGCGCCGCGGACCTGGGGGTCGAACCGCTGGTCCGGCCGGCGGACGCAAACGCCGACGCCGCGCTGCTGGCCCGGGCCGAAGCGCTGCGGGCCGCCGCAGGCGAGCGGATCGGACGGACATCGCCTGGAAGCCCGCGGCTGCTGCTGGTCGCCGCGCCGCGCGACCATGTGCTGGCGGACGGACGCGCCGTGGCCGCGACGGACCACGATCTCGTGGCGCGCGCCTTCTCGATGCAGAAGATGCACCACGCCTGTCCGGTGACGGTGCTGCAGTGTGCCGCGGTGGCGGCGCGCCTGCCGGGGTCCGTGCCGGCGGCGCTGGCGACCGGGACGGGGCCGGTCTTCCGGCTGGCCAACCCCAAGGCCGTGCTCAAGGCCGAGGCGGCGGTGGCGGGCGGCGCGGAGCCGACGGTGGAATGGGTGGCGCTGACCTACTCGGCGCGAACGCTGCTGGACGGCGTCGCCTACCTGTCCTGATCAGAGTCCCTTCTCCCCTCGCGGGAGAAGGAACTAGCCCGGCGTCACCTCGATCACCTTCGCATGCGTCAGGTCGCGGATCTGGCCGGCCAGTTCGGCGACCTTCTCGGTGGTGATCTCGGCGGGGTCGAGGTTGATCCCCTCGCTGCGCAGCAGGCGGGTGACGTGGACACGGCCGCCGGCGGCGGTCCAGATCTCGGCGCGGCCGGTGAACTCCCTGCTGACCATGTAGGCGGCGACCTCGGCCACCGGCTGCACCGGCATGGCCGACGCAAGCGTGCTGGCGTCGGGGCCGCCCTCCAGTTCCAGCTGCCAGCGGGTCATGTTGGTGAGCGCGCCGGGGGCGATCACATTGATCAGGATGCCGGCGCGATCGGCCTCCATGGTGCCCGCAGCGGCCAGTCCGATCATCGCAGCCTTCGAGGTCCCGTAGGCCGCAAAGCCGATGCTGCCGCTCAGGCCGGCGCCGGAGGTGGTGAGGAGGATGCGGCCGTACTTCCTCGAGCGGAGGTGGGGCATGGCGGCGCGGACCAGCTCCAGCGTGCCGGTGACGTTGATGTCCACCGTGTCGCGCATCTCCTGCTCGGTCTGCTTGTGCAGCACCCCTCGCGGCCCGACGCCGGCGTTGCACATCAGGATGTGCAGGTCGCCGTAGGTGTCGAGGGCGTGTTGGACCATCCGCTCGCCCGCCCCGCGCGCCTCGACGGACTCATAGTTGGCCGTCGCCTCGCCGCCGGCGGCGCGGATGGCCGCCACCACCTCGTCGGCGCTGGAGGTCGACTGACCGGCGCGCTTGCGGTTGTTGACGATCACCTTGGCGCCCCGCGCCGCCAGCGTCTCGGCATAGGCCCGGCCGATGCCGTTCCCCGCCCCGGTGATGATCGCAACCTGCCCGTCGAACCTGATCATGGTGTCCCTTCCCTCGGATGTCTGTCTGGCGCCGGCATAGCTGCCTTGCTTGCCGGCGGGCAAGCGCTTGTGGACCTGCTCCGCCGAAGCCTTGGACCGGCGCCACGCCCGCAGCTAGACTGCGGACCACGCCCCAGCACGAAGGAGAGCTCCATGGCCGAGGCCATCTACGACATCCCGGTCAACCGCATCGATGGCTCGACCGCCAGCCTGAACGACTACGCCGGCAAGGTGCTGCTGGTGGTCAACGTCGCCTCCAAGTGCGGGCTGACGCCGCAGTACGCCGGCCTGCAGGCGCTGTACGACGCCCGCAAGGACGATGGCCTCGTGGTGCTGGGCTTCCCGGCCAACAATTTCCGCGAACAGGAACCGGGCACCAACGACGAGATCGCCGACTTCTGCAGCACCACCTATGCGGTGGAGTTCCCGATGTTCGAGAAGATCGACGTGGTGGGACCGAACCAGCACCCGCTCTACTCGGCCCTGACCACCGCCCAGCCGCAGGCGGAGCGCGACGACACCATGCGCAAGCGCCTGGAGGGCTACGGCATCAAGACCGGCGGGCCGGGCGAGGTGCTGTGGAACTTCGAGAAATTCGTGGTGGGCCGCGACGGCAAGGTGGTCGGCCGCTTCTCGCCGGACGTGCCGCCGGACGATCCGGGCCTGGCCGCCGCGCTGGACGAGGCGCTGGCTGGGGGCTGAGCCCCGATCAATTTCCGCTCCTTCCGGCGAAAGCCGGGACCCAGGCCTTTTTTCACCGCCAAGCACGCCAAGGTCGCCAAGGGACTTGGCGTACTTGGCGGCCTTGGCGGTCTAATTGCCATCGCACGACTGGGCCCGGCTTTCGCCGGGACGGGGGGATGTTGGAGGCTTGCTCCCTACCCCGCCATCTCCGCGGCCACCGCCAGGGCGGCGGCGCGGGGGTCGGCGGCGGCGGTGATGGGGCGGCCGCAGACCAGGTGGCTGGCGCCCTCGGCGAGGGCGTAGGCGGGGGTCTCGGCGCGCTGCTGGTCGTCGAGGCTGGCCCAGGCCGGGCGGATGCCGGGCGTGACCACCAGGAAGTCCGGCCCGCCGATCCGGCGCGCCATGGCCGCCTCGCGCGGGCTGGCCACCACTCCGTCGGCGCCCGCCGCCAGGGCCTGGCGGATGCGGCGCTCCACCAGCGCCTCTACCGGCAGGCTGTAGCCGATCTCGCCGAGGTCCTGGCCGTTCAGGCTGGTGAGCACGGTGACGCCCAGGATCTTCACCGGCGCGCCGCCTCGCCCCTTCACGGCGGCCGCCAGAACCTGCGGCTCGGCGTGGACGGTCAGGAAGTCGCATGCGCCGGTGGCGGCGATGGCGGCGGCGGCCTTCTCCACCGTCGCGCCGATGTCGTGCAGCTTCCAGTCGAGGAACACCTGCCGGCCGCGCTGCTTGAGGTCGCGGGCCATCTCCATGCCGCCGGTGGCCAGCAGTTGCAGGCCGATCTTGTAGAAGCTCACCGCGTCGCCGAGTTGCTCGACCATGGCCTCGGCCTCGGCGCGGGTGGGCAGGTCGAGCGGGATGATCAGGCGCGGGTCGGCGGCGGCGACCGGCGCGCGCACAGCGGCGAGGGCCATGGCGGGGCTCCTTGGAATCGGCATCGATAGGGCTAAGCGGGCAAGATGCCGACGAAGGGTCGCGGGGTCAATGACGCGGCCATCACGGCCCTCGTATTCGCCCTCCGTGCGTGGCGATCAGCGCCATGCTCCATTCGTCGGGGATGATCTTGGCCAGCGCGGCAATGGCCTTGTTGGGCGCGCCGGTGACGCAGATCGGGCGGTTGGCTTCGGCGGCCTCATAGCCGGCGGCGGCGACCTCGTCGGCGCCGAGCCAGAGCCAGGTGGGGGTGGCCTCGGTGACCCGAGCCCGGGCGCCGTTGACGTCGTGGAACTCCGAATAGGTGAAGCCCGGGCAGAGCGCGCTGACGTGCACGCCGGTCCCCTGGGTCTCCAGGTGCAGGCTCTGGGAGAAGCGGACCAGGAAACCCTTGGTCGCGCCATAGAGGGTGGCGCCCGGCGAGCCGGGGATCAGGCCGGCCAGGGAGGCGACGTTGACGATGCGGCCGAACCGGCGCTCCAGCATGCCGGGCAGGGTCTTGTGGGTGAGCTCGCAGACCGCCACCAGCAGCACCTGCAGGAAGGCCTGTTGCTCGTCCCAGCCGGTACCGCCGTAGGTCCCCGGCACGCCGTAGCCGGCGTTGTTGACCAGGGCGTCCACGACCCGGCCGTTGGCCTCGACCTGGGCCAGGATCTCCGCCGGCGCCTCGCGCTGCGCCAGGTCGGCGGGGATCACCAGGCTCTCGATGCCGTGGCGCAGGCGGATGTCGTCGGCCAGGTGGTGCAGCCGGTCGACGCGCCTTGCGGTGAGGGCAAGGTCGTAGCCGTGGCTGGCGTAGACCCGCGCCATCGCCGCGCCGATCCCCGAGGACGCGCCGGTGATGAGGGCAAGGCGACGGCTCAAGCCGAAGGCTCCGATGGATGAGGCGTGCGGCATGGCCGCGCGTCGCCGAACCTAAGCGGCCGGGTCAGGCGTTCAAAGGGAATGTTAGGGTCCCCTGCGACATACGGGCGAGATTGAACCGCCCTCGGATAGGGTGTATCGCGCCGCGCCGTCGCCAGCAGGATCGCCCTTGCCGGCCCTGATTCTGGCGGGCGCCACGGAGAGAGTGAAATTGGCCGTCGAGGTCTCCGATCCGACTGGGCAGGACGCCCCTGCATCGGAGTCCGCCGACGCCAAAGCCCACGGACACGGGCACGGCCACCGCGCCACCAACGCCAAGCAGTACTCGCTGCTGGTGCTCGGCTCGCTCGGCGTCGTGTTCGGCGACATCGGCACCAGCCCGCTCTATGCGATGAAGGAGGCCCTGGCGCACTCGCGGCCGGTGGGGTCGCCCGAGGACGCGGTGCTGGGCGTCGTCTCGCTGGTGATCTGGACCCTCACCCTGGTGGTGCTGGTCAAGTACGTGATCTTCCTGATGCGGGCCGACAACAAGGGCGAGGGCGGCACGCTGGCCCTGATGGCCCTGGCCCAGCGCGCGCTGGGCCGGCGCTCGGCCGTGGTGCTGGGACTGGGCATGGTGGGCGCCTCGCTCTTTTACGGCGACGGGATGATCACCCCGGCCATCTCGGTGCTGTCCGCGGCCGAGGGCATGAAGGACGCGCCCGGGCTGGGCCACGCCTTCGCGCCCTATTCCCTGCCCGCCGCGGGCGTGATCCTGATTGCGCTCTTCCTGATCCAGTCCAAGGGCACGCAGAAGGTCGCCACCTTCTTCGGGCCGGTGATGGCCCTGTGGTTCCTGATCCTCGGCGGCCTCGGCCTGCTGCACCTGAAGGACGACCTGTCGGTGTTCCGGGCCCTCAGTCCGCACTACGGCGTCAAGTTCCTGATCGAGAACGGCTTCGTCGGCTTCGTGATCCTGGGCAGCGTGTTCCTGGCGGTGACCGGGGCCGAGGCGCTCTACGCCGACATGGGCCACTTCGGCAAAGGTCCGATCCGCACCGGCTGGCTGTTCCTGGTGTTCCCCTGCCTGGCGCTGAACTACCTCGGCCAGGGCGCCCTGGTGCTGCACAACCACCACGCCCGGGCAGACCCGTTCTGGGGCATGGCGCCGTCGTACGCCTACTGGCCGATCCTGATCCTGTCTCTGGTGGCGACGGTGATCGCCAGCCAGGCGGTGATCACCGGCGCCTTCTCGATGACCCAGCAGGCGGTGCAGCTGGGCGTGCTGCCCCGGCTCGACATCAAGCGCACCTCCGAAACCCAGGCCGGCCAGATCTATGTGCCGGCGGTGAACACCTTCCTGATGGTGGGGGTGTTGATCCTGCTGGTGGTGTTCCGCGACTCGCACCGGCTGGCGTCGGCCTACGGCATCGCGGTGACCGGCGCGATGTTCACCGACACCCTGCTGGCCTTCGTGATCGCCAAGCGGTTCTGGAAGTGGAACAACTTCCAGACCGGGATCCTGCTGGTGCCGCTGGTGATCCTCGACGTGACCTTCATCTCCTCCAACCTGCTGAAGATCCCTGACGGCGCCTGGCTGCCGCTGGCCTTCGGGGCGGCGATGGTGATGGTGATGGTCACCTGGGCGCGCGGCACCCAGCTGCTGTTCGACAAGACGCGGCGCGAGAGCGTGCCGCTGAAGGACCTGACCGAGATTCTGCGCAACCGCGCCCCGCACCGCGTGGCCGGCACCGCGGTGTTCCTGACCTCCGACCCCGACGTCGCGCCCGTGGCGCTGATGCACAACCTCAAGCACAACAAGGTGCTGCACGAGAAGAACGTCATCCTGACCGTGATCACGGCCGAGACGCCGCGGGTGCGGGAGGAGGACCGCATCCGGATCGAGCCGGTGAGCGGCGACTTCACCAAGCTGACCATGGTCTACGGCTTCATGGAGAGCCCCAGCCTTCCGCGCGCCCTGGCGCTGTGCCGCAAGCAAGGGCTGAAGTTCGATATCATGTCGACCAGCTTCTTCCTCGGGCGACGATCCGTGGTGCCGGCCGTGCGTTCGGGCATGCCGATCTGGCAGGACCGCCTCTTCATCTTCCTGATGAAGAACGCCACCAACCCCACGGACTTCTTCAACATTCCGCCCGGGCGGGTGGTGGAGATGGGGGCCCAGGTGACGGTCTAGAGCCCTGGGTTCCATTGCCGTCTCGCGACGGTTTTGCAAAAGTTTTATTCACAACCCGCCTCAAGCGGCGCCCCGCGGGCCCTCCCAACGGGCAAACCTGGCTGAACGGCCAAGCCCGACCTCGCGCCGGTTTACCGCACTGCAGCAACAGCGAAGCCTGCGACTCGAACGGTCGGAGGTGAGGCATGATCAATTGGCGCGTGCGCGACCCGGGCAACCGGCGCCTGATGTTCCTGACCGCCCTGCTCGCTTCGGGGAGCGCTCTGCCCGCGCTGGCCGCGACAGCCGACGCCACGGCAGACTCCGCCGCCGTGGGGGAAGTCATCGTCACCGCCACCAAACGTTCGGAGAACCTGCAGAACGTGCCGGTCAGCGTGCAGGCGCTGACGCCCACGGTGCTGGAGAACCATCAGGTCCAGGCGCTCGACGACTACGTGAAGCTGCTGCCCAGCGTCAGCTTTCAGTCGTTCGGCCCGGGCCAGTCGCAGCTGTATTTCCGGGGCATCTCGAGCGGCGGCGACGGCCTGCACGGGGGCTCGGAGCCGGCGACCGGGGTGTATGTGGACGAGACGCCGCTCACCACCATCGCCAACGGCGTCGACATGCACATCTACGACATCGCCCGGGTCGAGGCGCTGTCGGGGCCGCAGGGCACGCTGTTCGGCGCAAGCTCGCTGTCGGGGACCCTGCGGATCATCACCAACCAGCCGGATCCGCGCCGCTTCTCGGCCGGTTTCGATCTGGAAGGAAATACGTTCACGGACGGCAGTCCGGGCGGAACAGCGGAAGGCTTCGTCAACGTCCCGATCACCCAGCACGTGGCGATCCGCCTCGTCGGCTTCTACGAGCATGACGGCGGCTACATCGACAACGTGCTGCAGTCCCGGACCTTCCACCTCGACCCCGGCTCGATTCCGCCGGATGACACGCTGACGGTGAACAACGCCAAGTACGTGAAGAACAACTTCAACGACGTCGACACCTACGGCGGCCGCGCAGCGCTGCGGATCGACCTCGACGAGCACTGGTCGATCACGCCCGGGGTGATCTACCAGCACCAGCGCGCCCGCGGGAACTTCCTGATGAATCCCCGTCTGGGCGACCTGCAGGTGGCGGATTTCGAGCCGGACCTCAATGTCGACAGCTGGTACCAGGCCTTCCTGACGATCCAGGGCAAGATCGGCGATTGGGACGTGCTGTACGCTGGCGGCCATTTCGGCCGAACCGTCGAGAACCAGGCCGACTATTCCTACTACGCGGTGGCCTACGACGCGATGGGCGCCAGCTCCTATGTGACCTTCCCGGACGGCCACGGAGGCTTCCTGGACCCCGACCAGCGCTTCCACGGGCACGACGTCTACGTCAAGGACAGCCACGAGTTCCGGATCAGCTCACCGCACCAATACCGCCTGCGGGGCCTGCTCGGAGTCTTCTACGAGCGCCAGTCCGACGCGATCATCGCCGACTACATGGTCCCCGGCCTGACGGCGGCCGGCGACGCCAGGGCCATTCCCGGCCGCACCGACGACATCTTCTTCACCGGCCTCAAACGGATCGACCGGGACTTCGCCGTGTTCGGCGAGATGTCCTTCGACCTGCTCGAGAACCTGACCCTGACCGCGGGCGGCCGGTACTTCACGGTCGACAATACCCTGGTGGGCTATTCCGGCTTCATCAGCGACGTGCAGTCGGCAGCCTGCCTGCCGACCACCAACACGGCAATCCCCTGCCAGAACGTCGACAAGGAGGTGAAGGAGTCGGGGGAGACCCACAAGGTCAACCTCAGCTGGCGGGTGGCGCCCCAGCGGATGCTCTACTTCACCTATTCCACCGGCTTCCGGCCTGGCGGGGTAAATCGGCGCGCGGTGGCCCCGCCCTACGAACCGGACACCCTCTCCAACTTCGAGATCGGCTGGAAGACCACCTGGCTCGATGGCCGCTTCCGCTTCAACGGGGCGGTGTTCGACGAGGAGTGGAAGGGCGTCCAGTACGCCCTGTCACCGCCCGGCTTCCAGGGCGTGACGCTGATCTACAACGCCGGCAACGCCCGCTCGTACGGGTTCGAGGGCGACCTCGCGTACCGGCCGATCGACAGCCTGACCTTCACCCTCTCGGGCACCATCCTGCATGCAGCGCTCACCAAGACCTTCTGCAACTTCGACAGCAACGGCGATCCCACCGAATGCGCCCCGGCCGGCACGCGGCTGCCTGTCCAGCCGAACTACAAGGTCACCTTCGGCGTGCGCTACGAGTTCCAGGTGGCCGACTTCAACTTCTTCCTCGAGGGCGACGTCCACGCCCAGGGCAGTTCCACTTCGGCCCTGTTCACCGACAACGAGGCCATCCTCGGCCCGACCCGGGCCTTCGCAAGCGCCGACCTCTCCGGCGGCTTCACACGCGGCAATTGGCGGCTGGAGATGTTCATCCAGAACATCGCCGACCAGCGAGGCGTGCTGAGCGTCAATACCGACTGTTCGGTGACCTACTGCGGCCCCTACGCGCTGAACTATGTGACCAAGCCCCGCCTGGTCGGGATCAAGCTCGGCGAGAAGTTCTGACCCGCCCTAGCGCGGGGCGTCGCCGTAGGCCTCGAGCACCGGCCCCAGCGCGTCCTTGAGCGGGTCGAGCCAGGGCTCGAAGTTGCGCCAGTGGTCCACCGCATCGCCGAAGATCGGCTGGCGCACCTGCTCGGAACTGGCTGTACGGACGGCGCGGTCGTTGGTCCAGAATTCGAGGCAGGCCGGCTCGAACGGCAGCCCTGCGTGATCGAGCAGCCGCCTGACCTCTGTTTCGGTGTCGGCGACCATCCGCTCGTAGATCACCCGATGCATCCGGCCCGGCAGAACCGCGTCCATGTGCGCCATCAGGGTCGCGTAGTCGCGGTAGTAGCGGCCGATGTCGGCGAGGTCGTAGCTGAACGCCTGGCCGCGGGCGAAGTGCTGCTTGTAGGCCGACAGGCCGCAGCCGAGCGGGTGGCGGCGCGCGTCGATGATGGTGGCGTTCGGCAGGATGAGCTGGATCAGGCCCACATGCAGCCAGTTGTTCGGCAGCTTGTCGATGAACAGCGGGCGGGCGGTCTGGCGGTGGACGCGGGTGCGCTGGAGGTATTCCTCGCCCAGCCGCCTGAGCTCGTCCTCGCCCAGACGCCCGAGGACTTCGGGGTAGGCGCTCTCGGCGCCCCGCCCGCCCCCCAGGCGCCTGGCGATCATCGCCAGGTCGGGCAGTTCCATCGTGCCCTCCACCCGCGAGTGGCTGGCCAAGATCTGCTCCACGAGCGTCGAGCCGGCGCGCGGCAGGCCGACGATGAAGATCGGGTCGCGCGCCGGGCAGCCGCCGCCCCGGCGGGCGGCAAAGAAGGCCGGGTCGAACAGCGCCTGGCTCCGCCGGACCTGGTCGCTGATGTCCTCCGAGGCGTAGCGGAGCTGACCATGGCGGATGGCGGCGCCCGCGGCATAGGCCTCGAAGGCGGCGGCAAAGTCGCCGGCGTCTTCGAGCGCCTTCCCGAGGGCGTAGTTCAGGTGCAGGCGATCGTCCTGGCCGATATCGCCGCGAGCGAGCTGGGCGCGCATCGCCGCCAGATCGTCGGGCTGGAAGCGGAAGGTCTTCAGGTTGGCGAGACTCCACCACGCCTCTCCGAGCTGCGGGGCCTGCTGGATGGCGTGGCGATAGGCCGCCTCCCCGTCTGCCCGGCGGCCGGCGGTCTTCAGGGCGTGGCCGTAGCTCATCCAGCCCATCGGCTGGCGCGGATGGCTGCGCAGCAGGTCCTCATAGAGGCCGATCGCGCGCGGCTGGTCGCCCAGCCGCGCGACGATGGCGGCGGCGAGAAGCCGGAAATTCGGGTCCTGCGCGTCGAGCGCGAGCAGGCGCTCGGCCTCCGCCAGGGCCTCGGCCGGACGCTCCTGGCGCAGCAGCACCTGGGCGTAGGCGCGTCGGGCCTCGTGGAAGCTCGGGGCGAGCTCAAGGCACCGGACCAGTAGGTTGGCCGCGTCCTCGTAACGACCGAAGCGGGCGGCGACCTCGGCCAGCATCCGGATCGCCGCGACGTCGGTGGGCTGAGCCCTGAGCCGCTCGCGCAGCCGCGTCTCGGCCACGCCGAGCCGCTCCTGGCGCAGCGCGATGGCCGCCTCGGCCAGGAGCGGATCGTGGATGCCGGCCTCCACCGCCCTGACGTGCGCCTGGTCGGCCGCCTGCGGCCGGCCCAGCGCCAGCAGGCGGTCGGCCAGGGTCCGCCAGGCGGCCGCGTCGCGGTCGTCGGCGGCCACCTGGCTCCAGGGCTGCGACCGCCGCCTCGCGCTGGTCGCAGGCCCAGAGGCCCTGCGCCAGGAGCAGCGTCGCCTCGCGCTGGCCGGGGACGACTCGCAGGATCTCCTCGGCCTGCCGCACGGCCAGGGCCGGGGCGCGCTCAAGCAGCCGCGCGGTGTGATCCAGCGCCGTCGCGAGGGTCCCGACAGGCTCGGTGGGGTCAGCCGGCATGGCTCCAGATGCCCCCAAACCGCGCTGCAGAACAGTCCCGGCGCGGTCCTGGCCGCGGCCGGGCAGCGTTTGCCCGCCGCATGGGCGCCCAGGCCTTGAACTTCTGTCGCCAACCGCCTTTAAGGCCCGCCTGATATTCCGAGGACGCCCGCATGGCCGATCAACCGCCACCCAAGAAGGTCGTGCTCGCCTATTCCGGCGGCCTCGACACCTCGATCATCCTGAAGTGGCTGCAGACGACCTATGGCTGCGAGGTGGTGACGTTCACCGCCGACCTGGGCCAGGGCGAAGAGCTGGGCCCCGCCCGCGACAAGGCCCTGCTGCTCGGGATCAAGCCTGAGAACATCTTCATCGAGGACCTGCGCGAGGAATTCGTGCGCGACTACGTGTTCCCGATGTTCCGGGCCAACACCGTCTACGAGGGCCAGTACCTGCTCGGCACCTCGATCGCCCGCCCGCTGATCGCCAAGGCCCAGATCGACATCGCCCGCAAGGTGGGCGCGGACGCGGTCTGTCACGGCGCCACCGGCAAGGGCAACGACCAGGTCCGCTTCGAGATCGGCTACTATTCGCTGGAGCCCGACATCCGGGTGATCGCCCCCTGGCGGGAGTGGGACTTCGCGAGCCGCGAGGCGCTGCTGGCGTTTGCCGAGCAGCATCAGATTCCGATCGCCAAGGACAAGCGCGGCGAGGCGCCGTTCAGCGTCGACGCCAACCTGCTGCACTCGTCGTCCGAGGGGAAGGTGCTGGAGGACCCGGCGGTGGACCCGCCGGAGTTCGTCTACCAGCGCACCATCGCGCCGGAGGATGCGCCGGACCAGGCGCAGGTGTTCACGATGGACTTCGAGAAGGGCGACCCGGTGGCCATCGACGGCCAGCGCCTGTCGCCGGCGGCGTTGCTGACGAAGCTGAACGAGCTCGGCCGCGACAACGGCGTCGGCCGCCTGGACCTGGTGGAGAACCGGTTCGTCGGGATGAAGTCGCGGGGCGTCTACGAAACGCCGGGGGGGACCATCCTGCTGGCCGCCCACCGCGGCATCGAGAGCATCACCCTCGACCGTGGCGCGGCCCACCTGAAGGACGACCTGATGCCCCGCTATGCGGAGCTGATCTACAACGGCTTCTGGTTCACGCCGGAACGCGAGATGCTGCAGGCGGCGATCGACCATTCCCAGGCCTACGTCAGCGGCCAGGTTCGGGTGAAGCTCTACAAGGGCAACGTCAGCGTGATCGGCCGCACCAGCCCCTACTCGCTCTACGACCAGGACCTGGTGACGTTCGAGGAAGGCAAGGTCGCCTACGACCACCGCGACGCGGCCGGCTTCATCAAGCT
>Ga0105240_10002293_pt1 | contig 30974 bp, 29 predicted proteins | sample KBSC54metaG_FD_80426 | JGI IMG/M metagenome (GOLD analysis project Ga0105240, IMG submission 80426) | Corn rhizosphere microbial communities from Kellogg Biological Station, Michigan, USA - KBS C5-4 metaG | ecosystem: Host-associated > Plants > Roots > Rhizosphere > Soil | place: Michigan, USA... | reverse complement strand
TGTATTTAATTCCCAGCGCCCACCCCCCATATAAGCCCGCTAGAATTAAAAATCGTTTGTCAGGATTTTGCGTCCAGAGGGATAGACTGTAAATACTCAAGAACATAAAAAAGGCCAGACCCAAGTCTACGTAACCGCCCGAGCTCAAAAGTAAAAACGCCGGCATAATCAGCAAAAAACCCGTAGCGGCGGCGGCACTTGAAAGATCAAGAAAACGCTGCCCATAACTATAGACCGCCCATGCTAAGGTCATGCTAATCGTCCAACTTAATAGTCCGGGTACCAGGGAGCGGCCCGTGAGTAATCCCAAAGTCCAGAGCATCTCCATGTTTTGTGGAAAAGCAGAATAAATAAGATCGGGCCAGCCGATCCAGTGCCTGGCACGGATGTAGGCCGCCGGCAATGCCAAGTGATAGACCAACGAGTCGTAATAGGTCGGTGGCGCTAGCGCTAATAAGAACGAAATACATCCTGTTACAAGAGCAATAAACATCCACAACCGAGGAGGTTTAGAGACAATGACTGCAGACTCTGCTGATACGGCGCGGATTTTCCATAGGGCTATTAAAGCGCCGATGCTCGACAAAACATCAATTCCTAGCGGCGTCCATGCATGAAAAAAACCTAACACAATCATTCCTAAAAATAAAATTCCCCATCCGAAAGCCAAAGAAAAAATAATTCCTTCCGCGACACGGTGTGTATTTTTCATCGGCCAAAGAAGGCGTAAGGGAACGATTCCCCAGCCCCAAGCCGATAGGGTGATGAATGCGGTTATCAAAAGCGAGAAGAAGAGTTCCCAAGGGTAAGTAACGGGGGAATGGACCCCGTGACGACTAAAAAAAACTATAGCGAGTGCCCCCCCCAGGGCGGGTTTTAGCGTGGATCGAAAAGCGGGCATCGTACTAGATGGAGTCGATGGAAGTGATAGCGCAAAATGCTGCGCAAAGACTCAAGCCCGTAACGAACGCTGCGGCTAAAATTAATCGATGAGGCTTCTTCAAAATAACGCGCCGGCACGGGAATATCGCCGATGCGAAAACCAAAGGCCGCGGCCTGCACTAAGAACTCACAATCAAAAACAAAGTCGTTGGAATTGCGTTCCCAGGGTATCTTTTCTAAAACCGCACGGCTATAGGCACGCAAGCCGCTATGCCATTCACCCAAGTTTTGCCCCATGAAAGAATTTTCGATTACGGTCAGTCCGCGGTTGGCGATATATTTCCAGACCGGCATTCCTCCGGCCAATGCTTCAGCGCGGGTCCGAATCCGGTTGCCTAGCACCACATCACAGACATTGTCGCGAATCAGTCCGGTTAAGTAAGGAACAAGCCGGGAATCGTATTGATAATCGGGATGAATCATCACCACGACATCCGCCCCTGCTTCGAGCGCTGCTTTATAGCAGGTCTTTTGATTTCCCCCATACCCTAAATTTTTCGTATGCGCAATAACAGTGAGTCCCAATTCTTTGGCGACGGCGACGGTGTTGTCGCGCGAACAGTCATCGACCAAAATAATTTGATCGACAGAGCCTTCCGGAATATCTTTGACGGTACGTTCTAAAGTTTTGGCCGCATTGTAAGCGGGCATGACTACGATGACCTTCGACATCATGAAACCTCCAGCCAAGGAATATCAGAAATGACTTTGAGATGGCGGCGGGTAATCGCCGGCGCTATCTTCGGGTCTCTCAATAACCCACTGTAAATATAAAGTGGAGGCGCAGGCTTCAGCGCTTCCCAGTGACGTTCAAATTCATCAAATGATAATGTGCGCGCATTCCACGCCGAGCGACCGGTAAAATAGAGAAGATAAATCCAAGGTTCTCCTCCACTCGTCATGTACATGGAATGTTCCGGAGAGATTTTAGCCAACCGCAGCGTTTGTTGATAGACTTTATTGCGTTCGATGTCATGCATCGGCAAGGCGCGCGACTTGAAATTCACAAGTCCTAGGCTGACCATCCAGCCGACGGCCAACGATAAACGCGCTAAGCGTTGCGGAATGGCGATCAATGCAACCATTAGAATGAATGTAAAAGGAATAATATCTGTCATCCGGTAACAGAGCGTTTCCGGTTCCCAGGTGGAAAAAAATAAAGCATACACAACTAGCCAAAGAACGCTAAAACGTACCACCGTTCTGTGCTGTAACGCGCCACGCCATTGAAAAATAACCAGACCCAGCATGAGCGCCGTCGAGATAATCGCTAAAGCAGAAAGACTGGAGGAAATGTGCGTTCCGGCATAAGGCCAAAAACTTCCCCATAAAACTCCGGGCGTGGCTTTTAACCACAGCCAAGGCCCAGAAATTCCAGGCCAATGCCAGCCGATGGAACGGTCTTGCGTTAAGCCTAAACTGCCCTTGAACCAATTCGATAACCACGGCCCCTGACCATGATAAGGAACCACAACAAAAAGCGTGACGGCCGTATAAGCCCCAATGACGACGCTAAAGACGGTAAGAAGGTAAGGCTTAAGTGGGAGTTGGCGTTTACGCATCAGATACAACGCCGGAATTAGCCATAGTCCATGGACGAGGTGGCCCCCTATCGCGAGGGCATGCCAGAAGCCAATCGTTTTCATACGTGGAGACGGAGATAGAAGAGCAGCAGTCGCTCCCGCTAAACCCAGAACGCCTAAGGCATAGACTTGCGCTTCAATACTCCAGACCCAAAAAGCGGCGCTAAATCCAGCGGCACACGTCAGGCCTAATGCCAACCCACGGTCTTGGCTTAATTGATAGAGCGAGCGCCAGAGAAAAAATAATGCCGCTGATCCTAAAAGTGAGGTGAAGATTTGCAGCGCAGGCAAGGCTTTAACAAAACCTAGGGGAAGAAGTAATTTCCAGAAAAGGAAACCAGCAAAGCCATAGAGTAAATGCTGCGCGTGAAAAAAATAGATGGGATGGCCTAATTCCAGAGCGGCCGCACAGGCGACGCCGTCAAAATTCCAAAACGTGGACGGATATGCCAAGTAGAACGCTAAAGGAATGACGGCTGCCAGCAGCCCAATCATTTAGAGACGAACGAGATGTTTGGCCGAAAGTCCTTGCATTAAATTTCGCGTATCAATCACCAAACGCCCGCTAGAAAGAATCGGCTGCGGTTTAAAGGTGGAATGATTGGTGATGATGACGACCGCGTCTGCCGAACGTAAAAGCGCCGGCGAATAGGCTTTTGATTTTAAAACATGGTTGGGAAGACGAATGCTCGGGACATAGGGATCGTGATACTCGACATGAGCGCCATCCTCTAGCAAAAGATGAATGACGTCTAAAGCCGGCGATTCCCGCACGTCGGATACATCGGCTTTGTAAGCCACGCCAAGAATGACAATGCGCGAGCCATTCACCGCTTTTTTGCGCGCGTTTAAAGCGCGGGTGATTTTCTCAACGACAAATTCCGGCATGTGGGAATTAACTTCGCCGGCCAATTCAATGAAGCGTGCGGAGAAATTGAGCGCTTTCATTTTCCACGATAAATAATGCGGATCGACCGGAATACAATGGCCCCCCAGCCCAGGTCCCGGATAAAAAGGCATGAAGCCATAGGGTTTGGTTTTTGCCGCGTTAATAACTTCCCAAACATTCAAATTCAGGCGATCGCAGATCAATGCCATTTCATTGACTAGGCCAATATTAACGGCGCGGAAGGTGTTTTCCAACAGTTTGACAAGCTCGGCGCTTTCCGGCGATGTGACCGGTACCACTTTTTGAACCACTTGCTGATAAAGTAGAACGGATAGCTCCGTACAAAGCGGTGTGATGCCACCGACCACTTTGGGTGTATTGGAAAGCGTGTATTGTTTGTTGGCCGGATCAATGCGTTCCGGTGAAAAGGCCAAGAAAATATCTTTTCCGACTTTGAATCCCTTCTCTTCCAACAAAGGAAGGACGAAATCCCGTGTGGTTCCCGGATAGGTTGTACTTTCTAAAACAACCAGTTGATCTTTATGCAAATAGGTGGCGATCTCTTGCGCCGAGGCTTTAATAAATGAAATATCCGGATCTTTTGTTTTATTCAATGGAGTGGGAACACAAATGATGGAGACATCCATGGATTTCAAGTGGCTGAAATCGGTTGTAGCGAAAAATGTTTTTGCTTTAACTAAGGGGGCTAATTCGCGATCAGCAATATCGCCAATGTAAGAGATCCCTTTATTAAGGCTTTGGACTTTGTTTTTGTCGATCTCAAAACCCGTCACATGAAATCCCGCTTTAGCAAATTCCAATGCTAAGGGGAGACCGACATAGCCTAATCCGAGAATTCCGACCTTGGCACTTTTATTTTGAATTTTATTTTTTAGCATAATGGGAGAGATTATAGACTAATTCCGTCGTAGAATTGCGCAACTTTCTTTTCTATAGCAAAATTTAGGCTAAAAGTTTCACGATTAAAAGGAGTGCGTAAAAGTTGATTTTGGCTTATATTTAAAGCCAAATCGGCTGCTTGTCGGATGTCTTTGGCGCGGTAGGTTTGACCGGGCGCGCCCGCTGAAATTAAATCGGGTACTCCCCCAATCTCTGGTGCGATCCAAGGAATTCCCATAACGGAAGCCTCAAGCAGACTTTGCGGAAAGCTTTCTTCGCGGGAGAGCAACCAGAAAAAATCGAGGGCCGCATAAAAGACCGGCGTGTTTTCGATCCAACCCGCCCAATGCAAACGATGGCTCCAGGGTTTGTTTTGAGTTTGTTGCTTAAGACGCATCTCCATGGGACCAACTCCTCCTACAACCAAATGAAGCGACGGATTCAAAGCGAATATTTTTTCCGCGAACGGCACGATATAGTCTGCTCCCTTTTCCGCATGCAATCTCATCAGGCTGCCGCCGATGGGTGCTTCTTCGGGAAGACCAAGTACTCGTCGCGCCGCGATTCGATCTCCGGGCATAAAACGTTGCAAATCAACGCCGTTTAGAATCTTCGTTATTCTTGGTGTCGCACGTGGGCCAATACGACCCCGCACTAATTTTTCAGCGGCTGAAGAATTAACGACGACATCATCACAAAAAGGCAATGTGAAAGCGTCTACATATACGTGCCAAGGTTTCTGCCAGGAATCGATGGCGCGTTGACTGGAGACGATGCGTTTAATTCCAGCCATGCGACCGAACACACGGCCTAGTTGATGCGCGCGATAAAGGCAGGTGTGTAAAACATCCGGCGTATTTTTCCGAAGTTCCTGCCATAAGAGACGCGAATCTACTTTTTGCACCGGAATGTTTAAAGCGCGAATGCGTTCGCCAATAACGCCATCTTTTTTTAGATAAAAAACACGCTGCGCGAGATTTTTCGGCGCGTATTTTAGAAGGTGCCAAAGAAAGATTTCGGTTCCCCCTCCTTCAAGACTTGTAATGAGGTGAACGAGGGTTTTCGTCATTAGGACTTGTGATCAGACATTTTAACGTCGGTAATCGCCATGGCAGCAAAGAGAATAAAAAATGGCATGAGTGGTAACCGGTAACGCATTTGTCCCGATACGAGGGCATGAATCAATGTTAAAAGAAGAATGCTCAGATAGATGGGATAAAGACGTTTCCAGTCCCTTTTACTTTTGTACAGGCCGATTGCTCCCGCTAAAATCAAAAAAGGTTCTGTAAGAAGGCTCACGACGGTCAAAGTGCGAGTTCCTTCATGAAACTGAATATCCTGCCGGGGATAGAAACGCCAAAAATTCTTTAGGTTAGCTAAGCATTGATGTAGAAATAGCCGGGGATGATGCCAGATAAACAACTTGACCTGATTCTTATAAAACTGTTCCCTTTGAATTTCCGGCCATTGGCTAGCTTGCTGGAATAAAGGATCGTTCCGCATGGCCTCGCCCAAGCGATTTTGTTTTGTGGCTTGATAGAAGACGATGGTGCCCGCCGCGGTATAGCCCGTATGCGTATCTAATGCAAATTGGCCGAGAACGCGCTCATTTCTTAATCCCCATCCCATGAGCGGGACCAAGAGACAACATGCCGTTAGAATTAAACGTTGACGACTGCTCCAGGCAGAATGACGATAAAATTCCACGGCCCAAATAATGGCAAAAATGGGAATGAACACCGTTTTTGCTAAACAAAGAACGGCTATTGAAATGCCCCAGACTACCGCGCGGCTCCAAGACTGCAGATCCTCCTGATATAACAGGAAGGCCAGAATGCAGAAGGTCAGCCACCAGGTTATAAAAGCGTCTCCCAGAAGCTTCGCGTCGTAATAAATAAAGAAAGGATAGATGGCACTGAAAAGTCCGGTCAGCCATATTACCGCCGGCTTACCGCTTATTTTTTTAGCAAGAATCATGAGCGCTAAGACCATCACAGTTCCACAGAGGCTTTGCATGATCCGTGCGATTTTATAGTGATGTCCCCCGATCCGGTAAATCGTGGCTAAAAATAAAACATAAGACGGTAAACGTCTGGCTGTCGGTTGTGGATCGCCATACTGGCCCGTTGTGGCAACGGTTGTGGCGATGGAATCAAAAGATTGTTCATCCGGATATGTAAGCGGGTCTGGTGTATGTAAGACGTAGAGAACACGCAGGGTCAATGCACATATTAAGAGGAGAAGAAGTTTACCCCAATGCGTTGTCACGATCACAACTTATAAGGAACTGAACCGGAATTCGATAATCGCTTTTAGCGATACCCAGCCATCACGCACGAGGCGAACTTTTTTGCCTTCATTCCATCCGCGCGACTTATAAGACACAGGAATTTCAATGGGAATAAATCCCTGCCGAATGAGTTTGCCAACAATTTCCCAATCCAAATTAAAACCATCGGATTTAAAGGTGATGCCTTCAAGGCAATTCCGGCGAAATACCTTAAACATCGTGGTGGGATCCGTTAAGCAAACGCCATAGAGGACATTAAATAACCACGAGAAGGCCAATACACCACTGTTAATGAAGATCGCGGCCAACGGGCCGACAGCCGTGCGCGATCGGTATTGCCATCCCTTGTAACCCAAGTGGCGCGATCCCAAGACAAAGGCTGCTTCGCCTTTTTGTAGCGGAGCCAGTAAGCGCGGATAGTCGGACACTTTATATTCGAGATCAGCGTCTTGAATTAAAATCCATTCGCCCGTGGCTTGCGCGAGTCCCGCTTTTACGGCATGACCTTTGCCACGCGCGAGATCTTGATAAATGGCTTGAATGAGGCCACGGCTTTCGAAATCTCGCACAATCGCGCGCGTCCGGTCTTTGGAATTGCTTTCGACCACAATAATTTGTTTCTCGATCGATTCTAAGGGTTGGTCAATGACCGATTGAAGGAGCGTTCCAATGGTAGCTTCTTCATCGAATGCCGGAATGATGATGGAAAGACGGGGATTCACTAAATCAATGTTTCGCCGGTGCCATCACGGATTCCCATTTGGTGGGAACGCGTTTTAAGAGGGGGTGACTGACTAGTAAATGCCAAATCACAGCGCATAAACCTTCTGTATGCGGAGTAATACGATCCTCGGAAACAATGGGAATGGTCACGCAGGCCTGCGCCACTTGCTTTGTATAGCCACCATCTTTGCCCACAATCCCGAAAATACGTGCATTGACTTCGCGCGCTAGCTCGAGCGCGCTGACAATATTCATGGAAACCTTTTTTTCTCGGTTGCCTCCACCTACGGAGAAGACCAGCAGCGCATCATTCGAATTAAAGCGGGAACCTTTGAGCCATTCCCTAAAACAACTTTCCCATCCTTCATCATTAATGCGTGCGGTTAATTCGGAGACATTATCAGTCGGCGCATAACATTCGATTGCGCAGATCTTGCGAAAGTCATTGACGGCATGACCGGCGTGGCCCGCCGATCCGCCCACGCCTAAAATAAAAAGCCGTCCTTTGCGCTCTCTAAGCGCAGCCAATTCTTCGGCCATTTTCTCGATCGATTCCGTGTCGATCTTTTGAATGACCGTCACCGCTTCAGCTAAAAATAATTTACTGAAAGAATCCATGTCTATCCTTTAGAAAGTGTCAAAGTCCAAATCCTGCCTTTGTAGCGTCATTAAAAAACATTTTTACGGTATCTAGCGAATAATCGCTTAAGTCTCGATCATACAAGGCCAGTTTTTTGATGACTTCATCGGTTGCCGTAATGATATGGCAACCGCATGCTTGCGCCTGATAAATATTGAGTACTTCGCGTGGACTCGCCCATAAGATTTTGGCTTTCGGAAAAGCGCGAAAATCATCTACGGCTTGGCGCATCATGGGTATGGGATCCCGCCCGGTATCGGCGATGCGTCCGGCAAAGATGGAAATAATCGCCTCGTTCTCTGGTTTTAGAATATGTCGAATCGATTGCCATTGGTCCGTGGTTAAAATTGCCGTAATATTTAGTTTTAAGCCTTGATCGAACAGACGCCGGATGAGTTCGAGCGATGGCTCTTTACGCGTATTGGTGATCGGAATTTTCACATTAACATTTTTTCCCCAGGACGAAATCTTTTTGGCTTGGCGCTCCATCTCGGGAAAATCGTCGGCAAAAACTTCAAAAGAAATCGGACGATCCGTGACCACCTCTAATACGGAGCGGGCAAACTGCTCGTAATCTTTAATGCCGGCTTGATTCATGAGCGTGGGATTGGTCGTGAACCCTTTCACGATCCCCTCTTTGTAGGCGCGCAAGATACTTTCTTTATTGGCGCCGTCGGCAAAAAGCGCAATTTTTAATGGTGGGAATGACATGCTCCCTCCTTAAACCCGTCGGCTTTCAATATACGCGGTAAAATCGGCCACGCCGGACAGGGATCCAATCTCATAAAAACGTTCGTGAATCTCGTAACCGGCCAATTCTCCGTGTAAGCTAAGTTTATTAAATAGAACAGAAAGGTCGGAATAGCCAGATGGAAGTTCTGCGCGCACCCGCTCCCGGCGAAAAAAGGAAAGCCCGTAATCAATATATTGCAGGCGCGCGGCCATTTCAGGCGCGGGGTTTTTATCATAGAGGGTCACTTTGTTGTTTTCGAAGCATGCATTGCTACGATCCCACTGATTTTCATTTCGAATCACCGTCATTACCGCCGGCTCTCTTCTGGTCCGAGAGTATCGCCAAACTACAGAAAAGTCAATGGGGAGAAAGGAATCGCCATAGAGCACAAAAAATTCCTCATTTAGCGTCCCCGCATCATAAGCCAGGCGTACCGCTCCACCTGTGCCTTGCAATTTGTCCCCTTCGTCCACATACTGAACTTTTAAATTCCAGCGTTGACCTTCCAATACATACGCGCGAATTTGATCGCCTTTGTGCCCCAAACAAAGCACGACATCGGTGATTCCCGTATGCGCGAGATGTTCCAATTGGTAGTCAATAAAAGGGCGTTCTTTTATCGGAAGAAGTGCTTTTGGACGTTGAGTATCGAGAGCACGAAGGCGCGTTCCTAGTCCTCCCGCTAAAATCACGCATTGCATCAACGATAGGCGCTTTCGACGACTTCTAAGGTATGCAAGGCATCATCCAGCGTCGCGAGCTGGTCTGGTTTTTTGTGGAGTACATTTAGAAAATCGTTAAATTCGGATTGCCACGATACGTCCTCTTCCGGAAAAGGAGTGATCTGTATTTCTGGCGGTCCCATCTCCGGTTTCATGCGGTAGACACGTAGTTCTTCAACGCCGTAACTGCGTCCCAATCCTGAGATTTCTATCTTTCCCGTTTGGCCAAAAATTTCAAAATCAAAAATATTTTTCCATTCCGTCCAACTGGCATGCAACAACGCCCAGCGGGAATGGTCGGCGGATTCTAAAAATAAAATTCCGTTATCTTCGACCTTCATGGGCCAAAAAGAGGTTTTGCACCGTCCCCAAGAAAATTCTAAATTCCCTGCATACCACCGTGCCAAATCAATTAAGTGCACACCTTGGTCGATCAGTTCTCCTCCCCCACTGATGGCGGCATTCGCACGCCATTCTTTTTCATAGCCGGGCCGCGCTCCATGACCATAGCGCGCGCGGATGTAGAGAAGCGGTCCAATTGTTCCTGCCTTTACGAGTGCTTTTGCTTGCAAAAGCGCGGGATGAAATCGATGGTTGTAGCCGATGCGAACGGGCATGGAGAATTTTTGTGCGGCCGCGCGTATTTGCCGCAGTTCTTCGGTCGTCCGAGCGCCCGGCTTTTCGATCAGTACCGCTTTGCCTTTTTCTATGGCACCAATGGCGCAGTGGGCTAATTGATTATGCGGTGTACAAACCAGCACGGCATCGATATCCGAACCCGCGACTAATGTCTGCCAATCGGACTCCACGCGTGCTTGGAACGTGTGGGCGAGCGCTTGGGCGCGTTCGGCGATGGGATCACAAACAGAGACTAACTGCGCCCCTTTCAGCGAGGCCGCGCGTTTTTGCCCAATTAGACCGGCTCCAATGATGCCCACGCGAATCATGAATCACCGACGAGTACTTTCGATCCTTCATGATCGAAACGGAATCGCACTTCAACCAAGCCCTCGCGCGTCATGGCTTGCCGAAGCCGATTGCGATCATGAGCGTAAAATAAAAGAAATCCCCCACCGCCGGCGCCTACCAATTTTCCGCCCACCGCGCCATTGGCATGCGCGATGTCATACCATTGATTAATCCGCTCATTAGAAATTCCTGCGGAGCGTTTCTTTTTATGCAGCCAATGTTCATGCATCAGCTCGCCAAATTTATCGGTGGCGCCTGCCTCTAAAGCCATCTTAATGGAATACCCTAATTCTTTAATGAAATTTAAATTTTCAATCATCGCGGCATCGTCGGATTCTGTGCGCGTTTTCTGATCAAGCAGGACGTCGCTCGCATTGCGTGAATAGCCGGTGAAAAACATTAATAAATTATCTTCAAGATCATGAAGCGCATTTTTAGGAATCGCTAGAGGCGTAACAATAACTGCGCCGGAAGGTTTAAACTCCATCGCAATCAGACCACCAAAGGCGGCGATGTATTGATCTTGTTTACCGATCGGCTCCCGGAGCAAATCGATTTCGATATAGCAGGCTTCTTCCGCTAGATCTTGTGGTGAAACCGTTTGATGCTTGCGCGCATAAATAGCCTTAAGCAGCCCCACGTTAAAAGATCCCGATGATCCCAACCCTGTTCCGGAAGGAATATCTGCCATGCTCACCATTTCCGTGAAAGGACCGATGTTATGCAGACGAAAGGCCTCGCGAATAATCGGGTGTTGAATTTCCGACACGGTATTTACGGTTTCCATTTGGGAATATTTAATGATGAGGTTTTCTTTAAAGGTTTGATGCAGCGTAATGTACATATATTGACTAATGGCGGCAGAGATGACAAACCCGCCCTGCCGCATGTAATAGGAAGGAACATCTGTGCCACCACCACCGATGCTGATGCGTAAGGGCGTTCGCGTAATAATCATAAAGAAGCCGTTTTCTTTTGCTGCAAACGGAAGCCTACGACTAAATTCGGATGGTAAAAAGGGATTAAAAAAGGAAAAAATCGATAACGCTCGATGTCAAAATGCTCTTGAAGCAAGGTCACGATCTCTGGATATTCGCTCACATGTTCATTTTTGATAATGGGTGTGTAACTCATTTTAAAATTAGATTCGAATACCCGTTGTGAGGATATACGCCGAGCCAAATTGTAGGCTAATCCGCCTTCACAAGGGATGACCACATCAAAAACGCCTTGCGGACTTAATAATCGTTTTACTTCTTTGAGAGCCGCAGGCAAATCGCGTAGATGTTCTAACGTATGGATCGCGATAATCCGATCCCAGATATGAGGATCTGAGGCTATTCCCATCTGGATGTCTCCCTGAATCACACGCTCCGCGCCTAATTTTTTCTTCAGCGCATCACAAAAGGAGGGTCGGAGTTCCAAACAATAATAATCTTGCGTGTCGAGATTTTCAAAGGGCAGGTGCCCCCCGAGTCCCGCGCCAATTTCCAATGTCCTGCATTTGTCTGGTCGCGGAAGCTTGGCCACCCATCCATGATTAAAAGCTTCTAACGCCTGGTAGCGATGGGGCAGAATTTCGTGCCACAATTGCATAAATTTTTCGCGCGCTGCCAGTTGCGCCTCGGTTAAAGCTGGTGGTTGGCGCGGCCAACTGACTACTCTTCTCGATCCTAATATCATGACCTCGTTATTCCTCTTTTTTAGCAATGGCGTCAAACAGCCACGGGTTTTGTTTTAAATATTCTGTCGTCAATGTGAGCGCCTGGCGGATCGTTTTTTGTGGTTTCCAATGGAGGCGGCGCATTTTGGAACAATCTAATGAAATTAAGGGGTTATCTCCGGGCCAGCCCTTATTTCCGCCGGTGTAGAATTTTTTTGGCGTTACCGCGAGGGCCTCACAGATGATGTCTGCTGATTCATTTACCGTCACCGTTTGATCGGTTCCCAGGTTGTAGATCTCTACAGGGTTTGCGGGTTTAGTTTCGATCGCTGTTAGGACCGCATCAATACAATCCCCTACATATAAATATGATTTGCATTGCGCTCCATCGCCTAAAATTTTCAATGTGGAGGGATCTTTCTTAAGAGCACGGATGAAATCAAAGACATGGCCATGACTATATCGTTCGCCTAAGATGCTGACGAAACGAAAAATAAGTCCCTCAACATGACGCGCTTCCGCATACGAAGAAATTAATCCTTCGGACGCAAGTTTAGACGTGGCATAGAGCGACGTTTGCAAGGGAAAGGGACATTCCTCCGGTGTCGGGATCATAGAGGTATTCCCATACACACTTCCTGTCGAGCTAAAGGCTATATGACGAACGCCGGTTTTACGCATGACTTCCAAGAGATGCGAAGTCACTAAAAGATTCTGCTCAATATCGCGACGCGGATGATTAAATCCATAGCGTACATCCGCATTCGCAGCCAGATGAAATACCCAAGTCACATCCGGTGTCAGAATACCTTCAAGCGTGCCCGCATCGAGTAAATCCCTTTCAAAAAGCGAAAAATTGGTCTGCGTTAATGCTTGTTCAAGGAATCGTCGTTGCCCGGTCGAAAAGTTATCAACGCCAATGACTTGGTGTCCTTGAGATAAAAGCCGATCTACCAAATGACTGCCGATAAAACCCGCCGCTCCGGTGACCAAGCATTTCATCGGGGTTTAGCCTCGAAACGATCGTTGTCGATGCGTCGCAGTCGATAAAGATTTGAATCATTCGCAATGGCTTTTAGGTTTTTTTCAAGAGCCGGACGATCAAACCGCGCGCTAAGGAGGCGCCCAGAAATAACACGTCCTTTAGGACCTGTCAAGAATTCAACGAGGTCTGCTGCCAGTTCGGGTGAAACGCCGCCGGTTTCCGCACATTGACGCGCGCTTTGGGCATAAGGTCCGGCTTTTGCTCCAGCATCCAGCGCCTGTTGCGTGATACTGCTTCGAATTTGACCCGGGGCAATGGCATTAATCGTCAGTCCAAGCTCCTTGAATTCCGGGGCTAAGGCTTCGACTAAGTGGGTCAATGCCGCCTTTGCCGTGCTATAGCTCGAGAGCCGATCAAATATTGTATCTGCGCCAAGCCCGGCGCCACTCAGCGTAATAATCGTTCCTTGCTTTAATCGGTGTTTAGAAAAACATTGGGCAAAGGCATGAATCATCGCTGCTTGCCCCATAAAATTTTCCATGATACTTACGCTCCATTCTCTGAAAGAAGCGCTTCTGAAGCGATCGATAACTCCAAGATTACCAGCATTGCAAATAAGGCAGCTGGGATGAGCGGCTTTTGAAAAAAAGCGTTGGACGACTGAGGCGCATTGAGAAGGATTGCTGAGTTCGAGACGATAAATCTCGACGGGACTTTGAAGCCGCTCCAACTCTTTTTTCAGTGTGTTCAAGCGCGCCGGCTGCCTTGAGGTGAGATGGAGCTTGTAGCCCATACGGGAAAAGCGTCTCGCCAATGCTCCACCTAAAGCGCCGGAAGCGCCTGTGATCAAGACATCGCGCGATTGTTTTTTCATCGTCCTAGGCCCACTCGCCGATAGATAATGGGGCTTTGCACAGGCGCCATCGCTTCTTTCAAAACTCCATTCGGATCAAGAATTAAAGCCAGGCTTGATTTTGACCATAGGTTGGGATTCATCTGAGAAAACGCCGGATCTTCTGTTCCGATCACCATGGCCTCGGCATCTTTTAAGGCGCTTTCATACGAGGACGCCAACCGAATAGACTTCCCGGCCGGTGCATTCGGAAATTTTTGCAGGGAGGAATCGTAGGCGGTTACTTGGGCTCCGCGTGCGGACAACCATCGGCATAATTCGATACTCCAGGAACGCCGTGTTGTATTTGTTCCTGCTTTATACGTGAGTCCGAGAACGCTGACCCGTCGATTTTTTAACGTAGAAAATTGTTTTTGCAGTTGATTTTTCGCCCAGGTTTTGTGGCGTTCATTGCTTTTTAATACGGCTTTTAACAGATCAGCGGGAAGTTTATTTTTTTGAGAAAGTGCGACTAAATAATTCACATCGCGTGCTAATGTTCCCCCCGCAAACGCCGAACCCGCTTTGACGTAGGCTTTAGGTCCGATGCGCGGCTCGGTTTTGAGTCCACGTTCCACATCTAAGGCATCCGCTCCCGTGCGTTCGCAAAGGGTAGCTAATTCATTGGTGAAGGCGATGGATGTAGCGAGAAAAGAATTAATCGCATGTTTCACCATTTCCGCGGATTCCACACTCATCCATTCAATATGCGCTGAAAGTTTGCTGAGCCATGGTAAAAAGACGTCGCGATGTTCTGGGCGGCGGACGCCGGCAACCAGACGTGAGGGATTTTTAAAACTTTCAATCGCTTTTCCTAAACGCAGATTTTCCGGAGAGTAGCAAAATAGAAATTCTTCGTGAGGCCGTATTTTTGAATAGCGGCGCGCGAGGGTTTGGCCGTAGCCTGCCGGCACTTGCGATGATAACAGCACTGGTGTATGTGATTTTAATGCTGAAAATAATCGAGCCATCTGTGTGTCTAGCGGGCGTAGTTGGGCATGATCTTTTTCATCAACGGCCGGCTCGATGGTCACCCAAACGAGATCTATCGTTTTTAAAATCTCTGACTGTAAAGGGGCAAACTTCAGTCGTCCCGCGGCGAGTCCTTTGGAAATTAAATCATCCAGGCCAGGTTCGTAGAGAGGCGCTTTCCCCAGAGAGATGTTCTGAATAACCGTTTTATCGGAATCCATTCCCAGGACTTGAAATCCTTGATCGGCCAAACAAGCGGAAACCACGCTGCCCAAATGTCCAAGTCCAAAAACACCAATAGTCATCAACGTGTGAGTTCCTTTTTAGAAAAAACAAGATCCACATAGCCTCGAAGCCCTAATGCTTGCTCAAGAGGACATGCTTCTATAGCTTGTAGCCCCTTTTTTCGGCTTAACACATACGTTCTGTAGTGACGATCCTTGAAGAAGGATAATATGTCTTCCGGATTGTCCCCCATATTTTTTATGCCCTCCGGATAATATTCCATGCAAAGAATAGTTTCAGGATGTTTTTCGAGCGTGCGCGCCATTCCCTGACAAATTTTCCATTCCACTCCCTGTACGTCGATTTTAATAAATGAAATTGTGTGCGAATCGAACTGTTTTAAAATAACCGCATCAACAAAATCATCGAGAGTAGTTGTAGAAACGGTCTGGATTTCAGAACCGGGGTCTCCAGAAAATTGTGGAGTTATCATTCGGTGATCCGATTGATTTTGGATATTGATCCAAAGTTTCGCGATGCCTTGTTTTTCACTAACGGCGAGACGTTGTGGAGAAATGATTCGCGTTAGCTTGTTGGCTTCGACAATTCGATTTAATAGCGCGAAGTTCCATTTTTCCGGTTCAAATGCAAAAATTTGGTAACCAGGTGAGATAACCGCCGAAAATAAAACTGCCGTATAGCCGATATTAGCGCCAATATCCAAGATATGTCCCTGTTTGAAAATCTCCGGATAGTGCTGAGTCAGAAACAGAAGGCTATCTTCATAATATTTTTTATAGAAAAAATAAGCTTTTGCATAACCCCACTGCATTCCGGAGTATTTAAAAATGTGGCAGCGGTTAAAAAAGGCGTAAAGACTTGAAAAAAATTTCTCTGGATAAAATGTCATAAAAATTCAGCAAAGTCTTTTCTCGAAAGCCAACGGAGATCTAAGTGTTGATGTTCCGGAGTAAGATCAGGAATCGCCAGACCTTCTTCATAGCGAAATAATTCATTAGATGAAAAAAGGATGTCCCAGGAAGCGCTAGGCGGTTGTGTGAAAAGATGCGCAAATCGCTGCACTGATTGTGGATTCGATCGCATGCGCCAGGGAACTTGATCATTGACGGAAAAGAAGGCGATACGTTGCGTGGGTTCCTGGCGGACTAAGGCCATTCCTTGAATGGCCCATTGGTGCGGTGTTGTCACGTCTTCCTGGTGAAACACCATACGTTTATGCGTATAAAGCTGCCACACTAAGGTATTCGATAAATCCATAATCGGTCCTTTGTAACCCTCGTTGACCTCCAATTGATGAAGCGCCTCAGGATAGGGACTTTTTAGATCACGATGGATGGCAAACGCACGAAAGCTTGAGGTGAGAAGTAACGTTAATTCTAATGGTATAAGCACCCCTACTTTTGGCCAGTTTATGGACGGGAGTAGGCGTAATGCTGCTCCAAGAGTCAGGTATCCCAACGGCACTAGGAACACCGAAATTCGGCTGACTAAAACTCCAGGATTAAAAAGCCAAAAAAGAATTAATCCCATGGCCGTCAAAAGCGCAGGCCTCGCTTGATACGGCACTTGTCGCGGCTTTATTAACAGAGCGAGACCTGCTAATGCCAGCACACTGGAAATTAGCTTCCCCTCTGTACGCGCAAAAGAAGTGAAGAGAAGAATATTTTTTTGAGGTGAATAAGTCTGGAGCGCGCTTCCGGCGTTGGCCTGAAGTTGATGAACGAATTGTTGAATGTACGTCATAAAATGCATATCTCTAAAATAGTTTCCAAAAAGACATAAGGCGAACAAATAAATAACCTCATAAAAAAGGATCGGCAAACACATCATGAGGAAGAGGGGCATGATCGATTGTTTAAAAGGAATGGACGGTTTCTTCGCCACATAAAAGAAAAGCAGCGAAATCAAAAATAATCCAACCTGCGGCGCCATTCCATAATGGCTGGTTAAAGCAAGGCCTAACGCAAGTCCCGTTGTTTTCCAATGCGTTAATGTGCCGGCGTAGATGGCCGCTATAAAAAAGAGAGAGGCGACGCAGTTTCCTAAACTCGAGACGGCGTAATAGCCATAAATCGGTGAGGCTAGAAAAAGCGTGCTCACAAAAGCGGCACGTCGGGGTGAAAGCTCCCAGGCCAGTAAGCAGTGATATAGGAAACCGGCGGTTAATGCGAAAGCTACGACAGAAAGTAGATTTCCCGACACCGAAAGTGAAAAGGGCAAGAATGAAAATAGAAGGAGAAGCAATGAAAAGGTCGGTTTAGCTGTGCTGGGTGGAAATAAATCCCCTTCGGCGCGCATGTCGGATTTTAATTGGCTCAGCGCTTGTCGCCCCGTTACTAGCTGCGGAAGAGCACGGATCGCATGATGCAGGCCTTGTGCCTCTAGAAGATAATACGCCTCGTCAAAATAAAACGTCCCGCGCGTATAAGCCGAATGAACGCGAAGCCCCAGAAGCGCGCCCGCAAAAACGAGATAAACGATAATCATCGTACGCGTCATCGCGGGCGCCAATCATTCACCGTTTCATCTCAGACCAAGCGCGCCATACCACGGTAAGAAGCTCCCAACCATTTTTAAAACGACTGATATTTGTAGAGCCATAGACTCGTTGTTTATAACGAACAGGCACATCACGAATTTTTAGATTCAGGCAGCTTGCACCAAGAAGAAGTTCGAAATCCCCAAAAGGATCGAGAGCGCCCAACGTTTGATGTTGTAGACGAATGCGTTCATAGTTTTTTCTGGAAATAGCTTTTGTTCCACAAAGCGTATCTTTTACACGCTGACCGATGAGCCAGCTAAGAATAACGGCAAATAGTTTGTTAAAAAAAAGATTGAGAATCTGCATCGCGTCCCGTTCCATTTTATAGACCAAACGCGAGCCATTTAAAAATTCGGCGGTATTGTCATTTAAAGCCGCATAAAAATGCACCAAATCCTCAGGCTGTACGGAGATATCCGCATCTAAAATTATTAGGATATCGCCTGTCGCCTGCGAAAATCCCAGACGTACCGCATCAGCTTTCCCCTTCTGTGTTTGCTGCATGGTTTTAAATTCGAAAAGATCCCGTCGCTCATGTTCCTTAATCTGTCGCAGAATTTCTTCCCAGGTTTTATCTTGAGAATGCCCTTCGACGAAAATGACTTCACAGCGCGTGCCTAAAACGGGAAGACGATTGAGCAGAGGACGAATGTTTCCTGCTTCATTGCGGGCAGGAATTAACACAGAAACACTTTGACCTGGACTCCCATGTGTAGGCGTGGAAACGGAACGCGCGATGACATAACTTTTTTGCGATAACCAAGAAATTCCGGGAAGCGAACCCGCATAGGTATTTAACCACGGCCCCAGACCTAAAAGCCGAAATGGCACTAGACAACGCATACCCGCTGTGATGGCTTGAAAACCGGTGAGCTCCAGCATATTAATCACATCTTGACGGTTAAGCCAATTTAAGTCTGCGGCTGATGTCTTTAATGCAAATTTTTGTGTCAATCGGATTAGAGGCGCCCATAAAAAATTGTATTGAATAATCACAATACGAGTCTGGGGCGTTACTCCTTGATGCAGATCTTGCAGGAAATTCTGAATATCTTCTAACAATTGAAGCGTGTAGGGTAGAAAGATGACGTCGATTGGGCCGTCTTGAAATGCTTCTGCAAGGGTCGCAATCGGATGGATATGAGCGGCTGCCGTTCGATGCTCTAACGGATCAAAATCCAGGACGTATAACGCTTGGCAAGGAAGAGGACGAGAAATAAATTCCACGCAGCCGCCGACGACAAGAACGCGACTATCGGGTTTAACCATGCGTCTTAAAAATTCAAAATCATCCTCATGATAGAAAGGATGACGCCGGCGAAATTCGATGCGTGCTTGATGCGAGCGTTCGAGAAACGCAACCGTTTCTGCATGAAGCCATGTCATCCTAGATTTTCTCCAAAACAATAGTTACAAACATTGGGAATAGCGTACTAAAAGGCGCTAAGCATTCATCGATGACACGGAATAACGGGTAGGAAAAGGCAGGGACGAAGGTTTTGAAGGAAAGTCCGCCTGAAATAATGTAGCGCGTCACGGTGTGCGGTCGGAGACGGCGGATGCGTAGAGCTGGAAAACGAGCTTCAAATAAATGCCGATCTCTTTTAAAGATAATCCAGGGCAGCGCTTGGTTGGATGTCGTCATCCGTCCCTGTGGCGGAATTTCCCATGTTGGAGCTGTTTCTTCGAAAGGCTCGGCATGAAAATTTTTGTAAAACAAGCGCCCGAGAAGCGAGTTGTAGGGCTCAATCATAACCAGGCGACCTCCTTTAGGAAGTACGCGCACCGCTTCGCTAAAAAAGTCCGCTGCCTTTGAAAGGTGATGCAGCACATTCATCATGAAAATTCCTTTGATTTCCCCTTCTTTAAATGAAAGACGGTCCGCAAAAATGATTTGCTCAATATCGGGACCGGCACATACATCCGACGTCAAAATTTCGGGCAGAAGCTTATGTAAAAAACCTCCCCCCGATCCCAACTCTAAAATTCGACCCGGAAGGGGTTGAAGGATTTTCGCCTGCTCCAGGAACTCGGAATAAAAATCGCGATAAAGTTTTTTTAGAAATGGTTTGCTTTCGATAATGTCGCGATGACAGGCCATGGCCGCAGCCTCATCCAAGTTAAGATCATGGACTTCACGGAGAGAAAGTCGCTTCAGCAGTTCCTTTATCATGCGGAATGATCGGCGTCCGCGCTTTTGAACCATAACTCCAGCATTAATAACGCCCATAGACCGTACGCGCGTTCCCGCTTACCTGATTGGTGCTCATCAATATAGCGGCGTACCGTTTCCGGACGAAAGTATCCGCGTCCCAACGCTTCGGGTGACAGCAGAATATCGCGTAGATAGTTTTTTAGCGGCCCGCGAAACCATTCACTTATCGGGACACCAAAGCCTTTTTTTCCGCGCTGCATAATCGCGGCAGGCAAATCGATAGAAAAAGTATCTTTAAGAATATGTTTGCTACGGTTCAAGGGTCGATACTTCCAATCCGTCGGCCACCGCGCCACGGTTTCGCCTAAAACATGATCGAGCAAGGGAGAACGGACTTCGAGTGAATGAGCCATTGAGGCAATATCGGTTTTCACCATGAGACAATCGGGCAAATAATGATTGACGTCTAAGTACATGAGCCGGTCGATAAGTTCTTTCGGGTTTTGACGTTGCAACGTTTCTGTGAATAGCGCTTCTTCCGTATATCTAGACTGTTGCAAACCTTCCCAATGCTCCGCGGTCCACAGCGCTTCGCGCTCGTCGGCATGAAAAAATTCAATGGTACGCAAATATTGCGGCAATTCGTTTAATGCCCCTACATGAAACAAGCGTTGCAGACGGCGCATGGAACTTATGGGAGAACCGACCGGGAGTTGATCCGCAGCCAACGCCAAGGTTTTCCGTAGTCCACTGGGCAACAAATTCCAAAATTGCATTCCCCACATGGCCCGGTAACGGAGATATCCAGCAAAAAATTCATCGCCTCCATCGCCAGAGAGCGCGACCGTGACATGCTTGCGCGTTTCGCGTGCTAAATAATAGGAAGGCAGTGCGCTGGAATCGGCAAAAGGTTCGGAATAGTTCCATGCTAGTTTAGGCAAAATGTCAGTTAATTCCGGTTTAACCATAAATTCATGATGATCTGTTTTATAGCGTTCTGCCACCATCCGTGCATAGGGCAACTCTGAATAGGCTTCTTCTTCAAATCCAATGGAAAAAGTCTTAATCGGTTGTTTAGACTGTTGAGCCATTAAGGCCACGATCAGGCTGGAATCCACGCCACCGGATAAATAGGCGCCGAGTGGAACGTCACTAATCATGCGCAGCCGAACGGAATCTTCCAGTTGAGTGCGGAGTTGTATTTTTGCTTCATCGTAGGAAAGACTGGCTTTCGGTTCATAAGAAAGATCCCAATAGCGCTGGGTTTTTACGGGGCCAGCGCACTGCCAGGTTAATGTATGCGCTGCAGGTAATTTGTAGACCTCTGCATAAATCGTGTGTGGGGCAGGGATATATTGAAGCCCAAGATAGAGGTTTAGGGCATCACGATTTATTTTTTTTGGACAAGCCGGATGAAGACGTAATGCTTTAAGTTCGGAGGCAAAGACAAAAACACCGGTGGCGCTTAGAAAGTAAAAAAAAGGTTTTTTTCCGAAGCGGTCACGCGCGGCGAAAAGCTTTTTTTGCTCGCGATCCCAAATCACAAAAGAAAACATGCCGCGCAAAAATGTAACGCATTCCTCTTGATATTCTTCATACAAATGCAGAATGACTTCGGTGTCGCTGCGCGTTTTAAAGCGATGCCGTCCTGTGGCATCAAGCCGGGCGCGCAATTCTTGGAAGTTATAAATTTCACCATTAAACACAATCCAGTAGCGATCATTTTCGTTACTCATTGGCTGGCGCCCACCACTTAAATCAATAATCGCTAATCGTCGAAAGCCCAAGCCGGCGGAACCGAAAAGTTCGATCTGGCTGTCATCGGGTCCCCGATGGTGGAGCGCTTCGGAAATCGTATTTAGCGCATGTGTGTCAACAGACGTCATGTCGCGACCGGCAATGCCGCAAATGCCACACATCGTTAAACGCTTCCTTTCTTGTGCATGACATAGATGTGCCCCGAAGACCCAAGCACGCGGGCTAACGTTTTTCGCCAGGACATCTCGAGTTTTGGGAAAAGCAAATGGCCCGTATAAAAAAAGTGAGCGGGAAAAACCTTCGTGACGATAAAGCCGTAATGCTCAAAGACCCGAAGCCAACGCCGACGGCTGTAATAATAAAGTTCCGACAATGAGCCTGGGTATTCTCCATGCGGCGGCGGAATGAAGGCTCTATACAAACGCTGCCGAAAAGATTTGGACGCAGGCGACTGCTCATTAGGATGCATAAAGGATGCCGGGTCTTGGTTTCGGAAGCGTGAAAGTAAAAGATTGGGGTAATGCGTTATCAATGTCCAAAGTCTCCATGTGGTGGATGGCAAAATATGAATGGCTTGCCCGTCTGATTTCAATACACGCCGCATTTCGGTAAACAACGGAGCTAGGGCCACCACATGCTCTAACACATTTGATGAGAAAACGACGTCGAAGCTTTGGTCCGCATAAGGAATTGTCTTTCCATCGTAAGTCTTCACGGGATAATGATGTTTCAATAAAGCCTTGTGACTATCGGAAATATCAATAGATTCAACAGAGCATCCCCAGGAGGCAATTTGTCCAGCCTGATAACCATCTCCGCCTCCCACTTCGAGAATACGGAAGGAAGGCTTTATCCAGGGACGAATCAGCTGAATCTCCGCTTTACGAATGGTCTCTAACGGTGTCGCATTCATCCATTCATCCGCTGAAACAAAAATTCCGAACATCCCGTGCCTTCATTAGGCACACTTTTCAGCAGTGCAAAATGACGTGCGGTCACGAACGCGATAATTTCTGCTGCCGAGGCATATTCATAAGGATATCCTCCCAGCCAATCCCGCAGATTAATGAGCCAACGCATCCCCCGATCTTTCTTATAGGTGCGGATCACGCGCACAGGATTGCGTCCATGCGCAAGCATCCGCAGAATATCCAATACGGCATACAAGCCCAGCTCCATGGTTTGAAGGAATTTTGGACTATGCACGTAGATGGCCTTTATTATTTTCCAAATCGGAGACGTCCAATGACGATTGTAAATCGCCAATTGAAAGCGTCCCTGCGGTTTCACCAAGGTCAGAGAATTTTCGATGGCTTTCCACATGGCGCCGGTATGATGCAAGACTCCCCAGGAATACACCAAGTCATAGGTTTGCAATGTCTGCAGACTGGCGTCGGAAAGGATATCCCCCTGTCGAATCTCCCACGCGGCTGTGGGCGCTTTGGCGGCTTTTAATTCTTGGCTACTTTTCACAGAAAACGGATCATAGTCAATGCTGAGAACGCGGGAAGCCCCAGCCATGACGGCGGCTAAAGAATGAAGCCCACTACCGCAGCCAATATCTAGGAACGTACAATCTTTTAGATTTTCAATCCCAATAAATTCGATCATGGCAGCGTAGGCCTGCTGGATTTGATCGTCCTGAATCGAGGCAAGAAAAGATTGCCAGTTCTCACCAAATTCAAATCGTTTATCTGTTTTCACAGAGGTCCCCAAGAAGCCATTAATTGACGGTATAAGTGCTGGTACTGAGGAATGATCCGCTCCCAAGCATTCATTTTTTTAACCGTTTCTCTAGCGGCTAATCCTAATGCTCGAACCTGTTCTGGGCGGGCGAGTAATTTCTCAAGGAGCTGGGCTACCATTTGAGGATCTTGTTCTTTATAAAGGAAACCGTTTTTTTCTGAGTGAATGATATCGGTTACACCGCCAAAATCATGCACGATACAAGCGAGTCCCGAGGCCATGGCTTCTAAAAGACTATTCGACATACCTTCCGCTTCACTAGGCAGCACAAAAATATGGCTCGCGGCGTAATAGTCCTGTATGTCTTTTTGCAAACCCTTAAAGAGAACACGCCCGGGCAGTCGCTTCGCCGAATCACTTTGTTCTAATGTTGTTCGCAAAGGGCCGTCGCCGGCAAAAACAAGGGAGCTTTGAGGATAACGTTCCGCGATAAGCGCAAAGGCCTCCAAGACGATATCGGGACGTTTCTGTGCGGTCAAACGGCCGCTAAAGAGAATCACAGGCCCTGCATGTGGAAGGCCCAATGCCTTGCAAAGCGCAAGTCGTTGCGCCTCCGACGGCACCGGTTGAAATAAGTCCACATCGACCCCATTCGGAATACGGACAATTTTTTCAGCGGGTACCCCCTCCTTCAACAATTCACGATCAATATCTCCTGATAAACTAATGATTTTATCAGTATGCCGCAAAACCCAACGTAATTTTAAGCGTCCGATCCATGTCTTTTTTGAGGTGGCGACATCGCCAAAGCGCCCAGAGCAGGCCACCTTAACAACGGCTTTAGATTTAAAAAGTGATGCACTCAGAATCGCAGCAACGGCTGGCGATGCGATCATATGCGCGTGAAAAATACATGGACCGCGAAGTACACGTTTAAAAAAGAAAAATGTTGAAACGATAAAAAAGAAGGAGGACAAAGGAATGCTGGAGCGGGGTGGAAGCCGATAAATAAAAACATTCGATTGAACGTCTTGGTTGTTTAATCGCGCATCATATTTCTGTGTAACGATGCGCGCATCAATTCCAGTGTTTCGCAAACGCTGAGCCAGGGCCAGGGCTTGACGTTCAGTTCCCCCCACGGATGGAAAAAAACGTGAGACCAACATCCATACCGGCGACGTTAATTCAGTTTGCACGCGAACGGCGCAAGTGATCCTCGAAAGCGTGAATAAATTGCTTCACGTTCCGGCGATTCATCGTGTATTTAGGATCAACATCCGGATTGTAAGGGTCCCAAAGCATAAAATCGTAACCAATTTGAAGAGTGTGCGCAACGCAGTCTATCGCGCGCTTTTTGATTTCCTCTGCCGAATGGTTCAATTCATTCGCGAGTTCTTGATGAAAATGATGGAAGGAATCAAAAACGGGGACCCAATGTGAAAAAAATGTTTTTTCTAATGTGAGGGAAGGTTTTCCCAACAACATAGCTTCTAAGCAAGCGGTTCCCGTAATGGACACAGTCATCGATGATCGCTTAATAAGCTCAACACTCGGGAGCTGCTGTGCGGCTAAATAGACACCGGCTCTATGTGTCAACGCTTTAAAAAAGGAAAGCGGACGCCGCCCCAACATGGCCGGATGCTCCTTAATGACTAATAAATGATCTGGGGGGATATGGTAACGAATGAGATCAACAGCACGCAGTTGGTCCTCGAAAAATGGAGCCATCGTGGTAATCGTTAACTCTGGATAGACGTGCAATGGAAAATAAACAAATTTTTTTGGTAATTGATCTAAATGCGTGATATCCGCAAAGCGCTTCCTGCGTTTAGCTTTCCAGGTAGCCACCTTCAAATTCAACCACCAAAATTGCATGAACGGTTGAAACCACAAAGGATTCGGGTGGTAGGAGTACGGTTCTCGTTTGACATCTTGATAAAGGTTCCATAAACCTCGCGGGGCACGCATTAATTTCTTTGTCACTGGAAGAAATTTTTTGAATTCGATGAGGTCTTCCAGTCGCGGTTCATACGTAAACTGGACTGCTTTAGAAACCGACTTCTGAAACGAATGAACAATATCTTCGGCTTTAGCCATTAACGAAGGATCAAGCGGTTCGTTAAAAGTATAGGCTGGCATCTCTTCATTGGGTGTCTCTGAAAAAAAAGATAGCGCAAGATTCCGCGACGATGTCACGAAGATGGTTTGAATTTTTAATTCTTTGGCTGCGGCATACAGCATCATGCCTTCATGAGATTCGATTATCGTGCATAAGACCGCATCAGGCTTTTCACGCATCAAATAATCTTTATAAAGCTGATAGTAGGCAACGGCACTATGCAGCTGATGTTCTTTAGGATAACGTCTCAGCTGTCCTGGAATATTTTTGTCGGCTGTAATATCGCGAATGATAGAGCCATAGTAGTTCTTCAGAATATCGAGACTGGCCATCGGGAGTTTCATTCTTCGGCCAATGTCATCAGGCACATAAAAGATGTGGTCTTGTGGAAGGAGACCTTCGATTAAAGGAAGATGGCGCCAAGAGTAAATTAAGATATGCCAATCGAGCGCAGATCCTTCTTCTTTAGCCTGTCGAATGACCTCCCGATAAAAAAAAGGGTAACTACAGTTTCCGTAAATAACAATTTTCATAAAATCATTTCTGTTTTAATGTGACGATCGAAATTAAAGTATCACATAATCCCATAGCAGCTAAAGTATCAGCATAGGCTTGAGTCAAAGCAGGTGTGTCAATAAATGACCATTTTTGATGGCCGCCTGGTTTTTCATTGCAAAGCCAGTACAAATGGTTGGATAACGGATAACGTTGGAACTGCCGAATGGTGAAGTCTGTGAGCTGCACTTTCTCAAGCAGCCGTCCCAAGGTGTGCGGCGTGTAAAGATATAAATGCGGACTCCAATACGTAAATTCTGAAAATGATCGTGATTTATAAAGTTGCAACAGAGCATCGTTAGCATTCGGGACTTCGATGACGAGTTGACCTCCGGGTATGACCTTTTTTATTGCGTTTTTGAGGAAATCGATGGGATCTGGAATATGTTCCAACACATGAAACATACTAAGGACATCGACACTTTCGTTTTTAATTTCATCTAAAGAAGAATAAACGGTTATTCCTTTAGATAATAAAGCATTCTTCCAGCGGGTTTGCGGCTCGATTCCAGATGCCTTTTCGCATTTATCTTTCACGTTAAGGAGAAGTCCACCTGCTCCACATCCCACATCCAGAAGCCGCCGATTAAGAATCAACGGCGTAAGCTGGTCGGCACGTCGTTTGTCATCGGCAGAACAGGCGTTTAAAAACTGTTGCCAGTCTGTCGCCTCATGATTTCCTTGGGGATAGGTTTTATCGTAATAGTCCGCATCGATATGCTTAAAATTTTCTAAAAAAACTAGTCCGCAGGCGGTGCAGCGTAAAATGCCCAAGTCGGGCCGATCGCGAACTTTCCCTGATACCGTTTCAAAATTTTCTCCTGCGCAGAGATAACATGCCCGTGTAGGCGACGTTGATTTTGACGGACGTTTTAAGGCCATGGTAATCCCCCCCACCCCTCTAATTAGACAAAAATCTATTTTCCATTAAGTATGAATTGAATATTTCGCCGAACCGGCCAATACAGTATGGCGATAAAAACGCCAAAAAGAAAGCCGTGCAGTCCCATAATTAAAAGGTGTGGGCCATGAACATCCGGCATGATGAATACCAGACTCATCGCGATCAAGGTGGATATCAACGCCCAAATCACGTATTTCAAAATTCCTAAATAATGCAATCGTGTGCCTGTCCGATGCAGCAAAAAGAAAGCCAGTAAAACGGAAAAAGCGCTCCCTAAAATGGATGTTGTCACCGTTCCTAAAACATCCCAATGCAGCTTGAAAACAAAAACAGAGTTAGAAACAAAGAAAAAGAAAGCGACAGCAACACTGACGACACCGGTATAAAGAATATGATTCGTCAATTGCAGCACACGGATGAGCGGGGTGAGAAAAGTTCCTGTGACTAAAGTAACAGCCAAAATGCGCAGGATCCGCGCGGTGAGTTCTTGAGCATCGGCATTAAAATGGCCATGCTGATATAAAATTCTTACGACGGTAGAGGCATGCCACATAAAAAAGCAAGCAATGGGAATTGTCAAAAGCACGATTCCTTTTAAAAGTCTTTCCAATCGCTGTGTGCGCTGCGTCACCGAAGAAAGCGAAATGACATAAAGTTCATCAAAAGCCAACAATTCAGACATAGGCCAAAGAATTTGATAGCTATAACCGGCAGCGGCGATCGATCCCGAACGCAGATAAGATTGAAAGAAGCGTTCTACACCGGAAGCTAAAAAACTTGTTTGCGAGACCATAAACATTTGGATGAAATTGTTGTACATCGACCGAATATTTATACTCCAAAGTGGACCAGATAAATGCACAAAGCGTCTGGCAAAAATGGCCAAGCCGACGAAAGCTAGTCCATAGCCCAGACTGAGCGCTAAGGGAAGTGAGACTAAGTGGCTATGTCTAAAGGCAAATCCGGCTGTGGCAATCAATGAAACGAGAAAATCCGTAAATAGGACGGCGTCATAATAGCGAAGGCACTTCACAATTGCCGTTAAAGCGTTATAAGGAATAATGGTCAGAATCCAGGGAATAAAGAAGAGTCCCAAGTAGCGAACGCGCAGGCGTTCCACGGGTGTAAATCCGTGGCAAATGACCCATGTGGCGGGATTTAAAAGTAAAACAAAGACTACGGCCAATGCAACAGCCATCACGATTGAAAAGGTCAACACCGAACCGCAAAGTTCACGGAATGCGGCGTCGCCCTTGGTTTCTTTTGTGCGCACAAGATGCGCGACTGAAATTTGATCAAACCACATGGTGTAAGAGAGCATTAACAACATGGTTAGATTAAACGTCATCATATAGATGTCCATGTCGCGCGAAACACCAAAGAAATACGCCACTAACAATTGACGCAGGTAGCCAACAATTTTTGAAAGAATAGTGAAAATTAAGGCAAGCTGAATGCCTATTTTAAGGCTTCTGGGTTTGAATAATCTCAACGAAAAATCTCAATTCTTAATGCGATCAAGGTGATTTTTTGATTCTAAACACCACACTATTGGTGCATTCAGGAATATTGGTTTCATCCGTATTTTGATCTTCCAGTCGCCAGTAGACATAACCTATATGGGGTTCAAAATAACTTAAGAGTTCGTCGATACCTCCGCGCAGCGGAGTGGCTAACGCGGCAACTCCATCATCTTTATGAGGATTCATCGAAAAAGCGATGGCCACATGCGCCCCATTTTTGCAAACGCGAATTATTTCACGCGCGCATTGCTTAATGTCATAACTATAGCGTACGACCCAGCCGCAGCTAATCAAATCAAATGAATTGTCCGCATATTCCATATGATGCATATCCATTAATCGAATCTCTGGGCTGTAAGTAAAGAGATCAATTCCTTCCACCTGGGTGAAGCCGTGCGCATGCAGCAATACCATATCTCCTTCGTTACGAGGCCCAATGGATAATAGGCGGCCGGTTTTATTCACGGATGGGATCGAGTGAAGAATGTAGATAAGATGTTCGGTTCGCCGTCTGGCAAAAGGCAATGCGAAGTTGCTGCTCACATAATTACGATCGATCACTTTTTTTAGATGACCTTGACCCTCAGCGTTTTGCGTATCAGAGCCAGACAGCGCCAGTAATTTAAATCCGTTACGCATCAAAAAATAAATCATGCGTATGCGGAAGCGAAGATAAACATTCCATCGGGATATGCGCCAATAGGCGAGCAGGGTCGGAATATAGATCGGCTTCTGCGGATAAAAATCATAGTAGTAACGCAGGAGACCGACGTTATTGAGCTGTTTTTTGATGCGTGTTTTTATGGATTGCATTTAGAAACTATAACGGCGCAGCTTTCCCCACCAAATACCAAAATGCGTGAATGCGGCAATCGGGGGTTGAGCATGTTGTCCGCTAAGGATATCAAGGTTTTTACGCGATACATGAAAGAAGTACGCCGGAAGCGTATGGCCTCTGTGACGCATAAGGACGGAAATATGCCCTTGATTATTTGCCAAAAAGGTGGTGCCTTCAATCCCAAAATGCTGTTGAATATCTAAAACTAAAACGCCAAAGGGCGATATTTTTGCCGGCGCGCCCTCTAGCTGTTGGCCCTTCATTCCCGCCAAGGCGGTGTCTACCTCCACAACATCCTGATAGGTTGAATCCGTCGAATGATTAAAAAGAACAATGTATGTGGTTCGCTCGGAATCAACAACCGCCATGCTGCAATACATAAAAAAGCTTTTTTTCCCTTGGTTTTTCGCGGTATTGATGTGACCAAAGGCGGCCGTGGCAATCTTACAGTGATGCGACGCGGCCAACCAATGGGCCGTAATCGCCGGATAAATCGGTTTGCTCCCTTGAGATTCAATCTGATCAACCAGGAGTATCAGTTGTCCGGAAAAAGAAGTTAAGCCCAGGCTGCGCGCCCAGGTAGAAGTATCAATATTTAAGATGTCTTGGGACTGTAAGCCATAGATGCGCGGAGACAGTCCCGGCACGAGACGCCCGTCAACCGTGAGAAGAACGGCGGTTACTTTTTGCAGACCATCCGACATATTGCAGTAGTCATGAAAAACGACATGTTCTGGCCGGAAAAAATGAACATAACTGGCATAAATCTGACTAGAAGGCGTCAGGAGTTGCCGAATATCTGTAATCGTAGACTCAGCAGGCAGCGGAAGTGACGTCAACGTCATCCCAATCCCCTCCTTGAATGTGATCCATCGCAATATAGCCTTGGGCATTGGTTTGAATCAATAATGGTGAATAAAGCACATTGGGACCGCATACTTGGATAAGCGCCGGTTTTCTGTCGAGGAATGTATTCAAATCCGGCCATAGGTGTCGTAAATCCACTTTAATACTTCCTAAAGGTAAGATCGGCTCCAGATCAAAATGTCGCCATTGATTCTGGCTGTTTTTTATTCGAACACGAACGCCCTTTTCAAAAAGTGACTTGGGATAACGAAAGACCCGCTGACAGGAATTACTTACTAATAAGAGCGCTTGGCTTTCTTCTTCGATGGATGACGTGATGTAGTCTGTTACTTGATGAATTTTGGGAACGGGATGTCCGCAAGAATGCATTAAAGATTCGGCGTGATCCGTGTAATATTCGATGAAATAGTGCGTCATATAACTGTTTCTGACGATAAGCCCCCCTTCGGCCGGATACAAATGAACCATACAAAGTCCAAAAGGTCCTAAGTCACTTACCAAGGGCTCCATTTCAATGGTCTGCGTATCGGGGTCCATCATGGTCCCTTGCTTTTCGATCATGCGCTTGCCATCCGTCGAATAAATGCGCAAAACCCAACGTATGTGAAAGGGCCTCCCGGAAAGAAAAGCAAAGTAATTATGCAGAATGAGTCGAGTTTTAATCGTCCCATCATTAATGAAATAACACATGCCTCCCGCCGACAAAAAGCGATTGGCCTGATTGGCAAGCCAGGAAAAGCCAAGGTTTCTAAATCTGCTCGCAAAAAGAGGATGTTGCCGATCTTGAATTTCAGTCATAAAGGATGCGCCAACATAGCAATTAAAAAAATTTAACTTTCTCCTCAATTAATTCAAACGTTTAAATCCTGCATGGGCCA
>Ga0105240_10002292_pt1 | contig 30998 bp, 26 predicted proteins | sample KBSC54metaG_FD_80426 | JGI IMG/M metagenome (GOLD analysis project Ga0105240, IMG submission 80426) | Corn rhizosphere microbial communities from Kellogg Biological Station, Michigan, USA - KBS C5-4 metaG | ecosystem: Host-associated > Plants > Roots > Rhizosphere > Soil | place: Michigan, USA... | reverse complement strand
GTGGGGGGGCGACCCAGCCAGGATCATCAATACCTACCAACCCGCCGGTAAAATCGAGGACTTCTTTAAGGCGCTGGCCAAATTTAAAGACCTGCCGACGCGTGAGCAGGCGATAAACAAAAGCTATACCACCGAACAGATCAATGGATTGAAGCGGGTGTTCGATGCCCACGGCATGACGGTGACTGGCCCGCCGCTCGAAGTTGAACGAGTTGGTTAGCCGCTGGAGTTCATGCGCGTCAGCCCCACGCAGGCGAACAAGCACAACGAACCGGGAAAACTGCGATCAAGAAAATCGAAAAGCCCCTTGCTTCCGGTTGCGGAGGTAATCGATTATATTCCAGAAGCTCATGAGAGCTTCAGCAGCCTCGGGAGCAACATCTCAGAGACGGCGCTGACGAAAGAGAAGCATCGACTCGTCATGCATGGCCCTTTCGAGTGGGAGTGCCATCCCCTGTACTCGGCGGCGACCATGGCTTTGATTTCGCTGAGTATGCTCGCCGCTAACTGGTTCATGCTGATGATGGCGTCCATTGCGTTGATGGGCATCGCGGTGTTGGTCATCCCGAGAGAAGAGGCAGAGCTGGTACGGAAGTTTGGCGTGGATTACCGCGATTACAGGCAGCGCACGGGCCGGTTGGCTCCGCGTCGGTTCCGGTAGGACGCAAGAAGCGCCCGCTAAGGGGCTGATTGCGTGTCAGGCGGCAAGAGCGTATTATTTTTTTCGACCGACGCCGGCGTACCGTCTCGGTGTTTGCCCAGCGCGATTGGCCCGGCGCGGCTGGACTCATCGTTAAGTCATGTGGAACGTTCTGTTTTTTCTGGGATGGGCGGTCACGATCGCCGCCTTCTGGTGGGCGGTCTGGCGGCTCTCGCGTAATTGGCAGTCACTTGGTCTCGGGCTGGCTCGAGCCTGCCTGAGGTCACTCGCTGTCTCGCTGGCACTTGCTCCTACCGGAATCGTGGCGGGTCTTGTGGGGTTCCCTTGTCCGGCTTCCGCAGCGATCGTGGCTACCGCGCTGGCTGGCTGGAGTGCGCCGGAAACGAAACAAAATCGCGACACCGCGCTCTTCTTGTTCCTCAGTTTCTGGTTCATTGCCTTCCTTATTGCCATGTTCCGCTTTCTTTGGATTTATGATCGCAGAAAGAAACCGGTTGGGGCTTAACCTCACATTCACAATCGCCATGAACACTGAATTCAAACTATCCGAAATCCGGCAGATAGCTATCACCGTGAGCGATGTAGAGACAGCACTGGCGTTCTATCGTGATGTCCTCGGACTGGCATTCCTCTTTCGTCCTTCACCGAACCTCGCTTTTCTGAGCGCTGGCAACGTGCGCATCATGCTGAGCACCCCGCAGGGAGCCGGAACGGTCGGGCGCAATTCGATACTCTACTTCAAGGTTGCCGACATTGGTGCCACGCATGCCGCCATCCTTGGACGCGGAGCGAAAAATGAGCGAACTCCCCAGCTGGTCGCCAGGATGCCGGACCACGAATTGTGGACGGGCTTTGTGCGCGACCCCGACGGCAACTTGGTCGGGCTCATGGAGGAGAAACGTTGAGCTCGCCGAGGCAACCGCGGTACTACTCGTTGCCGATCGAGACAACGACCGCGGAGGAGCGGGTTCGTGGTGAGAGTTCGTTTAAAAACGCAACCGGGCGCCAGTTCGGCATCACACGCGCGGGATTCCTTGGCCTCGTTATCGAGGTCGGAAGGCGGGTTTTGAAATTTGAGATTTGAAATTTCCAAAGGGGACAACAGGGCCGGATAGAACCCAGGGGGACGAGAGGGGAGAGGCCGAGCCGCTAGGGCTGAGGGACGGAATGAGACATGTCGCTTTTGGGCTTGTTTGGGGCGGGGGATGGGGGTATTGGTAAGGCTTATTCAAAGAATTAAGCCACCTGCCGGGCAGGCGCGCTTGTTCCGGAGTGATGTTAACCAATAACCAAGTTCAGCTATGAACCAGCCAAATCTCGTGCGTTGGATTATTTCTCTACTGTTGTGCGGCGCCTGCGTGCTGCCGCTTTCGGCCCAGGATGCCGACGGTCAGAAAAAAGCATCGGCCGTCAAAAGCGATGACAAGAAGCCAAGCGACCGCGACATGATGGCGATGATGATGGAGATGGCCAAGCCGAACGAAAATCATCAGCGGATGCAAAAGCTGGTGGGGACCTGGTCGTATACCACCAAGTGGTGGATGAGCCCGGACGCGCCGCCGAACGAATCCGCCGGCACAACCGTCACCAAATCGGTGATGGACGGCCGGTATCTCCTCAGTGATCACACTGGAAAGATGCAGATGCCCGGTCCCGACGGCAAACCGATGGACATGGAATTCAAGGGCATGGCGATTGAGGGTTACGATAATGCCAAGAAGAAGTACGTGGCTTCGTGGATCGACAACATGGGCACGGGGATCATGAATCTGGAGGGGACCTACGACCGGGCCGCCAAGACCCTGACGTACCTGGCGGATTATGAGCCGATGCCAGGAATGAAGACCAAAATTAAAGAGGTCATGACCTGGGTTGATAATGACCACCACCGGCTGGAATTCTTCGAAGATCGAGGCGGCAAGGAAGTCAGGACAATGCAGATCGAATATAGCCGCAAGAGTTAGGTTTCGTCGGTCAGCACCAGCGCGCCGGGTAGAGCGGCAAGGTTGCCGCCCGGCCACTATCAGTTCCCGGCTCCATGCCGCCTGGCGGCAGTGCGCCCGCGGTCCTCAGGGCAGCATGATGTTGTTTAGGTCAAAGGGGACTTTGGTGATCTTCCGGTCCACGGCGATCTTCGCGACGATTTTCATCGAACTATCCAAGGGTTGCCGAAGGGTGAGGGTTTTCTGCACCGGGCCACCGTTGAAGGCCCAGCTGGATACGCCATTGGAGACCTTCGCCCCGGCGGCATCCAGCACCTCGATGGATTCGAGGGCGCTTTCGTCGCCGGTAATTTCGAGGCCGATGGATCGGGTCTGGTCGCCCGAACCCATCGTCGCGGTAATCCCTACCCCGGCATCGGCCGGGGTGGGCAGCACTTTCTTGCCTGCGCCTTTGAGGTCGGCCAGCTCGACGGTCTTGATCGTGCCCTGCTCGGCGAGGTCCAGGGAGCCACGGAGGCGGGAGATCTTCGTTGCCGCGCGCGCCGGGAGGGCCAGGTTCAGTTCTGCCTGCGGGTCGTTTTTGCCGGTGGCCTTCGACCTGCGGAAAAAGGCGTTGGAGTAGTCTCTGAACTTGGCAGTTTCGTGAAAAGTGTCTTTGGTGGGTATGAGGCTGGTGCCCTTGTCATCCACCACCTCTTCGAGTTTCAAATGGCCATAACGGACGGCTGACTCCGCTTCGGGCCCACTCAGGGAGAGCGTCAGTTTGAGTGACGGAGGCGTCCGGCTCACCTTATCGTCCACCAATATAAGTGTGCGAGTCTCCTCGATTCGAGTGGGGATAATTCCGACGGCTGCTTGCAAAGTGAAGCGGGCGACGACCACAAAAGAGAGCAGCAAACATAACTTCATGTGGTTGCATATTGAGGCCTCGCAATCCACGAAGCAATTTTGAAACCTGACCTTTTGTCTGCCCTGTGAAGTATGGGCACTGATTTGATCTGCGGAAACGACGCCGGTGCAGGTCAAATGAACAACCGAGGACAAGCACGACCGCCGGCAATTGGCGGTTGAATCCTGATCGAGAATGTGCCAAGAGAGGGGGACCATGTTGTACCCTAGTCAGTTCCGTCGGCCCAGGGGCGGCGCACCGCAAGTTTGAATGAGCATTAAGTCCGAAGTGCCGGTGTCTGGCACGACCCACTTGGGCCGAGGTTTCAGAGCCTTCACCTGTCTCCTGTTAAGCGGGGTGCTATGGTCGCAGTGCCTGCCCACACTGGCTCAGGTCCGCATCACCGAGTTCATGGCCAGTAACACCAAAACGCTCGCCGACGAAGATGACGATTTTTCCGATTGGATCGAAATTCAGAACTTTTCCGTGGCGACCGTCAGTTTATTGAACTGGGGGCTGAGCGACAGCGCGGCCAACCTGAGCAAGTGGTCGTTCCCGGCCACGAACATCGGCCCGGGCAGTTTCATGGTCATTTTTGCCTCGGGTAAGGACCGGCGTGCGCCGGGCGCGCCGCTGCATACAAATTTCAAGCTCGACCCCGGTGGGGAGCACCTTGCGCTCACACGACCGGATGGTTCGACGGCATCGTCTATTTCCTATCCGCCACAGTTTCCTGACGTTTCTTACGGTCTCGGGATGCGGATCACCACTGCCGCATTGGTGGCCGGCAACGCCGCGATCAACTATCGCATCCCCACCGACAACGCGGACGACCGAACCTGGATGCAGCAGGATTTTGCCGGGGCTGCTTGGAGCCCGGGCACCAATGGCATCGGTTATGAGACGGGTTTGACGGATCCGCAGGCGGACTCGTTTTATTTAGCGGTATTGGATACGCGCCCCGAAGCGTATTGGCGGTTGGATGAAACGAACGGTCCGACCGCAGTGAACCTGGGCGTGGAGGGCATTGCTGATCAGGGAGGTTACCTGGGCAACATTGCGTTGGGCACCGCCGGGCCGCGCCCGCCCCGGTTCAGCTTTTTCGAGACGAACAACAATGCTCCCACCTTCAACGGCACGGATGCGTTTGTGGGCGGGCCTTACCATTTGCTTGACGATCAAACGGCTTTTACCATCGCCGGCTGGATTAAGCCTAATGGAACGCAGGGGGATCGGACGGGCTTGTTCGGACAAAATGACGCAGTTGAATTCGGTTTCATCTCCCCGAACACGCTCCAGGTTTGGACTGCTTATGGGTCCATCAATTACGATTATCCCTATCCGACTAATGAATGGCATTACGTCGGCGCCGCGGGCGGAAACGGGCAGTTGGCACTCTTAATGGATGGCGCAATCGTGGCCAGCACGCCCGCGAACCCTCCCACGTTCGGGGCCTCGGACTATGCGTTTAACATCGGGGGTGGCGGGATTTTCGACGGTTCGGGGAATTTCTTTCGCGGGCAGATCGACGAGGTTGCCGTGTGGCCACGGGCCCTCGGGACGAACGAACTGGCCACCCTGGTCGCGACCAATGCCCAAAAGGTGGATTTCACGCCTTACCTGGCGACGGACGTGCAATCAACGATGCTAGGTTCCAACGCGACGGTTTACGTGCGCATCCCGTTCACCGTGATGGACCCCACCGTCTACGGGAATCTGCAATTACTGCTGCGCTTTGATGATGGGTTCGCAGCCTTTCTGAACGGGCATCCCATCGCCCGCTCGAATGCTCCGGGCACGCTGGCTTGGAACTCAGCCGCCACGGTGCGGCACCCGGATTCCGAGGCAGCGCAATGGACAGCCTTCGATGTAACGGAGGCCATCCCTTATCTCGTACAAGGAACCAATGTGCTGTGTATCCAGGCATTGAACCTCGCCTCCAACGACATCGATTTCCTGATGCAAGCCGAGTTGCTGGCCTCGATAGTGAACGAGACGGGAACGGCCATGCGCTTCTTTAGCCAGCCAACGCCCGGAGGCCCGAACGGCACCGGCGCTGCCGACCAAGGACCGATCCTCAGCGGTGCGGGGCACACTCCCATTGTGCCAGTGGTTGCGAATTCACTCGTGGTCACGGCGGAGGTCGCGCCCTCGTTCAGCGCGATCAGCAACGTGACGCTGCATTACCGCGTGATGTTCGGGCCTGAAGTCGCGCTGCCCATGAACGATGGCGGCACCAACAGCGATGGAACCGCCGGGGACGGAATATGGACCGGGGTGATTCCCGCCGGCGTGGCGAGGCCAGGCCAACTGCTTCGGTATTACGTTACAGCGGCGGACACGGCTGGGAACATCTCACGCTGGCCGATTTATCCCGACAGCCTCACCTCGCAACAATATCTCGGCACCGTGGTGGCCGATCTCTCCATTCAAAGTTCGTTGCCGGTGGTTTCCCTGTTTCTTCAAGACCCCGCCGCCGGGGATACTCGCAATGGCACGCCGGGTTCGCTGTTTTTCCTCGATGAGCTGTATGACAACGTTTCGGTCAGGCTGCATGGGCAGAGCTCGTCGGGTTGGCCAAAAAAGAGCCATAACCTTTCCCTGCCTAAGGATCACCAACTGCTTTACCAACCGGGCGCGAGCCGGGAAAAGAACATACGGCTGCTGAGCAATTACGGTGACAAAATGCGCATGCACACGACCCTCACGTACCACGAGTACGCCTTGGCCGGCGCCGACGGGCATTTTTCTTTCCCCGTGCGCATCCAGCAGAATGGGGCTTTTTTCGGCATCGAGGACATGGTGGAGGACGGTGATGATTATTTTCTGCGGCGGCTGGGGCGTGACCCGAACGGTGCGCTGTACAAGATGTATAACGCCCTGGACGGCGCGGCCGGTAATGAAAAGAAAACGCGCAAATGGGAAGGCACGGATGACCTGACGGCGCTGGTCGCGAACCTGGACGAGTCGATCGCCCAGGCGACGCGCGTGCGTTACGCCTGGGACCACTTGGATCTGCCCAATGTTGCGGATTATTTCGCTGCCATGGCCATCGCCAGCAGCCAGGACGTGGGCCACAAGAACTACTATCTGTACCACGACAACGACGGAACCGGGCAGTGGTCGATTATGCCCTGGGATGTGGACTTGAGCTGGGGCCGCAACTGGGTGGACAGCCTCGGGTATTTCAGCGACATCCTCTATCAAACGAACGTCCTGAACTTCTACGATTACCACCAGCAAAGCAAGTCGGCCAATCGCCTCTTCGACCTGTTCTTCGCCACACCGGAATTTCGAGCGATGTACCTGCGTCGCTTGCGCACGCTGATGGACACGATCCTGACGCCGACGGGCACTCCCACCAATCAGCTGGTGCTTGAGCCATTCATCCGGCAGCTTGAAGACCTAATCTCCCCTACGAATGTTTCGTTATCGGACGCGACGCTGGACCTGAACGCCTGGGGCCCCAATTGGGGAAATCCCGCCTTGAGCGTCCTGCGCACGGAGGCGGAGCGCACCATTTCCGTGCATTTGGCTGGCCGCCGGAGCTTTCTGTACACGAGCCCCGCTGCGACGTTGAATGGGGAGCGCATCCCGGGAGCTCAACCGGCCAACACTGTGGTCGTTTTCGGGGCATGGGATTACAAGCCGGGCAGTGGTTCTCTAAACGAACAATTCGTCGAGTTGCGCAACACCAACTCCTACGCGGTGGATGTCTCCGGCTGGCGCGTGGCGGGCGCCTCCAGCTTCGAACTGCGGCCCGGCACGGTTATTCCCGCGGGGGGTTCCATTTATTTGTCACCCAGTGTTAACGCGTTCCGCGCCCGCACCACGGGCCCGAGCGCCGGGCAGAATTTGTTCGTTCAAGGTCCGCTGGTCGGGTATCTGAGCACGCTTGGCAATTCCCGGCTTTACCTGCTCAATAACCTGGGCCTGGTCGTTTCGGACAACGGCTCGGCCGTTTCTGCCGCCCCGCAGTTGCTTCCGGGAAACCTGGCGGTGCTGCGGGTGGGGGACGGAGTCGAGACCTTGAGCAGTCATGGGAACCCTGTTTTTGTAGACCAGTTCACGACCAATGGCGCCTTTCTCGGCTCAGTCTCTATTCCTGCCAACGACACGAACGCGCTCATCCTCAGCGGAAGCGCCTCCTCGGAAGGAGCCCTCACTCGTTCTCCCGACGGGCGACTGCTGGTGCTCGCTGGGTATCATGTCGCGCTCAGCAATAGTTCCGCTTCGCTCGCCGGTTCCTCATCGGTGAGCACACCGCGCGCTCTGGGTGCGCTCGACTTCACGGGGACCTTCAGCCTGGTCGGGCTGACGACGAATGAATTTGATAAAAACAACATCCGTTCCGGAACAACCGACGGACGTGGCAACTACTGGGGCGCGGGCGCCAACAGCGGGACCTTGTATCTTGGCAACAGCACCCCAGCGTTGATTCAGACGGCAGTGACCAGCACCCGCGTGATCCAGGCTCTGGAGGACGATCTTTATTTCAGCACCAGCTCGAGTGAACCCGGCCTCTGGAAGGTCGGTGGCTCGCCCGTTGCGAATTCAGCTCTCCCACAACTGGTCCTGGCTTCCGGCACGGGTAGCAGTCCCTTCGGGTTTACCTTCAACCCGGCCCTGACTGTGGCCTACCTGGCGGACGATACTGTAGCTGGCCAGGGCGGAGTGCAGCGGTGGGATTTTACGAACAACGTTTGGGCATTCAGCTATGCTTTTTATGGTCTTACCAGCACGGGCGCGCGTGGGTTGGCGGTCAGTTTCAGCGGCGCCCTGCCGCGTCTTTATGTCACCACGGCCGAGACTGTGTCTAATCGCCTGCTTTCTTTGAGCGATAACGGGCCGGGCGCCGTCGTCACCACACTGGCGACAGCAGGGACCAACCAATTATTCCGCGGCGTTGCGTTCACGCCGGACGCGGGTCTGGCCCCTCGGTTCCTCCAGATTCAGAAAACGGTGGAGGGCGTTAAGTTATCGTGGACGGCGTTGGCAAATCGAACCTACAGCCTGTTCTGGACAACCGACCTCGAGGGCTCCAATTGGTTAAATCTTACCAACCTGACGGCTGCCTCCCCAGAAGCCTCGACCGGAGATACACCTGTGCCTGGTGAACGCGTTCGCTTCTACAAGGTTCTTTTGACGCCCCAGTGACCTGGACGTGTCTCCGCGGTTTAACCCAGCCCAGCTTCGCCACAAGCTCACGGGCGAGGCACGGAACGCCACGGCAATGGTGGGGCTTACTTCAACGCTTTGACGGCCTCGGTGGCGAGGTTCACGACGGGGGCGGGGTAGACTCCCAGGAAAACCATGCCGAACAGGCAGGCATAAAGCGAGGCTCGGATAGGCCGGGAAATATGTATGGGCGAAAAATCGGCCACGTCCTTGGACCAGAATACCGCGCGCACGACGCCGAAATAATAATAGAGTGAAATGACGACGCCGATGATGGCGATGGCCACGAGCCAGTAGTAACCATGGTAGGTGGAGCCCTGGGCGATAGCGGCTTGGAGGAGAAGGAACTTGCCAAAGAATCCGGCGAGTGGGGGGATGCCGGCCAGGGATACCATCGCCAACGTCATGGTAGCAGCGAGGAGAGGCGAGCGTTGGCTTAGACCGGAAAGCGCCGAGATATCTTCGCCCTCGACGTGCTGCATGATCAGGCAGATGACGGTGAAGGCTCCGAGGACCGTGAAAAGGTAGCCACTGAGGTAATATAGAATCGCGGACTGGCCGGCTGAGCTCAGTGCGGCAACTCCCAGCAGCAGGTAACCGGCGTGGGCGATGCTCGAATAGCCCAGCAACCGTTTCACGTTGCGCTGAGGTATCGCACAGAGATTGCCGTAAAGGATAGTGATGGCCGAAATGATGATCAGCAATTTCGACCACTGGAGCGTCACTGCGGGGACGGCGAGGAACAGCACACGCAAGAGGAGCACAAAACCGGCCGCCTTCGATCCAACTGCCAGGAAGGCAGTCGTGGGCACCGGCGCTCCCTGGTAAACGTCGGGCGCCCAGATCTGGAAGGGGAAGGCGGCAATTTTGAACCCGAGTCCCACCAGGACCAGGAGCAAGCCGAACAAGAAAATGCGGTTGCCGACGTACTGGCCCGCGACCGCGGCGAGTTCGGTGAAATCGAACTTGCCCGAGATACCGGACACGAGCGCGATGCCGAAGACGGTAAAGCCAGTGGAGAGGGCGCCGATGATTAGATACTTCACCCCGGCCTCGAGGGAGGTCAGGCGCGACCGTTGAAAACTGGTCAAGACGTAAAAGGTGACGGTGATGAGTTCGAGTGAAACGAAAAGGAGGGCGAAATTGTTGGCGGAAGAGGCGAACAACATTCCGGTGAGAGCAAACAGGACCAGTGAGTAATACTCACCAACGGAGGCCTCGATGAACTCGACGAATGCAACCGACATGAGCAGGACGATGATGGTGGCCAACAAGAAAAAACGTTTGAAGAAGAGGGCCAGTCCATCGAGTGCGTACATGTGGCCACAGGCGTACTGAACTTCACCGGGGCCGATCCGGACGAAAATGGCGCTATAGACCAGGATCAGGCCGAGCCCGGCCGCGGCCACATAGCCCAGCCGACGCCGGGCCGAGACGGGCAGCCACAAGTCCGCCAGAAGGAGTCCGAGCCCGAGGGCAATCACCAGCCATTCGTGGAGCAAGAGCGCGAGATTCATTGAGCGTTGGGCTTGGAAAGAACTGGAGCCAGGGCCGCTCGCATGGTGGGTCGTGATTCTGCAGTCGAGATGGCGGAATAGGGGCGGAGGACCTCAGCCACGCCGGGAGTTATTTTGTCGGTCAGCAAACGAGGAAAGAAGCCGAAGGCGATCAAACAGGCGAGCAGCAGGACGAAGGGAAACCGCCGCCAGGGATTGACCGCGTCCGCGACGTGGGACCATTTCTGGGGCAGCGGCCCCTGGAGCATGGCCCGGATCGCGCGGAGCATGTATACCGCGCCGATGATGAGCGCGCCCCAACAGGCGAAGATGGTCACCGTGCGGTAAGCGGTCCAGGCGCCGAAGAACACCGTCACTTCACCAGCGAAATTAGCAAACCCCGGCAGTCCGCACCCGGCAAAGGCCGCCATCATCAGCGCCCCGCCGATGAAGGGCATTTTGCGCAAGAGCCCGCCGAGCTGGTTTATTTCCAAGGTGCCGGTTTGCTGATAGAGATAGCCGTTAAGGCCGAAAGCCAGGGCAGCGAGGAAGCCATGCGCTACCATGACGAGGACCGCGCCGGTGACACCGATAAGGTTGAGAGTGGCCAAGCCGAGGAAGACGAATCCCATGTGCGCTACGCTCGAGTAGCTGACGACCCAATTAAAATCCTTTTGGCGCATGGCGACCCAGCCGCAATAGACCAGGTTGCCGAGACAGAGCCAAGCGACCACCGGCATCCACCTCTGGGCCGCGTCCGGCATCATCGGCAGGGCGATGCGAATCAGGCCATAGAGGCCGAACTTCTTCAGCACACCGGCGTGCAGCATCGCCGTGGCACTCGGGGCCGAACCGTAACCCAGCGGGGCCCAGGTGTGGAATGGCCAGAGCGAAACCAGGATGCCAAAGCCGAACAGGAGCAGGGGGAAGATAAAGCCCTGCGCGCTGATCGATAGGGGATTCTGACGCAAATGTTCGGTCAGTTTGGGAATATCAAACGTGCCCGCGCCGGCTTGCACATAAAGGGCGATCAAACCGACCAGGGCAATGAGGGCGCCCAGGCTCAGATACAACGTGATCTGGAACGTGGCGTAGTTCTTTTGCGGGCCTCGCCCCCAAAGGCCAATCATGAGAAACGTCGGCACCAGGGCGAGCTCATGGAAAAAGTAGAACAGAAAAAGGTCCAACGAGGCGAACGCGCCCAGCACACCGCCGGCCATCACGAGCAACAGGATGTAGAATTCTTTTTCGCGTTCCCTGATTTCCCAGGAAACACACGCGGCGGCAAAGGCGACAATCGCTCCCATCAGCACCAGGCCGACGTTGATGCCATCCACGCCGACGTGGTAACCGATTCCGAGCGCCTCGACCCAAGCAGCCTGGTTTTCGAATTTGAATCCGGACGGGCCGGGGAGAGCAGCGTTGAACTGCAGGAACATTTTGATGGCCAGCACGGCGGACATGAACGTCGCCAGGAGCGCCACTGCGCGCATCACCACACGGTAGTTCCGCGGCACAAAAGCCAGGGCCAACGCGGCCGCGAGCGGAATGGCGAGTATGAGGGTGAGGGTCATTTCAGAGCGAAATAGAGGAGGAAGGCCACGCCGAGCGCGAACAGGAAGGCGTAGGTCTGCAAATTGCCGGTTTGAACCTGACGCAACATGCGCCCCAGGATTTCCGTAGTTCCGTGAGTGCCGCGCACCGCGAGGCCGGCGATCAGCCAGCGATCGATCCAGGCGGCGACGGTGGCGATGAGATCGTGCAGCCGGATAAAAACCGCCTCGTAGATCTCGTCGAAGTAAAATCGGTTCCGCATCCAGACCGACAGAACGCCGAGCCGGTCCGGCAACGGATCACGGGCCGCATCGCGATAGAGCGCGAAAGCGCCAGCAAACCCCACAACAACCGCGAGCAGGCCGAGGGAAGCGGCGAGCGGCGCTTGCGCAAAAGGGGCAGCCATCTGCTGACCGATCGACAGGGCGACTTCCGCGCCGAATTGTTTTCCGACGATATTCTCCACGCCAATGAAGCCGCCGACGAGGCTCAACCCCGCCAGGATGCGCAACGGGAACAACATGACCGGGGGCGATTCGTGGGCGTGGCTAGCCGCTTCGGATTTCGCCTGGGTCCCGAACACGACGAAGACGAGGCGGAACATGTAGAAGGTGGTGAGGATGGCGACAATGACTCCGAGGGCGAACCGGCCGTAGGCATGGCGTTCGGCAGCAACGGCGAGAATGGCATCTTTGCTGTAGAACCCGCTCAACGGCACCACGCCGGCCAGGGCCAGCGTGCCGACGAGGAAGGTCCAGAAGGTGATGGGCATTTTCCTGCGCAGTTGCCCCATTTTCCAAATGTTCTGTTCGTGGTGAAGCCCGAGGATTACGGAGCCGGCGCCGAGAAAGAGGAGGGCTTTAAAGAAGGCATGAGTGGTGAGGTGGAACATCGACTCCCTGGGGCCATGCAAGCCGACGCCCATGACCATGAAGCCGAGCTGGGAGAGGGTCGAATAGGCGAGGATGCGTTTGATGTCATCCTGTTGCACAGCGATGACCGCGGCCAAGAGCGCGGTGAAGCCACCGACCCAGGAGATGACCTCCAAGGCCGGAGTGTTCAGGAGAAAAAAGACCCGGCACAGCATGTAAACTCCCGCCGCCACCATGGTCGCCGCGTGGATCAACGCACTCACGGGGGTCGGGCCTTCCATGGCATCCGGCAGCCACACGTGCAACGGGAACTGCGCGCTCTTACCCACCGCGCCGCAAAAGATCAGGAGGCCGGCCGCGGTTGCCGCCGCCCCCAGGGCCTCGGGGTTGGCGGTAATTCTTTCCCGCAAGACGCTGAAGTTCAGAGAACCGACCGCAAACCAGACGGTAAGGATACCGAGCAGGAAACCAAAATCCCCGAGCCGATTCGTCAGGAACGCTTTTTTGCCAGCGTCAGCCGCGGCGGGGCGCTCGAACCAGAAACCGATGAGCAGATAGCTTGAGACGCCGACCAATTCCCAAAAGATGAACAGCTCGACGAAGTTATTGGCCAGGACAATTCCGAGCATCGAGAACGTGAAGAGGCTGAGGCAGGCGAAGTAGCGGGAAAAGCCGGGGTCATCCGCCATATAGCCCCAGGAGTAGATATGGATCGCGCTAGCGACCCCGGTCACGACCAGCAGCATCAGGAGGCTCAGCGGGTCGGTGCGGAGCCCAAAATCAACCTGGAACGCGCCGATGTCCAGCCAACGTACGCTAATCTCCCGGGGTTCCCAATGAGTGGCAGCGACGAAGATGATCGTGAGCAGGAATCCGGCGACCACAGCCGCGATGGAGAGGCCGGCGCTCAACTGGCGGTCGCGCCGGGTGAACAGCGTGATAAGCGCGGCGGCGAGCAGCGGCAGGAAGAGAATGAGCCAGGGGAAGAAGTTCATTCGCTCAGAGTTTCATCAGCGTCAGGTCTTCAACGTGAGCGGTCTGACGCTTGCGGTACAACGCCACGATGAGAGCCAACCCCACGGCGACTTCCGCCGCCGCAACGGTGATGATGAAGAAGACGAACACCTGGCCATCGAGGTTATTATTGAAGCGGGAAAAGGCCACGAGCGCCAGGTTAGCGGCATTGAGCATCAACTCGAGGCCCATGTAGATGACCAGCAGATTTCGTCGCACGATCACGCCGAGCAATCCGAGGCAAAAGAGAATCGCGCTGACGACCAGGTAATGTTCGAGTCCGACGTTCATTTCAGTTCCTTCTTGCTGAGCAGGATCACGCCAACCATGGCGACCAGCAGCACGAGCGAAATCACCTCAAACGGAAGAAAGTACTGGGTGAACAGAAGCTTGCCCAAGGCCAAGGTGCCGCCTTCGAGCTGCGGGGTGGGCTCAGCCCCCAAGGGCGATTTCAATAAGCTCTGGAGGAAGATGAATAAAATCGCCGCCACGGTCAGGAAGCCGGCTCCGGCGCTGAAAGCCTTTATTTTCTGCCTCTCTTCCGCCTTCAGATCCAGCAGCATGATGACAAAGAGGAAGAGGACCATGACCGCCCCGGCGTAGACCAGGACTTGGACGGCGGCGAGGAAGAAAGCGTGCAGCAGGACGAAGAGGGCCGCCAACGAAGCGATCGTCAGCACAAGGAACATCGCGCTGGTGACCGGGTTCTGGCTGAACGGATTCAGCACTACCAAAAACCCAAACACCAGCGTCAGAAACGCAAAGATGTAGAATAAAATGTCCGACATTGATGAATCTCTTATCCAGGGCCACTGACTGTGTAAAGCCGTCTAGCCGGGCCTATCCAACCATGGAACCGGGCCGCGCCGCAACATTAAGTGCGGCCTAACATCTCGGAGAGCCGGCTTGCAGCCGGCTTATGCGAACCTCAATCTGCTCAGGGCCAGGCTCGTGCGAAGCATTCAAGCCGGCGGCGAGCTGGGACTCAGCTCACGGCGCTACGCCTTGCGCCTTTGCTTCGTCCGCTTTCCGTTTCCATTTCCCGATCTTGTCCTGATGAACGCCACCGAGCGCGAGCAGTTTTTCTTTATCGTAGATCATTTCCTCCCGGCTGCTGCCGGTGAGGGAATAATCCTGCATCAGGAAAATAGCTTCCTCCGGGCAGACCTCCTGGCAGAAGCCACAGAAGATGCACCGAAGCATGTTGATCTCAAATTCTTTGGGAGCCTTCTCGACATTACCAACCTCGGGCGCGCCGGCCGGGCCGGGCGGCGTAATATGGATGGCCTTGGGCGGACAGACAAACTCGCACAATTGGCAAGACACACATTTGGTGCGGCCTTCCTGGTCCTTGACCAGGTACGGAGCGCCGCGGTAGCCCTCGGGCACCACCCATTTCTCCTCGGGATACTGCATCGTCACCTTTTTCTTAAAAAAGTGGCGAATGGTGACTTTGAAGCCGCCGATCACCGCCGGCAGGTAAAGTCGTTCCCAGAGGCTTAATTTTTTTCGATTAACGATCATGCCGCCGATTTGCGCCCGGTATTCTTCTTTTGTTGAGAGGTGAATTTGATGGACGGCTTGCCCAACGCGAGTCCGGCTGCAATCCAGTCTTCGTTTGGTAGTTCCTGCTCATTTGGCAATCGCCCAAAGCACCAGCGCCGTCACTACGATATTCGCGAGGGCCATCGGAATGAACCGTCGCCAGCCCAGGTCCATGAGTTGATCGTAGCGGAACCGAGGCCACATCCATCTCACCCAAATTATCATAAACTCGACGATGAGCATTTTCGCCAGGAAAACCCCTATTTGTGCCAGCCCGACGCCGATCGTTATGGCCGGTTTATCCAACCCGGCGATGGGGAGCGTCCAACCGCCCAGGAATAACGTGACGAGCATGGCAGACGCGGCGGTCATGGCGGCGTATTCACCCATGAAAAACAGGGCAAATTTGATCGAGCTGTACTCGACGTTATAGCCCCCGGCCAGTTCCTGCTCCGATTCCGGCAAATCGAAGGGCAACCGGTTGGTCTCGGCAAACATGGCCGCGAGGAAAATGGCAAAAGCCAGCGGCTGCCGGAAAATCAGCCAGTTAAAAATGCTGCCGGTCTGGTAATCGATGACTTCGCTCAGGTTTAAACCGCCCACGAGGAGGAACACCGGAATGACCGACAATCCCATGGCGATCTCGTACGAGATCATCTGGGCACTGGACCGGATTCCTCCCAGGAAGGGATATTTCGAATTCGCGGCGTAGCCGGCCAGCACGATGCCATACACCCCCAACGAGACGATGCCGAAGGTGTAAAGAATGCCTACGTTTAGGTCAGCAATCACCATCTTTTGCTGCCCGAGTTGCGAGCCAAAGGGGATGATGGCCACCGTCAGCAGGCTGGGGATCATTACGATGGCAGGTGCGAGCCAGAAGTAGGCCTTCCGCACATGGGCCGGTGTGAAATCCTCTTTGAGAAAGGATTTCACGGCGTCGGCGGCGGGTTGAAGCAAACCGAAGATCCCCACACGATTGGGGCCCACCCGATCTTGGATGGCTGCGGATACCTTCCTCTCCACCCAGACCGCGTAGGCCACAATGAACATTAAGATCGAGAAAACGCACACGATCTTGACGGCACTGAAGAGAACAAATTGGGCGAAGGGGCTCATATCGCCACGGTCACTCCGGAATCGCCCAGGGCGGCCCAGGTCAGACCCTGGAAAGCGGGAGTTTCTTTGGCCATTAAGTTGAACAAGCCTTCCAGGCTCACGTAGCCATCTTGTCCGGTGACATTGAAGACCAGTTCATGCAGGAACTCCCACTCTGGCCGCGCGTCGCCAGGCGACTCGATGGCTTTCATGAACTTCTGCACCCGGCCTTTGGTGTTCGTGAAGGTGCCGCGTTTTTCCGCATGGGCGCACCCCGGCAGGAGATAATGAGCGTGCCTGGTGGTTTCGTTGGGTAAAATATCGCTGACGACCAGCAAATCCAGCTTGGCCAGGAGATCCGCACCCAAGCTCTGTTTAGTGACATCCTCCCCAAAGACGATCAACTTTTTGATGGTTCCTTTGCGAATGCCATCTGCAATTTTCGGCAGGTTCGATCCCATCGGATCAGCGGAAATGCCGATCAGCCGGGCACCCGCGCTGTTTGGGTTCCGGTCGGAATTCAATAATAGTTTGTCGCCTTCACCGATTCGTGGAACGGCATCCGTGAGAGCGCCGAGTTTCTTGCCCAGTTTGGCGAGCAGAAAAAGTTCTTCGTTAGTTTGGCGGGCGGAGGCGACGATGGCTACCGAGCCCACCGGAGCCTGGTTAAGCGCGGTGGAGATTTCCTTGAGGGTGGCACTCCAATCCGGCGCGGTGACTTTGGACCCGGCCAAGGCCACCAGGCGGTCCGGCCGGCCAATCCACTTGTAGTTGAGCCGGCCGTGATCGCACATCCAGCAGGCGTTGACGGCATCGTTTTCGCGCGGTTCGAAGCGGTAGACCTTATCCTCGCGCGAGCCGATCACTATATTGCAGCCGGTGGCGCAACTGGTGCAGATGCTCTTGGTTTCCTTGAGAAACCAAACCCGCATTTGGAAACGAAAATCCTTCGAGGTGAGCGCGCCGACCGGGCAGATGTCCACGGTGTTCAGCGTGTAATTATTGTCGAACTGTTTGCCCGGGTATGCGGTCAGGGTGTTGTAACTTCCGCGGTTGACGATACCCAGGGCGTCGTCGCCGACGATATCCTTGGTGAACCGGATGCAGCGGGTGCAGAGAATGCAGCGTTCGTCGTCCAGAACGATGCGCGGGCCGAGGTCCACCCGTTTGGGTTTATGGACCTTGGGCTCGACGAAGCGGCTCTCGGACCGGCCATAATCCACCGAATATTCCTGCAGCTTGCACTCGCCGGCCTGGTCGCAAATTGGGCAATCCAGCGGGTGGTTGATGAGTAGAAATTCAAGGACACCCTCCCGCATTTGTTTGACCGCCGGGGTGTTGGTGTAGATCTCCAACCCCGGGGAAATGGGGGTGGCGCAAGCAATGGCCGGGCGGGGTGATTTGGCAATCTTCGGTGTGCCGTCCTGATTCAAGATGGGTTTGCGGTCGGGGCCCATTGCCGGGGTGCCGAACTCGACGAGGCACATGCGGCAATTGCCGGCCACCGGCAGCTTCGGATGATAGCAATAGTGCGGCACGTCGACCTTGGCGACGGCACACGCTTGAATCATGGTGGTGGGCAGGGGCTTGCCGGAAATCGGGTCGGGCGAAGTGCGCGGGACCTCGATTTCTTTGCCATCCACCTTCACCTTGATTTTTTCAACCGGTGGCGGGCTGCGGGGAGCTTCGAGTGCGGGGTTAGAGCTCACGTTAAGTTACTCAATGACTGGTCCCGGCTGCACTGGTCAGTTCGGCTGCTTGGCTCGGGGCGCCCGATTTCGCGGCACGCCGCTCTTCATCCGCGGCGCCTTTGGCCACAAACTCGTCTTTGAACTTGCCCACGAAGCTTTGCACCGGCCAGGAACAGGCTTCGCCAAAAGCGCAAATGGTGCGGCCGCCGGGAATGTTATCGGCGATTTTGATCAAGTAATCCGCATCGCTCTTGCGCCCTTCGCCGTGAGCGAGCCGATGCAGGGCTTTGGCCATCCACAACGAGCCCTCCCGGCAAGGCGTGCATTGGCCACAGCTTTCGTGGGCGTAAAACTCGCTGATGTTCGCCAGCGCCTTGACAATGTCGGTGGAATCATCCAGCACGATGAGGGCGCCGGACCCGGACATGCTGCCCGCAGCGATCAGGGAATCAAAATCGTACGGCAGATCAAGCATGTCGAATTCCTTTTCAACATCCTTGCCGTCCGGACCCTTGCGCTTGAGTTTAAACTTCTCTCCCGCCTTAAAAACTTTGGCCGAAGAACCGCCCGGGATCAGGGCCTTGAGCTTTCGCCCGTCTCGCAGGCCGCCCCCAAAGGCGGGGTCATTAATTAATTCACCAATGGTCACCTTGCCCACCTCGACCTCATAGTAACCTGGTTTTTTGACGTGGCCGCTGATGCTGACGATGCGGGTGCCGGTGTTATTGGGGGTGCCGAGTTTGGCGTATTCGACGCCGCCCAGCCCCACGATGTGCTTCACGGCGCAGAGCGTCTCCACGTTGTTCACGATGGTTGGGCATAGATACAAACCCAGAACCGCTGGAAAATAGGGCGGCTTGATTCGGGGATAGGCGCGCTTGCCTTCAAGCGACTCGATTAACCCCGTCTCCTCGCCGCAAATATAGGCGCCGGCGCCTCGATGAACATAAATCTCCAGATCATAGCCCTGGCCGAGGACGTTTTTGCCCAGGAAATTCTTCGCCCGCGCCTCGCGCAGCGCCTGCTCGAAAAGTTTCGCGCCCGCAATGAATTCGCCTCGGATGTAGATATACGCCAGGTGAACATCATTGGCATAACAAGCCAGGATCATCCCTTCGATCATCTGGTGAGGGTCCTTATGAATGATCTGTTTGTCCTTGAACGTGCCTGGTTCCGATTCATCTGCGTTGCAGATCAGGTAAATCGGCTTGCCGCTCTTGCGATCCACAAATGACCACTTCAACCCACAGGAAAAGCCCGCGCCGCCACGGCCGCGCAGGCCGGATTTCATCACTTCATCGCGGATTTGTTCGGCACCGGTCAGGGTCTTGCCATCCGGCAAGGTTTTCGGCGGTAGAGAGAGTCCCTTTCGGAGTGCCTCGTAGCCGCCATGGCGCAAATAGCACTCCATATCCGGGGTGTAGCCCGGCTGGTCGGCGTATTTGAGAATGAGGCGGTATTCCTGCGGCATAGTTGAGCTTAAAGCGCTAAAGAGTTAAGACGTTCATGGGGTTGGCGCATCAAAATTTTTGCCCCCCTTACGATCCTTGACTCCGTGGGCGAACATTCTACCTTGTTAACGCTCGTTTGCCCGATGGTGTAACGGTAGCACAGCAGACTCTGGATCTGTTTGTCATGGTTCAAATCCATGTCGGGCAGCCAACCCCTAACTGGTTTTTTTTCTTTGGTGAACGCGGTTGTCACGAGCATTTGGTCAGGATTTCATCGGCCCTCTTAGTGGACACACCCTCGTAGAACTGGTCATTGCACATCATGACCGGGGCGGTGCCACAACTGGCGAGGCATTCCACAAACTCGACCGTGAACTGGCCGTCCTTGGTGGTCTGCGGACCATGAGCCTCCGGGTCCAAGCCGAGCTTTTCACAAAAGCGCTCGTGCAATTCGTAAGCTCCACCCAGGGCACAGCTCAGCGTTCGGCAGACTCGCAGGTGATATTTGCCCACCGCCTTTTGTTGAAACATCGGATAAAACGTCACCAGCTCGTAAATATTGATCGGCTGGAGGTCCAGCTTCGCAGCCGTCCATTCCACGGCTTGTTTGGAGATATATCCGAAATGCTCCTGGATTGCGTGCAGCAACATAAGCGACGCACTCCGCTTCTTCGGGTAATGCGTTATCACCTCATCGAGCTGCGCCACCAACTCCGCCGGTAGGGCGAAATCGGCCTGATCCACAAGCTGGTTGGGAATGGGTTGTGCCTGGGAAGGATTCATCGATCACATTCCCCCATCACAAAATCGAATGAGCCCAGGACGGCCACCACATCGCTGATCATATGGCCTGGCAGCAGCTTGGGAAGGATGCTCAGGTTCACGAACGATGGCGACCGGATTTTTAAGCGATACGGCGTCCCACCACCCTTGCTGTTGATGTAGAATCCCAGCTCACCTTTCGGGTTCTCGTGTGCGAAATAAATTTCTCCCGGAGGCGCGTTGACACCCTGCGTGACGTTGATGAAGTGGTGAATCAGTTGTTCCATCCGCGTCAGCACCTCGTCTTTCGGCGGCAATACCACCTTGCCGTCAGGAATGTTCACCGGACCGCCAGGCAATTTGTCCAGGCACTGGAGGATGAGCCGAACGCTTTGGCGCATCTCCTCAATGCGAACCAAATAACGATCATAGCAATCGCCCTTCGAACCCACCGGCACCTCAAAGTCCAGTTGGTCGTACACCAAGTACGGTTCCGCCTTGCGCAAGTCATGTTCGACGCCGCTCCCGCGCAGGTTCGGCCCGCTCAGGCCATAATCGATGGCGTCCTCACGCGAAATCACCGCCACCCCTTGAGTCCGGTCCACAAAAATCCGGTTCCGACTGAGAAAAGTCTCGGTCTCGTCAATATTGTTGCCGACCTCCTTGCAAAACTTGCGGCATTGGTCAATCCACCCCGGAGGTAAATCCCGGGAGAGCCCCCCAATTCGCGTGTAGGTGGTGGTGAACCGAGCCCCGGTCAGCGATTCGCATAAGTTGTAGATCTTTTCGCGTTCGGTAAACGTGTGGAGGAAGACAGTCAATGCTCCGACATCCATTGCGAAGGAGCCCAACCCGAGAAGATGGGAGGAGACGCGAGCCAATTCGCAGCAGATGACGCGAATGAACTGGCAACGCAATGGCAATTGCTTGTCAATTCCCATCAGTTTCTCCACGGCCAACACATAAGCTACGTTGTTGGCCAGAGGCGCCAGGTAGTCCAGTCGATCCGTGTAGGGGATAAACTGGGTGTAGGTCATGTTCTCGGCGATTTTCTCATCGCCACGATGGAGGTAGCCGATATCCGGACTCGCCTTAGTGATGATTTCGCCATCCAGCTCCAGGACGATCCTTAAGACCCCATGGGTAGCCGGGTGCGAAGGGCCCATGTTGAGGACCATCTTCTCCGTTTGCAGATCCGCGGCATCGTCGGAAGCGGCGGTACGATCGCCCCAGGACTTTACGGCCTCCTGGGCACGCCCGGCGGCATCGGCTGATTGGATTTCGCGCAACTCGGCCATGGTCAAGCGCCCCCCGTGCCAGGACCGATGGGTCCGGGTCCATGCGCCCGGCCATGGGCGCCCTTGATATCGTTGCGTCGCTCGAGACGGGCGTTCATCTCCAAGGCATCTGTCTCGGGGATCCGAACGCGTGGCTCTCTTGAAATCGTATCTTTCCCACCTGCGATTGTCACAAAGGGTCCTCCGGCAAGCGGGGCCGGATTCGTGAAAGCGACTTCGGGAACCTGTGTCGGACGACCGGCGAGGGGGAAGTCTTTGCGCAGCGGGTAGTAAGGATAGCCTTCCCACATCAGGATGCGACGCAGGTCGGGATGTCCGCGAAAGCGGATCCCCATCATGTCAAAGATCTCCCGTTCGTGCCAATCGGCCGTCTGCCACACCGAGGTCACCGTCGGCGCTTCACCTTTTTCCTGGCTGACATCGACCTTCAGTCGCAGATGGCGTCGCAACCCGTAGCTGTAAAGGTGATAAACGAGGGTGAACCGGGGATCGTCTCCGTAATTATCGATGCTGGTGATATCCACCAGGTAATCGAATCGCAGATCGCTTTTAGCAAAACCGCACACCTCCGCAATGCGGTCCACGTCCGAGATCCGCAAGGTCACTTCGCCTCGAAACTCTGCCGGATCGGAGATGAGTTCGACGAACCTGGCCTTCAACTGCTGCGCGGATTCCAAAGCTCCAGCTAACGCAGCAGGCACGCTCGAGGCTGCGGGCAGCGTCGAACTCGGGTTGGAGGACGGAGATTGAGGCCCCACACTCATGCTACCTTCTTGAGTGTGGAAAGAACGGGCTCTCGTGAAACTTTCTTCTGCAACTTGATCAACGCGTCCAGCAAGGCTTCCGGCCGCGGTGGGCATCCGGCAACATAAACGTCCACCGGCAAGATACGGTCCACGCCTTGCAGCACGGCATAACTCCGGTACATACCACCCGTCGAGGCACAGGCGCCCATGGCGATGACCCACTTGGGTTCGGCCATTTGGTCGTAGATCCTTTTGACCGCCAGCGCCATTTTGTAGGTAACGGTGCCCGCCACGATCATGACGTCCGATTGCCGAGGAGAAAACCGCATCACCTCGGCCCCGAAGCGGGAAATATCGAACCGGCTGGCCCCGGTGGCCATCAACTCGATGGCGCAACAGGCTAGCCCCATGGGCATGGGCCAAAGCGAGTTCTTGCGAAACCAATTAATGGCCGCATCAACCCGCGTGACAACAACGTCACCCTCAACCTTTGAATTATAGCCAATCTCTCTCTGTGTGTGCATTAAGGGTCTGCGAGGCTGGGGTCCGCTTCGCGCCAGCAACCTAAACGCCTGCCAAAATCGAGGCAAGTTGAATCTGGGACGCTAAAGACTTTGAGACAGAAAAATGAGGCCCCTGAAGATATGGGACCAAGACATGGGACCACGGAACCTGCTCCTCCTCCCTTCAAGCCCTGCTCTTTTCCTTCATTGCGGTCGGTCCCCTTCTGGTCCCATTTTTCGGTTTGTTATCTTTCTGTCTAAATCTTCCCTCGGTCTGACGCACTGCGTCACCAGTTCTCGGAGACTGAGACAGGAAATGTGCCAGGAGGCCAAAATAGTGTGCCATAATGTCTCACATCGGCCGGAAATGAACAATGACAATGCTTTGTCTATTAATCGCTAATACATTTATACAAAGTTATTTATGAATGCGTTGTTTCGCTTGGCACCACTGATGCTCCAGGAGATCTTGGCTTCGTGTGTTTAACTGGAGCATTTTATGGCAAAAGTAATTGGTATTGATTTGGGCACGACAAACTCGTGCATGGCGGTCATGGAAGGTGGAGAGCCCCTCGTGATGGAAAACTCCGAGGGTCGCCGGGTCACCCCTTCAGTAGTGGCTTTTTCTAAGAATGGGGAACGTTTGGTCGGGGACGCTGCGAAGCGCCAGGCCGTGACGAACTCGCGCAACACGGTGTATTCCATCAAGCGGTTCATGGGGCGCAAGTTCACCGAGGTGGAGGAGGAGCGCAAACGCGTGCCTTACAAGGTGGTCGCGGGCCCCGGTGGAGATGCTTATGTAGAGGTGGAGGTGGATGGCAAACCCAAGCAGTTCAGCCCGCCGGAAGTCTCGGCCATGATTCTGGCCAAACTGAAAGCCGACGCTGAGATGCGTTTGGGTGAAAAAATCACCCAAGCAGTGATCACAGTGCCGGCGTATTTCAACGATTCGCAGCGGCAAGCCACCAAAGACGCAGGCCGGATTGCCGGTTTGGAAGTCCTGCGAATTATCAACGAACCCACCGCGGCGTCCTTGGCCTATGGGTTGGATAAGAAGAAGGACGAGGAAATTGCGGTGTATGATCTCGGTGGCGGAACATTTGATATTTCCGTGCTGGAGATTGGCGACGGCGTTTTCGAGGTGAAAGCCACCAACGGTGATACCCACCTGGGTGGCGACGATTGGGACGGCCGGATCATGGATTGGATTCTGGACGAGTTCCGAAAAGAAAGTGGGATGGATCTGCGCAAGCAGCCGGATGCGTTGCAGCGGATCAAAGAGGAAGCTGAGAAGGCGAAGATCGCGCTGTCCAGCTCGCAGGTTTACGAAATCAACCTGCCGTTCATCACCGCGGATGCCAGCGGGCCGAAGCATATCAGCATGAAGCTGACCCGGGCCAAGATGGAGCAGCTCTGCGATGATTTGTTCGAGCGCACCGTTACCCCGGTAAAGAATTGCCTTAGGGATGCTGGCATGTCCGCCGAAAAAGTCGACGAACTCGTGTTGGTGGGCGGAATGACCCGGATGCCCAAGGTCGTCGATACGGCCCGGGCGCTCGTCAGCAAAACGCCGCACCAGGGCGTGAACCCGGACGAAGTCGTGGCCGTGGGGGCCGCCATTCAAGCGGGAGTCCTCAAGGGCGAAGTCAAAGACGTCCTGCTGCTCGACGTAACGCCGCTGTCGCTCGGGATCGAGACTCTCGGCGGGGTGTATACCAAGCTCATCGAACGCAACACCACGATTCCGACCCGCAAATCGGAGATCTTCTCCACCGCGTCGGATAACCAGCCGGGCGTGGAAATTCACGTGCTGCAGGGCGAACGCCAGTTGGCGCGCGACAACAAAACGATTGGCAAGTTTCACCTTACGGAAATTCCGCCCGCACCGCGCGGCGTGCCGCAAATCGAGGTCACCTTCGACATCGATGCGAACGGCATCCTGCATGTGAGCGCCAAGGACCTGGGCACGGGTAAGGAGCAAAAGATCACGATTACCGCCAGCAGCGGCTTGAGCAAGGACGAGATCGAGAAGATGCGCAAGGACGCCGAGGCCCACGCGGAAGACGACAAGAAACAGCGCGAGCAAATCGAGGTTCGCAACGAGGCTGATAATGCCGTTTATCGCTCGGAGAAAATGCTCAAGGATAACGCCGACAAGATTTCCGGCGCGGACAAGAGCAAGATCGAAGAGGCCATTAAGGAAGTGAAAGAAGCCTTGAAGGGCCAGGACGCCGCGGCGATCCGCTCGGCCAACGAGAAGCTGAACGAAGTGTGGCAGACGGTCTCGGCTGAGCTCTACAAGGCGGCGGGCGAAAAGGCTCGCGCCGGAGCGGCCCAGGGTGAGCCCGGCGCCGGCCGCGCAGATGAACCCAAGGCCCAGCCGGGAGAGGGTGGCAAGAAGGACGAAGGTCCCATCATCGACGCGGAAGTTGTCGATGAGAAGAAGTAAGTGGCAAATGAAGCGTTGAAACGTTAGCGCGCCCGGCCGCGGAGCCAGTTACAAACCTGGCTCAGCTGGCCGGGATACCGCACCAGCAGTTCAACGCCTTCAGCTTATCAACCATTGGAACGCTTTCCCTCCGCGAGTGCGGCGGGATTTTGATTCAACGCAAAATCAAGAACAAACAAAGAAAGACAGCAAACTATGGCACTAAACGTAAAACCCCTCGGCGATCGTATCCTCGTGGAGCCGGTCGAAGAGAAGGAAGTTAAAAAGGGCGGAATCATCATCCCCGACACCGCCAAGGAAAAGCCGATGGAGAGCGTGGTAGTCGCGCTGGGGACCGGCAAGACCGATGACAACGGGAAGAAAGTTCCCTTTGAAGTCAAGAAGGGCGACCGCGTGCTCGTCAGCAAATACGGCGGCACCGAAATCAAACTCGACGGCAAGGAATACAAGATTTTGAATTCCGACGACGTCCTGGCTGTCGTGGAGTAACCCTTCGAATATCAATCAATAAACCAAAAGCATTAGCAACTGAGTTATGGCTGCAAAACAATTAATCTTTGACGAGAACGCTCGTCAGACCCTCTTGAAGGGTGTTAGCAAACTGGCCCGGGCTGTGGCCGCAACGCTCGGCCCCAAAGGCCGCAACGTCGTCCTCGACAAGAAGTTTGGCTCCCCGACCGTCACCAAGGACGGCGTGACCGTGGCCAAAGAAATCGAGCTGGAAGATCCCTATGAAAATATGGGCGCCCAGATGGTTCGCGAAGTCGCCAGCAAGACCAGCGACGCCGCGGGCGACGGCACCACCACGGCGACCGTGCTCGCCGAGGCGATTTTCCGTGAAGGCCTGAAGTACGTCACTTCCGGCGCCAACCCGATTGGGATTCAGCGCGGAATCAATAAGGCCGTGGCTGCCGCCGTCGAACAACTCGACAAAATTGCCAAGAAGGTCAAAGACAAAGAGGAAATCAAACAGGTCGCCACCGTGTCCGCCAACTGGGATACCACCATTGGCGAGATCATCGCCGACGCGATGGACAAGGTCGGCAAGGACGGGACTATCACCGTCGAGGAAGCCAAGTCGATCGAAACGACCCTGGACGTCGTGGAAGGCATGCAGTTCGACAAGGGCTATCTCTCCCCTTACTTCGTCACCAACGCGGAGACGATGGAATGCCGCCTGGAAGAAGCCTACATCCTGATTTACGAAAAGAAGATCAGCAGCCTCAAGGACCTGCTCCCGGTTCTCGAGAAAGTCGCCAAAGTGGGCAAGCCCCTGTTGATCATCGCTGAGGAAGTGGAAGGCGAAGCCCTCGCCACCCTCGTGGTCAACAAATTGCGCGGCACCCTCAATGTGTGCTCAGTCAAAGCCCCCGGTTTCGGCGACCGCCGCAAAGCCATGTGCGAAGACATCGCCATCCTCACCGGTGGCAAGTTCATGAGCGAAGACCTCGGCATCAAGCTGGAGAACCTTAGCCTGGATGACCTCGGCCGCGCCAAGAGCATCGTGGTGGACAAAGAAAACACCACCATCGTTGAAGGCGGCGGCAAGAGCTCGGAAATCCAGGGCCGCGTCAATCAGATCCGCCGTCAGATCGAGGAAACCACCTCGGATTACGACCGCGAAAAACTGCAGGAACGCCTGGCCAAGCTGGCCGGTGGCGTCGCCGTCATCAATGTCGGCGCTGCGACCGAGACCGAGATGAAGGAAAAGAAGGCTCGCGTGGAAGACGCGCTGCACGCCACCCGGGCTGCGGTGGAAGAAGGAATCGTCCCTGGCGGTGGCGTGGCCCTGCTGCGCTGCATCGGCGCCATTGACACCGTGAAGCCGGACAACGACGACGAACGCATCGGCGTGGACATCGTCAAACGCGCAATCGAGTTCCCGACCCGCGCCCTGGCTGAAAACGCCGGCGTGGAAGGCTCGGTCGTGGTGCAGGAAGTCAAGAAGCGCAAGGGCAACGACGGCTACAACGTCTCGACCGGCGCCTACGAAGACCTCGTCAAGGCGGGCGTGGTGGATCCTAAGAAGGTTACCCGCACCGCGCTGCAAAACGCAGCCTCGATCGCTGGCCTCCTGCTGACGACCGAATGCCTCGTCACCGAGATCCCGGAGAAGGAGAAGAAAGCTCCAATGCCGGGCGGACACGGCGGCGGCATGGGCGAAATGGATTATTAATTCCCGAGTAACTCTGCGGAGAGCGGCGCGGTTCGCCACGTCCCACTCCTGGAGGAACTAAAGCATCAGCGAGGCTGGGGCACGCCAGCCTCGCTCTTCTTTTATAAGGGAACCCCCAGTCTGATTGTTACAACCCGACAAATAAGAACATCTGGAGGCAGCGTTGTGGATGGGCGACCTGATGTCAAGTTACGGGTTGAACATCGATTCCGCAGGCTGGTCATCCGACTCGGTTCGGGCTTAACTAGGCAACGATGAAGCAGTACCTGGATTTGCTACACCAGATTCTCGAGAACGGCACGACTCGCGGCGACCGCACCGGCACCGGGACCAAAAGTATTTTTGGCGCCCAACTGAGATTCGATTTGTCCAAAGGGTTTCCCCTCGTCACGACGCGAAAGGTGTTTTTCAAAGGAGTTATTCACGAGCTGCTTTGGTTTCTGGCAGGCGACACCAATATTAAATACCTGACGGATCACAACGTGCACATTTGGGATGCGTGGGCGGATGCCAACGGCGACCTGGGCCCGGTCTACGGCGCTCAATGGCGGGCGTGGGAAGGGCCGGGGGGAAAGAGAATCGACCAAATCACCGAGGTCATCCAGCAGATCCGGACCCGACCGGACTCTCGCCGGCACATCGTCTCGGCGTGGAACCCGGCGGTGCTGCCGGATGAACGGGTGAGTCCCCAGGAAAATGTGCATGCCGGGCGCGCCGCCTTAGCCTCGTGCCACACGCTATTTCAGTTCTATGTGGCGGAAGGCCGGTTGTCCTGCCTGCTGTTCCAACGATCCTGTGACTGCCCGGTGGGGCAGGTGTTCAACATTGCGCAGTACGCGCTCCTGACCTGTATGGTGGCGCAGCAATGCGATTTGCAGCCGGGAGATTTCGTCTGGACCGGAGGCGATTGCCACATTTACCTGAACCAAATCGAGCTCGTGCAGGAGCAACTGAAGCGCGACCCCCGACCGCTTCCAACGCTGCTCATCAAGCGGAAATCGGCAGCAATAACCGAATACCGGTTCGAGGATTTTGAGATCATCGGCTACGATCCTCATCCTCCCATCAAGTACCCGGTGGCGGTTTGAGGAGGGCCGCTCCCCAGGCCTTTGTGTTTCGTTTCGAGTTTATTACCACGCAAAAGCACGGTGCGCCTTCCGCTGAAGTCGTTTCAAAGCCAGCTCTGCCTCCCGACGTTGCCACGCGGGCCCCGTGCGAGCGGCGGCTTCCAAAGCGGGACGGGCCGTCAGGGCCGCGGGTCCCAACTCACCTAAAGCCGTGGCGGCAAATGGCCGTTGCTCCTCCACCGCGACAATGAGCGCGGGAACCGCATCGCGGGCGCCGGGGCCGATCAAACCAAGGCTGTTGGCGGCATTGACGTCAGCGAGATCATCTGTGAGAAGTTTTGCCAGAGCCGGCACGGTTTCTTGAGCAGGCGGCCCGAGTTGGCCCGCCAACGCGGCCGCGTTGAGGCGACGGTGAGCCGCGGGCTGTGGCTCAGGCAAATGGCCGGCCAGGGCACGGGGCAAAGCAGAGTAGAGATAATAATAACCCCGCTTCAGCAATGAGTCTTTCAGGGTTAAGACCCGGATTAACGGTGGCATCGCTTCGAATCCCAACCGTCGCACCACCCGAGCATTCGGGGCCCGTTCGCCGGAAACCATTTCGGCGATGATCGTTTCCGCAGGTCCGCGACCCTTAACCGCGGGTTGATGAGCAAATATTCCCGCAACCGCCGTCAGAACCACCAGGCCGGTCAGAAGTATGACAATTTTCATAATGACGATTTTTAGCACGGTGCACCTTAAGCCCGCGTGAAGTTGTTGGTTTGCTTTTTGAGGTTCTTCATGAAGCCTTAATGAAGGTCGTCGTAGCTTGGGGCATGACTCGAGCGAAGCCGTGGCGGTGCGCAATTGGGTCCCCCCGTCCCTCACAGCTATGGTCAGCGCGAGCCACCTTGCCCGCCATCTCTCGCGCCATGGAATCCAGTCCGGCAGGAATGTCAGGCGTAGGTCTAATCTATGGCGCCAACACCCTGGGAGCGGTCTTCGGCGCTCTCCTGGCCGGCTTTTGCTTATTGCGCATGTTCGATTCGTTCACCGCTACTTGCGTGGCCGCCGCGATCAACGGATTGCTCGCTTTGGTTGGATATAACTTGAAAGGCACTGTTGTCCAATCCGAAGGCGGTACGACGCAAGCTCGCCCAATCGTTAATCTCTTCCGGAAGCACTGGCCGGTGTATGTGACGATCGCGATATCGGGCGGTTGCGCGCTTGGCGCAGAGGTGATCTGGACTCGCCTGCTGTCGCTGATGCTCGGAGGAACTACCTACACGTTCTCCATCATCCTGGCGGTTTTTCTACGGCCTGGCCCTGGGCAGTGGTGCCGGTGCGGTGTTGGTGCGGCAGAACGTGTCGGCACGCGTCGCGCTGGGCGTCTGCCAACTGCTGCTGGGCGCCGCTATCGCCTGGGCGGCTTTCATGCTGGCGCGATCGCTCCCCTACTGGCCGATCAGCCCGACCCTGTCGAAAAGTATTTGGTTCAACTTTCAGCTGGATCTTCTCCGCTGCCTGTGGGCCATCCTGCCCGCGACGTGCCTGTGGGGTGCAAGCTTCCCACTGGCCCTGGCCGCGGCGGCGGAGCCGGATCAGGATGCCAGCCGGTTAGTCCCTTTCCTGCGGCTGATAGGCATGCCGTATGCTCATAACCCGGCATGGAACGAGCCCTCCTTTTTCTAATGCTTTGCTTTTTGCCCCGGGCGGGCGGAGGTCATAGCGCAGATTAGCGGTTCCATTTCCCGCTGACTTCGGCGGTTCAACTCCGCATTCGTATGACACAGCTGCTCACCTCCAAGCGTCCGTTGAGCATTTGACCTGACCTTACCCTTCTTTTAGACTCTCGCTCCTTTATGAAAATCCTGGTTTGTGACCCTGTGTCGCCGAAAGGCATCGCATTGCTTCAACAACGGCCCGAGTTCGAGGTCGTGGTCTTGCCCAAGCGGCTTTCCGAAGCGGAATTGCTGCCGATGGTGAGTGATGTCGTGGCCATGGTGGTGCGCTCCGAAACGAAGGTGACGGCCAAAGTCATCGAAGCCGCCCGCCAACTGCGGGTGGTGGGGCGAGCGGGCGTGGGGGTGGATAATGTGGACGTGGAGGCTGCCACGCAGCATGGAGTGGTGGTAATGAACACTCCCGCCGGCAATACGGTCTCCACGGCTGAACTAAGCTTCACCATGATCCTCAGCCTGGCCAGGAAGGTCCCCCAAGCCTACGCTTCGATGGCGGCTGGTAAATGGGATCGGAAGCAATTCCAGGGAACCGAGGTGAGCGGAAAAACGCTGGGCGTGCTGGGACTGGGACGCATCGGCAGCGAAGTCGCCAAGCGCGCCCTGGCCTTCGGGATGAAAGTCCTGGCCTATGACCCCTTCCTGACCGACGCCCGTGCTCGCTCTTTGGGCATTCAACTCGCCCCGGACCTGGATAATGTCTATCGTGACGCGGACTTCATCACGGTCCACATGCCCGTCACCGACCAGACGCGCGGGATGCTCAACGCCGCAGCCTTTGCCAAGATGAAGCATAGAGTGTGCATCGTGAACTGAGCGCGGGGGGAGATCATCGTCGAAAACGACCTGGTCGCGGCGTTGGATTCGGGGAAAGTAGCTGCCGTAGC
>Ga0105240_10002290_pt1 | contig 31019 bp, 31 predicted proteins | sample KBSC54metaG_FD_80426 | JGI IMG/M metagenome (GOLD analysis project Ga0105240, IMG submission 80426) | Corn rhizosphere microbial communities from Kellogg Biological Station, Michigan, USA - KBS C5-4 metaG | ecosystem: Host-associated > Plants > Roots > Rhizosphere > Soil | place: Michigan, USA... | reverse complement strand
TTTTTAATTTATTGAGCAAGATCGAAATGATCCGTCCCTGAATAGAGGCACAGATATCCGGCAGATTCTTTTCAATGAATTCCGGATCTTTTTCCTTGTCCTCCTGCAGGAAGTACAGAATCGCAGTTTTGAGTCCGCTGAAACTGAAATTCAAACCGGGGATCTTCGGTTCGGGAAATTTAAAGCGCTCCGGATTTCCGGATGCGGCGTACCGGTCAATCAACGGTCCGCCGGGATAGGGAAGTCCCAGCATTTTTGCGGATTTGTCAAAAGCCTCACCGGCCGCGTCGTCCATCGTTTCTCCGATAACTTTTAAATTGGTGGGGGAACTGCAGATAACAATCTGCGTGTGACCACCACTCACTGTTAAACATAAGAACGGAAATGCCGGCTGCTGATCTCCCGCGCCTGCAATCAGGTTGGCCAGCACATGCGCCTGCATGTGATGCACGGCAATCAGGGGAATATTTAAAGAAAGAGCGAGTGATTTGGCAAACTGAGCGCCAACCAGCAGGGATCCGATCAGTCCGGGTGACTGGGTAAATGCGATGGCATTCATAGATGAAAGTTCGCAACCCGCAGTTTTCAAAGCCTGATCCACAACCGGAACGATATGCTGAATATGTGCACGGCTGGCCAGCTCCGGAACAACACCTCCGTAGCGGCTGTGAATTTCCTGGCTCGCAATGATATTGGAAAGGATCTGCCCGTCGCAGCAAACCGCGGCTGCCGTTTCATCGCAGGAAGACTCGATGGCTAAGAGAGTAATGGACAATGGAATTATTTATTTCCGCAAAGATATTTTATAGGATGCGGAATGCGGCAACTAATCAGGTTGTGAACCGGATGGCGACCACCGGATCCAGTCTGGCGGCCGTCACTGCCGGGATAATCCCCGCCACAATGCCGACAAATATGCAAATGCCTACGGCCAGTCCGATGATATTGAGCGGAACAAATACTTTAAAGCTGAACATAGTGGAGAAAATTGCCGCCAGAATGAATACGGCCAAAAGGCCGATCAGTCCGCCGATTATGCAAAGGAAAGATGACTCGAGCAGGAATTCTGAAAGTATGGTACTTTTCTTTGCTCCAATCGCTTTTTTTAATCCGATCTGACCGGTGCGCTCCCTGACGGTAACAAACATGATATTGGCTACTCCGAACATGCCCACGATCAGGGACAGCGCTGCAATGGCCCACCCGCCTTTATTAAGACTTGAAAAAAAAGATTCTGTTGATTTACTGAGCGATTCAATATCATTTAACGCGTAATCATCTTCCACACCCGGCGCCAGTTTGTGGATGGACCGCATCGCGCCGGTAAGTTCATCCTTAAATGCGGGTATGCTCATATTGCCTTTGGCCTGGACAATAATTTTCGGATTGGCATCTTCATCCCGGATCAGTTGTTTCATGAACCGGTAGGGGAGGATAATACTATCATCGAACTGCCAGATATCGAAGATACTCTGACCCTGTTTTTCAATAACCCCGATCACAACGGCCGGTTTGCCATTCTTCAATATGACCGTTTTACCGATAGCGCGTTCCGGCTTGACAAATAATTTCTCTGCCACATTATAGCCGATCACAACCGAATTTGTTCCGTGATCAAAATCTGATTGTTGCAGGTATCTTCCGTCCCCGATGGTGAAATGTTCTATTCTCGCATAATCTTCTCCCGCGCCATAATAATTTACGCCATTGAGAATGTCATTTTCATGTTCAACGACCGAATTATCCTGGGTCCAGAAAGTAGCGTACTGAATGATCGGTACTCTTTCTTTTAGTTCGGCCACGTTTTCAAATTTCGGGGAAGGCCTTTTAACATATTTCCACCAGGGGTATTCCCTGTCGTCGTTCCCCCATTGCCATTTATCTATGATCACTGCATTACTTCCCAGCGCATTGATATCATTCTGCACCGCCGTTTTCATGCTGTTGATCGTGGCCAGCACACTGATGATGCAGAAGATGCCGAAGGTAATGCCCAGCAGGGAAAGGAATGTTCGCAGTTTGTTGGAGCGGAATTCCGTTAAAGCCATTTTCAGGCTGGTCCAGATGATATTCAGGTAACGTGTCAGGGAATTGATTTTAAGTTATAAATATCGTAAAATTCCGGCTAAGTAAGCAGCCGTTCATCCCGATATGCAGGCGAAATACAGGATAACCCCCGCAGAGCCTTAAAAAACCCTTACCCGCCATTGCCTGCTGAAACTGTCTCCCGGGTTGACTTTCTCAATCCCTTCCTTGCTCTGCAACTGCTGATTGCTGTTTACCGCATCAGCGATGCCGCACCAGGGCTCCAGGCAAAGAAAATCGGCATCTTTGGCAGACCAGATCCCCAGGAAAGGGAATTCGCCCATCTGAAAGTTGATGCCGTGAGTTGTTTTGGAAGAAAGCAGGGAGATTTCAGACGATGCCGGGTACTTAAACACCAGGGCGTCCTGATAAAACAGGGGCTTCAGCAGGTTCAGCCGGTCGGTATCATTCAGCAGCGGGATGGCCTGGGTCTGGATCAGGCCTTCCGGCGAAATCGGCCAGCGCGAAAGATTTTCCCTTTCATCGAAACGCAGGTAATAATCTGAAAACCGGGTATCGGCTGTCAGGGGCAGACGGAAAGCCGGATGTCCCCCGACTGAGAATAACATGATGGCAGTTCCCGTATTCTTAACCAGATATTCTGTACTGATTTCATCCCCGTCCAGCGTGTACCGGATCCGGAATTCAAAATCGAATGGATAGATTTTTTTTGTTTCTGCATCACTGTGCAGCAGGAAAACAAGTTCCGAAGAAGCCTGCTTTTCCAGGATAAAGTTTTTGTCGCGCGCAAATCCATGCCTTCCCATTTTATAAGCCTTCCCCTGATAATAGTAGGTATTGTCTTTTAATGTGCCTACGATCGGGAACAATACCGGCGCATGTTTATTCCAAAAGGCCGGATCTCCGTTCCATAGATAGTCCAGCTGATGAACTTTATGGAATATCCGCTGCAGTTCGGCGCCTTTTGGCGACACTTGTATTTTTAAAAATTCATTTTCGAGGAAAAACATTGTTGTTAATGTGTAAATGTGTAAATGCGGTAATGTGTAAATGTAAGGCACATTCTCCATTGTCCATTGTCCATTGTCCACTGTCCATTATGTATATTGCAGGATCATGAAATGGATAATTTATATTCTCATTCTTTCCGGATTAACCGGAGTGTATTCCTGCACCCAACCGGTAGCGCCGGAATACCTGGGTTTCCGGGATTTAACTTTTGAGAAATTCAGCATGGATGAATCCCTGCTGCACACCAACCTGGCATTCTACAATTCAAATCCTTTCAGCATGCAGCTGAAACGGGCGGATATCAGTGTATATCTGGATGATCAACTGGCCAATCATTATATAATGGATTCGACCATTTTTATTCCTCAAAAAGACAGTTTCCTGGTGCCGCTGAACCTCCGGCTGAATCCCAAAATGCTGATCGGCAGCGCCATCAAAATGCTAATGAATAATAACCGGGTGAAGGTCCGCCTCGAAGGGAACGTCCGCGTGAAACGGGGCGGAATGGCGTTTACAGTGCCGGTGCGGTATGAGGAGATGGAGAAGCTGGATATTTCTTTTTAGGTTGACGGATGACGGACGACGGTTGACGGACTTCCGTTGAATCAGAATGACTGTATTTAATCCTGCTGCTTCCCATAGAGTCCGTCATCCGTCAACCGTCATCCGTCAACCCTTCAAAGTGATCTCAATCGCCGCTATCCTCTCTTCCGTATCCGATTTTTTCTTTTTTTCCAGCGCTATTACTTCCGGTCTGGCATTTTGCATAAACCGTTCGTTAGAGAGCTTTTTATCCAGGGATTCCAGGAATCCGCGATAATAATGGAGCTCCTTTTCCAGTTCCAGTTTTTGTTTTCCCCGGTCCGCCTTCAGGGTGGCCTGAAAACCGATCTGGTGGCCCAGAAAGGGGATCATCTGCAGGTCCGGATTATTTTCCCGCGTTTTCCGGTCGAAATCCAGTGCGCTTGCGTTGAGTTGCTTGCGGATGATGGCGTACAGGCTTTCTTCCTCTCCAAAAATATCTATTGGCAGGGAGATCAGGTTAATGGGATCGCTGTTTTTCAGCTGATGCTGATGCCGGAACTCACGACTAACGGTCAGGAACATGCGTAGGCGGTCTCCCTTCTCCAGTACATTCGGATCCGGAGCTTCCGTAACGCTGAATTGTTTCATGCAGAGATCGTCTCCCGGCTTGCGCTCTTTCAGCAGATGGTATATTTCTTCCGTAATAAAAGGCATAAAGGCATGCAGCCATTGCAGTAATTCATCAAAGAAAGAGAGGGTCCTGTTATATACAGCATGCGAAACAGCCTGTTCAGTTCCCGGCTTAACCCATTCCAGGTACCAGCTGCAGAAATCGTCCCAGATAAGCGAGTAGAGATTCTTCAATGCCTCGCTAAGCTTGAATTCCGTGATCAGCTTTTGCATATCGTTCTTCGCCTGGCGGAGGCGGTTATCGAACCATTGAACGGCGAAATCAGCCGGAGCAGAAACTTCCGGGCTGATCCCGCTGATCGGTACCGGCTGTTCTGTTTTTGATTCCCAGCTTCTCACCAGCTTCAGCGCATTCCAGAGCTTGTTGTTGAAATTTCTGCCCTGCTCAAGCCCTGCTTCATCAAACAAAAGATCGTTCCCGGCAGGCGAGGAGATCATGATGCCGAACCGGACGGCATCGGCGCCGTATTTATCGATGAGTTGAAGCAGATCGGGCGAGTTGCCCAGACTCTTACTCATTTTCCGGCCCTGTTTATCCCTTACCATCCCGGTGAAATACACATCCGAAAAGGGTTTTTCTTTTTTAAATTCCATGCCGGCCATGATCATGCGCGCCACCCAGAAAAAGATAATATCCTGACCGGTTACAAGTACGGCCCCCGGGTAATAATAATTGATATCGGGATTGTCCGGTTCTGTTATGCCGTGGAATACTTCAATAGGCCAGAGCCAGGAAGAAAACCAGGTATCGAGCACATCTTCATCCTGTGTTAAACTTTGTCCGGGTTGAAGAGCTCCGAATTCCTTTTGATAGGCTTCAACGGCCCCGGCTTCCGTTTCCGCAACAACGAAATTTCTTTGATCATCGTACCAGGCGGGAATCCGCTGACCCCACCAGAGTTGCCTCGAAATACACCAGTCCTTTACATTTTCCAGCCAGTACTTATAAGTGGCCAGGAATTTTTCCCCCGGATGAATCCGGATCTCTCCGGAAAGAACCTGCTGCAGGGCCGGTTCAGCCAGGGGTTTCATGCGGACAAACCACTGCGTGGAGATCCGGGGTTCCACCACTGCGTGAGATCGCTGGGAATAGCCCAGCCGGGTGGAGTATGTTTCTTCCTTACTGAGGAGGCCTTCTTCCCGGAGTTTTTCCACCACTTTTTTACGGGCCTCAAAGCGGTCCATTCCAACGAATACTTCCGCGGCGGGAGAGAGGGTGCCGTCTTCATTCAGGGTATCGATCACCGGGAGGCCATGCTTTAAACCCAGGTTATAGTCGTTAATGTCGTGGGCCGGCGTCACTTTCAATGCGCCGGTTCCGAAATTCATATCGATATAATCATCGAAGATCACCGGAACTTTCCGGTTCACCAGGGGCACGATGATCTGCTTCCCTTTCAGATGCTGATACCTCGGATCCGCGGGATGAACGCAAATCCCGGTATCACCCATAATCGTTTCGGGGCGCTGCGTGGCAATGGTAATAAATTCAGCAGAGCCGGCAACGGGGTATTTGATATAGTAGAGGGTACCTTCCAGGTCCCGGTACTCCACTTCTTCATCACTGAGCGCCGTACGGGCGGCAGGATCCCAGTTGATCATCCGGGCGCCGCGGTAGATCAGGTTTTTGCGGTAGAGATCCACAAATACCTGCATGACCGCTTTATAATAATGATCATCCATCGTGAAACTCTTGCGGTTCCAGTCTACACTGCAACCCAGCCGGGCAATCTGATCATAAATGATATCTCCATATTTATCCTTCCATTCAAACGCGTATTGCAGGAACTCCCCGCGGCTGAGACTGTTCTTGTCAATGCCTTTTTCTTTTAGCATGGCAACCACCCGGGCTTCCGTGGCAATGGACGCATGGTCGCTTCCGGGAACCCAGCAGGCGTTGAAACCGCTCATTCGGGCGCGGCGAACGAGGATATCCTGCACCGTTTCATTGAGTGTATGGCCCATGTGAAGAACGCCGGTAACATTGGGGGGGGGAATAACGACAGTAAACGGCTTATGCCCGTCGGGGAAACTATTGAAATACTTTTTCTGCTTCCAGTGAGCAGACCATTTGCCTTCCGTGGCAGACGGGTCGTAATGTTTACTCAATTCCATCCGGGTGCATCTTTTTAAGGTTGGCAAAGTTAGTCAATCGCTTATAAGGACGGAAAGCCGGCCCGCAGGAAATAAAAAAGTTTCCGTTGCCGGAAACTTTTAGCTTAGGAGAGGAAATATAAAATCAGCCTCTCGTATTTCGGGAATAGAGGGTTCTGAAAATTAATTCAGCAGGTAAGCGTGATCTTAAGCAAACCAGTAGAGATAAGAAAGCAGCATAACCAGCGCCAGGAAGCCAAAGGCAAACAATGCTGTTTTTACATTTTCTCCAATGTGAAATGAGTGTAAAGTCCTCTTCATAAATAACAAAATTTAAGGTGAAACCATGTTAATAAAAAACATTCGTTTCAAAGGGACGCAAATCAACTCAGGGTAGGTTTCTCTTACGATTTGGGAAGGCCTGGAAGTAAGAAATTATGGCAGGCTCACCACAACTCCTTACAAATATAAACTCTTTTTACGGCTGATGCCAGCATTTTGATATAAATTTTTCCAGGGTTTCCCGCCACTCTGTTGCCCCTTCGAAAAGTGGAAAACTCCGGCCAGGGGCCAGAGTTAGCGAACCGGCTTTTTCCCGGATCATGTCAGGGTAAAAACATACGCGAATAGCATGATGGAGCAGAAGTAAAGTACTGCAATGACGGCAGCCAGTGTTGCTTCTTCGCCAACATGAAAAGCGTGTAATTTTTTCATGGAGATGAATTTAAAGGTGAATACAACCACAGGGACGGATCAGGCGTTGTCAGGGGTACGGATGAAATATCTGAAAACCAATAAATGAATTGTGAACTGAAGCGTGATTATTCCTAACTTTATTAGCAAATCAAACAGGATCTCTTACCGGTTATGTATGCTATCGTAGATATCGAAACAACGGGAAGCTATGCAGCTAATAACGGCATCACTGAATTGGCTATTGTGCTGCATGACGGAAATAAGATTACCGGGCGGTTTGAGACCCTGATAAACCCGCAGATGCCCGTTCCGCGTTATATTCAGGCCCTGACCGGTATTCACGACGGCATGCTGGAAACGGCGCCTGTATTTCAGGATATCGCGGGCCGTGTGTATGAAATGCTGAAGGATTCGGTGTTTATCGCACACAATGTCAATTTTGATTATTCCTTTCTCAAATACCACCTGGAAGCCTCCGGTTATCCTTTTACCGCCCCGAAACTTTGCACGGTCCGGTTAAGCCGCCGGCTTTTCCCCGGTCTCCCCGGCTACAGCCTGGGTAAATTATGCCGGTCGCTCGAAATTCCCCTCGAAAACCGGCATCGTGCCGGCGGGGACGCGGATGCCACGGTAAAACTTTTTGATAAAATCCTGGCCCGGGATTCCCAGGGGCATGTTCAGCAAATGTTGCTGGGCAGGAACCGCGAACAATACCTGCCGCCAAACCTGCCGGCAGAGCAGATACAATCCCTGCCCTATGGCTCCGGAGTCTATTATTTTCATGATAATAAAGGAAAAATAATTTATGTCGGCAAGGCCAAAAACCTCCGCCAGCGGGTCTGCAGCCACTTTTCCAATAATCATCCCGGCCTGCGCAAACAGGAATTTCTCCGGAATATCTATTCTGTTTCCTCGCAGGAATGCGGTACGGAACTCATGGCCTTTCTTTTTGAATGTATTGAGATCAAAAGGCTCTGGCCAAAATATAATCGCAGCCTCAAACGATTTGAGCAGGCCTACGGACTATATGCTTTCGAAGACCGGAACGGGTACCTGCGCCTCACCATCGAAAAGAAGAAACGGCAACTGACCACCTGGTATTCATTTAACGGTCTTTTTGAAGGAAAACAAATCATGCAGCGGCTCGTACGCCAGTTCCGTTTATGCCCGAAACTCTGCTTTTTACAAAAGGGAGAAGGGGAATGTGACGGCGTTCTGCAGCAGTACTGTCCCGGAGCCTGTTCCCAAAAAGAAGAACCATCCCGGTATAATCAGCGGGTGCAGGTAGCGCTGGATTCTTTGCAGAAAGCACTCCCGTCTTTTATCATCCGCGACAAAGGCAGGAATGCTTCGGAAGAAAGCTGCGTGCTCATCCAAAACGGCCGCTTTTATGGAATGGGTTACCTGGATAAGGAAGAACAGATCACTGATCTTTCCGCGCTGAAAGAGCATCTCACCGCCTATCCTGAAAATGATTATATGCGCGGACTGGTGTATGCGTTTGCGGAGAAATGGCCGGGGAAGAAGAAGTTGATGGTTGATGGTTGACGGTTGACAGTCGACGGTTGACGGACTTCCGTTGGTACAACATGACTGTTTTTAAACTTGGTAATCCACATAAAGACCGTCAACTGTTAACCGTCAACCGAACCCAGCGCCTCCACCAACCCCAAAAACTCCCCCCTCGCAATCATCTCCGCGCCCAGGCTTTCCAGGTGTGCGGTATATACCTGGCAATCGATCAGTTGTACGCCTTGAGATTGCAGCTGCTGAACATAGTGGATAAAAGCAAATTTACTGGCATTGCTGACTTTGCTGAACATACTTTCGCCAAAAAATATTTTTCCCAGCCTCACGCCATAGAGACCGCCTACCAGTTCCCCATCTAACCAGGCTTCGGCACTGTGCGCATAACCATGACTGTGCAGGTTGATATAGGCATTCCGCATGGCGTCCGAAATCCAGGTTCCTTCCTGGCCCCGGCGGGATATGCTTTTGCATGCACCGATCACGCCGCTGAAATTCCGGTTAACGAAGAATTCCAGTTCTCCTTTTTTTAGAACCTGCTTCATGCTGTTGCTTATTTTCAGTTTTCCGGGAAAGAGAACAAACCGGGGATTGGGGCACCACCAGAGAATATATTCATTCTCGTACCAGGGAAAAATGCCCTTCCGGTAGGCAAGCAGCAATCTTTCCATGGAAAGGTCTCCTCCGATAGCCAGCAGGCCGTCTTCATCGGCGAGGTCGGCAGGGGGAAATTCAAGATCATTATCCAGAACGTACAGCGGCATATCGGTTGGATTGAGGAATTTGCAGGAAGTGGTTTGAAACGGGAATCAGGAAGTGGAGAGTACTTCGATGGTAGCGCCAATACCGCGGTCCGTTATGGCATCACACATGGGTTTCAGCTCCTCATAGCTTCCGCGCTTTACCCCATATTTCCCCTGGGTATGGATGATCATGGCACATTGTTCGGCCTGCTCTGTAGAATGTTTACACACTTCGATCAGGGTTTGAATGACCCAGTCGAAACTGTTCACCTCATCATTCCATACAATTAAACTGTATGGCTCTTCAGGATCGGTGAGTATTTCAATATCCGCCAGGTTTTCTTCCCGGGTGCCGGGATTGTTCAGCTGCATTGCCATGGCATAAAATTAGAACAATACATGTTTTTATACAAAGTGCAGGGGCCTAAAAATCGGACAAATATTTTAACAATTTATTTTTCGTCCGGCTTTGTTGCCATTTATACCCAGATTTCCCGGAGAAAACAGGAAAATGCAGGCCAAATGGGGATGGCTTATAGTTTGAAGGGGTACGAGAGCTTATTACTAAAACGCATCATATCATCTTTAAAATTAAAATTATGAAATTACTATTATCCGGTTTTTGTCTGGCAGGCCTTCTGTTTGCCCTGCAGGCCTGCAATAATTCGCAAAGCACTTCCCATGAGGACGCGGTGGATAGCGCCAAAACAGTCAACAAGGTCGTTCAGCCGGTTCAGAAGGATGCTTCTGATTTTGCGGTTGCAGCCGCCAACGGAGGCATGATGGAAGTTGAACTCGGAAAAATTGCGGAAGAAAAAGCCGTGAACAAAAAGGTAAAGGATTTCGGGGCCATGATGGTGAAAGACCATACTGCCGCCAATGATAATCTGAAATCAGTTGCGGGAATGCTGAATATTACTTTGCCGGATTCCGTTAGCGACGATACCCGCAAGGAAATTGACAAACTGAAAATGAAAAAAGGAAAAGATTTTGATAAGGCCTATGTGGACATGATGCTGGATGACCATAAAAAGGATATAGCGGAATTCAGGAAATGTGCCGATAACTGTTCCGATTCCAGTATTAAATCTTTTGCTTCCACTACTTTACCGACACTGGAAAAACATCTGGATTCTATTCAGTCGATTGCGGGAAGAAAGTGAGGGGCAATTGACAATGGATAATGGACAATGGAGATTGGCGAATAGCCAGTTGATGAATTAATAATGCCGAATGGGGATGAATGGGGAGGGAAGAGCCATCCCGTGGCCGGAAAGGGATCTTTCAGCAATTTGCGTAAAAACTGTGAGGCGGTAAATGAGAGAGGTCCTGGAGACGAGTCTTCAGGACCGATTTTTTATAGCTGTGCCCGGTTTAAATCTGTATTCCGGTGACACCTGTGCTGTGAACTTTCAACTCTTTGCGCGGCATCCGCGAACTCTTCATAGTTTTGCCGCAAATCAATTTACCATGCCGGCGGTCAGGAGAAACAGCAGGTTAAAAGCCAATGATGATACGGGATTCGGAGCAAATCCGGAAAATTTTGGCGGACGTTTTGTAAACCGGGATGGCAGTTATAATGTGCGAAAGGAGGGAGTTCCTTTTCTGCGAAGATTCAGCCTTTTTCATACCATGCTGAATATGCCGGCCGGGAAATTTTTTGGCACACTTTTTCTCTTTTACCTCTGTATAAATTTCCTGTTTGCCTGGATTTATTTTATTATCGGCCGAAGCCAGTTTCAGGGGATTTTCGTTTCCGGCTTTGGCCCTGTTTTTAAGGAAATGTTCTTTTTTAGTACGGAGACATTCACCACGGTAGGGTATGGCAGAGTAAACCCGGCGGGGGACGCGGCAAATTCCGTAGCGGCCACGGAATCCATGCTGGGGTTTCTGTCTTTTGCCATTGCTACCGGACTCATTTATGGACGGTTTTCAAAACCCAAGGCCTTTCTGCTCTTTAGTAAAGAGGCGCTTATCAGTCCTTATCGCGATGGAAAGGGGCTGATGTTCCGATTTGCCACGTATAAAGACAATCATACGCTTACCAACCTGGATATCAAAGTGACTGCAGCGATGCTGATGGAGGAAAACGGGGAACGGACTTTTAAATTTTATGATTTGGATCTGGAAAGAAGCCATGTGGAAAGTCTTCCAATGAACTGGACAATCGTTCATCCGCTCAGTGAAAAAAGCCCGCTGAATGATTATACTGCTGAAGACCTGAAACTGGCCGACGTTGAATTATATGTTTCCGTTCGGGGTTTCGATGATGTGTATTCCAATATCGTTCAGCAGCGGACTTCCTATACTTTTGAAGAAATCCTGTTTAACCGGAAATTTGTTCAGATGTATCATGAAAGCGAGAATGGGAAAACCACGGTTGTGGAATTGCATAAACTCCATGAGCACAGGGAGGTGATTAATTGACAATGGACAATGGAGAATTGACAATGGAGAATGAATAGCTGGAATAACGTGCCGTTTGTGGTTGTAAGATTTTTAATACGAATGAAATGATGAGAAGAAGAGTTGGTTGTTTTTTAATATTTTTTATATATTTCTCCGGGGCTTACGGGCAGTTGCAGTCTGCCGATCATGATTCGGCATATTATCAATCCTACCGGGATCAACTGACAACACGTGTTTATCTTTCGCGGAAATATACTTTGCTGAGATTTGATCCGCCGGAAAAAACTGCGAGGTTTGTTTATAACCCCAATACCAGCCTGAACCTCGGCGTTGGCGCCACCTATCACGCCTTGACCCTCAATATCGGTATTGGCGTGAGTAAATTTAACCCGGAGGGGGAAAAGGGTAAGACAAGATACCTGGACCTGCAGGGACATTTCTATGCCCGCGAGTGGAATTTCGATCTGCTGGGCGAATTTTACCGGGGATATTACCTGACACCAAAGGGCAAGGCCGCCGGTGCCGGGGAATCCTATTACAAACGCAATGATCTCAGGCTGGACCTGATTGGTCTGGCCGTGTACCGGAACCTGAACAAAAGGCATTTTTCTTATCAGGCCGGATTATTACAAAATGAATGGCAAAAAAAATCGGCCGGTGCTTTCCTGGCCGGCGCAGAAGTTTATTACGGATCCATTCATGGAGATAGTGTGCTGGCGCCTTCCAGGCTGGACTCAGACTATCAAAAACTTGGAATTGATAAATTGCATTTTTTCGAAATCGGACCCGGGTTCGGTTATGCCTATACGTTTGTGTACAGGGAACATTTTTTTGCGCTCGCTTCTCTAACAGTAAATCTGGCTTTACGATATTCAAAAGAACATTCCCTCCTTCCGGGAAAATACGAGGATCGGATAGATTTTACACCCAACGATATCATTCATGCGGGCATCGGATATAATACAGAAAAGTGGAGCGTGAGCGCTCTCTGGGTAAGTACCCGGCTCAACGTTAAAGGAGAGGTCTCAAATTATAAATATGGAATCGCAACCGGAAATTACCGGCTCATTTTAGCAAAGCGGTTTCAGGTAAACCACCGCGTTAAAAAAGCGCTCGAACCGATTCCGGATATTATGGGGCAGTAGACAATTGACAATGGATAATGGACAATTGACAATGAAGCGGACGGCATCTGCATATTTTCACATTTCCACATTTCCGCATTTCCACATTTCCACATTTTCACATTCTCACATTCTCACATTCTCACATTTTCCTCATAGCTGCTCACGGGCTCACAGGTGCAAACCAGGTTCCTGTCGCCGTATGTGTTGTTAATGCGTCCGATAGATGGCCAGAATTTATTTGCCCGGACATACGGTAAAGGAAACGCGGCTTCTTCGCGGCCATAGGCGTGATCCCATGCGTCTGCGCAAATTATTTCCTGGGTATGCGGCGCATGTTTTAGCGGATTGTCGGCCTTGTCCATTTTCCCGTCTGCAATGAGCTGGATCTCCTGGTGAATGGCGATCATTGCGTCGCAAAAGCGATCGAGTTCAGATTTGTCTTCACTTTCCGTTGGCTCGATCATCATAGTTCCGGGTACCGGGAAACTCAGCGTGGGCGCATGATAGCCATAGTCCATCAGTCGCTTGGCCACATCTTCTGCTTCAACACCTGCTTGTGCTTTAAATGGCCTCAGATCCACGATGAATTCATGGGCACAGGTATTATTCGCGCCGGAATAGAGAATTGGGTAATGGGATTCCAGCCGGGATTTCATATAGTTTGCATTGAGTATAGCGTACCGTGTCGATTCCGCGATACCTGCTGATCCGAGCATCTTAATATAGGCATAGCTGATCAGCAAAATGCTGGCTGAACCATAAGGTGCCGCGCTTACGGCCCCGGTTATCCCGTGATCAGAATTGATGTAGTGACCCGGCAGATGATCTTTTAATTTTTCATTTACACAGATCGGTCCCATACCCGGGCCTCCGCCGCCATGCGGGATGGCAAAAGTTTTGTGGAGGTTCAGGTGACAAACATCCGCACCAATGAAACCGGGGCTGGTCAATCCCACCTGGGCATTCATATTGGCGCCGTCCATATATACCAGTCCGCCATTCTCATGAATCAGCCGGCAGATGTCTCTTATTCCTTCTTCAAATACACCGTGAGTGGACGGATAGGTGACCATCAGTCCGGCGAGTTCATTTTTATACTGTTCCGCCTTTGTTTTCAGATCCGGAATATCAATATGTCCTTCTTCATCACTCTTCACTACAACCACTTTCATTCCCGCCATCACGGCGCTTGCGGGATTGGTACCGTGTGCCGAAATCGGGATCAGCATCACCTGGCGGTGGGATTGTTTTTGTGCAGCATGGTAAGAACGGATCGCGAGCAGTCCGGCATATTCACCCTGTGCCCCGCTGTTGGGTTGCAGAGAGGTTGCCGCAAAACCGGTAATGACGCTCAGCCATTCTTCCAGTTCGCGGATGATTTGCTGGTATCCCTTCCACTGGTCAGCCGGCGCGAAGGGATGTATGTTGCTGAATTCCGGCCAGCTGACCGGTATGAGTTCACTCGCTGCATTCAGTTTCATCGTGCAGGAGCCCAGGGGGATCATGGATGTGTTCAGGGAAAGATCCTTATTTTCCAGACTCTTCAGGTACCGCATCATTTCCGTTTCGCTGTGGTGGGTATTGAAAACCGGGTGCGTAAGAAAAGCGGAGTTTCGGTTAAGGGTGGACGGTATATTACCCAGGTGTTCATCATGCTGAAAAATAGTTGCGGCCTCATCAATATCTTTCGATTGGGCAAATACCGAGAGAATGTCCAGCACGTCTGCCTGTGAGGTGGATTCGCCCAGTGAAATGGTAATGATGGGGTCTTCCTCATAAAAGAAATTGATCCCTCTGGATTCAGCGATCCTGCGGATTTTTTTCTGATCCTCCACCTGCAGCCTGATCGTGTCAAAGAAATATTCATTCAGATTTTCGAAACCCAAACGCGAGAGGCCATCCGACAAGCCATGGGCCAGGATACTGATGCGCAGGGCAATTTCTTTCAGGCCTTCGGGGCCATGGTAAACGGCGTACATCGCGGCCATATTGGCAAGCAATGCCTGAGCGGTGCAGATATTGGACGTGGCTTTTTCCCTCTTGATATGTTGCTCCCGAGTCTGAAGGGCCATCCGGAGTGCACGGTTACCCTGGGCATCCATACTCACCCCGATGATCCGGCCGGGGATCGCCCGTTTAAAATAATCTGTGGCGGCAAAAAATGCTGCATGCGGTCCCCCAAACCCGATGGGAACACCAAAACGCTGGGCGCTTCCCACGGCCACATCCGCACCCAGCTCTCCGGGAGGCGTTAAAAGCGTTAATGCCAGCAGATCCGTCGCCATGGCAACGAATGCGCCTGCTTCATGAACTTTCCGGATAAAGGAACGGTAGTCCGGAATATTCCCACTGCTGTCGGGATATTGCACAAGGGCGCCGAAGAATCCTGCATCGATAGTTGCCTGCGCGGCATGACCCGTCACGAGTTCAATGCCCAGGGGCTCGGCGCGGGTGGCCAGTACATCCCGGGTTTGTTTAAATATTGCCTGGTCCACAAAGAACCTGGGTACGCTTACATGGTCATGATCCTTATTCTTCTGATTAAAAAACATGATCATGGCTTCGGCTGCCGCCGTTCCTTCATCCAGCAGCGAAGCATTGGCAATCGGGAGCCCCGTAAGATCACTCACCACCGTCTGAAAATTCAGCAGGCTCTCCAGCCTCCCCTGTGAGATCTCCGCCTGGTAGGGCGTGTATTGGGTATACCATCCCGGGTTTTCAAAAACATTCCGGAGGATGACGCTGGGAGTGATGGTATCTGCATAGCCCTGTCCGATATAATTTTTAAACACTTTATTCCGGGATGCAATTTCCCTGAGCAGTTTGAGGTATTCGTACTCGCTGATGGCGGCTGTCACCTGCAGGGGGTCGGGATTACGGATGCTCTGTGGAATGGTTTTATCAATGAGTTCGTCCAAAGATTTATTTCCCGTGCGCTGCAGCATCTGCCGGGTTTCCGTTTCGTTGGAACCAATATGACGCCTTGCGAACGCATGCACCTGTTTCTCGAATAAGTTCATATTACCGATGATAATTGTTCAAAAAGATGCGCAAAGTTAACAGGAATTGAAGGATTCGGGAGTAAGCTCTTCATTTTCCTGTAGTTGCCGGCTGGTTTGCCGGCTACCGTCGTGGCTCCAGCCCGGAGGGCCGAACAGGTAGAACCATTTTTCCCGCCAGGAAATATCGCGGCGGCAAATGTCTCGCCGGATTTCCAGCCATTCGTGGAAAACGAGATGGACAGGAGAAGGCTTGTCCAGTGGTTTGGTGAGCCCGTATTTTTTCTGTTGGTATTCTGCATCGGGCAGTTCGGGTTGAAAAGTACCGAAAAGCTGATCCCATACAATCAGGAACATGCCCATGTTCTTGTCCAGGTATTTTGGATTGGAGGCATGGTGCACGCGGTGATGCGAAGGGGTTACCAGAACATATTCGAGCCAGCCCATTTTCCTGATGAGGTCGGTATGTACAAAAATTCCCCAGATCTGGGTGGCGGAATAAATAAACACAATATCCAGCGGTTTGAATCCGAGCCAGGCAAGCGGAATAAAATAGATGAAACGGTAAAGAGGTTGAAATACCGAGGATCTGAACCCCACGGTGAAATTCATGTGCACCGACGAATGGTGCGTAACATGTACGGCCCAGAAAAGGCGGACTTCATGGTCGAAACGGTGGAGCCAGTAGTAGATAAAATCTTCCGCCAGCACCAGCATGACCCAGTAGCTGACGCCCATTTTCCAGGAAAATAATTTGTGATCGAACACGTGGATCAGAATGGCCACGTAGATAACCCGGAAGGATAGGTCGATTGTTGCGTTCAGCAACATGAGATATACATTGCTTGCCGTATCTTTCCAGCTGTATAATTTGCGGTGCTGCAGATGGCTTAACAGCAGTTCCAGGCCAATGATGATAACATATACGGGCGTGCTGAAAAGGATAAGGAGTTGTTCCCGGACTGGATCGGCCATGCGCGAAATTAAATAAGTTGTTCAGAATGCGAAATCCATTAACAATAACGTTACAAAACTGGCAAAAGGTATCCGGCGAGCATCAAAAAAAGTATAAAGATTTCCTGGCCAGGGCGAATAAGAATAAAGTGTTAAATCTGCTTCCGGATTTGCACGAACAGGCTTTTCAGCAGATCGACTGTTTGCAGTGCGCCCGTTGCTGCAAACGGTTTTCTCCGCGCTTTAAAACGCCGGATATTAAACGGATTGCAAAAGTATTGGGCATGAAAGAAGGAGCGTTTATCGAAAAATACCTCCGCATCGATGAAGAAGGGGATTATGTACTGCAGTCCACTCCCTGCGCATTTCTGGGTGAAGATAACCGCTGCTCTATTTACGAGGACCGGCCTTCGGATTGTCACCGCTTTCCTTATACGGATGAAGATGTATTGCTGAAGCGGCCGCAGCTTACCCAAAAGAACAGCAGTTTCTGTCCCATTGTGGTTTCTGTGCTCGAAGGATTGCTGAATGCATCTAAATAATTCCCTGTATCAGTTCATCATAGGTTGCCTGTAAGCCCCGTTCAATACCATCTCCTTTCCATTCCGTTACGCCCGGAATGGAAGTGGCCTTTAAGATTTCCTCGCGGGTCTTACCGCCCTTGATTTGCTTATTAACAAAATCCAGCATACTGGAGAGATAATCCTGCATGGCTTTCAGGTCTTCTTTATCCCCGGTTACTTTATCGGGATCAAAAGCATGCCCGAAAATAAACAGGCTGTCTTTGTCGAATTGCTGTTGCGCTTTTTCCAGCGCCAGGATCCAGTTTTTAACGGAAGCGCCTGCACTGCGGTCGATAAAGGCCCATCGCCGGTTGAACACGAGGTCTCCCATGTGAACGATGTTCGCATGCGGAAAATGAACGACGCTGTCCCCGTTGGTATGCCCCGGTCCGTAATAGTAAGCGTTGATATTCTCCTTTAATTTTTTATACTCCCAGTCATTCCCATAGGTCAGGTCGGGATACAGTTGCTGATCTTCATTTTTCTGCTCTCTGGCCACCCGCTGCTGGTTGATCAGGGAATTGCTGTGGGCGGCAACATGTTTTACAATGCCCTTAAAGGAAATATTTCCGGAAGTATGATCTCCGTGATGGTGCGTGTTGATCAGGATCTCAAAGGGTTTCCCCGGATCCTTTTGCAGGGCGTCGATGAGGTGCCTGGATTGTTCCGGGAACTCGGCATCCACTACGGCGATACTTCTTTTCGAAATATAATAAGCGATGGTGCCACCTTTCTCGGTAAAAATGCCCACATCGTTGCGCAGCATTTTCATTTTATAGGGGTTGTCCTGCATAAATTTTGTCAGCCAGTCTTTACGCAAAAGCGGGATGGCGCCAAAAGCTATTCCGGAGTTTTTTACAAAGGAACGTCGGTTCATGTGGGGAAGTTTGGCCTAAGTTAACTACGAAAGCCGAGTTCGGTAACGTATACGGGGAATTTTTTTATGCGGTTTTTTTTAACTGCTGATCTTTTCCCCGGGTAAAGCCTTTTGGATTCTGAAAGGTTTCTGCCGTGATTTCCTTTTAGATTCTTCCTGATTTCCCCTGACGGCTTCGGGGTTTCTAAAAGAAGTCTCAAAGAAATCAAAAAGAAATTAACAACTAAACTGTAGCAGAACAGGGATAAACCTTTTTATTTACATTGCTTAAATTAATTGTTTGTATGGCATTAAAGAAAAAGCTGCTTTTTGTTTGTGTTGAAAATTCCAACCGCAGCCAGATGTCCCAGGCTTTTGCAAAAATTCACGGGGGCAACCTGGTAGAAGCTTTCAGTGCCGGCTCGAAACCCAGCGGGACGATCAATCCAAAAGCAGTCGTTGCGATGAAGGAATTGGGATATGATCTCACCCGGCACCACAGTAAAAGCCTTGAGGAGGTTAAAATGTTCGCTCCTTTTGACGTTGTTGTAACGATGGGCTGCGGGGATGCCTGCCCCTGGATGCCGGCTGCACGTTTTATCGACTGGCAGATACCTGATCCGCGGGAAATGAATGAAGGTGATTTCAGAAAAGTCAGGGATCTTATTGAGAACAAGGTGAAAGAACTTCTGCCCAATATATAAACCGTTTATATGATTTCCATTTTACTATTTGCCGCCGTACTATTGCTTACCTATTCCAACGGCGCCAACGACAACTTCAAAGGAACGGCGACCTTGTGGGGAAGCGGAACGCTGAATTACCGGCAGGCGCTTATTCTGGCCACCGTATTTACCTTCGCCGGTTCCCTGTGTTCCTATTTTTTTGCGGAATCCCTGATCCGAAACTTTTCCGTAAAGGGCTTGTTCCTGAAAATCTTATTCAGTCCGGCCGTTTTGTGCTTTCTGTAACACTTGGCGCAGGACTCACCGTATTGTTAGCCACCAGGCTGGGCTTTCCCATTTCCACCACCCACGGTCTGGTGGGTGCCCTGGTTGGCGCGGGTCTCATCGGCGCCGGGAGCGCCGTAAACTTTTCCACCCTGGGAAAAACATTTTTCATCCCCCTGATCATCAGTCCGGTGATGGCCGTTGTCCTGAGCAGCCTGCTTTATCTCTTATTCACTAAATCGCGCAGGGCGGCGGGAATTTCCATAGAAAGCTGCGTTTGTATCGGAAAGAAATGGATACCCCTGACTTCCGTGTTAAAAACCCGGGACAGATTTACCACTTTCGGTCGGCAGCATTTACGGAATCGGGATCATCAATAGAACGGCCAACAACAAAGAGATTTCCAAAATACTGTTGTCCTGGGTACTAACCCTACCGATCGCTGCAATGCTCAGCGCCTTCATTTTTTTTCTGCTCAATACTTTTTGAGGAAAGGAAGTTAGTGCTTCGACCCGGGACGGGGCATATTGCGCTGTCGCAAAACGCCCCTTTTTTGTCAACCCTGCACCCCTGCCTTTTCATTTTTGATTCTCATCTTTGTATTGTCAGTTTATTTAAACTAAAACAATTTAAAATCTATAATCATGGCTACGAAAATTTTCATCAATTTACCCGTTTCCGATTTGCAGAAGGCGATGGGCTTTTATACGGCAATAGGCTTTACCAATAATCCGCAGTTTACGGATAATACCGCGGCATGTATGGTGCTTACCGAAGAGATTTATGTAATGCTGCTCACCCACGCAAAGTTCAGGGAGTTCACTTCAAAGGCTATTGCCGACACATCAAAAACAGCGGCTGCCATCAATTCCCTTTCTGTTGATTCGCCTGCAGAAGTGAATACCATGGCGCAGGCTGCGGTAAAAGCCGGTGGTAAAGAACCTGCACCTGCAAAAGACTACGGCTTTATGCAGCAAAGAAGTATAGAAGATCCGGATGGAAACCTATGGGAAGTGCTTTATATGGATATGACCAAATTTCCTAAACAATAGTCGGAAGGGTAATCTTCAATTAATAGAAAAATCGAACGCCATGAGAAAATTAAAATTACAAATGAATTTTTCCGGGATAGACTGGGACAACGACATGGTAGACTTTTGCATTGACAACCTTAAAAATGTGGACAGCATATTGCTTGGACGAAACACGGCTGAAGGTTTTATTCCCTATTGGGCAGAAGTTGCAAAGAATCCCGATCCCCATGATATTCATTCCAGGCTTGGAAAGCCACTGACTGATATTCCCAAGATTGTTTTTTCAAATACGCTTGGGGGCAATCAGTGGAACAATACAATTATCGTAAGGGGCGACATTGCCGAAGAAATAAAGAATTTGAAAGAGAATAAGGGGAGCGACATCATTGTTTATGGCGGTAATTCATTTGTATCGTCCCTGGTTGAGCACAAACTAATAGACGAATATTATTTGCTTGTGAATCCGCTTGCTATTAGTAGTGATGACCCGATTTTGAAATTCATAAATACCAGTTTACAGCTGACCTTAAAGGAATGCAAACCATTTCCCTGCGGAACAGTGTTGCTGTATTATATTGCTTCTCCGGTTGCCAATGCCGAACGGATGAAACGGGAGCATTGAAAAGGCTTTGGATGCTTTGCTCAATTAAATAATAAAAAGTATGAATACGAATGAAACGCAAATTAAAAAACTTGTTGAGAATTGGGCTTTAGCGGTCCGCAATAAAGACATAGAAAAGATTCTTGACCATCATTCGCCCGATATAGTAATGTATGATGTGCCTGAGCCCTTTCAGTCAAGGGGGATCGGGGCATACCGGAAAACCTGGGATTTATTTTTTGCAAACACGAAACCCGGTGTATTTGACATTCAGGAGCTAAATATTATTGCAGATGAAAAGGTTGCTTTTTGTTTTGCGTCCATGAAATGTTGCGACAAAAGCGATACGCCTGATTTTGTCGATTTGCCTTTCAGATTAACTATTGGGTTAAGGAAAATAAATAACCAATGGATTATCGTTCATGAACACCATTCTATACCAGCCAAATAATCTTTAGATAGTTCCATAACTTTGTAAAATGGAAAACAAAGGCCTGCTTTTTATCCCTGATATCAGCGGCTTTACCCGGTTTGTCACAGAAACTGAAATTAACCACAGCCGCCTTATTATCCAGGAATTGCTTGAGTTGCTTATCAATGCAAATCAAACAGGGCTTGAAGTTTCAGAGGTTGAAGGCGATGCCATTCTTTTTTACAAATTCGGAGAGATGCCCGAATTGGAGGAACTGTACAGTCAGGTAGAAAAAATGTTCAGCAGTTTTCATCATCACCTGCAGGCTTATAATAGTCTCCGTTTATGTCAATGCAAGGCCTGCGTGTCCGCTATCAACCTGACATTAAAGGTTATTACGCATTACGGAGAGTTTACACAATACAACGTAAAGAATTTTACTAAACTGCTGGGTAAAGATGTTATTGTTGCCCATCAGCTTTTAAAAAACGATATAGACCAGCATGAATACTGGCTTGTAACAAAATCCCTTTTACAAAGCGACAAACCCCGGGAATTTGCAAAGTGGATGAAATGGAACAGCAGCGGAAAGCAGACAGAGGCAGGAGAAATACAATTTCATTATGTGCAACTAGGCCAGCTTAAAAATGAATTGCCGCCTTTGTCTCCCGTCCAATTGGAGCCTGCCAGAAAGGCAAAGATGCTGACCGTTTCAAAAGAATATGATGCGCATATCATTACTATGTTTCATGGCGCCGGCGGTTTTAATTATCGCCATCTCTGGCAGGAAGGGGTTAAAAAGGTAGAGGAATTTACGCATTTTCTGCCCCGGGTAGGCATGAAAAGCCGGAGAACGCTGGAGAGTGGCGAGGTCATAGTATGTGTGAGTAGCTACTCGTTTCATCCGGACCGGATTGAATTCAGTGAAACTGATGAAAAAAAGGAAACCTCCACTTACTTTATTCTTGAAAAAATTACTGATCACAAAACGAGATTGACTATGAATTTGTATATTAGGAAAAATGTAGCCGGGGAATTTGTTTTCAGATTATTTAAAAAGAAGGAAGTAAAAAAGAGCATGGAAAAATCGTTAATTAATCTTGGCCGGATTGTACAGGATATTCATGTGGCAACGGAATATTAAAGACTTCGGGATCACCACAGATAATCATCACCGTATTTACCAGAAGAATTTTATTCTTTTCATGTCACAGGAGCTCCGGCTGCGATGTCTCCTGTACGGGCAATGGGACAACTTTCTTAAGCCCTTAAATCATTAATACTATTAAAATGAAGAAGGATAAAATAATTTATTGGACTTCCACCGGGATTATATGCGCTGTAATGGTCTTTAGTATTATCAGCTTTACCTTTTTCGACCACAGTATATATCCCGAAGGGGCTTTTGCCCATCTGGGATTGCCAAATTATTTCAAGGTGGAACTTACCATCGCCAAAACACTGGGCGTGCTGGTTCTGGTATTGCCTAATGTTCCGGCCAGGATAAAGGAATTCACTTATTTTGGCTTTGGTATCACGATATCCTCGGCTATCATTGCCCATTCCGCTGTCGGTGACGACATCTGGCATATTATAGATCCTGCATTTTTCTTTGTGGTTTTATGCTTTTCGTATATATATTACCAAAAGATACAAGTTGGCAAAGGGGCTCAGGCCGGTCATATAAATTAACAGGATCACCCGTGTCACAAATAATGACCGTAATTTGTCCGGTACGATGGAGTCAATAAAGTGCAGCTGTAAAACGGTGTAACATGGATCATAGGACGGAGACATTTTTTGATTACAGGAATCTTTTATTTTCCATTGCCTATAATATGTTGGGTAGTGTGAAAGATGCGGAAGACATAGTACAGGATACTTACCTGAAATGGATGGAAGTGCAATCCGATGATGTGAGAAATAGAAAGGCATACCTGGTAAAGATCGCTACAAATAAATGTATCAATTACCTGAACAGCGCAAGAGTAAAACGTGAAAAATACATTGGCGTGTGGCTGCCGGAACCACTGTTGAACTATGATCCGGATAAGTCACGCGTCGGGATTGAATCCTACCATGCTCTCTCTTTTGGCATTTTGGTCTTACTTGAAAAATTGACGCCGCGGGAAAGGGCCATATTTCTTTTGAAGGAGATCTTTGCTTACGACTATTCCGAGCTGGCCGTCATTTTTGATAAAACGGAGGATAACTGCCGGCAAATTTTCAGGAGAGCAAAAGCTAATCTTGGTAAAGACACCCGGCGGTTCAAAGTGGATATAAAAGTCCACGAAAAAATGCTGAATAACTTCCTTCGTGCTATTTCAGATGGGAGTCTTGACGGCCTTATCGAATTGCTAAAAGAAGATATCGTCTTTTTCGGAGATGGCGGAGGGCGGGCGATAGCCATCAATGACCAGCGGCTGACAGCAGCGTTAAAGCCCGTACATGGGAAAGAAAATGTAAGCAGGATGCTTCTGCGTACCGTTCCTAAATTATATCTTCTCCCGGATTACCATCAGGAAGTCATTATTGCAAACGGGCTGCCTTCTGTTATTTCGTATTCGGGTTCCACGCCGGTCGGACTTGTTTCCATTGAACATGACGGCGAACATATCAGCAATATTTATGTACAGACAAATCTCGAGAAGCTCAGACAGTTTACAAAGAAGTAAAGAGCCGGTTTGGGTCCGCGATATTCAAAGTGGTCAATACTCCATTTTTCGCAGTGAAGGCGCCTTGAACCAGGTGGTCACTACAACCAGAATGGTCATGCAGCCGCCGAACACAACGGAAGTCACCACGCCGAGCAGCCGGGCCATGATGCCGCTTTCAAACTGTCCGAGCTCATTGCTGGAATTGATGAACATGGAGTTGACGCTCATCACGCGGCCGCGCATGTGATCCGGTGTTTTCAGCTGGGTGATGGTTCCCCGGGTTACCACACTTACGCCGTCCAGCATGCCGCTGATCACCAGTACGGCAAAGGATAACCAGAAGAGTTTCGAAATCCCGAACACGATAATGCAGAGGCCGAAGCCGCCAACGGCATACAGGAGTTTCTTTCCCTGTTTCCTCTTCAACGGAAAAAGCGTGAGCAGCGTTACGATGCAGATGGATCCCAGGTCCGATGCGCCGTTGAGAAATCCGAAACCCTGGGCGCCGACTTTCAGAATGTCGCGGGCATATACCGGTACCATGGCAACCGCTCCGCCGAACAGCACGGCAAAGAGATCGAGCGAGAGGGCGCCCAGCAGTTCTTTTGTTTTGTATACAAAGACCAGCCCTTCCTTCACACTGTCCCAGGTTTTTTTCTCTCCCCGCTCGTGCACAGGAGGCTTTGGTTTCAGGGTGAATAGTACCGTGAAGGCGGCGAATACCAGGATAACGACAACCGTCAGCGTGCCGGTATTTCCCAGTCCGGCAATCAGGAAACCGCCCAGGGCATGACCTGTTACCGATGCGGAAAGATAGGCGCCCTGGTTCCAGGTGGTGGCATTTTGTAATAATCTTTTCGGAACCACCTGCGCCAGCAGTACGTTGAAGATAGGCCCGGTGAAAGAGCGCACCACCCCGGTACCAAAAATGATCAGGTAAATCAGCAGGGCAATGGCGTGCGGATGCAAATGATTGCTTCCAATATGACTGGAAAGAACGAGCAGGAGCAGGGCTGCCAGTCCGTAAAGCGAAACACCGGTCAGCATCATCTTACGCTTTTCACTGAGGTCGATCACATGGCCTGCATAGAGGGCAAAAGATACGGCTGGTACAAATTCGGATAGTCCCACGATGCCGATAGCCAGGGGCGCATTGGTAAGGTTGTAAATCCACCAGCCCACAAGAGTGCTCATCATGCGCAAACCCATGATAAACAAAAAACGGCCGATGACCAGGTTCCTGAATTCAAAGATCCGGACAGCTTCCAGCGGGGAAGAAGACAAAGACTCGTTTTCCATTGCTACATAGCTGTTTTATGGCAGGGCAATATAATGTTGTCCGGGTTCATATTCTTTCTCCAGCGCATCCAGCACAATCTGGAAATGTTTTTCATTCCCGAGAAAGTCCGCGTTGGAAGCATCTATGAATAGGGTTTTGATATTATGCTGCCGGATATAGCTGGTATAGGTTTCCTGCAGATTAAAAAGATAGAGATCCGGGATGGCTTGTTCGTAAGCGCGGTTCCTCTTCCGGATATTCTTCTGCAGCTGGCTGACCGGCGAATGTAAATAGATCAGCAGGTCGGGCTGAACCAGCTGTTGATAGATGATGTCGAATAATTTCTGGTACAGGTGGAATTCTTCATCCGGCAGGTTCACTTTGGCAAAAAGCAGGCATTTGCTGAATATATAATCGGAAATGGTCAGGCTTTGAAAAAGGTCTTTTGTGTGGACGAGCCCTTTCAGCTGTTTATACCGCTCCGCCATGAAAAAAAGCTCCAGCGGGAATGCATATTGTTTTGGGTTTTCATAAAATTTGGGAAGAAAGGGATTTTCTGCAAAGGCTTCGAGGATCAGGCGGGAATTAAAATGGCGCGCCAGCAGATGGGCAAGCGTGGTCTTTCCCGCCCCGATATTTCCTTCCACGGCAATAAAATGATAGTTCATGAAGCTGTAAATATCCGGATTCCGTTTGTGTTATCCCGGACTGTTCATATTTTTTTTACCGGCAGGGTATCCGTACATTCCCGCAGGAGTTCCCGCACCGTTTTTCCGGAAACAGGGTGCACAAAATCAGCCGCAATTTCGTTCAATGGTTCCAGCACGAACCGGCGTTCCGCAATCCGGGGATGGGGAATGACGAGATCCGGCGTTGCAATGATTTCCCGGTTATAAAACAGGATGTCGATGTCCACGATCCGCGGAGCATTTTGCACCGTTCTTATTCTACCCATTGTTTTTTCTATCGAAAGATTCGCCTGCAGCAGATCCTGCGCCCCCAGGCTGGTATTGATCAGCAGGGCCTGATTCAGGAAATCAGGCTGATCCGTTTTCCCCCATGCACCCGTGAGGTAAACGGAAGAAACTTGTTCAATGACACCGCAAATATGTTCTATATTTGCCCGTGCCTGCTGCATATGAAGGAATCTGTCACCCTCATTACCGCCAATCAGCAAATAAGCCTTGTTCATAACTGTGTTCTTTACCCGAACCAAAGATCTTTAATTTTCATTCATACTAAACAGGAAAGTGCATGCGCAGCTTTTTTAAAATATTTTTTGCGAGCCTGCTCGCCCTGATCGCCTTTGTACTGATTGTTTTCTTTTTCACGCTCGGCTTCATCAGCAGCATCGCCAGCGGTATTGCAGGCAACGGGCGGGGAGAAACCGGTAGCAATGCCGTCCTGGTGCTGGACCTCAGCCAGTCGTTCCGGGAAAAACCGGTGGAAGACCCGCTGGCTGATTTCAGTGACACCCGCTACAACACACCGGGCGTGTACGATGTGATCCGGCTGATCCGGTATGCGAAAACAGACAGCGCTATCCGGGGGATTTATATTAAGGCAGGTTCCAATGCCAACGGCTTCGGCACTTCGGAAGAGATCCGCAATGCGCTCGCCGATTTCAAAGGATCCCACAAATTCATTTACGCCTACGGCGACGTGATTTCATTGAAAGCATACTATGCTTCCAATGTGGCGGATAAAATTTATTGCAATCCGAAGGGCGGACTGGAATGGCAGGGACTCACCAGTGTAATGCTGTATTTTAAAAAAACACTGGATAAGCTGGAAATCCAGCCGGAAATATTTTATGCGGGTAAATTCAAAAGTGCAACAGAGCCGCTGCGAACCGAAAAGATGAGTGATGCCAACCGGCTGCAGACGACGGAACTGCTCGGGGATATCTTTAATCATATCCTGGTTCAGACGGCGGCGGCCCGCGGCCAGGATACGGCGGTGCTTCGCCGCTGTGTTGACCAGCAGTTGATTCAGCATCCGCAGGATGCCATCGAATATAAGTTGCTTGACGGCGCGAAATATAATGACGAGGTTTTGGAGGAAATGCTGCCGAAGTTAAAAGTTCATTCCGTGAACGATATCAATTTTGTGCCGCTCGGAAAATATTACGAGTCGGTGAAATTGAAGATGAGATCAGATGGAAAGGACCGCATCGCCTTGATTTACGCCGAAGGAAATATTGTGGGCGGAAAAAATGATCAGCAGGAAATCGGGGAGGACGCTTATCGCAACATGATACGCAAAGCGCGGCTGGATAAGGATATCCGTGCTATCGTATTCAGAATAAATTCCGGCGGAGGCTCGGCCCTGGTGAGCGAAAATCTGTGGCGGGAACTCTCCCTGGCTAAAGCAGCAAAACCGGTCGTGGTCAGTTTTGGAGATGTGGCCGCTTCGGGAGGGTATTATTTATCCTGCAACGCGGATAGTATTTTTGCCGATCCGATGACCATCACCGGTTCTATCGGTGTATTCAGCATTATCCTGAACACGCAATCGTTTTTTAAAAATAAGCTCGGAATAACTTTTGATGCCGTGCATACGGCAAAAGAACCCGATGCTATTACCATGGCGCAGCCGCTGACGGAAATGCAGAGAAAATTTTTGCAGAATGATGTCGACAGCATCTACCTTGACTTCAAAAGCAGGGTAGCCGATGGCAGAAAAAAAGATATACAGTATATCGACAGCATCGGGCAGGGGAGAGTGTGGGGCGGACAAAAAGCCCGCGGGCTCGGCCTGGTGGACGAGATCGGCGGACTGCAGGATGCCGTTAATTGCGCGGCGAGGCTGGCCAAAACAAGCGATTACCGGTTAAGGGAATATCCGGAGCCGAAAAATTTCCTGGAGCTTCTGCTCAATGACTATAAGGAAACCGTCAAAATGAAATCCATCCGGGAAGACCTGGGTGATCAGGGATTGAAATGGTACAAGACCATGACAGATATTAAATCCATGGCGGGTGTTCCCCAGATGCGTTTGCCTTTCCAACTGGATATTTTTCAAAAATGAACCGTATAAAATTGCATTCTCTTCATGAGCCGTCCCTATAGTCAGTTCAGGGCCATGCTGGCCATCAGCCGGGCAAGTTTACAGGCCATATTGCGTAGTCCTTCCGCCGTTGCTTTCAGCCTGGGTTTTCCCCTGGTTTTTATTCTCGTTTTTGGTTTCATAGGTGATACCGGCACTTCCGTTACGATTGCCTTAAAGAATCCGCGGGATACTTCGGTCTATGTGATCCGTGCGTTGCTCGGATCCCGGATAGTGAAACTGAAAACGGAAAAAGATTCCCTTGCCATCCGGGAAGACCTGGAAAAAGGGAATATTGCCGCCGTTATCTCGCTGGATTCTTCGATGTCGGCACTGGGCGTTATGCAATACAAAATAAAGACGCAATCGTCTTCCGCCTCCGGAGATAAGTATCCCGTGCTGAAAATGGCACTGGCCCAAACCATCCAGATACTGGAGGAAAGCCGGATTCCGGATCAGTATAAACTGATCAGCGTTGAGGAACTGCCCCCGATTACGGGAAGACAGTATAAAATGATTGATTTTGTTTTACCTGGCATGCTGGGATTTTCCTTATTGAGTGCGGCTGTTTTCGGCGTGGCTTTCGTATTTTTTAACCTGCGGCAGACCCTGGTGATCAAAAGGTTTTTTGCCACGCCGATCAACCGGAAAAATATTGTGTTCGGCGAGGCCCTGAGCCGGGTGTTCTTTCAGATGATGACGGCATTGGTGATTATTGTGATGGGATATTATTTGTTTGATTTCACCCTGGTGCATGGATTTATCACTTTTGTGAACCTGATGATCCTGAGTTTTATCGGAGTGGTCGTTTTTATGGGTTTTGGATTTATTATCAGCAGTGTTTCCAAAAACGAAAGTTCTATTCCACCCTTCGCCAATCTCTTTACGCTTCCCCAGTTCCTGCTTGGCGGAACATTTTTTTCCACGGATGTTTTTCCAAAATGGCTGCAGTCCTGCTGCGAAGTGCTTCCCCTGAAACAGCTGAATGATGCCCTGCGCAATGTGGCTTTTGAAGGAGCGGGACTGTTCGATTGCGGCAAGCAGATCGGCATATTACTGATCTGGGGCATTGCGATATATGCGGTCGCCATCAGGACCTTTAAATGGGAATAATCTTTCACCACTAAGCATTTATTTTGAAACTGATCATTGCCAGTATCATTATTCTCTTTGGCGTCGTTTTTTTTCTTTTTGCCTTGTTTCCTTCCCGTCTTACAGTCAGCCGGATCATTCTGATCAATGCGCCACAGGCTGCCGTTGCCCGCAAAATATCGGATCTGAGGACCTGGAAGGACTGGAACGAACTGACGCGCGTAGAGGCAGAAGGAGCTGCCATAAATAAAAATGCAGGACAACCTGATTCCATCCTGTTGCAAAATGAAAGACTCAGCATCCACCTGGTAAAGCAAACTGCCGATTCCGTGATTACCCGCTGGCAGGATGCCAGGGGAAGATCTTTTATTGGCAGATTCAGCCTGACAGAGGAAGGCGGGCAGGTCATCCTGCAATGGAGCCTCGAATTCCATGTCCGCTGGTACCCCTGGGAAAAGCTGGCCAGCATGTTCTATGATAAGCAATTGGGACCGCTCATGGAACAGTCGCTGAAGAATCTCCGGAAATCGCTCGAGCCTGCACAGGATAAGGTTTCTAAAGTTATCTTTACGAGGATCAACAATTCATCCAACTAAAAATTCAGCTTCATGAAAAAGATGCTCTTTTTTTCATTTATCGCATTTCTCGGTTTGAGTGCCTGCGGCCAGGAAAAGCCGGTCAGTCCGCATGAAACAGCAGTCGGAACCCATGTTTCCGTCCGCTACGGCCGTCCGTACAAAAAAGGCCGCGACATTTTTGGCGGACTGGAACCTTATGGCAAGGTTTACCGCCTCGGTGCGGATTCCGCCACTACGATAACCTTTGACAGAGATGTCGAATTTGCCGGCAAACCGGTAAAGGCAGGAACCTACACTTTATTTGTTATTCCGAACAGGGAAAGCTGGACGATTATCCTGAACGGACAACTCGGACAGTGGGGCGCTTACAGTTACGATAAGTATAAGGATAAGGACATCCTGCATGCAGATGTGCCGGTTAAAAAAACCGATAAAGTGGTGGAGCAGCTGACCATCAGCTTTCCGGGATCGTCCATGCTGATCGAATGGGACCATACGCAGGTGACCGTTCCCCTTACATTCTCCTGATCCGGGACGACTCGGGGCGGCTAACCGGCGGGAAGGGACAGCAGGAACCGGTAAACTTTTTCGAGCTGTTCTTCGCTGATGCAGTATGGCGGCATGATATAAATGGTATTGCCAAGGGGACGAAGATAAATTCCTTCCTGCATTGCCTTTTGCCGGATGACTCCGCCAATGCGGCTGACATAATCATGCTGACCACTATTCAGTTCAAAGGCCAGCACGGTCCCGATGGTTCTCGCATTCAGTACCATTTCCGTCCCTCCATCGGGAAGTTTATCGTTCAGAAAGTTTTTATTTTTTTTTGTGATGGTCTCTATCTGTTCGATACAGGTCTTTTTTTGTAAGAGGTCCAGGCTGGCCAGTCCGGCGGCGCAGGCAATCGGGTTGGCCGTATAGGAATGACCATGAAAAAATGTGCGCTGGCGGTCATCACTCAGAAAAGCATTGAAAATTTCAGCCGTGCAGGCGGTTGCGCCCAGCGCCATGGTTCCTCCCGTTATTCCCTTGCTCATGCATAGGATATCCGCTTTGGTGGGAACAGATTCGCTGGCAAATAGAGTTCCGGTTCTTCCAAAACCAGTGAGCACTTCGTCGGCAATACAG
>Ga0105240_10002289_pt1 | contig 31021 bp, 27 predicted proteins | sample KBSC54metaG_FD_80426 | JGI IMG/M metagenome (GOLD analysis project Ga0105240, IMG submission 80426) | Corn rhizosphere microbial communities from Kellogg Biological Station, Michigan, USA - KBS C5-4 metaG | ecosystem: Host-associated > Plants > Roots > Rhizosphere > Soil | place: Michigan, USA... | reverse complement strand
TTTTTGTGTCCGCACAGAGCCGTTCTCGATTGAGAATGGCATGCTCACAGCCAACGGAAAGCTGAAGCGAGACCTGATTTCGAAGCGCATGAGCAGCGAGATCGAAGACATGTACCAGGCGGTGAAGACCGCATGAACACGGCCCAGGTCACAAAACGTGGTCAGACCATGTCGTACTCAGTCCACGAAGGAGTGCTCGAGCTCGCGCTGGACCGCGCCCCATGCAACGAAATTGGGTCTCTATCTCTTGAGGACCTCGAGTCGTTTTCGGCGGCTATGCTGGAGCTTGAGCCTCAGCTTCATGCCGTGATCATCCACAGTGAGAGGAAAGCCGGTTTCTGCGCTGGAGCCGATCTGCGGGAACTCTACAATCGCTCGCGAGCCATGGAGAAGAAGGCGGCAATCCGCGGCGTTCGCGATTTCCTCGAACGGATTCACCGCGTGTTGAACGCGATTGACGCTTCGGCTCTGACCACGATTGCGGCCGTCCAGGGCGTAACGTTTGGCGGGGGGCTCGAACTGGCACTGGCCTGCGATTTGATTGTTGCGGATAAGAGCGCCCGCTTTGCCTTCCCCGAACTTCGTCTGGGTTTGATTCCAGGATTCGGCGGAATACCGCGGTTGAAACGTGACGTGGGGAATGCAGTGGTCCGCGATCTGCTACTCACCGGACGCAGCTTTAATGCGACCAAAGCACAGCAGATCGGATTAGCCAGCCAGGTGGTCGCCGAAGGAGAGGCACTACGCGCGGCCCGGGCAACGGCCGCGCAGGTGGGGAAGTTTGATCGGCAGACATCTGCCGCGGCGAAACAATTCATCAAACCGGTCCCCTACGACGAACTGAAGAAGGAGATCGATATCTTCTGCGAGTTGTTTGAGCGGCCTGCAGTGCAGGCCGGGCTGAAGAAGTTCGTCGAAAGCACCAATGCGCAGCCGTATCTGCCCTGACGAATCAATTAGAATGACTCGTTATGCCAACCACCGAAAAGACTCTGGACGAGATTCTTGATCTGGCCGCGATGCACTTCAAGGTTCCGCGCGAAAAACTCTCCCCCGACGACGATTTCTTCAAGGCTCTCGGCATCGACAGCCTGCAGACCCTGGATTTGCTTACCAAGTTGGAGAATCATTTCCATGTCGAGTTGCCCGACTACGAACTGCAGGGCGTCAGCGACTTCCGTACCTTGGCCGGCAAGATTCAGGCTCGGTTGTAACCTGGTGGCTGTACTCTGTGCGGGAATGGTGGTCATTGAACTGATTACTATGCCTTCCACCCTGTCACCGTGTCTCTGTGGTGAAATGACTCTTTAATGCTTGATCTCACCAAGTACAGCTGTCTGGGCGCCGTACTGCGCGATGCTCTGGATCGCTACTCCAGCGAGGTGTGCCTGATTGAGGCTGAGCGGGATCGGGAGAAACTCCGGCTGACCTATTCCGATTTCAAAGAGATTGCCCTGCCATTGGCCCGCGCCCTCGAAGACGCCGACTTCGATGCGAATGACCGCGCCGCCATCATCATGACCAACCAGTCCAAGTGGCTGATCTCGGCATACGCAATCTTCTATTGTGGCGGTGTGCTGGTTCCGCTCGATTACAAGCTCAGCGCCGCCGAGCACCTTCAACTCCTCGCGCACTCGAAGGCAAAGGTTCTGGTTGTTGAGTACCACCTTTGGCGGGCGATCATGCAGTCGCCGCAGTTCCAGGCAATTGCCACAAAGATCGTCCTGGTAACCGAGGCGCCGCTGGGAGCCGAGTTGGCCGGAGCTTTCCGTTGGGAAGATTTCAAACGCAAAGGCTCACCCGATTTCGTGATGCGGCAGAAAGACGACGTAGCCTGCATCGTTTATTCCTCCGGCACAGGCGGCCGGCCCAAGGGATGCGTTCTCACCCACGAGAATTATCTGGAGCAATGCCGTTCTCTTACCGCTTGGTACCCGTTCTGGCCCGGGGTGCGGTATCTCAGCATTCTGCCGACCAATCATGCCATCGATTTCATGGTGGGATTTATTGGGCCATTCGTCTGCGGGGCCTGCGTGGTTCACTTGCGAACCCTTCGGCCGGAGTTCGTGCGCGACGCCTTTGTTCGCTATCGCATCACCTACGTGGCACTGGTTCCGATGATCCTGAAGAACCTTGAGAAGGGCTTACGCGCGAAGTTTGATGAATTGCCGAAGTGGAAACGGGCTCTCCTAGACACGATGATCTCCACCAATCGGCTTCTGACGCGAGGGCGCCCGAATGTAAGCCTCAGCCGCATGTTGCTCCGCAATGTGCATCGCGGATTCGGTGGCGAGCTGCTGGCGCTCATCACGGGCGGGGCCTTCATCGAGCCTTCAACCACGCAGTTCTTTTACGATCTTGGTATTCCCGTCGTGAATGGCTACGGCTTAACCGAGGCGGGCACGGCGTTGACTCTGAACGACCTCAAACCCTTTCGCGCGGATACGGTGGGCAAACCGCTTCCCGGCGTCGAACTCCGCATACTGAATCCCGATGCGGAGGGAATCGGAGAGGTAGCCGCGCATAGTAAAACGGTTATGTCGCATTATCTCGATGATCCGGAACTCACGCTCCAGACTATTGTCGAAGGGTGGCTGCTCACCGGTGACCTCGGGCGTTTTGAACGCCACGGGCATCTCCAGCTCTTCGGGCGCAAGAAGAACATGATCGTCACCGAGGGCGGCAAAAACATCTATCCCGAGGACATCGAGACTGTATTCGACGGCTTGCCGGTTAAGGAGTACGCCATCTTCGCGGTAAACTACATCTGGCCCCCGAAGGAACTCGGCACACGCGAAGCATTGGTTCTGATTCTTCGGCTCGAGCAGAATCAGACGTTCGATAAGCCGTTACTCGAAGATATCTCCACGCGCAACCGCCGTCTTCCCGATTTCAAGCGGGTGGGTGGATATTTGATTTGGGAAAGGGACTTTCCCCGTACTGCCTCAATGAAAATCAAGCGGCAGTTGCTGGCGGAAGAGATCGGGAAGTTTTTCGAAAGGGTAGCAATCGTCAATCTGTAGTCTGGATCCCCCACGGAGCGGCCGCATCGCAAGTACCAGCCCTTATTGTGAGAACGAGATCTTGGCGCAGAACTATCTAGCGATCGTGAATCCGGCCGCGGGAGGCGGGCGTAGCGGCAGGCTTCTGGGTCCGGTTTTGGAACGCCTTAAGGCAGGAGGCATCCAGACGGAAGTGGTGCATACCAATGCTCCCGGACAGGCCGCGGAAATCGCGCGCGCGTCATATGCGCGAGGGATCCGAAACTTCATTGCAGTCGGTGGGGATGGTACTTCCTATGAAGTCGTGAATGGGCTGTTCCCGGAAGCTGCAGCCGCAGAGCGTCCTACTCTGGCCTTACTGCCGTTAGGGACGGGAAACTCTTTTCTGCGCGATTTCAGTGATCGCGGGGTCGAGTACGCAATCGAAGCGATCCTTGCCGAACGCAGCCGAAGCTGTGACGTTATGCGTCTGCGTCATCGCGGTGGCATCCTTCACTACATCAATCTACTCAGCATCGGTTTCACCGCGGATGTTGCCACACTGCGCACTCGCCGGTTCAGTTCATGGGGAGAATTGGGGTACTTCGGGTCCATTTTTCTCACCCTGGCTCGTTTCAATCGCCGTGCCTTCCCGGTTCGAGTGCAAGGGGAAACGGAGTTTGACCGCAGGCCATGTCTGTTTCTGACCTTCAACAACAGCAAATTTACCGGCGGGACGATGATGATCGCCCCCAATGCCCAGACCGACGATGGCCTGATTGAATATGTGCGATGGGGAACGATCGGGCGGCTTGGGTTAATCCGAGAATTGCCTGGCCTTTATGACGGGACGCACATCCACCATCCCCTCGCTGAATGCAAGTCCGTCGCCCACGTCGAATTCAATCTTGATTCTCCGGTGGATGTAATGGTCGATGGAGAGGTCCTCACCTTGCACTGCCAAGAACTTGATGTGATTACGCAGGCGCTGAACATCGTAGCCTGAACGCCGTGATATAAGAATTGAACCATGTCTGAAGAACGCCGAAAAAGGCGACAGACCCGCGACAGTGATGCACCGAAGAACCGCAAAACCTGGCGCTATGTCATCGTGGTTGCCTTGTTCGCGTTGGTTTTTCTTGCCGGCCGGTATTACCGCGATCACAAGTATGATTCGTTTGCCAAGTGTCTCGCCGCACATCAGGCGAAAATGTATGGTCTGTATTGGTGTCCGCACTGCGCCGAGCAAAAGGAAATGTTTGGCGCTGCATTCCGCTACGTGCCGTACCAGGAATGCGCCCTCAAAGAGAAACCCGGAGAGATGGCCCCACAGTGCAAAGTGGCGGGGGTGAAGCTGTTCCCCAGTTGGCAGTTCGGCTCGAATGCGCCGACAGAAGGCGTGTTCTCGCTAGATGAACTCAGCGACAAAACGGGGTGCAGCCTTCCGTGAACGGCTCCGGCGATCGGCTACTTTTCGTGCTGATTGCGATTTTATCGCTGGCCGGGGTCATTGATTCCGGCATAGCGGTGCAGCGTCATTTCGCAGAATCGGCCACCCGCTACTGCGACTTCAGCCAGAGATTCAGTTGCGACATCGTGAACCGCAGCGAGTACTCGACCTTGCTTGGCATCCCCGTGGCTGTGATTGGGGTAGCTGGATACGCCACGCTATTCGTGCTCTCAACGTTCTTCCGGTCCAGAGAGCAAACTCGGGACTGGCTCTTGGGTGCAGCGATTGCGGGACTGGGCTTCGCTTTGTATCTCACCTACATCGAAGCCTACGTGCTGACAACGTGGAGCATCTTATGCCTGATTTCGCTCGCGCTGATTGCTCTGATCAGCGTCCTGGCGGGAGTTCTGAAGGTGAAGAGCTCCCGGGCATGAGAGCCGCTGGCAAGCTTTAATCGACGTCGCGCATGGAAGAAACCCAGAACAATAAGACCGATTCTGCGACAACGCCTGCCGGCGTGATGCGCGGTGAAACGGCTACTGGCGACCTACGTATTCATCCCTTCCACAGTCGAATCTACGGCAACGATCGTTTTCTGCGGGTGTGGTTGCCTCCGGGCTACGACGATGCACAGAATGCTGCCCGGCATTATCCAGTCTTGTACCTCAACGACGGCCAGAATCTATTTGAGCCGGCGACCTCGTTCAACGGAGTCGAATGGCAGGTAGATGAAACAGCCGACCGCCTCATCCGCGAACAGATGATTCCGCCTTTGATCATCGTAGGCATCGATAATGCAGGCAAAGACCGGGTCCGCGAATACATGCCACATCGTTCTTTTCAGCCGATGATGCTGCGCGTGCAGGGAACCGGCTATCCCAGTTTACTGATTAAGGAGGTTATGCCCTTCGTGGAGCATCACTATCGAGTGGCACCAGGTGCTCGGAACACTGGCTTGGGCGGGTCTTCGTTAGGAGCATTGATCGCGTTATATACCGTCGCGGTTTCCCCCGGGATCTTTGGCCGTTTGCTGTTGGAGAGTCCATCGCTCTGGGCGGCGAATCGCCAGATTGTCCGGCAGAGTCGCACAGTGCGGCGCTGGCCGGAACGGGTTTTCCTGGCTACCGGTAGCGCGGAGGCGGGACGACCTGATCGGGACCGGAGCATGGTCGACGACGTACAGGAACTCGCTGCCATCCTGCATCGTAGCGGCTTGGAGAGTCGCCGCCTCCGCTTAATGGTCGATCAGGGCGCGTCCCATCATGAATCAGCCTGGGCACGGCGATTCCCCGATGCCTTGTCGTTCCTGTTCGCAGAGGGCGAATTGGGCTCCGGAGGGGGCCCAGAATCAGTATCGTGAGTTTGGTAATCCTGCTTCGTTCCGCCTCATCCAAAGTGATTTTCAAGTGCCCCTGTCGGCACTGAAGCAAGTTCATGCGAAGATAGTGTTTGACTTCGAAACGGTCGGACCGGATGCAAGCGTCACTCCGCAGAGTATTCAAAGCATTTCAATATCGTGATTTTCGCCTGATGTGGTTTGGCGCCTGTACTTCCAGTATAGGCACCTGGATGCAGATCGTGGCGCAGGGTTGGCTCATTTACCGCTTGAGCCACTCGGCATTCCTGCTTGCGCTGGATCAGTTTCTCGCGGGCATTCCCATCTTCCTGCTTTCTCTGATCGGCGGAGTGGTGGCAGACCGCACCGAAAGACGTAAGATCCTGCTGATCTCGCAATATATTCAGATGGCTTGTGCCGGAGTCCTCACCCTACTCGTAGCCACGGAAGTAGTGCGAGTTTGGCAGATTTTGTCTTTGTCTTTTGTCGCTGGAGTGGCTCAATCCTTTGGAGGTCCCGCATACCAGGCCCTGATTCCTACACTGGTGGACCGCGAGGACATGCCGAATGCCATCGCGCTTAACTCGATTCAATTCAATCTGGCGGTTACTGTCGGTCCGGCGCTCGCTGGCATCACCCTGGCGCGTCTTGGGGAAAAGTGGTGTTTTGGGCTGAATGCTTTGTCGTTTCTTGCCCCGGTGGTGTCCCTCTTAGTCATATCCGCGCGTTTCGTGCCGGAAACGACCAAGGAGTCGATGTTCAACAGCTTGAAACAGGGCATCCGGTTCCTGCGCCAGCAGGGCTCCATGGAGGCCCTGATTGTTCTGGCATTTTGCATGACCGCTCTCAGCATGCCGATGCGTACGTACATTCCCGTCTTCGTGAAGGACATCTTCCAGCGTGGGCCGGAAACCTACGGCAATCTACTTTCTCTCATGGGAGTGGGCTCGATCTGCGGTTCGCTCGCCGTGGCAGGACTGGGAAACATACGCAATAAGGGCCGGTTTGCCCTGAGCATGCTGATCTGCCTTGGACTGGGAATTTCGGGGTTCGCCCTTTCTCGAGTTCTGACCCTCTCCTACGTCATGTTGGTCGTGGTCGGAGCGTCGATGATGGCGGTCTTCGCCACGGTCACTTCGCTCGTCCAATTGATCACAACCAACCAGATGCGCGGACGTGTCATGAGCGTGTACAACTGCGCCTTTCGCGGCGGCATGCCAATGGGAAATCTGGCCACGGGGTGGCTGGTGCCAAGGTTCACTGTGCCTCTGGTCCTGGGAGCCGATGGCTTTCTCCTGGTGCTCTTGGCACTCTATTTTTTACTGGTGCAACGCCGAGTTGCGGCTTTGTGAGCCAAAGGCAAGTTCTTGCGGGAGACTGAGGGCCGCCTCAAGCGACGCTTCTGTTTTGCGGCGTGGAATGAGTCGCCGGCTTCGATCAAGATCAATCTTTGACCGCTTCGTCGACTGCCTGTTGCGCGGCTGGTTGTACGGTCGGCACCGGTGGAGCTTTGAAATAACGGACCGTCACGTCGTTTCCGATATTCACCTGCTTACTCCAAACAGCGCTCTTTTTAGGCGTGGGCAGCGGTCGGAAGTGTCGAATCGTGACATCGTCAGCAATGTAATCCACCTCATCTTTCCCGGCCCACACGCGCTTGAATGAGGCAGTAGGAGCACCCGCGTCGCGCACGCTGGCGTGCGGCTTCAGGGATGTCGGCGCGACGGTCTGCTGGTCTACCGCAGGCACCGGCTCCTTGGGAGCAGTAATCGTGCTGCTGGAAGAGGAATCGGCGACAGGTGACATTGTGCTTTGATGGCGCGCAATAGCAGCCATGATCGCAAGTACCAGAACAACGGATACCGCTGCCACGTTTAAAACTAGTTTGCCCCGTAACTGGTCCGGCCATTGCGCCTGCAGCAGCCGCAGGTCGCGACGCAGCGCCAGAGCAGCCGTGCGCCATGAAACTGTTGGCCGGGGCAGATGCGGCAGTTGCCACTTTGGCAAACGAATACCACGCAGGCTTTCAGCGGCTGAACCTGCCAGTTTGCCGCCGTATGCCCGTGCATCCCATTTCCGTACTGCGGAAATGATCTTCGCGTATGAAGATTCTGGCCTTGCTGCTGTCGGCGCCTCAGGAGCGCGTTGCCCCGTAACCGCCAGTTGCCGAACCGGTAGATTCATCCGCAACAGCGCGCGCGCCAAAGTTGATGACCGTACGGCGCTCTTTTCTGCCGCCACAACCGGCAGTGCGCTGGCATCCCCGGCAAGTGTAGCCATCAGCTGATATGTGCGTACCTCCGGCTCAGAGAAAACGTGGGGACGTTTGAAGAAAACCTCGAGCACTCCCATCATCGCGTGCTCGCGATAGATCGGCACCATGAGCAATGCTTCTACATCAAACTGGCGGCAAATTTCGCCCTCGATACGACTATCGGTCGCTGCATTTTCTACACGCAAGATTTCTCTGCGGGGGTGATCATGCGCCGCATGGCTGAGCACGGCGGTCAACTGCGACCCGACATTTTGCAGCGCGGTTCCGCTGCCGGCGCGATGAACCAGTTGATTTCCCTCTAGCAGAGCAATGCCTATGCCTGATGCATCGGCGACACCTTGCGCCCGCTCGGCAACCAGATTCATGGCATCGTGGGCGTCGACCCCACCACCGGCCACTACACGTTGGATTTCAATGATGGCGGCCAGGGACTCGGGCGCCATTCCACTCTGCTGGACGGAGAAGGCATTCGCAAGCAGTGACTGAAACGACTCGCGATCGAAGCTCTGATGTGTATTCATGGGACACAAACGGGAAGCGGGACAATTTTAAACTGTCCCAGTGATACTGGGCCGTGCCGCATCCAAATCCCTTTCGCGGAAAAAAATAGTACCAGCATACCCCGGTATATCTACATACAGGTTTTCCCGTATCGCGGCGGAAAACTCTGTGCACGGCGGGCCTTTCAGCCGGTGCATAGTAGCCTTACGGACCTGTACATGGAAGGCGTCTCCCAGCTTTTTCAGCTGTCACGTGAATGGGACGGAACTTTCTATCGGGCCCGAAGTCGGCGGCTTTATAAGCTACCAGATGACGGCTGCGGATCGCCTGCGGGGCCACAGAGTCCACGCGTTCACATGCATTCTTAGGATTACGTGCCGTGAGAAAAGGGAAGGATCAAAAAAGTGATCTGCATATATAACGCAAACGTTACAGATTCAGGTACTTACCTTATGGTTGGACACTCGATTACTGCGCTTGCCAGTCCACCGAGTAGACGTCTTGAGAGCCGGTGTCATGCAGCAGCAACGGTGAATCATCGGGGGTCAGCGCCAGCCAGCCGCCGTACCGGCCCACGGTGACGAAGTCCTTGAGATCGAGCACTTGTTCGACCTTCTTATCGGCGATGCGAATTCTCACGACGGCATCTTTACCCCGAAAATCGAGCACGTACACGAACTTGCTGTCGTGGGACCAGTTAAGCCAGCTCAATGATCCATTGGCAAGTTCGGACCACTTTTGCCTCTGCATGTCGAATAAGAGCAGAGTCTTGGAGTCTGCGGAAAACGCAGAAAGGTGCCGGCCGTCGGGCGACCATCTTGGAGAATAAAGACCTTCGGAACCGGGCAACGTGGACAGTTGGCCAGTTGTGACCTCGAGTATGCGGATCGAGGATGCCGGAGTGTTGGATTCGCCCGCAAAAATAATCTTGGTACCGTCAGGGGACCAGTTCGGGTCGAGTTGCTGGCTGTGATCGTCGGGCAGGAGCTCACGAGGGGTGCCGCCATCTGCGGAAACTTCGTACATTCTGGCCGGTGAGGTGCTGCGTGCGAACTCGAAGAAAATAATCTTTTTCCTGTCCGGGGACCACCGAGGCAAAACCGGGTACATTGGGGGATAAGTGAGTTGCAGACGCTCGGTGCCATCAATTTTGCTGCGCCATAGCGAGCCCTCACGATAAGACACATACGTGATCCACTGGCCGTCCCGGGAAAAATCCACGTACTCGGCCGAGATTCCGCCCAGGAATGGGACCAGGCGACCGGCCTTGGACTCGTACCGCATGAGTTCGCCTCGATAAGTTTGCCCTACGACAAACATCTTTTTCCCATCTTTGGCGGGCAACGGCGAGGAAAGCGAAAGCGGACTCGAGGTGAGCTGAACGGGCTTCGGTTGGGAGCGAAATAAACCGGTGTCCTGGGGTAGAGCCCAAATTTGCCCCCCGGATTCGAAGACGAAATACTTGCCGTCGGCTGTCCACTTGCCACAACATTCGTCGGGAGGGTTGTGCCAACCCTGGAACAGTCGCTGCAATCCTGTTCCATCCGCCGCCACTTCCCACTCCACCTGTTGCCCAACAGTGCCGGCGCTTTCAGTTGCGTCGAAGCGCACCATGGATCCATCCGGCGACCACGCAATGTTCAGAATGTCGCCTGGCACGCTCAGCAATTTGCGGGACCCGGAACCGTCCGAATTAGCCCGGAAGACATTTCCCAGGTCCGTATAAACAAGGCTTTTACCGTCTGGCGACCAGGCCGCGGTCTCCGCGATGATGTCGCCAAGCCGTCTCGGCGAACCGCCCAGCAAACGCAGCGTCCATAAGGGACCTTTGGGAGGAGCACCCTGCCCATCTACGACCAGAAGTTCGGATCCGTCGGGCGATAGATCCAGGGGCACCATATCGACGGAAGGCAGGATCGTGAGTTTTTTCGGCTCACCTCCGGAGACGGACATTTCCGCCACACCATGCGACGCGAAGCTTCCTGTTCGAACTTCTCCCAGGCTTAAGTACAGGCGCGCTCCATCCGTCCCAATCAGTGCTTTCTGCTGGCCATCATGCGTAAGTTGAACATAATGCGAAACGCTGGGCAGGCGCGACCGCTGTTCTAGAACGAAGGCGATCGCCAGCGCAACCACTACAAACGCCATTGCCGCGGCAGCCCACGTCCAACCTGGCCGGTCGGGCTCAGGCCTGGCAGCTACATGCGCGCCGATCGCGACCGTCGACGGGTCGGACAACGCCTCCAGAGCGAAGGCGAGATCCGAGGCAGATTGAAATCGCTGCTCCGGATTTTTTTCGAGACACCGGCGAATGACTCTCTCCAGGGACGCCGGGGTGTCGGGTGCGAGTTCCGTAATGGATGGGGGTTCTTCGTTGAGGATCGCGCTTATCGTGTCGGCGGAAGTTGGACGCTGGAACGTCCCTTTCCCCATCACCATTTCGTACAAGATGGCGCCTAGCGCAAAAATATCTGCCCGCTGGTCCGTCGGCTGGCCTCGAACCTGCTCAGGAGACATGTACCCGATCGTGCCCAGAGCCACACCGGGCAACGTGATCGTCGCGGCCAGGTTCGCAGATCCTTTGGGCTGGATTACTTTGGCCAACCCGAAATCGAGAATCTTTACCCGTCCATCCTTGGTGACGAACAGGTTGTCGGGTTTGAGATCGCGATGAACAATCCCTTTTTCGTGCGCTGCCGCAAGCCCACGCGCGATCTGCACCCCAAAATCGAGCGCTTTTCGAAGTGCAACCGGGCTGCGGCGGATCACCTCCGTCAGCGTCTTGCCCTCCAGCAGTTCGGAGACCAGATAGGGCATCCCGAGAAATGTGCCCATCTGATAAACCGCCAAAATATTGGGATGATTCAGCGCTGCGGCCGCCTTGGCCTCCTGCTCGAAACGGAGCAGGCGTTCGGGATCCAATGAAACCAGTTCGGGAAGCACCTTGATTGCAACTTCGCGGTCAAGGCGGGAATCGCGGGCGCGATAGACCTCTCCCATGCTCCCCGCACCCAGCGGTGACAGGACCTCGTATTGGCTGATCTTTGTGCCGGGGGCCAGAGGCATCGTGCGCAATTATAGACCCCGACGACGGCGTGGACTTCTGGTGATTTCGGAGTTGCTGCAGTATCCAGGGGTTTAGCAGCCCGGAGATTGCCTCAGACGCGAGTGCGTTCCAGCGGAGTGGTTTCCGCCGTTGTGGCGGCCGGCGGGGCCGCAACTGCTGCAGGCGCATTTGCAACCGGACGCTTGATGGTGAAACGCTGGATGCGTATTTCCCCGCGCTCGTACACCGCCAGCAGCGCATTGACTGCCTCGGGATCGAGACGCTTGCCGGCAATATTCTTGATGATCTCCAGCGCCTGCTCAGGCGTATGGGCCTGCTGATAAGGGCGATTGGTGGTTAAGGCGTCGAAAGTGTCTGCCACCGCGATCACACGCGCTAGTAGCGGAATCTGCTCGCCCTTGAGGCCGTACGGGTATCCTCGTCCATCGAGCGCCTCGTGATGTAGTTCGATGCCCGGCAGCATTTCGGCCAGTTGAGGCACCGGACGAAGGATGTTGGCACCCTTCGTAGTATGCGTCTTCATCACTTCGAATTCTTCCTCGGTCAATGCGCCCGGTTTCTTCAGGATGTGGTCTTCGATCCCTATCTTGCCAACGTCATGAAGCTGGGCCGAGATCTGCAGCGTCTACATGAACGAAGCTGGCAGCCCCAGTTCCTTCGCAATGAGCAGGTAATAGCGAGTGACTCGGTCGGAGTGGCCGCGCGTGTAAGGGTCTTTCTCGTCAACCGCTCCGGCCAGCATCTGAATCGAACCCATGAATAGTGCCCGATTCTCTTCAGCCGCTCGCTTCAAGTCCTCGACGAAGTGCTCCAGTTCCTCAGACATAGTGTTAAATGTCTGAGCGAGCTCGCCAATTTCCGTGCGGCTCATCAGATGAACCCGCTGTGTGAAGTCACCCTTCGCGATGGCGCGGCTGGATTCCGTGAGAACTGAAAGCGGATTCGTGATACGCCTGGCGGCGAAAATGCTGACTCCAATGCTCAGCAGCACCGCCAGCAAAGCAAGCAGGCGAGCCGTGCGTTGCATCTCGTAGACGCCGCGGTACGCATCGCGTCGCGGCTTCTGCACGACCACGGCCCAGTTCAGCGACTGTACTGGGCTGTAAGTGCCTAGCATTTCGATCTTTTCAGACCCTGAACTCACGTTGAATTCGCGCGTCTCGGCCAGTTGCGCTTTATTGCCTCCGTCGACGAAGGTACGCACGATATCCAGGTTCTTCATATCCTGGCCGGTGGCGAATTCCGGATTGGCAGCGGCTACCAATCGACCCTGCGAGTCAACGACATAGGGCGTGAGACCTCCGCCGCTGACTTCCCGCAGCCGGCGAATCAGAAATTGCAGGTCCACTACCGATGCGATCATTCCCAGGAATCGCTGTTCATACTGGACCGGCGCGCTCACCAGGAAAACCGTTCGGGCATTTTTCCCCTCGCCCTCGACGAGAGCCTGGCCGTTGTATACCCGGCCATCCCGGGCAGCGGTGTAGGCATGCTCCAGCTCACGTTGAAGGAAAGCATCCGGAGCAATCCGACCAGCGGAAATGCCCTTCGCTTCAGAGTTGAGCAGAGTTGCGTAAGCAATTTCATCCGAAGAGCTTACGAAGTTCTCGAGCAGGGCTCGAAGTTCCGGCGATTCGATATTCTTCTCGCCAATATCCCCGCCGCTGGCCACCTGAATCGCCGATGAAAGATTGGCCAGCATCATCCGCTGGGAGCGCTCGTGCTGCGCCAGGTCATCCGCTAAAGACCGGGTCACGGTATTCTGCAGCAGCATTTCGTTCGTTTTCAGCCGGTCGCGATTGATGGCCTCAACCTGAGCTGAATAGAAATACATAGGGATGATGCTGATGACCAGCAACACCCCGAGAATGACATAGAGAATTGGAATGCGCGCGTGCTTGGAGTCGCGGGCTGGGGGTTTCCCCTCACTGGTCGCGGACGCCGTCGGCGAAGTGGCGGCAGAGGTCACGGGTATCTGTCAAAGTTTAAAGGGCAGAAGTGCGCCGGGGATGAAAAACCGGACTCCGTGGCATTACCAAGGTACCCGGGGGAAATGACCGGAAGAGGACTCAACCCGCTACGCTAGCGTAACAACTTTTTGATATCGGCCCAGCGGATGAGAATTACGCGGTTGTCCTCGAGGGCTTTCTTGAACTCGGGGCTGGAGATGACGTCGTAGTCGCGCTGGCGCCAGGCCGATCCATAATCGGGGTGGTCAACGGTTACGGCCTGCAGTTCGGCGTCGTCGTAGCCGAGGTGGACGATGAATTCCGTCAGTCCAGGCTTCAGGTTCTTGATCGCGTTCAGGTAGAAGGTCTTCCAGTCGCCCGGTTTGACCTCCGGGCTCGCCATTACGATCGAGTCGAGCACAATGTCTTTGTCGGACAGCAGAGATAACAGTGCGGCTGGAGCATCGGGCGTGCGAACCGCTAGGAACGGCAGCTTAAATTCGTGAGCGACTCTTACGTACGCCGCGAAGAGGTCTGGTCGGGAGAAGAGAACTCCCATGTGGCTGTCGATGTGCGTGGGATGAATGCCCATAGACGTCGCCTTCTCCATCTGCGCGCGAATCTCACGCTCGGCTTCATCGGCTTTGATGTGCTGCTTCGCGGGTTCCGAAGCAGGCCAAAGATAACCAGACGAATCCAGCAGACTCGGCACCTGGTCTTTGGATGCCACTGGACCCCAACGATACGTTTTCCATTCGCTGGTCAGCGTGAGGTGTAGACCGAGATCTGCGTCGGGGTGCGCCTTGGCGTAGTCGGCGACTTCCGTGAGCCAGGGACAGGGAACCATGATGCTGGCCGAGGTGGCGGCGCCTTTCTTCAATGCATCAAAACTCGCTGCATCTTCCGAGTGCCCTACAGCGAGGTCGTCGGCATGAATGATGAGAAGCTTGGCGTCTTGAGGGTATCCCAGACGTTCGGCCGTGCTTTTGCCTTGAGCTTGCGCCGTATTCTGAGAGACAAGAAGCATGATTGCAATGGCAGACGCGATGAGACGCATACCGCCTCCATAAAAAAGCATTTTGAAACCTTAGAGACTAACACGCGCGAGCATCAACAGTGTTTCCGGACAGCGGCCACTCAGGAAGGGAAACCCGACTCACTTTTACCGCTTCGCGACATCAGTTGTTCGATTGCCTCCCGCGGACTCTTGCCCTCGTGCAGGATGGCATACATTTGTTGCGTAATGGGCATTTCTACCTTGCGCGCATGAGCTAGCCCCACCGCGGCGGTGGTGGTGAAGACTCCTTCCGCAACCATCCCGTGCATGTTCGAAATGATGTCGGGCAGTTTCTTGCCGCGGCCGAGTTCGGCTCCAACGCTACGATTTCGCGAGAGGCCACCGGTACAGGTGAGAACCAGATCACCGAGCCCGGCAAGACCAGCCATGGTGTCGGCGCGCCCCCCGCAGGCGATCACTAGCCGCGTCATCTCAGCCAAGCCGCGCGTGATCAGGGCCGCCACCGAATTGTGGCCCAAGCCCAGACCATCGCAGATTCCTGCGGCTATCGCGATGATATTTTTCAGCGCACCGCCTAGTTCCACGCCCACCACATCGCTGTTGGTGTAGACCCGAAATCTCGGATCACTGAATTCTTGCTGCACGATCCGAAGAAGCTCGCTGCTTTGCGAGGCAATCGTGATGGCGGTGGGATCTCCGCGAGCCACTTCCTGCGCGAAAGAAGGGCCGCTGAGTGCGCCAATCGCTGTGCTCTCGCTCTTTAACACCAGCCGAATGACTTCTGACATGCGCAGTAGGGAGCCTTCCTCCAGGCCTTTGGTGGCGCTGATCACTAAGATGTCGGGAGACAGTAGCGGACGCATCTGCTCGAAAAGTGCTCGGCAATGCTGCGACGGCATGACGCTGACCAGGATCTCGGCGCCTTCCACTATTCTTTCCAGCTCACTGCCGACCACCACGGGTTCAGGGATGGACTGGCCGGCCAGAAACTTTTCGTTTATCCGCCTCCGGCTGATGCTCTCAACGACTTCAACTTCATGCGCCCAGAGTCGCACTCGATGGGTGCCTTTGCGTCCGAGAACGATGGCGAGGCTTGTCCCCCATGCGCCAGCTCCGATGACAGCGATCTCACTCATTTGTGTCCTAAAGAGAACCTGGGCTCCTGACCCGACAGCAGCCGCCTGATGTTCTGATGATGCCGGATAACAATCAACAGCGCTGCCGCGCTGATCAGCCCCAGAGTCCACGCATCCCGAGGCAGAAAAAAACTCGCCACCACCGGAAACAGTGCGGCCGTGACGATCGATCCTAACGAAATCCGGCGCGAAAGCATTACAACGATGAGGAAGATGATAATGGCAACCAGCACTGAAGCGGGGTTGAAGCGAAGAAAAGCGCCCAGTGCGGTGGCCACTCCCTTGCCGCCGCGAAATCCAAGCCAGACCGGAAACATGTGTCCCACAATCGCCAGCAATGCCGACAGTGCCATGGCGCGGTAGAGGCGAGGATCATGTTCAGGAAGTCGGCAGATCAGTACTGCCAGTTGCACTGCCAAAAAGCCTTTAGCAGCATCGAGCAGCAGCGTAAGCACTCCCAATCCCCGCGATTTGCGCCCGACATTGGTCGCCCCGATATTGCCGCTTCCACTTCGGCGGACGTCCTCCCCGCGAACGATGCGAACCAGCAGATAGCCGAATGGGATCGAACCCAAAAAATAGCTGAGCGCGGCTATCGCGAACAATTGGGACATAGATTTAGATATCCCGCTAGGGCTACGCCGCTAAGCGAGATCGAACCTCGCTAGTTTCGTGTAGGTAGATCCTTTCGGCGAGAGTCGACTCTGATAAAGAAAGAACTCGTGGGCAGTCATGCTGCCAAAATCGGGCGCAGGCAATGCTGAGAGCTTTTCCTGCAAGCGATGGAATGTGCGCCTGGGGCCGTCCTCTTTTCGGCGCCCGGGCGCGCCAGAAGCTCGTGAACTCCGAGCTAACGTGAGATGCGGAGTGAAATTTCTCTCCTCTTTAGCGATCCCCAGCGGTGTCAACTTCGCATCAACCTCAGCCGCCAGGGCAGCGAGTTCCGGTCCCGCTTCCATTCCTATCCAGAAAACGCGCGCAGAATTTGGCGTGGGGAAGAATCCGTACCCGCGGAACACAACTTGCGTGCTTCTACCAGCCGTAGCGGCAAGCGCTTCTTTTATTCGATCAACGGAGCTCTCCGCCTGCTCGCCGATGAATTTCAGCGTCACGTGCAACGATTCCTCTTTCGCCCAACGCCCGTCGGGAGCAAAGTTTCGCACGCCTTCCACGAAGCGCGCTATGCGCTCCCGTATGGGGTCGTCGATGTCAAGAGCCACGAAGAGTCGCATGGGAGCTACAGGCCATGAGCCGCGGACCAAAACGCGATCACGATCGCTCACTCCTGCTTCACATTAACTTTCTTCTCACCATGTCCAAAGCCATAGTGGAGGCGAAGCGGCGAATTCGTTTCCGGTCGCCCGGGAAATTTCTCTGGATCACTTCGGTCCCGGCATCGCTGGCGACGGCGTGAAACACCAAACCAACCGGCTTCTCAGCGCTGCCGCCCGCAGGCCCGGCTACCCCGGTGATTCCCACTCCCAAAGTCGACTCGCAGCGATAACGGATGCCCTCGGCCAGCGCAGCGGCTACTTCGCGGCTGACTGCGCCGTGCCGATGAATCATGTCTTCGGGAACACCGGCAAAATCTGTCTTCAATTGATTGGAATAAACGACGGCTCCGCCTAGAAAATATCGTGAACTACCGCTGATCGACGTAATGCGCTCCGCCAGCAGTCCGCCGGTGCACGATTCGGCGACGGCAATACTCGCATTCCTCATCTGCAGCCAGTAGCCCACGATCTGTTCCAGAGACTCGCCGTTGCGCGAGAAAACCGCATCTTCCAATTCGTCTTCCACGAGCCCCGCGACCTCGTCGGCGCGCGCCTGAGCGGCATCGAGGCTGGCACCCCGCGACTTGAAATGCAGTTCGATTTCGCCGCCGCCGGCAAGGATCGTGGTCTCGACGTCTGGGTAGCGCTTATAAATGGGCGAGACCCGGGCGTCCACCGTGGATTCGCCCAGCATGGCGATGCGCAAAGTGCGGGTAAATAGATGGGATGGCGGAATCTTCGCGCGCAGACGCTCGCGCGCCTCGTTTTCAAAGATTCCCTTCATCTCATGAGGAGGTCCAGGGAGCAGAAGAATGATGTGTTCGCGTCCGTCAAATTGTCCCGCGAGCCACTGGCCTGGAGCAGTGCCATTTGGGTTCGGCAGGACCGTCGCTCCGTCCAGAACGTCGGCCTGCTTGGCGTTGTTGGCCGACATTTTCCAGCCGCGTTCCGCGAACCGCTGTTCCAGGCGCGACAGAATTTCGTCATCCCGGCGCAGGCCCACCCCGAGCGCCTCGGCAACAGCTTCGCGGGTGAGATCGTCCTCGGTCGGCCCCAGACCCCCGCTGAAAATCACGATGTCGGAGCGGAAGAATGCATGCTGCGCGGCTCCAACTAGCCGCCGCAGGTTGTCTCCCACGACGCTCTTGAAAATGAGGTCAACTCCCAATTGGTTGAGTTGATCCGTGAGATATAGGGAGTTGGTATCCATGCGGTAGGGAGTCAGCATCTCGGAACCCACCGCGATGATTTCAGCGTTCACGCCTTAGCAGTGTAAATCAAGAAACCAGCGGCACAGAGGGCTGCGCTCATTCAGGAATGAGGGGCAGTCCGGGGATATTCCACAACAAGTGATGGACGGCACTGCTGGTGGCGAGAACTACGGAGCGCCCGGGAGCGAAAACCAGGCCCACCAGATGTTGGCCGGCGACCTCCAGGCTGGCCCTGCCATCAGGCGAGATCTTCACAATACCTCGCGTGCCAGACAGGGAAGCTGCAACGTACATGTTCCCCTCGGCGTCGAACGCCAAACCCTGAGGCCGCCCCAGCCCTTTATAGAACGTACTCACGCTACCACTCGGGTCGACTTTATAGACCCGGTCATTAGGACCGGTGACGAACAGGTCTCCGTGCGGCCCAAAGGCCAAGTGGTACGCAGAGACACTCATCTCCAGGGTCGCGAAGACGAACATCTGCTGATCGGGGGCGATTTTGAAGATGGTACCGTTGCGGTCGCCCACGTAGAGACTTCCTTCACGATCAAAAGCAATGCCGGTAGCTATCCCGAGGCCCTCCGCGAAGGTGCTCTGGGAGCCGTTCGGAGCCACTTTGTACACCGCGCCATCGAATCGCGACGAGACATACATCTGTCCCTGGTGATCGAATGCGATGGAGGTGGCGTTCATCATCTCCAGCACGAAAGGTTTGACGTTGTAGTTGGTGTCGATCTTGAAGACGGAGACTGGGACCTTTTGTCCACGCGATCCAGAAAACGTGACGTAAATGTTGCCTTCCGCGTCGAGGGCAGGATTGGTGACGGGGTGCAGATTCTCAGCGATAGTAACCGCGACCTTTACGGGGTGCGGATTGCTCTCGTGTCCGTTGGTGGCGACGACCACCGGTCCGGACACCGCGCCCTCGGGTACACGCGTGACTAGAAACCCGTCAGAACTAACCACGATCGGGGCTGAAACGTCGCCGAACTTCACTCGGGGCCGCAGTAGGTCCTGCGGGCGCAGTCCGGAGCCGCTAATCCGAACCTCGCCCCCCGTGAGGGCGAATGACGGGGATACGCCGTCAATGTGCGGGCCACCATTGACGTTTTTCTTGCCGAGAATACGATCAGAGAATCCCATGAACTGACCGGCACCGAACTGCGATCACCGGACATGCGCGGCGCTCGCTGGTAAAGCTTATTTTAATAGATGAAAGATTCGCAGGAGAATTTGCATCACAAGTAGCGCGTATATTCCTGCCGCAACATCATCGAGCACGATTCCAGTCCCCTCGGGAAGACTTTCCAATTGGCGCACCGGAGGTGGTTTGATGATGTCGAAGGCCCTGAAAAGTATAAAACTGGTCAGGAAAGTTTGCCACGCCAATGGGACCGCGACCAACGCTATCAGTTGCCCGGCAACCTCATCAATTACCACGAACTGGGGGTCTTTTTTCCCTGAAGCGCGGCAAACCTGCGTAGCGGCGGCGATCCCAATGACAATTACCAGGATAGCCAGACCGATCACCATCGGGGTTCGTTGTTTTGAAGGTATCGAGTGCGCCAGCGCACCCCAAAGTACAACCGTGACTGCGGAGCCCCATGTACCAGGGCCTGGGCGGAGATAGCCGGCGCCCAACAAAGTGGCAGTCAGAGTCGCCCAAACGGGGGCGTGCATTTCCCGGCCCTCTGCGCGGGAGGCTCTCATTCCTCTTGATTCCGGTCTTGATCCTGCCCGCCCGGATCTTGCAGAGTTTCTTCTGCGTCGGTCACGGGGGAAGAGACTACGTACCCGCCGCTGGCCCATTTCCCCAGATCGATGGCTCGACACCGTGGGCTACAGAAAGGAAACTCAGGTACGCTATCTTTTACTGCTTTTTTGCATATCGGACAGCGGAGCTTGATGGTGCGCTTGCGCGGCATGGGAGTTTACTTTCGAGAAGATTGTATAGGGGCGGCGCCTCGTCCGCCCCGCGGGCCCAACCCGCGTCGAACCCTAAACGAGCTTTGCCACCAGGTCGTAATCGTGCGCTTCGGTAATTTCGCAGCGGTAGAACTGTCCGGGCGCAGGGTTGAGTTCTTCCGGAACGTCATTGATGAACACCTTGCCATCAATTTCCGGAGCGTGCATTGGGGTTCGTCCTTCCAGAAGCAACTCGCTTTCCTCGGATTCGCCTTCGAGCAGCAGGTCGAACTCCCGCCCCACCAGCGCTTTCTTCTTTCTTTTGCTGATCTGGCGCTGGATGGACATCAGGTGCTTTCTACGGCGCTCGATCTCAGCTGTGGAGAGCTTCTTGCCGAGTGCGTAGGCACTGGCGCCTTCCTGATCTGAATAAGAAAAGGCCCCCATCCAATCAAACTGCGCTTCGCGGACGAAATCACACAGCTCGTTAAATTCTTTCTCGGTTTCGCCCGGAAAGCCGACGATGAAAGAAGTTCGCAGGGTGACATCGGGGATAGTACGCCGCATCTTTTCAATGGATTTCAGAAATACGTCGGCGCCCCCGCCGCGCTTCATCCGCTTCAACACGGACGCCGAGGCGTGCTGCAACGGCACATCCATATACGAACAGACCTTTTCGTGCGACGCAATCGTATCCAGCAGCTTGCTGGTGATCTTGTTGGGATAGGCGTACAGAAAGCGTACCCAGCGAATATCTTCGATGCCAGCAAGTCTCTCCAGCAGCAGGGCAAGACCATCTTTCAGGTTGAAGTCCTCGCCGTAACAAGTCGTGTCTTGTCCGATCAAAGTAATCTCGCGCACGCCAGAGGCGGCCAGGCGTCCGGCTTCGGCAATGACAGACTCGAAGCGGCGCGAGCGGAACTGCCCTCGGAGTTGCGGAATGATGCAGAAGGTACACGGGTGATCGCAGCCCTCGGCGATCTTGATGTACGCCATGTGGCGCGGAGTCGCAAGCACACGAGGTGTGTCTTCGTCGTAAAGGTAATTCGGCAGATCGGCGATCGCGCCATCCCAACCTTCGCGGGAGAATCGGCCTTGAGCGCTGCGGGCGTCTGCTTCGGGGCGAGTGCCCAGAATTACGAAGGGCGAATTCGAAGCCGCCGGGGTGGGCGCAATTCCAGTTGCGGCCAGGATTTTCTCCAGTTCCCCTGTGCCAACCACCTCGTCAACTTCGGGGATATCTTTGCGGATCTGGTCGCGAAACCGTTCCACCAGGCATCCGGCTACTACCAACTTCTTAGCCTTGCCAGCAGCTTTGTGCCTAGCCATCTCTAAGATCGTGTCCACCGATTCCTGCTGAGCGCTGTCGATAAACGAGCATGTATTGACGACGATGACGTCTGCATCTTCCGCGCGGCGGGTAAGTTCCGCTCCGGCTCGCGCCAGCAGTCCCATCATGACTTCGCTGTCCACGAGGTTTTTGGGGCAGCCCAGGCTGACAAACCCTACTTTGGTCGGGCGAGCAGGGTCTTTAGGGCGCGTCTCCTCCGCTGATTTTCTGTTTTTCAACCCAGAGGGAGCGCTTGCAGTGAGGTCCGTTACAGGCATGCAATCTCTTGATTTTAGCACCTCCGCAATTGGGAGTTCGAACGCGGCATGACGATGCACAGGGAAGAACCCAACCGGGATTTGTGCCTGGAAACCTGGGTGTTCATGCTAGGCTATGCGTACCGCCGTATCAATCTACAAAAAAAACCAGCCCAGCTGGGAGGGTAAATGTCTGGCAAACGGCTGTTGCTTGCGGTGTTGTCGTGCGTAACTATCCTGGCCGTCTCGGCCGTGGCCCAGGACGAAAAAAATGAGCTGGGGGGTACTTTTGGGCATGCTTTCATCAGCGATCAGGGCATCAGCGGCGCATCATTTTTCAACCCCGTCATTCATTCCGGCAGGGGCTGGAGCTTCGATGTCGAGTATTCCCGCCACTTGCTGGTTACACCGTTGGTCTCAGTCTCCGGCGAAGTGCTCCTGATGTATAACCCGGATGAGGACTTGAATGCGGGATCTGTCACTAATCCGGTGGTGCCGTCAAACTATAAGCAGCTGTTTGTGACTCCGGCTGCACGCGTGAATTTGTTTCCCACCACCGCAATCTCGCCCTGGATAAGTCTTGGCGCCGGATTTGGACATTTCAGCCAGAGCAGCAATCTTGCATTCGGCAGTACGAATCCTGGAAAGTCAACTACGAGTGCCACTCTGCAAGCTGGCGTTGGCCTTGATGTAAGGCTGACGCGCCGAGTCTATCTGCGTGGCGAAGCTCGCGATTTCTGGTCAGGGCACCCGGATTTTCCTTTAGCCCCAACGGGCAAGTCGCGCCAGCATAATTATTTCGTGGCTGTAGGCGCCTACTGGAGATTCTAGGAAGCTTTTCGGTACTCTTTAAACCCCGGACGAATGCCTCCGGGGCTACGTGTTTCGTGTCGGGACATGATTCAAATTTCTGATGTACAAGCTGCGCTCGGCAGGATTCGCGCCGACATTCGAGTGTCCCCTTGTCCCCGCTCGGAGACCTTCTCCGCAGTTACGGGAAACTCCATCTATCTCAAGATGGACAATCAGCAGCGCACTGGCGCCTTCAAAGAACGAGGTGCGCTGAACAGAATCCTGAGCCTGTCCCAGGACGAGCGCGATCGCGGCGTGATTGCGGCCTCTGCAGGGAATCACGCCCAGGGAGTTTCTTACCATGCCGGGCGGCACGGCGTACGGGCTCGCATCGTCATGCCGCTGCCCACACCTCTCACCAAGGTTTCTGCCACCCGCGCCTATGGTGCTGAGGTCGTGCTGCACGGAGCGAACTACGACGAAGCCTATGGAAAGGCGATGGAGCTCTCGCAACAGGATTCGTTGGTCCTGATTCACGCCTTTGACGATGAGTCCGTTATCGCCGGGCAAGGCACTTTGGGTCTGGAAATTCTGCAGCAGCATCCCGACATCGAAGTAATTGTCTCGCCCATCGGCGGCGGGGGACTCATCGGCGGGGTCGCCTGCGCGGTCAAAGAGAGTCGCCCTTCCGTAAAGGTTTACGGCGTGCAGCCGGCGCGAATTCCTTCCATGAAGGCAGCCATTGCAGCAGGAAAGCCGGTCACGCTCGACTCGGCCAAAACGATTGCGGATGGAATTGCCGTTCGCCGTGCCGGCGATTACACCCTGCCGCTGGTTCAGAAATATGTGGACGACATTGTCACTGTCGAGGAAGAAGAGATCGCCAATGCCATTCTTTTGCTGCTGGAACGCGAAAAGACTTTAGCGGAGGGCGCGGGCGCGGCCGCCATTGCGGCAGTATTGAATCGCAAGATCGAATTGCAGAACAAGCGCGTTGCGGTGCTGGTTTGCGGCGGCAACATCGACGTAACCTTGCTTTCCCGCATCATTGAGCGCGGCTTGGTCAAAGACGGAAGGCTGGTGCGCCTCAGGGTTCATCTACCGGACTATCCCGGCGCCTTGCACCGGCTCACTGGCATCCTGGCAGACCATCGTGCCAATATCGTGGAGACCAGCTATGACCGCGCCTACCACGGGGTGAACCTGGGCGATACGGCCATCGACATCACTATGGAAACCCGCGGCCCGCAGCACATTACCGAACTCATCTCCGCTCTAGCCGGCGCGGGGTATACCCACGAGCGAATTCTGTGAACTGAACTGCACTGCACTGCACTGCCCAGCCCAGCCTGTACTTCTCCATTGTCATTCAATTCCCGTCTTGCTCCTTTGTAATCCTCTTTTACGTTCGGTAAAACTTTGTAAATCATGTACTTGCATCAGTTTTCACAATGTACATTAGAGGTGGGCGTATGAAGAGATCTGCCATTTTTTTATCAGCTGCGCTGTTGTTGGCCGGCACAGCTCTGGTCACAACCGGGGCATTGCTGCCAGCGCAGGAGACCCCCGCCGCAACGGTGGCTCGCCGCATCGGTGCCATCAAAAGTATTGCGGGTAATTCGCTCACGCTGACCCCCGATTCTGGCCCGGACGTATCCGTTACAGTCCAGCCGGACGCCCGTATTCTGCGCATCGCGCCCGGCGCGAAAGATCTCAAGGACGCGACGACCGTGGCCTTGCATGACCTCCAGGTCGGAGACCGTGTGCGGGTGCGGGGCCAGGCTGCCAGGGAGCCAAACTCCATGACGGCGGCTGAGATCATTGTCATGTCGCGCACTGACCTGGAGGCTCGTCGTGTACGGGAGCAGCAGGATTGGCAGAGGCGCGGAGTCGGTGGCTTGGTAAGCAAAGTAGACCCTGCCACGGCCACGGTGACGGTCTCGGTAACTGGATTCGGCGGCAAAAAGGAAATTGTCGTGCGTACTACCGGCACGACAGTCTTCCGCCGCTACGCCGCCGATTCGGTTAAGTTCGATGAGGCCAAGCCCAGCACTCTGGCGGAGATTCATCCCGGAGATCAACTGCGGGCACGTGGCCAGCACAGTCCCGATGCGGCGGAGCTGACGGCGGACGAAGTCGTAACTGGCAGCTTTCGCAACGTTGCCGGCACCGTGAATTCCGTGGATACCGGCGCAGGGACGGTGAACGTTCAAGACCTGCTGACCAAGAAAGCAGTCCTGGTGAAAGTTACACCGGAGTCGCAACTGCACAAACTCCCACCCGAATTCGCGCAACGGATCGCCATGCGCTTGAAAGGAAGCATGCCTCCCGGCACCCCCGGCGCGGGTGCGGGGCGGACTTCCGGGAATAGCAGTGCAGAATCCGGCCCGCCTGCAGCCATGAAGCCGGGCTCGGAAACCCCGGCGCATGCATCCGCGGGCAATGGTGGAGCAGTGCCCGGAGCAATGCCCGGAGCAATGCGTGCTGGTGGCGGAGACTTTCAACAGATGTTGAGCCGCATGCCCGCACTAAGCTTGGCGGATCTGCATAAAGGTGACGCGCTGCTGATCGTTGCGACAGAAGGCTCAGGAAGTGGCGCGACGGCCATCACTATGCTTAGCGGCGTGGAACCGATCCTTGAAGCCGCCCCCAGCCAAGCCATGATGCTGACACCGTGGAGCCTGAGCGGCGCTCCCGCCGGCGAGGGCGCGCAGTAGTCTCAATTTATTTTGATTATTTATTGCTACGGAATGGAACATCAACATGAAGCTGGAGCAGTATCGGTACATCATATTCATATTTCTTCTTGGTTGTTTCTTGCCTGCCAGTGGCGTTGCTCAGAACACGACCGGGGCATTGCGCGGGCAGGTCGCTGATCCTTCGGGAGCTGCCATCCCCGGTGCAACCGTCATCATGACTCCCGCGACGGGGTCTCCGATCGCCGTCAAGAGCGACGGCCAGGGGAATTACGAGTTCAAGAGCCTGCCGGCTGGCAAATACGTCCTGACCGTCGCCGCAAGCGGCTTTACCTTGTACGAGAACGACAATATGGTCGTTGCCGATCAGCCGCTCCGGCTCAACGTGACCATGGACATTGAGGTCGAGACCCAGCACGTACAAGTTTCAGACACTGCGCCGACTATCGACGTCAATCCCAACAGCAATGCCGGCGCCATCGTAATTTCTGGAAAAGAACTCGAGGCCCTACCCGATGATCCGGATGAGTTGCAGTCCGATCTGGAGGCGCTGGCGGGGCCATCGGCTGGCCCCAGCGGCGGCCAGATGTACATCGACGGATTCACCGCTGGCCAGCTGCCTCCAAAAGCTTCCATTCGCGAAATCAGGATCAATCAGAATCCCTTCTCTTCCGAGTACGACAAACTAGGATACGGCCGCATTGAAGTCTTCACCAAGCCCGGCACCGACAAGTTTCACGGGCAAGGCTTCGTCATGGGCAATGATTCCGTCTTCAACTCGCATAACCCCTTCGCCGGCTCAGAACCCGGCTATTACACCACCATCTACGATGGGAGTATTGGCGGTCCCTTAGGGAAATCGGCATCCTTCTTTTTTAATGGGCAGCGGCGAAACATCAATGATGTGACCGCGGTGAATGCGCTGATCCTGGATCAGAATCTGAATCCCTTCAACCTGCAGGAGGCGATTCCGAATCCACGGCACCGCACGAACCTAAGCCCTCGACTCGACTACGCGGTCAACAAGAACAACACTCTGACCGCGCGCTATCAATATTTTCGCGACTCGCAGAATAATGATGGCGTCGGACAGTTCAATCTGCCGTCCCAGGGATACAACGATGTTTCTGCTGAACACACGTTTCAGATTGGCGATACCCAGGTGATTGGCGCAAGCATCGTCAACGAAACCCGCTTTCAGTATTTGCGCGAGAACGACAGTCAAAATGCAATCAGCACCGATCCCACGATTAACGTTCGTGGTGCATTTGGTGGCGGAGGAAACAACCAGGGCACGATCATCGGTCACGAGAACCATTACGAGTTTCAGAACTACACTTCGATGATTCATCAGAACCACACCCTGAAATTTGGCGGAAGGGTGCGCGCACTCAGTCTGGATAGTTACTCCACCTCGAGTTTCAACGGCACTTTCATCTTTTCCTCTTTGAATGGACTCACGGACTTGAACTGCCACACTCCGGGAGATCCCAACCAATTGCCCGCCAGCACCCCATGCCCGGTCTCCTATCAATACGCACAGCAGCAGTTGCAGAGTGGAGGCGTTCCCTACGCGACGCAGCTGTCCATTACGACCGGACTTCCGAACAAGAGCCTCTCGACCTACGACGCGGGACTCTATATGCAAGACGATTGGCGCGCTCGGCCAAACATCACCCTGAGTTTAGGCCTGCGCTTCGAGACGCAAGGCTACATCCATGATCGCGGCGATTGGGCGCCCCGCCTGGGATTTGCCTGGGGAGTGGGTGGCCGGAACGGCCAACCGAAGGCTATCGTTCGCGGAGGGTTTGGAATTTTTTATGATCGCTTCCAATCGGAGCAGATCCTGCAAGCCGAGCGGGTCAATGGGGTCGTGCAAAAGCAGTACGTTCTGGTGAATCCCACGTGTTTTCCCGTGGCCGCCAACTGCGACCTCTCTGCCGCGAGCACCGCGACTCCGACCCTCTATGCAGTGAGCCCCCGCCTGCACGCGCCCTACACTCTGCAGTCGGCGATTAGTGTGGAGCGCCAGGTGACCAAGTCAGCAACTCTCTCGGTCACTTATTTGAACTCGCGCGGTTTCGATCAGCTGGGCACAATCAACGCGAATGCTCCATTGCCGGGCAGCAATGTCCGGCCCGACCCCAGTCAAGGGAATGTTTACGAGTTCGTTTCCGAATCGGTTTTCCGGCAGCAACAGCTGATCCTCAATAGCAACGTTCGTGTCGGCTCAAAGCTGCAACTCTTCGGCTACTACACCTTGAACTATGCAAACAGCAACGCGTCGGGGGTCTCGAACTTCGCTTCCAATTCATACAACTTGAGCCAGGACTACGGACGGGCATCGTTCGATACGCGCCACCGGCTTTTCCTGGGAGGAAGCATTTCGCTGCCCTATCTTTTCCGGCTCAGCCCGTTCATGGTGGTCAGTTCGGGATCGCCTTTCAACATCACAGTGCCCGACGACGTGAACGGGGACTCAATTTTCAACGATCGTCCCGCCATGATTTCCACGGGAAGATGTGCACAGACCCTGTTTCCCACGCCGCCTTCGACCATCTACTGCACTCCCCTAGGCACGTTCGATGCCGCTGGAGCTTTAACGGGAGTTTCGCAGGTCCCCATTAACTACGGCACGGGACCCTCTCACGTCGTGTTGAATCTGCGGATGAGTAAGACATTCGGCTTTGGTGCGAAAGCGAAGGGAGCGGGAAGGGATATGGGTCCCGGGGGGCCAGGTGGGGGCGGGCACGGAGGTGGCGGACATGGACACGGACCCTTGTTCGGCGGAGGCCCGATGATGGGAGGCCCCAGTTCCGATCGCCGTTATAATCTCACTCTCTCCATGAACGTGCGCAACGTCTTCAACAAAGTAAATCTGGGCAATCCCAGTGGCGTCCTCGGATCCGGATTTTTCGACCAGCCGAACTCATTGCAGGGCGGGCCGTTTTCCACCGGCGGCGCAGTCCGGCGTATCGACTTGCAAGCTGCCTTCAGTTTTTAGCGAGGAGTTCAGTTGCCGTCATCTGATCGGCACTCGCCCTTCGGGTATTCTAAGAGGTGGGTGTTCTCCGGCAATCTGCATCTCAGGAACTTTTGTCCCCCCGGCAAATTAGCCGGCGAAAATTCTTCGGTCTGGCGGCAAGTGCGGGTGTCGCCGCCATTGCTGCCGATGGAGTCCTCTTCGAGCCGATGCGCCCCAGCATCGTCCGCAAGGAAGTTCTCCTGAAACGCTGGCCCGCCCGAATGGATGGCTTCACTATAGCGCTGCTTAGCGACTTCCATTACGATGCGATCTTTTCAGTTCACCCAATCCAATCTGCTGTTGAAATGGTCAACCGCGCTCGACCTGATCTGGTACTGCTGACCGGGGATTTTGTGACTTCGCCTCCGTTCGGGGATCGATCACGTGGGCTGGCCGATGCCGAGCCCTGCGCTCAATTGCTGCAAAACCTGCAAGCCACTCACGGCCGCTGGGCAGTGATGGGGAACCACGACGTCATCGCGGGGACGCCCCAGGTGACGGCAGCCCTGCGAGCAGCCGGTCTGGCAGTACTATCCAATTCGGCGGTCCCAATTGAGCACAACGGCGGCCGTTTTTGGCTAGCCGGTGTAGGAGATGCGCTCCTCAAGACCGCGGACCTGCATTCCGCCTTGCAGCCGGTTCCGCCCGACGAAGCCGTAATCTTGATGGCACACGAACCGGATTACGCCGATTACGTGGCGCGCTACCCTGTCGATCTCCAGTTATCCGGACACTCGCATGGTGGCCAAATCCGATTGCCGCTGGCGCCTCCTTTGTATCTCCCTCCTTTAGGAAGGAAATATATAAGCGGGATGCACAAGATCGGTGAGTTGATGCTTTACACGAACATTGGGCTCGGTACCATCACCATTCCAGTGCGGCTGAACTGCCCGCCCGAAGTGACGCTAATTACCGTTCGGCGTGGGTAGGCGAAGTCTTCATGAGCGGCATGCCATTGGAGTCGCTTGAATCGGCGAATCCCGCGCTGTACCACACCCCACGAGCGCAAAGAGCATCCGCTGCAATGCAATCCGTTTCACAAAACAGGCCCATGCAGGTAAGGGCGCGCCGGTAAGTAGTTGAGAATAGAGGCTGACCGCCATTCGCGGGACGGTACGAAATGTGCCAGCAAACGTCGTGGGGTAGACCCTGTTACGGAAGTTGGAATCTTCATGCGTTGCATCTGGCCTGCAATTTTTCTTTGTTTAATCTCGCTGTTCTCCGTTGCTGTGAGCACTCCCGGCAAGAACCTCACGTCCGGGGCGCTGCAAACTCGCGAGCGGCAGTTCACCAGGAGCCTGGTTCGGGCGGCGCAGTTCGTGGATGTCCGGCACATCAGTTCACGGCCAAGCTGCGGAGAGGTCCAGCCGCCTGAGGCTCTGACCACCCCTGATCCGCTTTTTACCACCTCGGCTTTTGGTCACAAAGTGAAGGTGAGTTTCATCATCGGGATCGATGGTCGGGTGCATAGTCCTTTGATTCTGGAGAGCGGGGGGCTGGCCGGCGACCGCCGTGTCCTGCAGACCGTCAGGAGTTGGCGATACCGTCCCGCCACCTGCAATGGCGTTCCCACCGAGACCGAAGGCAAGGTGGAGTTCTCCACTCGATAACACCTCGGCTAGTCCCTGGGCTACAATTCCGGTTAAGCAGGATCAAACTTCCGTGGACAAAGAGAAGAAGAACGTAGGGCCGTCTGGGCCTTCCGGCAACGATCAGGTGGACCAGTTTCTGCGCAAGCTGAATCCTGAGATGAAGCGTGCCAAACCGGGGCCCGAGGCCTTGGCTGCGGCTCTCGAAGCGGTAGAACGCCTGGCGGCTGAAGCGGACGCGGCCGATGCTGCGGATGACCTCGAGCAAAAGCTTGCCGTTGAGCCGGGCTCAACCGTGTGCATTGTCTGCGGGTACCGCAACCGCGAGCAGACGAAATTTTGCAGTATGTGCGGCGTGGCCATACCTGCCGGTGAGAGCCCGGCCGGGGAACGGCCCCAACCCCAGGGCTTGATCCACCCTCCCGCCTCGTTCGTCCCGGAACCCAATCCGATTGCCCCCCGTCCTTCACCCAACGACAGCCATCATTACCACCATCACTATCACCACCATTATTTTTATGGCGGCCAGGAAGGCGGTTTCGCGCGAGCAGGAGGCGACCTCGCCGTCCGCGAAGAAAAGCTGCGCTCCCCGAATGCCGCCATGCGCGGCGATATGAGCAGGGCAGAGGCCGCCGTGCGCCGTGTCACTCAGGAGTGGGTGCTAGCCTGCAACACCAAGCATCTGGACGATATGCTCGAGCTCTATATCTCGGATGCCATGGTGCTACGTTCGAATTATCCAGCGATGCGGGGAGCGGCGGCCGTGCGGGAGTTCTTGCACGGTGCGCTGGAAACTGGATTCGGGGAAGTCGACATGGAAGCTCTGCGCGTCGAGATTGCGGGTGATCTCGCCTATGAAGCCGGCCGCTTCAAAGCCTTAGTGCCCAGCGCGGTGGGTAAGCGGCGTGAGGAACGCGGCAAGTATCTTTGGGTGTGCCAACGCCAAACCGGAGGCGAGTGGAAGATCGCTGCCGATTGCTGGTCCAGCGACTTGACGCTCAGCAACCTGGAATCCGATGTGCCCAGCGGCGCGGGCGTGAAGACCTCCCAACCACGGAAAACCTCCTGAGCCAACTTCGATGCTTATTCAAGCACCAACACCCAGCTTTGCCAGTTCGCTCTTCATCTGTTCAAGGGATTGCACCTGGACGGTATGCATGCCCAGTTGCGCCGCACCTTCGAGATTGATGGCGCGATCATCCAGAAAGCAGCATTGATCGGCAGGGAAC